>CDZH01031503.1_pt1 | contig 74950 bp, 59 predicted proteins | sample 557721 | NCBI WGS metagenome assembly CDZH01 (sample SAMEA3182062, study PRJEB8094) | gut metagenome | biome: human; feature: gut; material: Stool; isolation source: human stools | place: Canada | collected 2013-01-14 | reverse complement strand
CTGTCCAACGAAGCAAAGGTACTGTATGCCTTTATCCTGCGCCGGACAGACCTGTCCCGGAAAAACGGCTGGGCAGATGAATATGGGCGGATTTACCTCTACTATCCCATCAACGAGGTAGTGGAGCTGCTCCACTGCGGGCGGCAGAAGGCGGTCAACACCCTGCGGGAACTGCAATATGCCGGACTGGTGGAAATCCAGAAGCAGGGCTGTGGAAAACCCAACCGCATTTACCCAAAATCCTACGAAGCGGTTCCAAACACCGACTTCAAGAAATCCGGTTATGGAACGCCGGAGGACTGAAAACCGCACTCCACAAGTACGATAATCAATCCTCTTGAAGTACGAAAACCGGACGGTATATAGAAATACAGAGATTAAAACGATTTTATTTATATCTTATCCATTCCTATCCTATCTGAGATATTTTCTGCGGGATTTTCCTGTGGAAAAGTCCCGGAAAGGAATGGAATGGGGAAAGGAGTTTCATGGCACAACACGCAATTTTGCGATTTGAAAAACACAAGGGCAATCCGGCAAGACCGCTGGAAGCCCATCACGAAAGACAAAAGGAACAGTACGCCAGCAACCCGGATATTGACACCAGCCGGAGCAAGTACAATTTCCATATCGTCAAGCCGGAGAGCCGCTATTACCATTTCATTCAGAGCCGCATTGAACAAGCCGGATGCCGCACCCGCAAGGATAGCACACGCTTTGTCGATACGCTGATAACCGCCAGCCCGGAGTTTTTCAAGAAAAAATCCCCAAAGGAGATACAGGCGTTTTTCCAGAGGGCGGCTGATTTCTTAATCGGGCGGGTAGGGAAAGAAAATATCGTGTCGGCGGTGGTACACATGGACGAGAAAACGCCCCACCTGCATTTGGTCTTTGTCCCGCTGACAGAGGACAACCGCCTGTGTGCAAAGGAGATTATTGGGAACAGAGCCAACCTCACAAAATGGCAGAACGATTTTCACGCCTATATGGTGGAGAAATATCCAGACTTGGAGCGTGGGGAAAGTGCCAGCAAGACAGGCAGGAAGCATATCCCCACCCGTTTGTTTAAGCAGGCGGTCAATCTCTCCAAACAGGCAAGAGCCATTGAAGCCACGCTGGACGGTATTACCCCGTTCAATGCCGGAAAGAAGAAAGAGGAAGCCCTCTCCCTGCTGAAAAAGTGGTTTCCGCAGATGGAGAACTTCTCCGGGCAGCTCAAAAAATATAAGGTCACAATAAACGACCTTTTGGCAGAAAATGAACAGTTGGAAGCCAGAGCCAAAGCCAGCGAAAAAAGCAAGATGAAAGATACGATGGAACGGGCAAAGCTGGAAAGCGAGCTGAAAGACATTCAGCGGCTGGTAGACCGTATCCCGCCGGAGGTGCTGGCAGAACTGAAACGACAGCCCAACAAGCATGGGCGTGAACTTTGACAAAAGTTATATGGTACTATTTTCCGCCTTGTTTTCATAGACATGGACAAAGAGTAGCACACAAGGAGGAGGTGGAACTCTGCTGTGAAAAAGCGAAAACTAAATTATCGGTTTCATAACCCTAATCCAGCGGCAGAGACCGCCGACTACTTACTGAAAATCCTAATTGAAGCCAATACGGAAAAAGTACAGTCGGCTATTCAAGAAGCCGCAGCCGCATCAGATGATACCAAAGAAAAATTAGACGAGGGACACTCTGCGTGAGCGGAGTGTCCCTTTTTTCATGGTTGAAAACGCTGACTTCATGTGATAATATTAAGATGTAACAGAACGATTTAATTTTAACAGAGAGGTTTTGCCATGAATATAGCTGCTTACTGCCGTGTTTCCACCGATAAGGCTGACCAGCTCAACAGCCTGGAAGCACAGAAAGAGTTTTTTTCTGAATACACAAAACGCACAGGGGACACCTTAGTAAGATTGTATGCAGACGAGGGTATTTCTGGAACCAAAATAAAAAATCGAAAAGAATTTTTACGCATGATGGCAGATGCCGAGCATGGGTTGTTTGATATGGTCGTAGTCAAGGATATTTCCCGCTTTGCCAGAAATACCGTTGACCTTTTGCAGAATGTCCGCAAGCTGAAATCTTTGGGAATTGAAACGCAGTTTTTGACCGCTAACATGACCAGCATGGGGAACAGTGAATTTGTGCTGACAATTTTTGGGGCATTGGCACAGGAGGAAAGTGCGAATACCTCAAAGCGTGTGAAATTTGGAAAAAAGATGAATGCTGAAAAAGGTCGTGTCCCGAATATCGTTTATGGATATGATAAGACGATTGGAGATTATTTTAACCTTGCAATCAATGAAGAAGAAGCTGCGGTTGTCCGCCAGATTTATGAGTGGTATATCAAGGACGGGTATGGTGCTGCGAAAATTTCTATTTTCTTAAATGAACGAGGATTACGAACAAAACGGAATTGCCAGTGGAGCCAGAATGGGGTTTGCCGTATTCTTACGAATGAACTTTATACGGGTAAAATTATTAACGGCAAACAGGAAGTAACCGACTTTCTGACCGGGCAGAGGGCGGACAAAGATGAAACCGAGTGGATGGTTGTGGAGCGTCCAGATTTGCGTATTATTGAGCCGGAGGTTTTTGAACAGGCACAGCAGATTATGCAGTCCAGAGGCAAAGCATTTAAGGTGGATAAGGAACGCCAAAGCAATAAATATCTGTTCTCTACTCTTATCAAATGCAAGGAATGCGGCTGGTCCTTCCGGCGCACAGTCCGCACATATAAAAACACTTATGTCCGCTGGGTGTGTTCCGGGCATAACGGACGTGGTGCAGACAACTGCCCCAATGCTGTGACGGTAGATGAAGAAGAATTAATTGAAGTTTTGCAGGAATATTTTGCTGAACTTCTGAAAGCAAAGAAGAATGTGATCCGTTATGTAGTCGGAGAATTCCAGCGGGTTTATAAGGCAAAGGACGAAAACCTGAACTATGAAAAAGAGCTAAATGCCCAGCTTGCAAAGCTGCAAAAAACCCGGCAAAAATATATGGATATGTACGCAGACGATTTGATTTCCAGAGAGGAACTGAATGATAAAATCGGCGGCATGAGAAAAGAAATTGAACGGCTGGAAAACGAACTGAAGATGGTAGCGTATCATCTTACCAAAGGGGAACAGTTGGAAAGCGTCCTCGGACGGACATTCAAAGAGATTGAGGATATAACAGATGTACACCAGATGACCAACGCCCAACTCAAACGGATCATCCAGAAGATTGAAGTGGACAAGGATGGGAATGTGGACATTTACCTCAGGCTGTTGGGCGATCTGGGCTTGGAGGAAGCCGTTCTAATTCATCACAACGAAACATAAGGATATCCAGGAGCGGCTGCCGCTGCTTAATTACCCGCTGTACCGGGAGGTACGGGTGGTGCTGGACCGCAATAAGGAGGAGCGCCACCTGCGGGGCGGGGAAGCCACCCGCCGCAAATATGCCGCCCGCCGGGCGCGCGATAAAAAGTAAAGGCCCGCCGTCTTTGCCCCAAGTGGGTAGGACGGCGAGCTTTTTGTTTTTCCGGCTTGGAGGGTCACTTGCCGGCCGCGGGACGAGGGCGCAGCCCGTTTCGGCTCCGCCGAAACACACGGGCAAAGCCCGTGTCGCCCGCCTGCTGCGGGCGGGGCTGCGCCCCATCCCCGCGGTCTGCGGAAGCTCTTCCCTATATACAATACAGCAGCCACATTTTCCTGCCTGCCACCCGACAAAATACCTTCGGCAATCGCCTTTTTACACCCCCGCAAAGTGGAACACAATACCCACCACAGCGGAAAAGCCCAGGAACACAATGGGGTGCCACTTTTTGGTCTGCTTTAGGTTGGTCACAATGGCCAAAAATGCCGCCAGCACCACCGCCGGCCAGCGGATGCTCTGCCACAGGGTACCAAAGCTCCAACCATCGGCCAGCAGCGCCACAATGGCCACCGAAAGCGCTGCCGAGGCAATCAGCCCGGAGGAAGCCGGCCGCAGACCGTAAAAGGCGCTTTCCACATAGCGGTTGTCGCGGAACTTCTGCAGGAAGATGGAAACAATGACAATGATGATAATGGAGGGCGCCACAAAGCCCAGCGTGGTAGAAATGGAGCCAAGAACCCCGCTCATCTCATAGCCCACATAGGTGGCCATGTTTACCCCGATAGGCCCTGGGGTGGATTCTGAAATCGCAATCATATCCGCCAGCTGGGTGTAGGTGAACCACCCGGTGCGGTCGCTCAGGTCATACAGGAACGGGATGGTGGCCATGCCGCCGCCCACGGCGAACAGCCCTATTTTGAAAAACTCCCAGAATAAACGCAGCAGCATCATTTGGCCTTCACCTCCCAGGTCTTCAGCAGGATGCCGGCCACACCGGCCGCTACAATATAGATCATGGGACTGACCGGGGTGAATACCGCCCCGCCGAATACCGCCAGGAAGATGAGTACCGCTTTCCAGTCCACTATGGCGGCCTTCGCCAGCTTAATGACGGAATTGATCATCAGTACCGCCACCCCCACACGGATCCCGGCAAAGGCGTTTTTGACGGCAGGCAGCTCGGAAACATTGCCCAGTACCGCCGCGATGGCGATGATGATGACCAGGGAAGGGAACACCAGCCCCAGCGTGGCGATCACGCCGCCCAGCACCCCGGCGATCTTATAGCCGATGAAGGTGGAAACATTGACGGCGATGGCGCCGGGGGTACACTGAGCCAGCGCGTAATAGTCCATCATTTCCTGCTCGGTGGCCCAGCCGTGGCGTTCCACCAGCTCGCTTTGCATCATGGGCAGCATGGCATACCCGCCGCCTATGGTAAATAGCCCGATCCGGGCAAAGGTAATAAACAGCTGCCAGTATTTTTTCATGGGCAGTTCCTCCTTGCTTGTGGGATATCTTGTGGGATATATTAAGAATGGATTTGCGAGATTTTCGGTCAAGCCTTTTATAAAATCCAAAGGCGGAGCCTTGGCCGCTCGCCGCAATAGGGGAAACACTTTTTCCTCTAACATCAAAAGCATCGATAGGTGGTTTTGATGAAAGATGCCCGCGCTATCTTGCGCTTTCGTTTTCCAAAGGGCGCCCCGAAAGGGGTCGAATTTGCAAAATGATCCGGCGGATCGTTTTGCAAAAGGGGGGAAACCCCGCAAGAGAGGGTTCCCCCTTACTTGCGATTTGTTCTATCTATTTTCCTCCGAGCGGGAGAAAAATAGAAACTAATGGTTTAGTTGGCTGCCGCCTGACGGCATCGCAAAGCCTTGACTAAAGCATGGATGCCCGCCCCAAAGACTTCATTATTGTATCACCGCCGGGGACGGTATGCAACGGGCAAAACAGATTCCTGTACGCTTCCTTGGCATTATAGAAAAGCCCCCACCGCCGCGGCGGGGGAGCTTTTTGCGTATTATATCTTGCTGGGGTCGCCCCAGGTAAAGCCCTTGGCCACCACCCCGTCAATGACATCCGCCAGCACATTGGCGTTGGTCTTGCTTACCGCGTGCAGTAGGTACACCATACCCGGGCAGGCGCTGTCCACAATCTTTTGCAGGGATTCTGCCTCATCCGGCTGGTCATCGGTCAGCCAGTCCTTGTAGGCAAAGCTCCAGAACAGCGACTTGTACCCCAGCTGCTGCACCTCCGCCAGCGCCCGCTCGCTAAAGTTGCCGGCCGGGAAGCGGAAATACCGCATGGTATAGTTAAAATTCTCCTTGACATAGTCGTGCAGCTTCATCAGGTCCTGCTCCGCTTCCTCCACCGAAAGCCCGGAGTAATTGGGGTGCTTCCAGCTGTGGTTGCCCACCACATGCCCCTCATCTATCATCCGCTGCACCAGCTCCGGCTCCGCCTTGGCAAAATCGCCGGTGATGAAGAAGATGGCCTTGACCCCCTTCTCCTTCAGGGTATCCAGTATCTGCCCGGAAAGGCCGAACTCATACCCCTCGTCAAAGGTCAGGTACACCTCGTTGCTGTCCTCCTTGAGGAAGATGGCATCATACTGGCCGTAGGTCTTATTGTACAGCAGCGAGCCCTGGCTGCGGTTTTTCTCGTCCTTCGGGCCGCCGGGGCCCCAGTCCTTGCTCTCGGTGGAAAGCCCCGCCAGCTTTTCCACATCCACTCCCGCCGCGGTGGGAACATTGTTATTCTCGTTGCCCAGGTTCTCATCCCCGGTCACGCCGTAATCGCTATCGTACTGGTTGTCCTTATTCTCGGTATCGCCATGGGTATCATTCTGCTCTGGCTGGGTGGTGCCGGGGTAGTTGGGATCATTCTCATTGTAGGTGGGCTGGCAGCCGCCCAGCAGCATGGCCCCCGCCATTGCCAGCGCCAAAAGCTGTTTTTTCATGGTTTTCTCCTCCATTTTTCGTATTATCCGTTTATTTTATACTATTTATAAAACACTTGCTCCGCTTTCTGCCTGTATTGTAACACATTTCGCCGCATAAATCCTCCCCAAAATCTGCAAACTATCGGTAAACAAAAATTTTTGCGGAGGGCAGGCTTGGGGAACGGCATCTCTATCCCGGCCCCAGCAGGGACCGGGCCGCGGCCGCAGGCCGTTTCGGCTCCGCCGAAACCAGCGGGCTCCGCCCGCTGAAACCGCCCGGAGGGCGGTTTGGCCTGCGGCCGCCCCATCCCGCCTGCCCCGCAAAACCAAAAGGAGGAACCCATGTCCCATACCACCATTACCAAAGTACAGGGCTTCGAAGTCCTGGATAGCCGCGGCAACCCTACCGTCCGGGTGGAGGTCACCCTGCAAAGCGGTGCCATAGGCATCGCAGCCGTCCCCAGCGGCGCTTCCACCGGCGGGCACGAGGCCTGTGAAAAACGGGACCGCGACCCATCCCGTTACGGCGGAAAAGGGGTGCGCGCCGCCGTCCGCGCCGTTAATGACGAATTGGCCCGGGCCCTCATCGGGCGGGATGCCGCCGAGCAGAAAACCATTGACCGCATCCTCTGCGAAACGGATGGCACCGGAGATAAATCGAACCTCGGCGCCAATGCCATTTTGGGGGTCAGCCTGGCCGTGGCCCACGCCGCCGCGGCTGCCTGCCGCCTGCCGCTGTGGCAGTACCTCACCCGCTTTACGGGGCGGAGGCCCGCTCTGCCCCGCCCCATGATGAATATTCTGAATGGCGGCCGCCACGCCCCCAATAATATCGATATCCAGGAATTTATGGTCATCCCGCTGGGCTGTCCCACCTTTGCCGATGGGCTGGAGCGCTGTGTGCGGGTCACCCACCGGCTGGGCGCCCTGCTGGAGGAAGCGGGCCTGGCCTGCGGCGTAGGGGATGAGGGCGGCTTTGCCCCTCAGCTGAAAAACGAGGAACAGGCGCTGGAATTGATTCTGCGGGCCATCGAGGATTGCCGCCTCCGCCCCGGGGAGGATATGGCGCTGGCGCTGGATGCTGCCGCCGGAGAGTGGCAGACCGGGAACAATGTGTATCTCCTGCCCAAGGAAAACCGGCTGCGCACCCCGCACGACCTGTTGGAATACTGGCGCCGTCTTACCGCCAAGTACCCCATCATTTCGTTGGAGGACCCCGCCGGGGAGGATGACTGGGATCTGTGGCGGCAGCTCACCGAAGCCATCGGCAAAAATGTTCAGCTCGTCGGGGATGACCTTTTTGTCACCCAAAAGGCCCGGCTGGAGCAGGGCCTTGCCCGCCGCGCCGCCAATGCCGTCCTCATCAAGCCCAACCAGGTGGGCACCCTGACCGAAACGCTGGAAACGGTGGCGCTGGCGCAGCAGTCCGGTTATGGGGCCATCCTCAGCCACCGCAGCGGCGAAACGGAGGACACCACCATCGCCGACCTGGCGGTAGCCACCGCCTGCGGCCAGATCAAAACCGGCGCCCCCTGCCGCAGCGAGCGCACCGCCAAGTACAACCGCCTCCTCCGCATCGAGGCCATGCTGGAGGAAATGGTCTGACCCCGCACGGACGGTCGGTTTTCCGGCAGTCTCCTTCACACATCTGTGCCGGAACCGGAAGCGGCCCGCAGGGCAAACCGCCCTTCGGGCGGTTTTTGGGGGCGGCCGCAGGCCGCCCCCTACGGCGCCGCGCAGCGGCGCCGGCCCTGCGGGCCGCCCTACTCCCTGCAAGCCACGGGATCCGGCCGCAGACCGCCCGCCTTCGGCGGGCCGGCGGGCGGAATCCGCCGAAATCGTCTTTCGGACGATTTGGCCTGCGGCCGCCTTTCCCCTCACAAAAATCCCAAAAAGGCGCCCCTCCCACCGGGAAAGGCGCCCCATTTTTATTTATTCGGCTTACAGCCACTTTTTCCGGCGGAAATACCGTACCAACAGCACCACCACCGCTACCGCCACTACGATGATGACCGGATAACCGTATTCCCAGCTCAGCTCCGGCATGTCAAAATTCATCCCGTACCACCCCACAATAAGGGAAAGCGGCAGGAAGATCGTTGTCACAATGGTCAGCAGCTTCATCACCCGGTTCTGCAAGATATCCACCTGCGCCTGGTATTCCCCGCTGATCTGGGTAGCATATTCCCGCAGCATCTGCGTTTCGCTGCGCAGGGTGCCCACCCGCCGGGCAAAATATCCCACTCGGCGCTGGGCCCGATGCCCCAGCAGCTCGGCGGCATCCTCCTGCATCGTCTCGGCAAAATCCCCCAGCTGAGCATAGAAGCGGTTTTCCCGGTTCAGCTCCCGCCGTATGGCACTCATCTTATGAATAAATTTATCGGTATCATCGGCCAGCACCCCCTGCTCCAGGGTGGTCAGACGGCTTTCCAGTCCCTGCAGCATCGGCAGGTCATTCTGGGTCAAGGCCGCCAGCAGCTCCGCCAGCAGCTCATCCGCCGTCAAGGCATGTCCTGTTGGCAGGGTCAGCTGCTTCAGACACTCGGCAGCATAGCCGTTGTGGTCCACTAGCAGCAGGCTCTCTCCCGCCAGCGCAAAGGCCAGCCGTCGCACGGACTGCGCGCCCCGTTGGGGCAGGCGCACCTCCCCCGCCAGGGCCCCCTGCCTGATGTGCAGCCAACAATACTGGTTTTCCCGCAGGTCCTCCGGGGGCTGCGGCGGGGTAAGGCCCTGCGGCAGCAGAGCGCCGGACAGCTCTTCCGGGCACAGCACCGCCAGGATACTCTTTTCCTCCGGCGGCAGGCTCTCCAGCGGTTCCAGTGTTTCTCCTATTCGGTAATACTGCATCATTTCCCCTCCCGTGCCGTTTTTCTCAGTATATCACATTCCGCCCGGCCGGGCAAAAAGTTTTATCCCAGCTCCTTGCGGTAATAGCACACCCCACACCGCCGGCCAAACTTGACCGCAATATCGTGCAGGTGTCCCTCCTTCACAAAGCCGTTCTTCTCGTGAAACCGGCAGGAAGCCGCGTTTTCATCGGTAATAATGGAGATAAGATTGGTGATTCCCATTTTGCGTCCTTCCGCCTCAATGGCCGCCAGCAGCGCCGCCCCCAGTCCCACGCCCCGCAGGTCAGGTGCCGTGTAGATGGAAAGATCGGCGGTATGGCGGTAACCGCTGCGGGGATTAAAGTCGCTGAGATAGGCAAAGCCCGCCACATTTCCGGCATCATCCCGCGCCACCAGGAACGGAAACCGTTCCGTCACGCCTGCTACCCGGGCCTCGTACTGATCCGCCGTCAGCTCCGTCTCCTCCAGCGAAAAGCTGGTGTTCTTCACATAGTAGTTGTAGATCTCCCGGCAGCCGGGAATATCCCTTTGCTCCAGCTTGGTGATGATCATTTGGGGGTCCTTCCTTTCCTGGGATCAGTCTCTGCCTTGCCCGGCCCTCCTCGGCCGTCTTCTGCAAGGTATGGGTCCGGGCCGCAGGCCGTTTCGGCTTCGCCGAAACACACGGGCTCCGCCCGTGTCGGCGGCTCCGCCGCCGGGCCTGCGGCCCGCCCTCTCCGCCCGGCCTGCGCCGCGCAGCCGCCGCAGTTCCGCGCCTTTTGCCCAAAATGAAAAACCAGGCAGGGCTGCGGCCTTCCTTGCCGCGCTCTCTGCCTGTTTTCCGCCTGCCGTGTGGTCTTTGGGGATCACCTAATAATAAAAAAAGCGCCTCGCCGGCGTCTTTTTTTATCTGGTGACCCGGACGGGAATCGAACCCGTGTTACAGCCGTGAAAGGGCCGTGTCTTAGCCGCTTGACCACCGGGCCATTATGGTAGCGGTAGGTGGACTTGAACCGCCGACACTTCGGGTATGAACCGAATGCTCTAGCCAACTGAGCTATACCGCCATATAAGCGCGATTATCACGCAAGGGTTATTATACTAAATGGAAAAAGGCTTGTCAACCCTCTTTTTCATCATTTTTTCACGCCCCGTGGGGCAAAAGCCCCATGAAAGCCCCCCGTTTTATCCCACCCCTTTGATGAAAACAGAGAATTGCGCCAAAGCCGAGAGATTTCCTTGACCTTTTGGGACGGATGCACTACAATAATAAAAATATCTGCCCGGCGCCAGGAGCCCGGCGGGCGCTCTCCGCTCCGCGCGCCCGCCGCCCTACGCCGTTTTCCGGCCGGGCACCCAGAACAGTACATTCAAAAAGCATAGCATAGAAGGGGGATCTTATTGATGCTGAATACCGATCACAATTCCAAATTTCTGCCGGAGGCACTCACCTTCGATGACATCCTGATGGTGCCGGCCCACAGCAATGTGCTGCCCGCCGATATCAATGTCCGCACCCGCCTGGCCGGGGATATCTACCTCAATACCCCGCTCATCAGCGCCGCCATGGATACCGTCACCGAAAGCCGCATGGCCATCGCCATGGCCCGGGAAGGCGGCCTCGGCGTCATTCATAAGAATATGCCCATCCGCCAGCAGGCCGATCAGGTCGACCGGGTCAAGCGCAGCGAAAACGGCGTCATCAATAATCCCTTTTTCCTCTCCCCGGAGCATCTCGTCAGCGATGCCGACCGGCTGATGGGCAAGTTCCACATCAGCGGCGTTCCCATCTGCGATGCCGACGGCAAGCTGGTGGGCATCATCACCAACCGCGACCTCAAGTTCATGTCCAGCTTCGATGTCCCCATCGGCGAGGTGATGACCAAGGAGCACCTCATCACCGCTCCCCAGGGCATCACCCTGGAGGAAGCCAAGGCCCTGCTGCTGCGCAGCAAGGTGGAAAAGCTGCCCATCGTGGATGAAAACTTCCACCTCACTGGCCTCGTCACCATCAAGGATATCGAAAAGGCCAAGAAGTACCCCAATGCCGCCCGCGACAGCCAGAACCGCCTGCTGGTCGCCGGCGCCATCGGCGTCAGTCACGATATGGAGGAGCGCGCCGCTGCCCTGGTGGAAGCCCAGGTCGATATCCTGGCGCTGGATAGTGCCCACGGCCACAGCGAGAATATCCTCAAGGCGGTTTCCCGCATCAAGAGTCTGTACCCCCATATCCCCCTTATCGCCGGCAATGTAGCCACCGCCGCCGGCACCGAAGCCCTCATTAAGGCGGGTGCCGACTGCGTCAAGGTTGGCATCGGGCCCGGTTCCATCTGCACCACCCGTGTGGTAGCCGGCGTGGGCGTCCCCCAGGTCACCGCCGTGTATGAGGCTGCCTGCATCGCCGCCAAGTACGATATCCCCATCATCGCCGATGGCGGCATCAAGTATTCCGGCGATATCGTAAAGGCGCTGGCCGCCGGCGCCAATACCGTTATGCTGGGCAGCCTGCTGGCCGGCTGTGAGGAAGCCCCCGGTGAAAGCGAGATCTACCAGGGCCGCCAGTTTAAGAGCTACCGCGGCATGGGCTCCATTGCCGCCATGCAGAACGGCAGCAAGGACCGCTACTTCCAGGAGGGCAACAAAAAGCTGGTGCCGGAGGGCGTGGAAGGCCGTGTGCCCTATCGGGGTGCCCTGGCCGATAACATTTTCCAGCTGATGGGCGGCGTAAAGAGCGGCATGGGCTATACCGGCTGCGCCACCATTGCCGAGCTGCACGAAAAGGCCCAGTTTGTCCGCATTACCGGCGCCGGTCTGATCGAGAGCCATCCCCACGATATTTCCATCACCAAGGAATCCCCCAACTATTCCAGCCACAGCTAAAAAGAAACAGGCTATCCTCTCCCCCGCACGCCAAAAGCGGGGGGGGATTTTTTGCCTTCTGCGGGACTATTATTTACCGAGAAAAATCCCCCGGACGGGAACGGGGAGCCATTCCTTCCGGGGGAAAATAAAGTTTAGAAAATCAGTCGTCTACATCAAAGGCTTCCAGGCCACGCTTGGCCTCCACCTTCACATCGCCATGGCGCACCATCAGCATGGTGAAGAACGCCAGCGCCACAAAGATGGCGGAATACAGGAACAGCACCGAGTAGCTCACATGCTTCAGCAGCCAGCCCGCCACAATGGGGGTGATGGTCTGGGCGGCCATGCTGGCAGTGTAGTAGTAGCCGGTAAATTTGCCGACATCGCTGCCGCGGCACATTTCCACCACCATGGGCAGGCTGTTTACATTGATGGAAGCCCAGGCCACGCCAACTAGGGCAAACAGGGCATACAGCGCCGGGTGGAAGGTATTATTGAACAGGGTGTAGACATAGCCGGAGCCGAAGCAGGCGGTAAGCAGCAGTACGCCGAACAGAATAGTGCGGCGGCGGCCCACCCGGCTGGCGGCAATGCCGACCGGGATGTAGGAGCAGATGGCGCCTGCGGTGGCAATGGTCAGGCACAGGGTGGCATCGCCCAGGGCCATACCCCACATTTTATCGGCAAAGGTGGTAAACCAGGTCTCGATGGCATTGTAGCCAATGAACCACAGCGCAATGGAGGCCAGCAAAAAGCCCAGACTGCGGCGGACGGCGGAGGGCAGCTTTTCATTGCCGCTCTCATCTACCTCGGCCAGGTTCCATTCGGGGTGCTCGGCTTCCAGCGCCATATTTTCCTCATGCAGCTTTTTCTCCCGGATGGCGGCAAACAGAATGCCGACCGAAACGGCCATGATGCCCGCCACAATGGCAAAGAGCGGCAGGTAATTGACATGCTCCAGGCCGGCCACGCGGCTGGAGGAATACAGCACACTGGTGATGACCAGGTACAGGATGCCGCCCACGGCGCCCATCAGGTTGATGATGGCATTGGCGCGGCTGCGCAGCGGCTTGGGGGTGACATCGGGCATGAGGGCGACCGCCGGAGAGCGGTAGGTGCCCATGGCGATGAGCAGCAGGCCCAGCACCGCGATAAAGAGCACCAGCTTGGTGACGGAGGGATGGGCGGCGTAGCTGTTATCCAGAATGGGCAGCAGCATCATAAGCAGGACGGCGCAGCCGGTACCACACAGAATAAAGGGCATCCGGCGGCCCATGCGGCTGCGGCTTTTATCGCTGATGGCGCCGAAGAGCGGCAGCAGGAACAAAGCCAGTACATTATCCGCCGCCATGATGATGCCGGAATAGGTTTCATCCAGGTGGAAGGTATAGGTAAGGATCTTGGGGATCACGCTGTTATACATCTGCCAAAAGGCGCAGATGGAAAGGAACGCAAGCCCCACCAGGATGGTGCGCTTATTATTGAGCTTCAGGTTCATGGTCAACATCTCCTCGTGGTCAAGATGGGGTGCTGCCTTTATCATAGCGTAAAACGGGGGGATTTACAAGGCGAAATCTCTTTTTGCGCGCCATTCGTGCCCGGCGAGGGGCTGCTTTTCCCCCAAGAAAAGCAGTAAAAGAAATTTTAGACTAAATTTGTAGTCGCCCTGCCGGCGTCGCGGGGCCTTTTGCAAAGGCATAACCTGTACGCCTGCCCGGTGGGGGATAGTTTGCAGTCGCCTGTCGGCGTCGCGGAGCCTTTTGCAAAGGCATAGTTAGCACCGCTCGCCGCGGAGGCGTTCCTTTTACTCGTGTAAAAGGAACTAAAACACGGTCAAGGGGGACAGATTCCCCCTTGACAAACCCCTTTGACGCTTAGCTGTGCTGGATACGGATTTAGATTTTTCTGGGGCGAAAAATTCAAATCCGTACTGCGCACAGATGCGCTCCAAAGGTAGCCTGCGGCGCATTTTATGTGAGTTCCTGCAGAAACCAAATTAAAAATCAACCTTATAAGCGTCGTCGCGTCGGACGCAACCTTCGCTTAAGTCGGACTGACCCTACGCTTTGCTTCGGGCAGCCCTCCCCGCTGCGGTGCATCCTCCTTTCCCCACAAGGTCTTACGACCTTGCGGGGGCCCCCATTTTACGGGGCGTACCGACGCGTTGGGTCTTTAGGGCGGAGCCCTGAATGACTTTTGCCTACTTTTCTTCATAGAAAAGTAGGGCCCCGGCGGCGAGCCGTACAAGCCGTCACCCTCCGGCGACTACAAGCTGGATCTAAATATCTTTTGTTGCTTTTCCTGGGAGAAAAGCAGGCCCGCGGCAGTGTTTACAATTTGCGCCTTGCATGACGGGGGAATCTTTGCTACAATAAGCGGCATACACGGCATAACCGAGAAGGAAAATTCCCATATTATCCCGTGAGAGCGTATTTTTGCCAAAGGAGAACCCGAAAAATGATCTTAAAATATATTCTGTGCGCGGTGGCGGCGTATCTGCTGGGGAGCATCAGCACCGGGGTGCTGCTGAGCCGCCGGCTGTTCCATGACGATGTGCGGAAGCACGGCAGCGGCGGCACCGGCGCAACCAATATGCTGCGCACCTACCGCCTAAAGGCGGCGCTTTTGACCTTTGCCGGGGACGCGGCAAAGGCGGCGCTGGCGGTTCTGCTGGGGCGGTACCTGGCGGGCTTTGAGGGCGGCTGCGTGGCCGCGGTTTTTGCGATAGTGGGGCATATGTGGCCGCTGTATTTTGGCTTTCGGGGCGGCAAGGGCATTGCCTGCACGGTGGGGGCCATCGCGGTGCTGTATCCAATCCTGCTGGTGCCGCTGGTAATCCTGTGGGGGGTGCCGGTGCTGTGCAGCCGATGCATTTCGCTTGGTTCCATAATAGCTGCGCTGGGGCTGACCCCGTCGGTAGCGCTGTGGTGCCATGGGCAGGCGGTGGAACCGGTATTTCCCATAGGGGGCGCCGCGGTGATGACGCTGCTGATCCTGTGGGCGCACCGGGAGAACATGGTGCGGCTGGCCCGCGGGGAAGAGAACAAAATTTAAGGGGCTTGGGAAATTCGCGGGGGGCTAAGGCAGGGGGCGCAGCCCCGGCGGCGAAGCCGCCGAACCGGCGCGGCGCGCCGGTAAGCCCCAGCCGCAGGCTGGGGCGGGCTGCGCCCTGCCCCCTGCACCGACATAAAACAGCAAACAGACCCGCCGGGGAGCCGGCAAGGAGGCAAAATGAAGATCGCTGTACTGGGCAGCGGCGCGTGGGGCACCGCGCTGGCCATGCTGCTGCAAAAGAACGGACACGAGGTAAGCCTGTGGTCCTACTGCGAGGAGGAAAGCCACACCCTGCGGGAGCGGGGTGAAAACAGAATGCTGCCGGGGGTCCCGCTGCCGAAGGAACTGACGCTGACCCACCGGGAGGATATAGTGGCCGGGTGTGAGCTGGTGGTTTTTGCGCCGCCCAGCTACGCCATGCGGCAGACAGCCCAAAGGGTGAAGCCCTATTTAACGCCGGGAACAGTGCTGGTGACGGTGGCCAAGGGCGTGGAGCCGGAAAGCGGCCTGCGGATGTCTGAGATCCTGGCGGAGGAGCTGCCGGGGTATGCGGTAGCGGCGCTTTCGGGACCCTCCCACGCGGAGGAGGTAGCGCGGGAGATGCCCACCGGCTGCGTGGCGGCCTGCCCGGAGATGAAAACCGCCGAATGGGTGCAGGGCATTTTTATGAACCCGAGCTTTCGTGTTTACAGCAGCACCGATATTACCGGGGTGGAGCTGTGCGGCGCGGCCAAAAATATCATAGCGCTGGCGGCCGGCATGGCCGAGGGCATGGGCTGCGGCGATAACGCCAAGGCCCTGATGATGAGCCGGGCGCTGGTGGAGCTTTCCGCGCTGATAAAGGCGGCGGGCGGGCAGGAGAACACCTGCTTTGGGCTGGCCGGCATGGGGGATATGATCGTGACCTGTACCTCGCCCCATTCCCGCAACCACATGGCCGGCGTTGCCATCGGGCGGGGAGAGCATGTGGCCGGGGCCCTGGGCGAACGCCACGCGGTGGTGGAGGGCTACTACGCCGCCCAAAGCGTAACGGCGCTGGCCCAAAAGCTGGGGGTCCATATGCCCATCTGCGAGTGTGTTTATGATATTCTGTTTAACGGGAAAGACCCGGCCGCGGCGCTGACCGAGCTGATGCTGCGGGATAAACGAAGTGAATTTTAATGGCAAGGCCCCCGGAGGGGAAGCGGCAGGCTTCCTTTCCGGGGGCGGCTTTTTTCTTTGCGGGGGCTTTCCGGGCTCACAGCAGGGTAATTACCCCGATGCAGCCGGCCAGCAGCACCGCCCCCAAAAGGAGCAGCATCCAGAAGACCCATCTATTATCCACGCAGCGCAGCACATAGCTCCGCTGCGGCTTTTGCGGGTCGAACCAAACCGGCAGCACCGTTCCCACGGGGTACTGCTCCGCCATTGGGTTGCGGCTCACTCCGATGATAGAATTGCGGCTGCGCTCGATGTGCAGAACCCCGTTTTTCTCATAGCAGCGGCAGGCATTCCCCGCAAGGGGTGTGCGGACGGTACGGCTTACATACCCCCGGTAGCAGGGACCGGTCACCCGGTATTCCCGCCCCTCTGCCGTATAGCGCACCACCGGCAGATGCACCGCACTATTCTCCCCGCCGTAGCAGACGGCGCTGTATCCCGTTACCGTCCCGTTGGTACGGCAGGTGCAGCGCTGCTCCATCACTAAATACCGATAACCGACGGTAAAGGCCAGCAGGAGCAGAACGCCCCCGCCCACGCCCAAAAATAGCCCGAACACCAGCTTGATGATCTCCGTCTCCGTCATTCTCTCGTCCCCTTTCTCCGCAGTGCCTTCTCCACAAAGATAGCGAACCTCTGTGAAAAAGTCAAGCCCGGAAAAAATCCCCGCCGTGCAGCGGGGATCTTGGTTTATTCTTGCGGCAGGTCGACCTTGATGGCGAGCTCGGCGAGGGATGTATCCTCGACCTCGGCGGGGCAGCCGCTCATCAGCTCGCTGGCATTCTGCACTTTGGGGAAGGCGATGACATCCTTGATGGATTCCTTGCCCAGCAGCAGCATGACGAGACGATCCAGGCCAAAGGCCATGCCGCCATGGGGCGGGGCGCCGTACCGGAAGGCCTCCAGCAGGAAGCCGAAGCGCTCCTCGGCGCTTTCCGGGGTGAAGCCCAGGGCCACCAGCATCCGCTCCTGCAGCTCCATGGTGTTGATACGAATGGAGCCGCCGCCGACCTCGCAGCCATTCATGACCATATCGTAGGCGCGGGCGCGGCAGTGACCGGGGTCACTCTCGATCATATCGAGATCCTCCAGCATGGGGCAGGTGAAGGGGTGGTGCTTGGCCATGTAGCGGCCCTCCTCCTCGCTGTACTCAAACAGCGGGAATTCGGTGACCCACAGCAGATCGAAGGTGCCCGGCTCGATAAGACCGAGCTTCTGGGCAAGGTGGTTACGGAGCTGACCCAGTGCATCGTAGACGACCTCATTCTTGGCATCGGCCACAATGAGCAGCAGGTCGCCCTCTTCGGCCTCCAGCGCCTTGTGAATTCCCGCGATCTCCTCCTCGGTGAGGAATTTTTCGAAGCTGGAGGTGCGGCCCTCGTGGGTCCAGCGGGTGTAGGCCAGGCCCTTGGCACGGTAGGTCTTTACAAAATCGGTCAGCTTATCAATCTCCTTGCGGGAGAGCTTTTCGGCAGCGCCCTTGGCATTGATGCCGCGGACCGAGCCGCCGCCGGCAATGGCGCCGGAGAAAACCGCAAAGCCGGTATTCTTCAGGATCTCGGAGAGATCGTGCAGCTTGAGGTCGAAGCGGGTATCAGGCTTATCGATGCCGTAGTTATCCATGGCGTCCTGGTATTTGATGCGGCGGAAGGGGGTCTCGAGCTCCTTGCCCAGTACTTCCTTGAAGATGCGCTTCATGAAGCCTTCGTTCATGGCCATGATGTCCTCCTCATCAATGAAGGACATCTCCACATCAATCTGGGTAAATTCCGGCTGGCGGTCGGCGCGCAGGTCCTCATCGCGGAAGCAGCGGGCGATCTGCATATAGCGGTCGAAGCCGGAGCACATCAGAATCTGCTTATACAGCTGGGGGGACTGGGGCAGAGCGTAGAACCTGCCCTGCTGCACGCGGCTGGGCACCAGATAATCGCGGGCGCCCTCCGGGGTGGACTTGATGAGGATGGGGGTCTCGATCTCATAGAAGCCGTTGGTATCGTAGTAATCGCGGGCGATCTTGACGATGCGGTGGCGCATGGCAATGGCGTTCTGCATTTCGGGGCGGCGCAGATCGAGGTAGCGGTACTTGAGGCGCAGGTCTTCCTTAACGCCGCGGCTGTCATCGCTGATGGCGAAGGGCGGGGTATTGCTTTCAGCCAGCACGCGCAGCTCGGTGACATAGACCTCCACCTCGCCGGTGGGGATCTCGTGATTGACGGATTCCCGCTGACGGAGGACGCCGCGGGCCATCAGCACATATTCGGCGCGGACCTTCTGGGCCTTGGCCAGCAGGGCGGGATCGGTTTTATCATCGAAGGCCAGCTGGACGATGCCGGTGCGGTCGCGCAGATCGATAAAGACGAGGGTGCCCATATCGCGGGTTTTCTGTGCCCAGCCGCATACCACCACTTCCCGGCCGATCATCTCCGGGGTGACGGTGCCGCAGTAGTGGGTGCGTTTGAGACCTTTCATGGTATCTGCCATAAATTTTGCACTCCTTTTGTTTTGGGGAATAGCGCTTTTTCGGGGGGATTCCTCACTTTGCCGAGAAAGCGGAATTTGATTTATTAACAATTTATTATAGCACGAATAGGGGCGGTGTCAAAGGGTTTTGCCGCAGGTTTTGCAAAAAGAAAAGGCTCCCTTGTGTAAAGGGAGCTGTCAGCCGCTAGGCTGACTGAGGGATTGTTGGACGACAAGATCAATGTAGGCGCAAACACCATCAAAATTCTGCGCAACCTCATTATTGGGGATACGAATGACTGTCAGCCCATAGCCTTCCAAAAAAGCCGTACGCGCCGCATCTTGTTCGGCGTTCTGTTCTTCATAGTGCTGTGATCCGTCAAGTTCTATGACCAACTGCGCTTTTGCACTGTAAAAATCGGCGATATAGCGCCCAAGAACCTTTTGGCGGGAAAACCGAGCCGGATGCTGACGCAGAAAATCGTACCAAAGATGACGCTCTTCTTTGGTCATGTTCCTACGCAATAATTTTGCCATGGGGATAAGCGCTTTATTGTGCTTTGGCTGCATGCAATCCCTCCGTCACGGCTACGCCGTGCCACCTCCCTTTACACAAGGGAGGCTTTTTTCGGCACAGGCTTTTGTTTAGCGGGTGATGCCTTCGGCGGCTTCGGCCGCGGCGGCAAACCAGCCGTTCTGCATTTCGGTTTCAAATTCCGGGAGGAAGTGCAGGAGAGAGATGGGTTTAGCGGTACCGGTGGCCATCTGCTTCAGCTGGGCGGAGCCTGCTTCCAGCTCGCTGTCGCCCAGCACCATGCTATACAGGGCGCCAATCTTATTGGCATACTTCATCTGAGCCTTGACGCTGCGCCCCATCAGGTCGCACTGGACGGCATAGCCCTCCCGCCGCAGCTGGGTGGTCAGCCGGAACGCCTCCTCGGTGGCCGCCTCTCCCATCGAAGCGATATAAAGGTCGCACTGCTGGGGCTCAGGGAAATCGCAGCCCTGCTGCTCCATCACCATGAGGAGCCGCTCCAGCCCCATGGCAAAGCCGATGCCCTCCACATCCGGGCCGCCCAGCTGACGACTCAAGCCGCCGTAGCGGCCGCCGCCGCACAGTGCGGGAAAGCCGGGAATGGAGATCTCAAAGACGGTACGGGTGTAGTAATCCAGCCCGCGAACGATGCCGGCATCGACGGTGAAGGGGATATCGGCATCCTTCAGAAGGGTCTGTACTTTCTCAAAGTGGCTGCGGCAGTCATCGCACAGATAATCCAGCACACGGGGCGCGCCTTTGGCGATCTCGCCGCAGACGGGGGATTTGCAATCCAAAATGCGCATGGGGTTTTTCTCCAGGCGCTCCTTGCAGGTTTCGCACAGATCCTCCCGGCGGCTCTCGAAATAGGCGCGCAGGGCCTTGTGGTACTCGGCGCGGCAGGTGGGGCAGCCGATGGAATTGATGGCGAGGGTGAGGTCCTTGAGGCCAAGGGTCTGCATGCCCTCCCACGCCAGGGAGATCACTTCGGCATCGGTAACGGGCCCGGTGGCACCGTAGCACTCCACACCGAACTGGTGGAACTGGCGGAAGCGGCCGCGCTGGGCCTTCTCGTACCGGAAGCAATTAAAGACATAGCTGACCTTGAGGGGCAGGGCATCGCCCAGGAGCCCATTTTCGATGGCGGCGCGGCAGATGCCGGCGGTGCCTTCCGGGCGCAGGGTGATGGAGCGGTCGCCCTTATCGGTAAAGGTATACATCTCCTTATTGACAACATCGGTGGTATCGCCTACCCCACGCTGGAACAGCTCGGTGTGCTCGAAGGTGGGGGTACGGATCTCGCCGTAGCCGTACAGTGCGGCGGTGGAGAGCAGGGTACGCTCGACATACTGCCAGCGGGGGGTTTCGGCGGGGAGAAAATCATTGGTGCCGCGGGGGCGGGTGGTGAGGATGGCCATAGGGTGGATCTTCCTTCCTTAGGTAAAGTGGCGGCAATGGCGCCGGTCTGTGGTTTATTTTAGCACAGGTTTGGGGAAAAGGGAAGTCCCAGTTGAAGGCAGGTGCGGGGCGCAGCCCGAACCGCCCTACGGGCGGTTCCTGCGGCCTTTGGCCGCAGCGGCGGCTCCGCCGCCGGGGGCTGCGCCCCATGACCCCGCGAAAAGCAAAAGCCCCCCATTCCATAGCGGAACGGGGGAGCGAAATGCCGGTTTTTACTTTTTGGGGTTGACGATATCGCGCCAATCCAGGTCGCCGTTTTCCAGCGCGTGGATCATGGCCTCGGCCGAGGCGATATTAGTGGCGTAGGGGATATTGTAGACATCGCATAGGCGCAGCAGGCTGGCCTCATCCGGCTCGGTGGCCTTGGCCCCGATGGGATTGCGGAAATACAGCAGCAGGTCGATCTCATTGCAGGAGATGCGGGAGGAGATCTGCTGATCGCCGCCCTGGCTGCCGGCCATAAAGCAGGTAATCTTGAGGCCGGTGGCTTCCGAGACCAGCTTGCCGGTGGTGCCGGTTGCACACAGATTGTGGCGGCTGAGGATGCCGCAATAGGCGATGCAGAACTGGACCATCAGTTCCTTTTTGGCGTCATGGGCGATGAGAGCGATATTCATACTTCAAATGCCTCCTTTGGCAATGTTGAGATCAAGATGTATTTTACGGCCGGTAAACGGCCAGCAGCGGGCGGCTTTCTCCGCACAGGCGGGCGGCAATATTACCGGTGGCGGCGCTGTACGGCAGGTCGGCCCCTTCAGGGATCATCCCCAGCAGCCGGGCACCGATGGCGTCCAGTACAGCATCCAGGTGGGGATAGCCCAGGTCCCTCGGCAGGCGGCGGCCCACCCGGTTAAAGACCGTGCGCAGATTCCGGGCACCCTGCCCGGCCCACCAATCGGCGGTCTTAGCGGCGGCTTCTATGCTCTGCGGGGTCACCTCGGTAAGGAGCACCAGCGTTTCGGCGGCGGGCAGCAGGCCCTTTTGCAGCGCGCCGGCGCCGGGCGGGCAGTACCACAGCAGCGCATCGTACTGCTCGGTGCCGCTCAGCTCCTCCCGCAGCAGCTGCACATCGGCGGCCTCCGGCACCCAATCGATGGCGGACGGCCCCTGTAAAAGGGTCAGCCCGGCAATACGGGTGGGCAGCAGTGCGTTCTCCAGCGCGCACCGCCCTTCCAGCAGGTCAGAAAAATCGAACAGGCCTTCCTCCCGGATCTCCAGCAGGCGGTTCATCCGCCGCAGGCCCGCGGTGGCTTCCACCAGCAGCACTTTTTTGCCCTGCAGGGCCAGTTGCCGGGCCACCGCTGCGGTGACGGCGGCCGTACCGCAGCCGCTGCAGCCGGCTGTCATAACAATACTACGCACAACGGCCGGCCTCCTTTTGGTTTTCCCATGGCGTGCAGAACAAAATAAGCTGCATAACAGCTTTACCACAAATATCTTATCATATCATCCGCCAAAATGCAAAGGGTAGCTGGCCCAGCCGCTAAATTTTGTGCAGGTTCCAGTACAAAGGGCCTTTCCCTTGCATCAGCCTGTCAAATTGCGCCGCCTGGCAGCGAGACAGAGACACGCTGCCGCGGGTGCAAAGGAATAAAATTGCGCAAGGGGCGGGGGCCGCAGGCCCGGCGGCAAAGCCGCCGACACGGGCTGCGCCCGTGTGCCCGCCTTCGGCGGGCGGCCTGCGGCCCCCAGCCTGCCCCCTGCACAGACCAGAAAAGAAGCTCCCCGGCGCGCCTGCCGGGGCCGGGGAACAAAACCTCATTTATTCAGCCTCACTCTGGCTGGCGCTTTGCCGGGCAAGGTAGTCCAGCTTGTTCTGGTGATAAATGCCGTCCTCACCAAAGAAGTACTCCTCCAGTACCGCCTTGGCAACGGGTGCGGCACGGTCGCCCTCGTAGCCTTTTTCGATGATGACCGCCACGGCAATCTGGGGATCATCGGCAGGGGCGTAGCAGATAAAGCAGGAATTAACCAGGCCATCGCCGCGCTGCGGGGAGCCGGTCTTGCCCGCCACCACGATATCCACCCCGTACATGCTCCAGGTCTTACCGCGGGCGCTGCCCCATGTGCCGTAGCTGGTACCCCGCCCGTAGGCGTCGTTGTAGCAGCTGCGGGTCATGCCCTCCTGGATGGCCGCCCAGGTGCTGTCATCAGCCTCTATGGTCTCCACCACGGTGGGCTGCGCCTCGTACAGCACATTTTTCATATTGTAGTCCCATATTTTATCCACCAGGTGTACCTGCATCCGCTGGCCACGGCTAGCCAGGGTGGCGGTGTAGCTGGCCATCTGCAATATGGTGAACTGGTTATCCAGCTGGCCGATGGCGGATTGCAGATCGTAGCTGTCGTACCAGTCCTCGCCGATGGCCGCGCGGGTCTCCGGGGAGGAAAGCTGGCCCGCCAGCTCAGGGATCTCAATGCCGGTGGCATGGCCCAGCCCCAATGAATAGCTATACTCATTGATGGTCTCGATGCCCATCCGCCGGCCCATATCATAGAAGAAGATATTGCAGGAAACACGCAGGGCGTCTATCACATTGATGGGCCCGTGTACCCCCTCGCATACCGGCTGATAATCCCGGTAGTAGGTGTAGCGGCCGGTACATCTGATGCGGTCGGTGGCCGTTACGGTGCCGGTGTCCAGCGCTGCCAGTGATACCGCGGGCTTATAGGTGCTGCCCACAGTATACAGGCCCTGTGTCGCCCGGTTCAGCAGTGGGGAAGGGCTCTGCCGGACCATCTCGGAGTAGGTTTGGTAGTATTCATCCAGGCTATAATCCGGATAGCTGGCCATGGCAATGACACCGCCGGTTTTTACATCAATGGCCACCACGGCGCCCGCTTCGGCTTCCTTACCGCGGGTGGCGGGGGCATTGTTATTCAGGTAGCTGATACGATCGGCCAGAGCCTTTTGGGCGGCGGCCTGCACACTTTGCACCAGGGTAAGCTGCACGGTGTGTCCGGGCACGGCTTCCTCCGTTTCTTCCACCCGGATGACATTGCCCTCCTGATCCTGCACCACGGTGCGCAGACCGTTCTGCCCGCGCAGCTCATCCTCCATCACCCGCTCAATGCCGCTTTTGCCCAGCGTATCGCTGATGCGGTAGCCGGAGGGATTGGAGAGGGAATAGGTCTTTTCCGCTTCCTTCAGCTTGTTGTATTCCTCGCTGCTAATGGACCCGGTGACCCCCAGCACATGGGAAGCCAGACTGCCGGTCAGGTAGGTGCGCACCGGGACGGTAACGCCATCTACGCCCGGTAGACGGCTGCTGCTTTCTTTAACGGCAGCCAGCAGCGCATCGCTGATATCGGTGGCAAAGGTATAGGGATTGTAGCTGGAAAATTCCGATTGCGTCATGGTATAGCGGATCCCCGCCAGCAGCCGCTGCTCCTCCTGGGTGTAGCGGTACATACGGTACTGCGTCCGCAGGGAGGAAAGGAGCTCCTCATCGGTGGCGTCGGGGGTCTTGCGGAAGTTCCGCAGCCAGTCCAGCGCCTCGGCATCGCTCAGGTCCTCTATCTTATTGCGGCTGCGCAGCCGGTCCAGCACATCGGTATCGGTGTAGTCATTCAAGTTATAGAGCTCCCGCAGCCAGTACAGGGCATCCTCCGGGGTGGCGGCCTCGCTTAATTGCAGCTTGCTGCGCAGGGCCCGCAGGGCGGCCTCCTCGCCGGTAAAGGTGTAGGGCGTCTCCGTGCTGATAGGCAGCTCATCCCGCCACTCACAGCCGTAATCCCGGCACAAAGCGGTGAGGGTAAGCAGCAGGGGATTGAGCTCCTGCTCGGTAAAGTAGTTACTATCAATGGTGATATTGCAGATAGTGGTATTGCCGGTAAAGGCCTTTCCTGTGGCATCCACGATCTCCCCGCGGGCCGCAGAGGTCTGCTGGGTGATGGAAATGCCCTGGGCCGCCTGGCGGGCGTAGTCCTCGCCATCCCGCAGCTGGGTCAGCATCATCACCACCACAAAAAACAGAAAAACGGCGCCGATGGCAGCGCCCAGGATGATATAGCGTTTTCTCTCGGTGGGGTACATGGTCGGCTCCTTTCTTCCTTGGCTTTGCGGGATAGCCCGCGCAGGGTGCGGGCCCGCACAGGCTCCTCATCTCATCGTTACAATCGGGTATCGGTGCGCTCCTCCGCCATGCGGTGCAGCGCCCGCACCGGGTAATACAGCGGCACCGCCAGCACCGCCGAATAAACGGCATGGGGCAGATCGTACCGCAGCAGCACCGGGGCCGCGCCCGTCACCCCCGCCAGCGGGTACCGGAATAAAAACAGCACCAGCCGACAGAAAAACGCCGCGATCAGCACCGCCGCCATAATAATGGGCAGGCTGGACTGCAAATAATTGCGGATGATCAGCCCGGCGGCCAACCCCAAAATGGTGAGAAACAGCATATAAAAGCCCATGGGCGCCACACTGTACAGGTCACACAGATACCCGCAGAAGATGCAGAACAATACGCCGGGCAGCTCCCGCTCCATGGTGGCCGCCAAAATGGCCAAGGCCGCCACCGGCAGCGGCCGCACCCCACCGATCTCCAAAAGGCCGGGGATGGACTGCAGCCGGAACAAAGCCACCGCCAGCAGGGCATAGGCGCCGTATTTCAGGATATACCAGCGGTAAAGCTCCATGCGGCGCCTCCTTTGCTAAATCATAAATTTTCCCGTGACCTGGCTTTCGGGGCGCAGCCCACCCCAGCCTACGGCTGGGGTCCCCGGCGCTCCGCGCCGGGTCGGCGGCTCCGCCGCCGGGGCTGCGCCCCGACCGGGTCCCGCCGCGTCCCCGCGGTAAGGGAAAAACTTGGTTTACGGGTTCGTCTCCTCCGGGGGGACCTCCTCGCTCGGAGTCTGAGTCACGGTAAAATCGGTAATGACAAAGACCTGCCGGGCATTTTCCGGCCGGGCGGAAAGATCAATGACTCCCTCCAGCGTCAGGCCGGTCGCCGCCAGCGAAACCTCCGAAAGATAGCCCACCGTCAGCCCCTGCGGGATCTGCTCGCCGTAGCCGCTGGTCAGGATCAGATCCCCGGCGGCCGCCTCGCTTTGCAGCCGCAGGTAGGTCAGCCGGGCGGTGTTATCCTCGCTCATGGCCGCGTCCCCGGTCAGGATGCCGGTATCCAGCGTGGTGCTGTCCAGCACACCGATATTGACTGCGGGATCCATCAGCGTCAGCACGCGGCAGTAGCGCTCACTCACCCGTCCCACAATGCCCACCAGGCCGTTTTCGGTAATGACCGGCATCCCGGATGCAATGCCCTGCGACTGCCCGATATTGATGATAAAGGAGCCGGAAGGATCATCCGGCACATGCGCTATAACGGTGGCGGGCTCCAGCGTGTAGTCGGCGTTGCTGTCGCTGATGCTGAAGAACCGGCGGTACAGGTCATTCTGGTTTTTCAGCTCGTCATAGTCGGCCTGGCGGCGGGTCAGCTCATCCACCAGCTTCTGCAGGTCCTCGTTTTCCTTTTGCAGCTCCCGCCCGTGGAAAATCGGCTGGAAGAAATCCTGGATGCCGTTGCCGATCCCCGCGAAAAACTCGCCAAAGGGGGTGGCCACCGCCCCGCCGATATGGGAAAGGGCGGGCATCAGCCCGCCGGTATATACCGCACGCAGAAAGAATGCCAGTACCGCGGCCAGCAGCACAGCGATGATCTTAAAGGTCTTACTGCGGAAAAAGTCGTTCATGCTGTATCGTTCCTTTTTGGGTCACTCCCATCCCGTTAGCGGCTGGGGCGGTTATCGAAGAACAGGGTGCGGGAGAAGGTTTCCGGCGATTCCAAAATGGCGCCGGTGCCGCGGGCCACGCAGTCCAGCGGCTCTTCCGCTATGAATACCGGCATCCCGGTCTGCTGGGCCACCAGCTTATCCATGCCGTGCAGCATAGCGCCGCCGCCCGCCAGGGTAATGCCGGTCTCCAGAATATCGGCGGAAAGCTCGGGCGGGGTGCGCTCCAGCGTAGTCAAAATAGCGTCAATGATGACGCCGATCTGCTCGCTGAGCACCTCCCGGATCTCGGCCGGGGTCAGCGTCACTTCCTTGGGGAAGCCATCCACCAGGTTACGGCCCATTACGGAATAGGGCTCCTCACCCTCATAGGGCGCGGCGGAGGCGATGGCGATCTTGATCTCCTCAGCGGTACGGTCGCCGATGAGAACATTGTATTTACGCTTCACATAGGCGATGATCTCTTTCTCGAACTCATCCCCGGCGCTGCGCACACTGCGGCTGGCCACGATGGAGCCCATCGAAATGACCGCCACCTCCGCGGTGCCGCCACCGATATCCACCACCATGCAGCCGGTGGGCTCGGCCACAGGCAGGCCCGCGCCAATGGCCGCCGCCATCGGTTCTTCCACTATGGCCACCTGCCTGGCGCCCGCCTTAAAGGCGACCTCGCGCACGGCGCGGCGCTCCACCGCCGTTACCCCGCTGGGGATGCAGATGACCACCCGGGGTCGGTTAAAGGTCACACTGCCCAGCGTCTTTTTGATGAAAAGCTGCAGCATACTGGCCGCAATATCAAAGTCGGCAATCACGCCGTCCTTCAGCGGGCGCACCGCCACAATGGAAGCCGGGGTGCGTCCTACGACCTCCTTGGCCTCGTCGCCGACAAATTTCACGGTATCATTGCGGATATCCACCGCGACTACGCTCGGTTCCCGCAGAATGATACCCTTGCCTTTCATATAAATAAGGGTATTGGCCGTACCCAGATCAATGCCGATATCTCTTGCCATAGCCGTCCGCTCTCCTTTATCTGTGTTGTTGGCGCAGTTTTAGCACTATACTGCTATTATAGACGATATCCCGCCCGACCACAAGAAAAAGAGTGTAAATTTTTTATGGATGAAACCCGTTTTTTCCGGGGATGATACCCTTATCGGATCGCTTCCCGGGTGCGGTCTGTTTTGGCGGGATGGGGCTGGACCCTGCAGGGGGCCGGTCCCGGGCCGCAGGCCCGGCGCTGCTTCGCATCGCCGCAGCGGGCTCCGCCCGCTGAAACCGCCCTCCGGGCGGTTTGGCCTGCGGCCTGCCCTGCCACTGTGCAGCTTCCCGGCCGGCTGCATGCCCCCGCCGCCCGGCCCTGTCAGTTTGTGTATTTTCTCCAAGAATAACCCGCTCCCGGCCGCAACTTTTCGCAGCCGCCCTCTCCTTTTGGTTCAACTGCACCAAAAGAACGCATTATAATACAGGGAAATTCTAACTTGTTAAAAATCTAATTTATAGACTCCCCTCTGGGAAAATGCTAAAATTGTAATAAAGCAACAAAAAACAAGGAGATATTCGTCAAAATTATAACATTGCTGTTATAAAAATGACAAACATCTCATCTCATGCGGGAGGTACTTACCGATGAACAGAAGCATGAAAACCATGGATGGCAACAGCGCCGCGGCGCATGTGGCATACGCCTACACCGATGTCGCGGCGATCTATCCCATCACCCCCTCCAGCGTCATGGCGGAGCTGACCGACGAGTGGGCCGCCGCCGGGCGCAACAACCTGTTCGGGGAGCCGGTACGGGTGATCGAGATGCAAAGCGAAGGCGGCGTGGCCGGTACGGTCCACGGCTCGCTGGCGGCGGGCGCCCTTACCACCACCTTCACCGCCTCGCAGGGCCTCCTGCTCATGATCCCCAATATGTATAAAATGGCCGGCGAGCTGCTGCCCTGCGTCATTCATTGCTCAGCTCGCGCGCTGGCTACCCACGCCCTTTCCATCTTCGGCGATCACAGCGATATCTACGCCTGCCGGCAGACCGGCTTTGCCATGCTGTGCACCAGCAGCGTGCAGGAGGTCATGGACCTGGCCCCCATCGCCCACCTCGCGGCCATCAAGCGCCGCATCCCCTTCCTGCATTTCTTCGATGGCTTCCGTACCTCCCACGAGATCCAGAAGATCGAGGTGTGGAGCGATGAGCAGCTGGAGGCCCTGATGGACCGCTCCGCGGTGGATACCTTCCGCTACCGCGGGCTTTCCCCCAACCGCCCCGTGCTGCGCGGCAGTGCCCAGAACCCCGATATCTTCTTCCAGGAGCGCGAGGTCGCCAATCAGTTCTACGATACCCTCCCCCGCGTGGTGGAGGACTACATGAATAAGATCAACGCCATGATCGGCAGCAATTATCACCTCTTCGATTACTACGGCGATCCCGATGCCGAGGAGGTCATCATCGCCATGGGCTCGGTCTGCGAGACCATCGAGGAAGTCATCGATTATAAGCGTGCCCGCGGCGAAAAGGCCGGCCTCATCAAGGTCCGCCTCTACCGTCCCTTCAGCCGGGAGCATCTGCTGCGTGCCCTGCCCGATACCGTCAAGTCCATCACCGTGCTGGACCGCACCAAGGAGCCCGGCTCCATCGGCGAGCCGCTGTACCTTGATGTCGTGGCGGCGCTGCGCGGCAGCCGGTTCAAGAGTATCCCCGTTTACACCGGCCGCTACGGCCTGGGCAGCAAGGATGTCACCCCCAGCCAGATCTTCGCGGTGTACCGCAATGGCAAAACCGGCGAAAAGCCCCGCTTCACCGTCGGCATCACCGATGATGTCACCTACCTCTCGCTGCTGGAGACCGAAGCCCCCAATACCACGCCGGAGGCGACCGTCTGCTGCAAGTTCTGGGGTCTCGGCTCCGATGGCACTGTGGGCGCCAATAAAAACTCCATCAAGATCATCGGCGACCACACCGATCTCTATGCCCAGGGCTACTTCTCCTACGATTCCAAAAAGAGCGGCGGCTTGACCGTCAGCCACCTGCGCTTCGGCCGGGAGCCCATCAAGTCCACCTACCTCGTCACCAAGGCCGACTTTGTGGCCTGCCACAATCCCGCCTACCTCGGCAAATACGATATGGTGCACGATATCAAGCCCGGCGGCATTTTCCTGCTCAATTGCGGCTGGAGCATGGAGGAGCTGGAGCGCCGCTTCACCGGCGACGGCAAGGCCTACCTCGCCAAAAATAACATCCACCTTTACACCATCGATGCCGGCGCCATCGGCAAGGAGCTGGGACTGGGCGGCCGTGTCAATACCGTCCTGCAGGCCGCGTTCTTCCGCCTTACCGGCATCATCCCCGCCGAGGAAGCACTGCAGCTGATGAAGGATGCCGCCACCCGCGCCTACGGCGCCAAGGGTGATGACATCGTGGCCATGAACCACGCCGCCATCGAACGCGGCTTCACCGATGCCAGGGAAGTGCCCATCCCCGCCCACTGGGCCACCCAGCGCGGCGATTTCGTCAGCTTCTACGCCACCGGCCGGGATCCCGAGCTGGTCGAGTATGTCAACCGCATCCAGATCCCTGCCGACCTGCAAAAGGGCGATGACCTCCCCGTTTCTACCTTCCTGGGACGGGAGGACGGCCACCTGCCGCTGGGCACCAGCCAGTACGAAAAGCGCGGCATCGCGCGGGAAGTCCCCACCTGGCAGCCGGAAAACTGCATCCAGTGCAATCTCTGCTCACTGGTCTGCCCCCACGCCGTCATCCGTCCCGTCGCCATGACCGAAGCGGAAGCTGAAAAGGCCCCCGCCGGCATGCCCTCCCTGCCCATGACCGGTCTTGCCGATCACCGCTTTGCCATCACCACCAGCGTGATGGACTGCACCGGCTGCACTCTGTGCGTCGGCATCTGCCCCGGCAAAAAGGGCCAAAAGGCGCTGGCCATGGCCCGGCTGGAGGGCGAAAAGCCCCGTCAGGTCTACTTCGATTACGGCCGCGAGCTGACCCCCAAGCCCGCCGTGATGCAAAAGTTCGGCGCCGATACCGTTAAGGGCAGCCAGTTCCGGCAGCCGCTTTTGGAATTCTCCGGCGCCTGCGCCGGCTGCGGCGAAACCCCCTATGCCAAGCTCCTCACCCAGCTGTTTGGTCCGCGCATGTATATCGCCAATGCCACCGGCTGCTCCTCCATCTGGGGCGGCTCGGCCCCCGGCATCCCCTATACCAAGAATGAGAAGGGCCAAGGTCCTGCCTGGGCCAATTCCCTCTTCGAGGATAACGCCGAATACGGCTACGGCATGTACCTGGCGCAGGATACCATGCGCAAGCGCCTGATAAGGGAAGCCGAAGCCCTCGTCGGCGATATCGAGGCCCCGCACGAAAAAGAGGTGCTGGAAAATTACCTTGCCACGCTGGAGGACGGCGAAGCGAACCTCGCCGCTACCGATACCCTCATTGATGTCCTTTCCAAGAGCCTGGATCCCCGCGCCCAGCAGCTTTTGCATCACAAGCAGTTCCTCAGCAAAAAATCCAACTGGATCCTGGGCGGCGATGGCTGGGCCTACGATATCGGCTTTGGCGGGTTAGATCATGTCATGGCCAGCGGGGCCGATGTCAATGTCCTGGTCTTTGATACCGAGGTCTACTCCAATACCGGCGGCCAGATGAGCAAATCCACCCCCACCGGCGCTGTGGCGCAGTTTGCCGCCAATGGCAAGGAGGGCACTAAGAAGGACCTGGCCTACATGATGATGACCTACGGCAGCGTCTATGTGGCGCAGGTGGCCCTGGGCGCGGATTTCAACCAAACCCTCAAGGCCTTCCGGGAAGCCGAAAGCTTCCCCGGCCCCTCCCTCATCATCGCCTACTCCCCCTGCATCAATCACGGCATCCGCGGCGGCATGATCAATGCCGATATCGAGATGAAAAAAGCCGTGGAGTGCGGCTACTGGAATCTGTTCCGCTACGATCCCCGCCGTAAGGCGGAGGGCAAGAACCCCTTCCAGATGGATAGCAAAGCCCCCACCGGCGATTACCAGGCCTTCCTCAAAAACGAGGTTCGTTACAGCGCCCTCATGCGCACCTATCCCGAACGCGCCAGCCGCCTGTTCGACCGCGCCGAGGTCAATGCCATCGGCCGTCACGAGCGCCTGCTGCAATGGGAAGCCCTCAGCGGCAAGCTGGTCGCCGCCGAAGCCGAAGAGGTGGAGCGCGAAGCCGCCAGCCGCCGTGCCGAAGCGGAAAAACAGTGATTTTCGCCCCGCATTTTCACCCGCTCAAAATCCCGGCCCCGGTCTGGGCCAGCCCCTGCAAACCGCAAATTCGGGGCGCCGCCCATTTCGGCTCCGCCGAAACACACGAGCTTCGCTCGTGTCGCCCGCCTGCGGCAGGCGGGGCTGCGCCCCGCTTTCCCTCCCCCACCGCAAACCGTGCAAAAACCCCCGCCCTTTTTCGGGCGGGGGTCGTTTTATCTGCCGTTATTCTACTCCCATTAAGGGTTCTTCTCCATTTACCGTAAAGCCGCTCACCGTCCCGTCAGCGCCGGTCACCAGCGCCACATCCTCCAGCGGGAAGCGGTACACTCCCACCATGACGCTGTTATCGGTATGCCCGGTGCTGCCGGCCTCGCCTATCTTGTCGCCCTGCTTCACGGTGTCGCCGGTCTTTACCGCCACCTGGCTGCAATGAGCATACAGCAGATAGCAGTCCTCCTGCTGCACCAGTGCCATTTTACCGTAGCCATAGTTCCAGCCAACATCCGCGGCCCAGGCCACCGTTCCGTCCTTCATGGCGGTAATGGGCGCGCCAAGATCGGTTTTCAGGCTCCACCCACCATTTTCCTCGGTGATCTCAGTGATATTGCTTACCGGCCGGGCGTAGTCCTCGGCAAAGGATTGGTGGAATTCCTCATTGCTCAGTCCGGCCACAGCCGGTTCCTTTCCGCAGCCTGCCAGCAGCATCAGCACCGCCGCCAGCAGAATCATCCATTTCCTCATGGGGGTCCCTCCTTTTGGTCAGATGTTTTCTCCGTACAGTCTCATCATAACCTGTTCCCAAAGAAATGTAAACCCCGTACAGGAAATTATTTGTCAGCAGATGATGAAAAGCCGTCCTCTGTTGCCAAAAGGACGGCTTCTGTTTTGGTTAATTTGTCAGCTTATACCCCATACAGCAGCTCGCCGTAGGTCGGCATCGGCCACAGATGGGCAGGGCACATCTGCTCCAGCGCGTCGGCGGCCTGCCGCAGCTCGTTCATGGCGGGCAGCAGCCGGTCCCGCGCGTACAGCGCCTTCTGCTCCTCGGTGCCGCTGGGGAAATCCCGCAGCAGGTTTTCCAGCAGGGTGCAGCCGGCCAGCAGCATATCGTTGTAGTTGGCAATCTGAGTGCCCAGCAGCTCCTCGGCCTTGCAGCTCAACAACGGGCTGATCTCCTGCTTGGCGCGGCTGGTCTGCCCCAGCTCCCGCAGGGCGGCCTGCCCGGCGGGCAGGATCTGCCGCCGCACCATTTCTGCCATGGTGGCGGCCTCTATGCGGATGCACTTGGCATAGGTCTCATAGTGGATCTCCTGACGGCTGGTCAGCTCCGCAGCGGTAAAGATGCCATGCTTCGCAAAAAGCGCTACATTCTTTTCCTCGGTCAGGTGCGCAAAGGCCTCCGGCGCGGTACGCAGGTTAAGGAGTCCCCGGCGTTCCGCCTCCTGCTGCCATTCCTCGCTGTATCCGTCCCCGTTAAAGAGAATTCTTCCGTGCTGCTCCAGCGTTTCCTGCAGCAGGGTGCGCACCGTATCCTCCCGGCCGGCGCTCTGCTCCAGCCGGTCGGCATAGCGGCCCAGTACCTCGGCCACGGCGGTATTCAGCACCGTGTTGGGGTCGCTGATGGACTGACTGCTGCCCAGCATCCGGAACTCAAACTTATTCCCGGTAAAGGCAAAGGGCGAGGTCCGGTTGCGGTCGCTGTCATCCTGCCGCAGATGGGGCATCACCGGCACCCGCATCTCCAGCTCCCGGCGGGCGGCGGCGGTGCTTCCCTCGCCGCAGGCGGCCTGCATCAAGGTGTTCTGCAGCGCCTCCCCCAAAAAGATGGAAAGAATGGCGGGTGGGGCCTCGCTGGCGCCCAGCCGGTGGTCGTTGCCGGCCGTCGCCACGGTAATGCGCAGCAGCGCCTGGTACTCATCCACCGCGGTCATCACCGCGGCCAGCATCAGCAGATAGGTCAGGTTGTTCGCCGGGTCGCTGCCGCCGTCCAGCAGGTTGCGGCCGGTATCGGTCACCAGCGACCAGTTATTGTGCTTGCCGCTGCCGTTCACCCCCGCAAAGGGCTTTTCCGCCAGCAGGCACACCATGCCGTGCTTCTGGGCCAGCCGCTGCATCAGCTCCATGGTCAGCTGGTTGCCGTCGGCGGCTATATTCGTGGTGGTAAAGAACGGGGCCAGCTCATGCTGGGCGGGCGCCACCTCGTTATGCTCGGTCTTGGCCATCACACCCCGCCTCCACAGCTCCTCGTCCAGTTCCTTCATATAGGCCATCACCCGGGGCTTTATGGTGCCAAAGTAGTGGTCATCCAGCTCCTGCCCCTTGGGGGCCATCGCCCCAAAGAGGGTCCGTCCGGTGTAGCGCAGGTCCCGGCGCTGCTCATACAGCTCCTTCGGGATGAGGAAATACTCCTGCTCCGCGCCCACGGTGGGGGTCACGGCGGTCACATCGGCCCAGCCCATCGCCCGCAGGAAGCGTACCGCCTCCCGGTTGAGGGCATGCATACTGCGCAGCAGGGGGGTCTTTTTATCCAGTGCCTCGCCGGTGTAGCTGCAAAAGGCCGTGGGGATATACAGGCAGTCATCCTTGATGAAGGCGGGGCTGGTGGGGTCCCATGCGGTGTAGCCCCGCGCCTCAAAGGTGGCCCGCAGGCCGCCGCTGGGAAAGCTGCTGGCATCCGGTTCGCCCTTGATGAGCTCCCGCCCGGAAAATTCCATGATGACCCCGTCGCCGGCCGGTGTCAGGAAGCTGTCGTGCTTTTCGGCGGTAATGCCGGTCATGGGCTGGAACCAGTGGGTAAAGTGGGTCACCCCGTGGTCCAGCGCCCAGGCCTTCATCACATTGGCAATGACATCGGCCACATCGGGGGTCAGCGGCTCCCCGCTGGCAACGATCTGCCGCAGGCGGCGGTAGGTATCATGGGGCAGGCGCTTTTGCTGCACCGTGTCATTAAAGACCAGGCTGCCGAACAGCTCCGGAATATTGCTCATCAAAATTCACTCCCTCGCGGCGAAAAGCTCACGCTTTTCCCAAAAAATATGTTACCAATTTTATCACGCTGCATCGGTGAAGTCAATGTGATTTTCCGCTAAATCAAGGGGCTTTTGCGGCTCCCATTTTGGCAGGGGATCATAACACCGTTTCCATCGCCGTCCGCAGGCCCCTCCTCGACAAATCGCGGTCCCGCACCCCAGCCGCCGCGACCCATGGTCTCCCTTTTCAGGGGGCAGCGGCGCGGCAGGCGGCGCTTACTATGCCTTTACAAAAGGCCTTTACAAAAGGCTCACTCCGCCAGCGCCATCAGCAGCTCCATCGCCCGGCGGTACCCGGTAAAGCCCAGCCCCACCACGCTGCCCTTGGCCGCCATCGCTACATAGCTGCGGTGCCGGAATTCCTCCCGGCGGCTGGGATCGGAAAGATGCACCTCAATGACCGGCAGCGAAACTGCCAGCAGCGCGTCCATCAGCGCCACGCTGGTGTGGGTGTACCCCCCTGCGTTAATGATAATGCCATCCGCCTTCTCAAAATACGCGCGGTGCACCTCATCAATGAGGGCGCCCTCGTGGTTGGATTGGAATATCTCTATTTCCAGCCCCAGCTCCTTTGCGCTCTGGCGCAGATAATTCTCCAGGTCGGCATAGCTTTCCTTCCCGTAAATTCTCGGTTCCCGGATGCCCAGCATATCCAGGTTGGGCCCGTTGATGATAAACAGCTTCATACTTTTCCCCCATTCGGCAAATTTTTGTGGAAAGCCGGGCCCGCATCCCGCCCGGTCCTTCCTTTGTGCAGAGTCCCGGTTACGGCCCGCAGGGCCGGCGGCTCCGCCGCCGTAGGGGCGGCCTGCGGCCGCCCCCCAAAGCCGTCCCGCGGACGGCCTGCCCTGCGGGCCTCCCCGCCGCACCGGCTTTCCTCTATCGCAAATCCAGCCCCCGCGCCGCGGCCTCCGCCGCGGCCTTTGGCAGGCCGGTATTCTCCACACTAAAATCCGCCGCAGCCCGGTACAGCGGCTCCCGCTGCCGGTACAGCCCCGGCAGGTCGGTGGAAAGCGGCCGCCCCTCGGTGGGCAGCAGCTCCAGCGGCCGCCGCAGCCAGCACAGCAGGCCGTTTTCCCGCAGGGCCTCCACATTTTCCTCCCGCAGGATGGCCCCGCCCCCGGCGGCGATCACACAGCCGGTTTTGGGCGAAAGCTTCCGGAGCAGCGCTTCCTCCCGCTCCCGGAAGTAGAGCTCCCCGTGGGCCAGCAGCTCCCCCTCCGGGGTGATGCCGTACTCCAGCAGGTACTCCTCGTCGCAGTCTATAAACTCCCGTTCCAGCATCTGGGCGGCCAACCGCCCTATGGTGGTCTTGCCGCTGCCCGGCATCCCGATGAACACCAGGTTCCGCCGTTCGGCCAGCAGCTCCCGGTAAACCCGCAGCACCGTTTCTTCGCCCGGCACCGCCGTCCCAAAGGCGTACTCGGCAGCAGCGGCCTGGGCCGCCAGCATCAGCAGCCCGCCGCACGCGGGGATGCCCAGTTCCGCCGCCTGCTGGCACAGCCGGGTCCGCAGGGGATTGTAGATCACATCCGCCACCCCCTTGCAGCGCGGGAACTGCCGCAGATCCAGCGGAGAAACCCCGCTTTGCGGGGCCATGCCCACCGGCGTGGTGTTGATGAGATAAAAATCCCTTTTGCCAAACCGTTTGGCCAGATTCTCATAGTTCAGCTCTCCGGTGCGGCTCACCGTGGCAATTTCGGCCGCCCCCAGCTCCTCCGCAGCCGCTTTGGCCGTATGGCCGGTACCGCCGCTCCCCAGGATGACCACCGTTTGGCCGGTCAGCACCCAGCCATTCTGCCGCAGCAGGAATTCCAGCCCCGCAAGGTCGGTATTATCGCCGGTCAGGGTGCCGTCCCGGCCCTTTATCAGCAGGTTGACGCTGCCGCAGCGCCGGGCCGCCGGGGTCAATTGGGCGCAATAGGGCAGCACCTGCCGTTTGTAGGGGATGGTCACATTGACCGCCGAAAAATCCCTCTCCCGCATAAACCGCTCAAATTCCGCTTCCGGCAGCGGGCGAAGGTCATATTCCACCCCGGCCAGCCGCCGGTGCAGCTGCGGGGAAATGCTGTGGCCCAACGGCCATCCGATTAAGCCGTACCGCATGGCAATCTCTCCTCTCGGTCAATTTGTGTTGGTTTCGGGCTTTTTGGGGGGATAGATCGCTTTCCTCGGCAGGCTTTCTGCCGGCCGGGAGCCGGGGCGCCGCAGGCAGACCGCCTTCGGCGGTCTCGGCGGCTTCGCCGCCGGTTTCGGGCTGCGCCCGAAACGCCTGCGGCGCCTTCCCGCTTCCGCCCTGTACAAACTTCAAAATGTATTTCCCGCGGGGGACTTACAGCCCCGCCCGCAGTAGCCCCAGCAGCTGGGGCTTTGTCATTTTCCGCAGGGTACAGCAGCCGATCTGCTGGGGCAGCACCACCGTCAGCTCCTCGCCCAGCCGCTTTTTATCGCTCCACAGGTAGGGCAGCAGCTCCTCCGGGCGGCAGCGGTACCGCAGCGGCAGCCCCCGCCGCTTCAGCGCGGTTTTTATCCGCTCCGCCGTTATGGAATCACACCAGCCCAGGGCAGCCCCGGCCCGGGCCATGCTGGCCAGTCCGATGGCCACCGCCCGCCCATGGGAAAGGGTATAGCCGCTGTGCCGTTCCACCGCGTGGCCAATGGTATGCCCCAAATTGAGGGAAAGCCGAATGCCGGTATCCTGCGCCTCCTGGGAAACAACCGCCGCTTTATAGGCGGCGCAGCCGCAAAGAATGGCCTCATAATCAGGCTCCGGAGCGGCCACCAGCGGCCACAGCTCCTCCCCGGCCAGTACGCCGGTTTTTATGGCTTCCGCCATGCCATCAGCCAGGGCCGATGGGGGTAGCGTTTTCAGAAAATCGGGATCAATGAGGACGGCCAACGGCTGCCGGATGACCCCGGCCAAATTTTTCCCGGCGGGCAGGTCCACCGCGGTCTTGCCGCCGATGGCGGCATCCACTCCGGCCAGCAGCGTGGTGGCCAGGTAAGCCACATCCATCCCCCGGTGATACAGGGCGGCGGCCAGTCCGCCCACATCACAGGCGGAACCGCCCCCCAAAACCACCAGCAGGTCGCCGCGGGAGAGCCCCTCTTCGGCCAGCCGTTCCAGCAGATTGCCCAGGACGGCCCAGGTTTTTCCGGCCTCCCCCGCGGGCAGGGAAATGCGGACCGGCCGGTAGCCGGCCCCTTCCAGCGAATCCATCACCGCGCGCCCGTAAAGGGAAAAAACGGTGTCATCGCTGAGGAGGGCCGCCCGGCAGGGCGGGTGCAGCGGCAGCAGGGTCTGGCCGGCTTTTCGCAGCAGACCCCGCTCGATGAGGATGGGGTAGGAGGGGGTGGTTTGGACAGAGATCGTCGGCATGGTTTCGCCGCCTTTCTTGGGGTGGGATGGGGGGCTTTTTGCTTTGGGAAGAGTCTGTGCAGGGGGATGGGGCCCGCAGGGCAAACCGTCCTCCGGACGGTTTTGGCGGGGCAAAGCCCCGCCAGCCCCGGCGAAGCCGGGGCGCCCTGCGGGCCCCGCTCACCGGCGGCTGGAGCAAACTCTGAAATGGGGGAGAAGCCGATACCTCAAAAAGGGGAACCAGGCACCGGCTTTCCCTGTTTATTCGCCCTTTTCGGCTTCCTGCTCCAGTACCACCCGCAGCAGACCATCCTTGGCGGAGGAAAGCAGCAGACCCGCCGCATGGGTCACGGCCTGCCGGGTCTCCTCGTCCATGTTTTTGGCGGATTTGAGGATGCTGGCAGCGCTGGCCAGCCAGTTTTCATTCATCTGGTGGAGGGTGTGGGCATTGGTTTGCCGCATCACCTCATAAATGGCATCCACAAACTGCTCCCGCTGGGCCGGGGTCATTTGGGCCAGCCAGGCCTTCAGGGTGTAATCCACAAAGCGGCTGCTGTTATCCACGGTATCCAGGTAGTGGAAATGCTTTTGCCGGACCTCCCAGGAGTAGGTATCGTGCTGCTGGAGGAAGGTCTGCTCGCTGTGGACGATGGTGTATTTTTCCTCGTGGCCCAGCAGCATACCCACCACCGAGGACTGCGGCACAAAGGTCTGTATTTTTTGGCAGATGCGCTGATAACCCGGCTCCGAGAGGACTTTGCTATCAAAGCCGGGGCCATCGTAATTGTAAACCGCTTCTATGCGGTCCTGGATCTCCTCCCCGCAGAAAGCCGCGGCGTAAACGGCAAAATTGCCGCCCTTGGAGTGGCCGCAGACGGTAAGCCGGCCGGGGAGCCGCCGGGCGGCCTTTTGCAGGTAGTCCACCGCCAGTTTTTGGCCCAGCACCGGGCAGACAAAGCCCATATTGAAGTCCTCTTTCCAGCCGATGAGGGTATTATCGGTGCCGCGGTAGGCCACGCAGTAGTGGTCCTCCTCCAGCTTTACCGTAATGGCGGAAAACTGGGTTTGGCTTTCGGCATCCAGGCGGTCGGCATAGGCGGTCAGTTCCATCCCCTTATACCGCGGGGATTCAACAAGAGCCCGGAGCAGATCGGTATCGCCGCGGCGGCGCACGGCGGTTTCAATATCCGGCAGGGCCAAAAGGGCGCGGCAAACCGCCTCCACCGTGGTGGGGGTAAGGCTATCCCGCCGCAATACGCGGTGAAAGGGCATATAAGTGAAGCGGGCCAGGATCACCCCATCCACTTCATGGAAGGGATCGGCCGAAAGGGGGAGATCGCCCCGCCACGACAAATAATCAAACAGCGTTGTCATACAAAACGCGCACCTCGCCTTCTTCCGTCATTATAATATACCGAAAGCGGCGGCGCAAGAAGCGGCATGGTTGTATTCAATTTTCAAGGTACTGTTGGGAGGCAGGTTCCCGCTTAAGGCAGACCCCCAAATTGCCCGATGAGGTCTGCTGAAGAAATAAGTTTTAACCGGCGCCCCTGTTTGACCGGTGGGGCCGAAAGGCTCTCAGTTTTAGTTCGGTGAGAGGGACCGATGAGAAAGATTTTTTTGCCGGTGGAAAAAGTCCTTTCACTAATCCCTGCAAATCGCCCCTTTTTTGCATGTGAGAGGTTAATATTTCACTTTTTTTAATGGAAAATTTACAGAATTGGGGATTTATGGGTGAGATTTATATAGGATATGGATTTATTAGGGGAAAGCTTGCTGGGATTTGTTATGATATTTTGGGGCGGGTTGGTGGTCGCCTGGCGGCGGGGCGGAGTCACCGGAGGGTGACGGCTGGCACGCCTACCCGGCGGGGGCGTTCCTTTTCTGTAAAGAAAAGTAGTAAAAGAATTTTAGGCCAAGCTGGTGATCGCCTAGCGGCGGGGCGAAGTCACCGGAGGGTGACGGCCTGTACGCCTGCCCGGCGGGGATAGATTGTAGTCGCCTAACGGCGGGGCGAAGTCACCGGAGGGTGAAGGCCTGTACGGCTCACCGCCGGGGCGTTCCTTTTGTGCGTACAAAAGGAACCAAAATACGCTTGGGGCTGTGCCCCAAGACCCCCTAACGCTAAGCTGCGGCTGGATACGAACGATGCCAAGGCATCGTCCGTACAGCGCCGCAGATACGCTCTCGAGGTACCTGCGGCGCATTTTATGTGGGGTAACTGCAAACCGATAGCAGGAAGTCATGATGCCAAGCCTATGGGTTGGATAAGCAGCTGTTTGGATAGACGCCCCCTCCCCCGCTGCGGGGGAGGGGGCAGGGGGAGGGGGCAGATGCGCCGTGGCTACCTTTGGAGCGCATCTGTGCGCAGTACGGATTTGTTTTTCCCGATTATTGAGGGAAAAACAATATTCGTATCCAGCACAGCTAAGCGTCAAAGGGGTTTGTCAAGGGGGAATTCGTCCCCTTTGACCCGCTTTTGCCTCCTTTTGGCGGTGCAAAAGGAGGCCCCCGCCGGGTAGGCGTGCTAACTAAGCCTTGCAAAAGGCTCCGCGACGCCGACAGGCGAGATGAAATGATTACCTTAATATTTGCCGTCAACCCCTCAGTCAGCCTTGCGGCTGACAGCCTCTCGCTGCGGCTTGGTCACGGCACGGCGGGGAAATGGTTCTCTTTTCTTGCGCTGCCGCTAAATTCTGTAAAAAATAATGAACCTGCTGTAAAGATTTTGGCAGTTTGGTAGACAAGCGCGGCAAAACCCGCTATAATAGGGAACGATATTACGCCGCCGAAAACGGACGGCCGCTAATTTGGAGGAAGCGAAATGAATAAGTTTGTAAAAGTACTGGCCATGCTGATGGCGCTGATGCTGTGCGTGGGCCTGACCGCCTGCAGCAGCAAGCAGGGCAACGGCGACGCCGCCGTAAACTACAGCCTGGGGCTGACCACTGACGGCCGGTTTGATGGCATTACCGCCAAGGACTATGTGACGCTGGGCCAGTATACCGGCATCCAGTATGACGAGAGCGCTGTGACCGTAAAGGAAGAGGACATCCAGAAGAAGATCGATTCCATTATGTCCAGCCACACCTATAAGGAAGAGATTACCGACCGCGAGGTAGCGGATGGCGATACCATCAACATCGACTATGTGGGCAAGGTGGACGGTGTGGAATTTGAGGGCGGCAGCACCAATGGCGCCGGCACCGAGGTGACCATCGGCGTGACCAGCTACATTGACAACTTCCTGGAGCAGCTCATCGGCCACAAGCCCGGCGAGACCTTCGATATCGAAGTGACCTTCCCCGACCCCTATGAGCGCAACACCGAGCTTTCCGGCAAGGATGCCGTCTTTACCGTGACCATCAACAAGATCATTGTGACCCACACCTATGAGCTGACCGATGACTTTGTAAAGGATAACCTGAAGGACGACTATGGCTATACCTCCGTAGAGAACATGCGTCAGACCATTGCCAAGGACCTGCGCGACAGCCAGGTTTATGACGCCATGATGGAAACCATACTGAAAAACTGCCCCGTAAGCGAAGTGCCCCAAAAGCTGGTGGATAACGAGATCACCATTGTGATCAAGCAGCTGAAGTTCTCCGCCTTGCAGTACAGCATGGAGCTTTCTACCCTGCTGAACTACTACTACGGTGTGGAGAGCGAGGAGGCCTTCCGCACCAAGTATGAGGAGAACATCCGCGAGACCATCTCCCAGTACATGGTGATGATGGCCATTGCTGAGGACGCGAACCTCTTTGCCACCGAGGACGATGTGAAGGAGTACTTTAAGACCGAGATGGATACCGAGGATTACTCCGAATATGTTGCCCAGTATGGCTACGGCTACATTTACCGCGCCGTGACCTTCAACAATGTGGGCCAGTACCTGCAGGAGCAGAACCCCGCCCCCGCTTACACCGATATCAGCGAGATCATTGTGCCCGCTGCGACCGATGATACCACCGCAGAGGAGAACACCGAGACTCCCGCTGCGTAAGCAAGCCTATAATAAAAAGAAAGCCGCTGTGCCGAAAGGCATGGCGGTTTTGCTTTTCCCTATGAGAAAAGGTTGGTGGTCGCCTGGCGGCGACAGGCGAGAAGAAACTGGGCATAGTTTGTGCCGACAACCCCTCTGGCAGCCGCGGGGACATAAAAATATACACCTTGTAAAAAAGTCGGCCGTCATTCCGGCTTTTCACACTTTCCACAAAGTTTTCCACAGAGCGGTAAACACTTGCAAACCTGCCGGTTTTAGGGTAAAATATAGGTGGAATAATATCTTACCCGAAAAGAGGTTTGGAGCAATGGCGATTACTTTACGGGAACAGTATTTGGAGGGGTTTGTTTCCTCCCACGAAATGGACTGCATGGCCCCCCAGGTGGCGGCGGCTGTTCGTCAGCTGCGGCAGCACACCGGCGCGGGCAGTGATTTCCACGGCTGGCTGACCCTGCCGCGGGACTACGATAAAGAGGAGCTGGCGCGCATCCACGCGGCGGCGGAAAAGATCCGCAGCGACACCGATGTGCTGGTCGTTATCGGCATTGGCGGCAGCTACCTGGGCGCCCGCAGCGCTATTGAGCTGCTGCGCAGCCCCTTCTATAATGCCCTGGGCAAGGATGGCCCGGCCATCTATTTTGCCGGGTGCAATCTCTCCGGCAGCTACCTGGATGAGATCCTGGCGCTGTGCGAGGGCAAGCGGGTCTCGCTGAATGTTATTTCCAAATCCGGCACTACCACCGAGCCGGCGCTGGCTTTCCGTGTGCTGCGCGGCATGATGGAGCGGCGCTACGGCAAAGAAGCGGCCGGGCGCATCTACTGCACCACCGACCGGGCCCGCGGCACCCTAAAATCCCTGGCCGACCGGGAGGGCTGGCAGACCTTTGTCATTCCCGATGATGTGGGCGGACGGTATTCGGTGCTGACCGCCGTGGGCCTGCTGCCGATGGCCGTGGCCGGGATCGATATTGATGCGGTGCTGCGCGGCGCCCAAAAGGCGATGACCGAGCTGGATAACGACGACTTTTCCCATAACCCCTGCTACCGCTATGCCGCCATCCGCAACATCCTGCTGCGGCGGGGCAAGGCTATTGAGATCTACGCAAGCTATGAGCCGCGCTTTACCCAGATGGGCGAGTGGCTGAAGCAGCTGTACGGCGAAAGCGAGGGCAAGGACGGCAAGGGGCTGTTCCCGGCTTCGGTGGCCTTTACCACCGACCTGCACTCGATGGGACAGTTTATCCAGGACGGCAGCCGCAATCTGTTCGAAACGGTCATCGATTTTATCACCCCCGCCGCCGACCTGACGGTGGAGGAGGACCCCGAAAACCTGGATGGGCTCAATTTCCTTTCCGGCATGGCGATGCGGCAGATCAACCGGCGGGCGATGCAGGGCACCATACTGGCGCACACCCGCGGCGGCGTTCCTAACCTCGTTCTGGAGGTCCCGGCCATCAATGAGGAGGAGTACGGCTACATGGTGTACTTCTTCATGCTGGCCTGCGGTATCAGCGGCTACCTGCTGGGGGTCAACCCCTTTGACCAGCCCGGCGTGGAGGCCTATAAGAAGAACATGTTTGCCCTGCTGGGCAAGCCCGGCTATGAGGACCTGCAGCAGGAGCTTTTGGAGAAGCTGGGAGAATAAATTTTATCAACTTTGGGCGACGCCCATGGAAGAATAGTCTGCAACCACCAAATTCCAAGGAGGATCATAAGTATGATACAGTTAATCGTAGGACACAAGGGCAGTGGTAAGACCAAGGCCATAGTGGAAATGGCCAACAAAGCCGTAAAGGAGAGCAAGGGTTATGTTGTCGTCATCGAAAAGGATGTCCGCCTGACCTATGAGATCAGCAGTGCTGCACGCCTGGTTTATTCCGATGAATACGCCATTGCGGGCTATGACGCCGTTTATGGCTTCATCACCGGGCTGCTGGCCGGCAACTATGATATCACCCACATTTATATTGACCCGGTCTTTAAGATGTGCGGACGCGATTTTGAGGCCTTTACCCAGATGGTAAACACGCTGGATAGCCTGCGGGCCACCCAGGATGTTCAGATCGTCTTCACCCTTTCCTGCGAGCCGGAGGACCTTCCCTATCACCTGCGGGATATGATGATCGAGAACTGGTAAGCGGCATTTTTCCGATCTTATGAGGCTGTAAGAGGGGCGGCGCCCGGGAAGAACGAGTTTTCCCGGGCTGTCGGCCCTTGCTTTTTTAGGAAAGGAGTACTCTATGAAACATCGCATCATTGCAGCGGCTGTACTGGCCGCCGTTCTGTGCCTTGCGCTGCTGGCCACCCGCGGCAGCGGGGAGCCCACCCTGAAAGACTTTGAGGCTATTAAAGAGGGAACGCCCCGCAGTGAGGTGCTGGAAAAATTCGGGGAGCCGGACAGCGGCCTTTCCGGATTTTTCGGGGATATTTACAATTGCGGGGATCAGGTGGTCGTCATTTACTATGAAGTCGACTACGGCAGCGATGCCGCAACAGTAAGCAAGGTCACCATCACCAAGCGGCAGAGTCCAAACGGCTGATTTTTCATTCCCTGCACCAAGAAAGGATACCCATGACCTTCCAATACTTTTTCTTTGCTACCGTGGCGGGATATTTTTTGCAGGCGCTGCCCTTTGCGCTGGCGGCCGGGGTGTGGTATGCCCTGCGGCTGCACAAAAAAGAGCCCGCGCTGCCCGGCGGGCAGGTGGTGCTGCGTTCGCTGTTCCCGTGCTATTTCGCGGGGCTGCTGGTCTTTACCATCTTTCTGTACCCCGTTTCCGATCTCTACTATCTGCTGTTCTACGGCAGGCCCTCCCAGGGCGGGCTGCCGTGGTTTGTGATGGATTACGATTTTTCCTTTGACTTTTTCCGGAATTTCACAACGGAAAACCGTGATAATATCCTGCTGTTTTTGCCCTTTGGGCTTTTATACCCGCTGTACCGGCCGCAGGCAAACTGGGGCCGCACGGTGCTGGCGGGGCTGTGCGCCACCATTGCCATTGAGCTGATCCAGCCCATAGTGGGGCGCAGCTTTGATGTGGATGACATCCTGATGAACCTTTTTGGCACAGTTATTTCCGCCGCCCTGTTTTTTCTGCTGCGGGCGATATTCTGCCCCAAAAGGAAGCAGGCATAGCCCCTGCACCCATTCCCCTCCGGCCGCATAGGATGGCGTAGCAACGAAAGGGAAGGGGGAGAGGCCATGTACCGCAGGCGTTCTCCCCGCCGGGGCGACTGCCCCCTGGCGCTGTGCTGCATGGCCTTTGGGCTGGGGGTGCTGCTGGCCCTGTGCGGCGAGCTGCGCACCGCGCTGGTCTTTGCGGCCATCGGTTTGGTGATCCTTGGCTTTCGCTGCCGCCGTTAGCTGCCGTCACTTGCCAAAAGGAGGAGTAACTGTATGAAGGTTGTAGTTTACCGCAGCCCACGCCTGCTTTCCGGTCTGCTCCGGGCGCTGTTCCACATCCGCCGGGAACCGGAGCTGCCCTAACCCCCGCCCCCTCAGCGGGGGCTTTTTATTTTGATTTATCTCAGCTCCAGCAGCTTTCGCACTTCCTCCATTCGGGCAAAAAGCCTAAAGTACAGCATTCGGTAATCCGGTGTATCACTTTGCAGGCAGGCTTCTTCACACTCCTGCTGTGCCGCGATGATTTTATCCTGTATCATCATAATTTGGATGCATTCCTCTTTTTCCACTTTGAGCATTTCCTTTCACAAATCATTTTAGAACAATATGTTCATTTTGTAAATAGAACAATTTATTCACCCCTATACTGTCCCTGGGGTGATCATAATGATAAAATACCAAAGGATCCGCGACCTGCGGGAAGATGCTGATCTGACCCAGCAGCAGGTGGGTGCGGCCATCAATGTACCGCAGCGCACCTACGCCTATTACGAAAGTGGCGGCCGGATGCTGCCGCCACAGGTGCTTTGCGCCTTGGCCGATTTTTACAATGTCAGCGTGGATTACCTGCTGGGCCGCACCGATAAAAAAGAGGTCAATCGGTAACATTGAAAACCGAAACCAGCTATGTATTCCCCACAGTCCTCCACATTTACGGAACGGCTGTGGGGAAAGTTTTTAAGTTCATTACCTTCGTTTGACAAGGACGCACATGCTTTTCGGTGGTAGCTTTCTGCTGCCGATTTGCAGTTACCCCACATATAATGCGCCGCAGGCACCTTGAGAGCGTATCTGCGACGCTGTACGGACGATGCTTTTGCATCGTTCGTATCCCGCCGCAGCTTAAGCGTTAAGGGGCCTTGGGGCACAGCCCCAAGCGTGTTTTGGTATGGGGTCCCCGGCGGGACGCAAGGCCCGCTGGGGAAAGGAGGAGCGGCGGAGCGTTGGAGGGTTGCCTATCCCATAGGGATAGCGACCCGACATGGAGCAAAGCCCGCGACGACGCGCACATACAAAAGTAGGCCCCGCCGGGTAGGCATGCTCACTATGCCTTTGCAAGGGGCCTTACCCCATGGCCAGCAGTCCCTGGCCCAGCCGCTGGAACGCCCGGCCGAAGGTCATGCGCTCCACGGCGGCGGCCGTTACCACCGGATAGCTGGCCACCGTTTGGCCCTCCACCGTCACGGTCACGGTGCCTACCTCGGTTCCGGCGGCAATGGGGGCCTCCAGGCTTTCGGCCAGGTTCACCGTTTGGGTCATGGCCTCCCGCTGGCCCTTGGGGATGACGATCCCTTCCGCGGGCGGTTGGGCGGTCAGCTCCACTGTGGGAGCGGTACCGCGGATCACAGCCAGCGGCTCCAGCTCCGGCGGGGTGATATTCACCGCGGCCAGGTTGGCGTAGCCCCAATCCAGCAGGGCCCGTGCCGCCGCAAAGCGGTCATTGCTGTTGCCGGCGCCCAGCACCACCGCGATAAGCCCCAGGCCATCCCGGCTGGCACTGGCGGAAAGGCAGCAGCCCGCCCCATTGGTGGTGCCGGTTTTCAGCCCCGTGGCGCCCTGGTAAAAGCGCACCAGACGGTTGGTATTCACCAGGCTGGTGGCGCCGTTCCGCAGGGTATCCATCCATATGGTGGTGTAATCGGTGATCTTGGGGTACCGCAGCAGCGCCCGGCTCATCAGGGCAATATCCCGCGCGGTACTGTAATGACCCTCATTATCCAGCCCGGCGCAGCAGGCAAAGTGGGTATTTTCCATGCCCAGCTCGGCGGCCTTTTGGTTCATCAGCTGCACAAAGGCTTCCTCGCTGCCCGCTACATATTCCGCCAGGCACACGGTAGCGTCATTGGCGCTCTGCACCGCTACCGCCTTCAGCAGGTCATCCACCGTCATCTCCTCGCCGGGCTTCAGCCATATCTGGCTGCCGCCAAAGCCCGCAGCCGCCTCGCTGCAGGTCACGGTATCGGTCAGGGCTATTTTGCCGCTGTCCAGCGCCTCCATAAAGAGCAGCAGGCTCATGATCTTGGTGATGGAGGCCGGGGGCAGCTTTTCATCAGCGTTCATCTCGTACCGCACAGTGCCGGTGTTCTGGTCGATGAGAATAGCGCTTTTGACCGGCAGAGAAAGCGCCACCTGCATTCCTTCGGCCTCGGCCACCTCCTTTTGAATCACCGCCGCCGGGATATTGGCATTGGGGATCTCCTCCCAGGTGGTTTCCTCGGCGCCCACGGGCACGGTAAGCAGCAGCCCCGCCAGTCCTGCCGCCAGCAGCTTTTTTATCCCTTTCATCACATGACCTCCCTTTTAATCCGCTTTATCCCATTCCTATGCGGGGAAGGGGAGGAATTTGCAGGGGGCGCTCGCCGCAGGGGGTTACTTTTCTTCACAGAAAAGCACCCCCACGCCGGGTAGGCGTGCTTGCCTGGCCTTTGCAGGTGCGGGACTTTTTCCCTACACAAGGTATGATTGGGACGCGAAAGGCCCCCGGAAAGATCCGGGGGCCTTTTGTGGGGATTAGATATCAATTTTACCGTAGCGCTTGCCGGTATTCGCGGAGAGGATCTCCTGCTCCACAGCACTCTTTTCACTCTTGGGGGCGGTTTCAGCCTGCTCCCGGCGGACGGGACCGCCGATAGCGGGCGGATCCTCCAGGCGGGGACGGCGCTCACCGGCGGGGCGGCTGCGGCGCTCACCGCCGTTGCCACGGCCACCGTTGCCGCGGCGGTTGCCGCCACGACCATTCCTGCCGCCACGGCCGCCCTCACGGCTGCCTTCCTTGCCGCCGGTAGGCGGTACGGTGGAGCTGATCACAACACGGCGGTTGGGTTCCACACCGGTGGAGGAGCTGGTAGCGCCCTTGACGGTGGAAACCGCGCCATGGATGATGCGGCGCTCATAGGGGTTCATCGGCTCCAGCGTGATGCTGCGGCCGGTGCGCACAGCCTGGTTGGCCAGCTTGCGGGCCAGGGCCTCCAGGGTACGGGCGCGCTTTTCACGGTAATTGCCGCTATCGATGGAAAGGCGGATATACTCGCCCTCACCGCGGTTGGCTACCAGACTGGCCAGGTACTGGATGGCATCCAGGGTCTCGCCCCGGCGGCCGATGACGCCGCCGATTTGCTCACCTGCCAGCTGCAGGCGGACATTTTCCTCGTAGTAGCGGGGAGTCAGGGTAAAGTCGGTCAGGCCCATGGCCTTCAGGATCTCGGTGACATAAGCGGCGGCCTTTTCCACCTTGGCGCGCACCTCGTCGGTCGGCTCGATCTCCACCGGGGCGGCCTTTTCCTCCTCGATGGCGCGGGGCTTTTCGGATTTTTCGGGTTTTTCGGTCTTTACCGGCTTTTCGGGGCGGGCGGGCTTTTCGGCACGCTCGGCCCTGGGGGGCTTATTCTCCTTGCGGGGAGCCTCCTGCCGGCGGGGCTTTTCGCTCCGGGCGGGCTTTTCATCGGGCAGCTCCACCCATACGCGCACCTTGGCGGGGAGCTTTTTCAGCCCCAGAAAGCCTCCCTTGCGGGGCAGGTCAATGATCTCGAACTGCACCTCTTCACGGGGCAGGCCCAGCAGCAGCGCACCGCTTTCGATCGCGGCATTGGCATCCACGCCGGTAGCAATGATCTCTTTTATCATATTCAGTTACCTCGTTATTCGGCGGCATCAGTCATCGATGTATTCATCGCCGTACTTTTCGGCATAGCGGCGGCGGGCTTCCTTTATCTTTTCCTTATCGGAAAGATAGGTGGTATCCTCCACCTTTTCGCCGTTCTTCAGGGCTTCCTTGGCCCGTTTCTTGGCCTCGATGCGCTCCTGGCGCTCCCGCTCGGCACGCTCCTTGGCCTCGGCCTGCAGCTTTTCGGCTACTTCCTTGGGGTTGTAGATCTTATTGAGTATAAGGGACTGGACACAGCCGAACACATTGGAAAGGGTCCAGTAGATACCTACGCCGATGGGCACCATGAAGGTGAACCAAATGGAGATGAGGGGCATGATATACATCATCATCTTCATGCTGGCGCCGGCCTGGCCCATATTGGGGCTGTTCTTCATGGAAATGATGGAAGAAAGCAGCGCGGTAAGACCGGAGAGCAGCGGGATGATGACCAGCCAGTTCCAGCCGCCCTGCCAGGGCAGGTTGGGGGTGCCGGAAAGATCCATACCAAGGAAGCCCATATCAAGGGACTGGATCTTGGCGATGACATCGGCGCCGACGCTGGAATAAGCGGCGGGATTCTGCATGACGCTCTGGTAAATGTTGATCTGGGGGGCGTAGCCGGTGGTGGCGATGCCCAGGGTGCCCGCGACCTCGGTAAGGGCGGTGATGGTTTCCTTGGAGAAGCGCAGCAGGTGGGTCAGTGGCTTATACACTACATCCAACAGACCGAAGATGACCGGGAACTGAATGAGCAGGGTGCCGCAGCCGCTCATGGGGTTGTAGTTTTCCTTGGCGTACAGAGCCTGCAGCTCCTCATTCATTTTGGCCTGGTTATTCTTGTACTTGGCCTGGATCTCCTGGATCTTGGGCTGGATGATCTGCATCTTTACGGTGGATTTCTGCTGCTTGAGACCCAGAGGGAACAGGAGCAGCTTAACGATGAGGGTAAAGAGCACCAGCGCCACGCCGTAATTGCTTACCAGGTGGTACAGGCCATACATCAGCCACCCAAAGGGGTAGCCGAAAACTGTCATAATAAAATTCATAAGGATGGTCCTCCGTTCCCATTTTCATGGGGAATAGTTTCCTCGCCGGTATTTTCTCCGACAGGGGGCTGGGAAGGGTGCGCCGCCTGCTGCTTTTCCTGCTCGGCGCCGGCAAAGGGGCGCAGGGAAAAGCGCTGGGGCACCGGATCGTACCCCGGGCGGCCAAAGGGCTGGCACCGTGCCACACGGCACAGGGTCAGCAGGCTCCCCCGGATGGGGCCAAAGCGCCGCAGCGCCGTGACCGCGTAGCAGGAGCAGGTGGGGGAAAATCGGCATCTGGGAGGAATAAGGGGGGAGATGCACTTCTGGTAGAACCTGATGGGCAGGATCAATAGCTCGCTGCATATTTTTTTTAGGAATTGCCACACCCGCTTCATGTCTGTCCCGCCTCCCGCACCGCGGATGGCGCCGCCGTTAATGCGGTGATCTGCTGCAGCATAGCCTGCTGTACCGGCTGCATTTTGCAGTGGGCGGTACGGCTGCGGGCCACAAAAATGAAATCATAGCCCTGGGGCAGCTGCTGCTCCAAACCGGTATAGGCGGCACGGATGACGCGCTTGGCGCGGTTGCGGCGGACGGCATCGCCCACGCGCTTGCTGGCGGTGATGCCGATGCGGTTATGTCCCAGCCGGTTGCGGGCACAGTAGGTGACCAGCAGCGGGCCGGTTTTTGTCTTTGCCCGGCGGTACATGCGGGTAAAGTCGCGGTTTTTCTTGATGATGACGGTGGTTTTCATGGTTTGGGTCCCTTCCCTGCGCCGCGGGAGAAGCGGGCAGTAGTGCGGCGTGCCGGACTGAGAAGAAAGAGGAGAGGGCGTCCCTTTCACACCGCTGCCTTCGCGTTTTCAGTTCCCTGTGGTATGTGCGGTAAGACTAAAAACAATGCCCACGGCATAGGCGCTGTGGGCATCTTTCTTAGTGGGTCAGTCTGGCTCTGCCCTTGGCGCGTCTGCGGGCCAGGACCTTGCGGCCATTGGCGGTAGCCATTCTCTTTCTGAACCCATGGACTTTGCTTCTCTGTCTCTTTTTAGGCTGATAGGTTCTGAGCATCGTTCTTCCCCTCCTTCCGGGTCTTGGCGGCGGCCCCGGCGCGGGAGCCTGCCTGATGTGGTCGGCCACCTGTACCAACGCGCTATTGGTAGAGATGACCCTGCAATTTTGAATTATACCTTAATTCTTGTCCCTCTGTCAAGAAAAAGCTACTGTTTTTGCGGGATTTTATTGCCCTGCGGCGTAAATAGTGGCCGCCCTGCCGGATGGGTACAAGATGTGGGGAGGGCGTAGGCTACTTTTCTGTGATGAAAAGTAAGCAAAAGAAATATTAGGCCAAGATTGTGGTCGCCTAACGGCGGGGCATTGATTTTGCAGGGTGCAAAGCCTGTACGGCTCGCCGCCGGGGCGTTCCTTTTGTGCGTACAAAAGGAATCAAAATACGGTCAAGGGGGACCGGGCTTCCCCCTTGACAATCCCTCTTGACGCTTAGCTGTGCTAGCTACGAATTTAGATTTTTCTGGGGAGAAAAATCTAAATCCGTACTGCGCACAGATGCGCTCCAAAGGTAGCCGCGGGCGCATCTGCCCCCTCCGCCTTGCGGTGCCCGAAAAAATCTTCGCGCTGCTCGCTTGCTCGATTTTTTCGACCGCTGCGGGTGCTCCGCCTCGCTGCATCCGCCACTGGCGGCGCTCGGCTCCGCACCCCCTACCCCTCCCCCGTAGCGGGGGAGGGGGACTCTATCTACAATCTCTACATAAAAATGCGCCGCAGGCTCCTTGAGAGCGTATCTGCGGCGCCGTACGGACGATGTTTGCATCGTTCGTATCCAGCCGCAGCTTAAGCGTTAGGGGGGGCTTGGGACGCAGCCCCAAGTGTGTTTTGGTATGGGGCCACCGGCGGGACGCAAGGCCCGCTGGGGAAAGGAGGAGCGGCGGAGCGTTGGAGGGTTGCCTATCCCATAGGGATAGCGACCCGATATGGAGCAAAGCCCGCGACGACGCACACGAGTAAAAGGAACGCTTCCGCGGCGAGCGGTGCTCACCACGCCTTTGCAAAAGACTCCGCGACGCCGTTAGGCGACCATAAACGATCCCCGCCGGGTAGGCGTGCTAACTAAGACTTGCAAAAAGGCTCCGCCTCCGCCGCCTGGCGTTTTCCTCCACCTGTGCCCCATGGAAATGTGGAAAAATCCCACGCTTTTCGGGCCTTTTCTGTTGTGCTTCGGCCCCAAATGTGCTATTATATAAAATAGGTATTTATCCCCTGTGGAAAACCGGGGATGCAAATGAAATGAGGTTCAATATGGATTCTTTTTCCGATGTATTCGAAAGGGTAAAGCAGCTGTGCCGCGGCGAAATGAGCGAGGTCGCCTATGATCTCTGGATCCGGGAGCTGGAGCTGACCGCCCTGGATAGCAGCACCGCCTGCCTGCAATGCACCACACAGTTCAAGCGGGATATCGTCAACGAAAAATACAATGCCCTGCTCACCGCCAGCTTTGAGGAGATCATGGGCTTCCCGGTGCAGGTGGAGATCACCTCTCGTGAGGCTGCCCCCGCAGCCCCCGCGGCGCAGGAGAATAACCGGCTGGATTTCCAGCCCGAAAAGGAGTATTCCTTCGAGACCTTCGTGGTGGGCAGCGGCAACAGCCTGGCCCACGCCGCGGCCTGGGCGGTAGCCAATAACCCCGCCAAAAGCTACAACCCGCTCTTTATGTACGGCGGCAGCGGCCTGGGCAAAACCCACCTCATCTATGCCATCTGCGGCAAAATACGCCAAAATCACCCGGATTATAAGCTCCTGTATGTCAAGGGCGAGGAATTCGCCAATGAGCTGATTTTGGCCATCCGCAACGGCACCACCGCCGAGTTCAAGGAAAAATACCGCCAGGCCGACCTGCTGGCCGTGGATGATATTCAATTCATCGCCGGCAAGGAAAGCACCCAGGAGGAATTTTTCCACACCTTCAATTCGCTGTATGAATGCGGCAAGCAAATCATCCTGACCAGCGACCGTCCCCCCAAGGAAATCAAAACACTGGAGGACCGGCTGCGCACCCGCTTTGAATGGGGCCTGCTGGTGGATGTTCAGCCCCCGGATTTTGAGACCCGCATGGCCATCATCAGCCGTAAGGCGGATAGCCTGGGACTTGACCTCCCGGAGGATGTCGCGGCCTTCATCGCCGGCAAGCTGAAGGATAATGTCCGTCAGCTGGAGGGCGTTGTCAAGCGGCTGGATGCCCACGCCAATCTGACCGGAGCGCCTATCACCATGCTGCTGGCCGAAAACGCTATTCAGGATATCATGACCGAGCAGACCCCGCTGCCTGTCACCGTCGATCGCATCATCGATGAGGTGGCCCGCACCTACGGTGTCACCGCCGAGGATATCCGGGGCCAGCGCCGCAGCAATCAAATCTCCACCGCCCGGCAGGTGGCCATGTATGTGGTCCGGGAGATCACCGGCATGACTCAGCTGGAGATTGGCCAGGAGTTCGGCGGGCGGGATCACTCCACCGTGGTGTATGCCCTTCAGCAGGTCACCAAAGCCATCCAGACCGATCCCCGCAAAAAGGAAGTCATCGAGGATATCATCAAAAATATCCGCAACCTGAACGGCTGATATCTTCCCACAGCTTTTCCACTTTGCACACCGGGTTTTCCACCCCGCTGTGCAAAGTCCAGAATCTTTTCACATTCCCCACAAACTTTCCGTATCTCTTTCCATACCGCGCTATCGGGTACAAGCCCGCATCAATACAAGCCTTTTTATCCCCATTCCACATTCCCACACGCTCTACTACGGCTACTGATTTTTATATTTTATCTTCACGGAAGAAAGCACTAAAAAGGAAAAATGGCCGCCGCAGGCGGCCGTGCGCTGTGAAAAACCGCAGCTGCCCCTTTCCGCCGTGATACAAGGAGGACGACACCGCAATGATGATGAAATTTACCTGCAATACCGGGGAGCTTAATCAGGGCATCAATTCCGCCCTGCTGGCCGTCAGCCCCAAAAGCACCCTGCTGGCCCTGGAGGGGATCTTGGTACGGGTCACCACCAAGGAGATCACCCTGATGAGCTACAATCTGGAAATGGGCATTACCGCCATCGTGGATGCCAAGGTAGAAAAAACCGGCGAGATCATCATTCCCGCCAAGGTCTTTTCGGATATCATCCGCCGCATCGAAAGTGATGAGGTCACCATCGAAGCAGATGACCGGTGTCTGGTGCAGATCACCGGCGGTGTTTCCCAGTTCACCATCCTGGGCATGACCTCGGAAGAATTCCCCGAGCTGCCGGAGGTAGGGGAGGCCCAGGGCTTCTCCATTCCCATGGCGACCCTCTCCTCCATGGTGGATATGACCCGCTACGCCATTGCCACCAATGATACCAAGCCCGTACAGACCGGCTGTCTGTTTGAGCTGCAGGATGACGAACTGGTGGTCGTGGCGGTGGATGGCTTCCGGCTGGCGCTGCGCCGGGAAAAGGTGGAGCACCACGAGCCGATGCGGTTCATCGTCCCTGGCAAAACGCTGGGTGAGCTGCTGAAGCTGATGGGCGAGGAAGGTAATGTGGTGGTGGAAGCCAGCCGCAAGCATATCCTCTTTGATATGGGCAACTGCACTCTGGTCAGCCGTCTGCTGGAGGGCGACTTTCTCGATTATCACGCGGCCATCCCGCGGGAAAGCAGCACCAATGTGGTGGTGAATACCCGTGCCCTCATCCATTCCATCGAGCGCACCAGCCTGCTCATCAGCGACCGGCTGCGCAGTCCGCTGCGGGTGGATTTCGGCGAATCAATCATCAAGATGAGCTGCTCCACCAGCATCGGTAAAGCTTACGATGAGTGCTGCTGCTCCACCACCGGCAACCTGCTGGAAATGGGCTTTAATAACCGCTTTTTGTTGGATGCCCTTAAAAATGTCGATACTGATATGGTACGGCTGGAGCTGTGCGGCCCTTTAAGTCCCATGAAGGTCCTTCCGCTGGAGGGCGAACATTTCCTGTTCCTGGTGCTGCCCATGCGGCTGCGCGCGGAATAAAACTTTCAGCTAAAGTTTAGCAAATATTATTTAGACGCGGTTTCATCTCGCCTGACGGCGGGGCGGAGTCACCGGAGGGTGACGGCTGGCACGCCTGCCCGGCGGGGGATAGTTTGTAGTCGCCTTCGGCGGGGTGAAGTTTTATAAAAAGTATTCATTTGCACGCCTACCCGGCGGGGGGTTACTTTTCTATGAAGAAAAGTAACCAAAAGTCATTTAGGGCTCCGCCCTAAAGACCCGTAACGCGTCGGTACGCCCCGTATAATCGGGGCCCCCGCAAGGTCGTAAGACCTTGTGGGGAAAGGAGGATGCACCGCAGCGGGGAGGGCTGCCCGGAGCAAAGCGCAGGGTCAGCCCGACTTAAGCGAAGGTTGCGTCCGACGCGACGACGCTTATAAGGTTGATTTTTAATTCGGTCCCTGCAGAATCCAAAATATAATGTGCCGCAGGCACCTTGAGAGCGTATCTGCGGCGCCGTACGGATCGGCTTTTCAGCATTTGCTGAAAAGTCCAATTCGTATCCAGCCGCAGCTTGAGCGTTAGGGGGTCTTGGGGCACAGTCCCAAGCGTATTTTGGTTCCTTTTGTACGCGCAAAAGGAACGCCTCCGCGGCGAGCGGTGCTAACTAAGCCTTGCAAAAGGCCCCGCCCCGCCGCCAGGCGACCACAAACTGGCTCCGAAAGAGAGATAAAACTCAGTCATAATATCTACCAACAATCCCTCCATCACGGCACGGCTTTAATATGCCGCCGGCAGATCATTCACTACCGTGCCGCCACTTCGTTACCCATTACACGGAGAGACTAATAATAACTAAGAAAGCGTGACCATATGGAAACCATCACCATCCAAACCGAATTCATCAAGCTGGATAGCTTCCTTAAATTCTGCGGCGCGATAAGCACCGGCGGCGAAGCCAAGATCGCCATAGCCGAAGGAGAAGTGCAGGTGAATGGGGAAGTGTGCACCATGCGCGGCAAAAAGCTCCATCCCGGCGATACCGTCACCCTGGACGGCGAAAGCTGGCAGGTGGCTGCCCTGTGAGGCTCACCCGGCTGAAAACTGAAAATTTCCGCAACCTGGCGGCGGTGGATGTGACCCCGGCTCCCGGTGTCAATGTCATTTACGGCGAAAACGCCCAGGGCAAGACCAATCTCATCGAGGCCATTTATCTGCTTACCGGGCAGAAGAGCTTCCGCGCGGCCAAGGAAAACGACTACCCGCGCTTCGGGCAGGAGGTCGCCCGCATTGAGGCGGAATTTACCTGCCAGAACCGGGAGAAAACTGCGGCATTGGCCTATGGCAGCAAAAAGCTGGCCTGGCTGAATGGTGTGGAGTGTATTCCCAGCGAGCTGACCGGTGAATTTTTGGCGGTGGTGTTCTCTCCGGGGGAGCTGGCGCTCATCCAGGAGGGACCCTCGGAGCGCCGCGCGTTTTTGGATGGCGCCATCAGCCAGGTGATGCCCCGCTATATGACCACCCTGGCCGCGATGAGCCGCATCCTGCTGCAAAGGAATACCCTCATCACCGATATGCAAAAAAGCGGCAACGCCGCTATGATGGAGCCCCTGCTGGAAACCTGGGACCGCAGCCTGGCTAAGGTAGCCTTCTCTATCTGCCATGCCCGGGCAAGGTTTATCCGGCGGCTGGCCCCGCCCGCGGCGGAAATTTACATGGATATATGCAAGCGGGCCGATCAGCCCTTTTCCCTCAGCTACCAGCCCAGCATCCCCGCCCCGCAGGGCGCCGATTGGGCCGATGTTTCCCCTGCCGAGGGTGAGACACATATCCGGGCGGCGCTGGCTGCGGCCCGCAGTGAGGATTATAAAAACTACTGCACCACCATAGGTCCCCACCGGGATAACATGGAGGTGACCATTGCCGGTATTTCCGCGCGGAATTTTGGCAGCCAGGGGCAGCAGCGCAGCTGCGCCCTGGCCCTAAAGCTGGCCCAATGCCGGGTAATGGAAGAAACATTGGGCGAAGCGCCCATCATTCTGCTGGATGATGTGCTGAGCGAGCTGGATAAGACCCGCCGGGATTACTTCCTGCATGGGGAACATCCGGGACAGGTGTTCATCACCTGCTGTGACCGGGGCGCTGCCCGGACACTGGGCGAGGGCGCCGCCTTCCGCATGAAAGAAGGGCAGCTGTATCTGCCCGCCAAACGAGCCAAAAAACGAAAGGAGCCGTGAAAATATGTATCTGCACCTGGGACAGGAAACAGTGGTGCGGGAACGGGATATCATCGGCATTTTCGATTTGGATAACACCACCGTAAGCCGCCACACCCGCAAGACCCTGAACGAAGCCGAAAAGGCCGGCCGGGTCATCAATGTGACCGATGACCTGCCAAAGACCTTCGTCATCACCACCCCGCCCGGCAAAAAAACCGGCGAGGATATGGTGTATCTGTGCCAGCTTTCTACCGGGACGCTGAAAAAGCGGAGCAAGAAATAGCTTTTTTGAAAACAGGGGGACTAATTTGTAGTCACCTGGCGGCGGGGCGGGCCTTTTGCAAAGGCATAGTCTGCACGCCTGCCCGGCGGGGAAAAGCTTGTAGTCGCCTGACGGCGGGGCAAAGTCACCGCAGGGTGACAGCTGGCACGCCTGCCCGGCGGGGGGTTACTTTTCTATGAAGAAAAGTAACCAAAAGTCACTCGGGGAGGACCCCGAGACCCCCGACGCGTCGGAGCCCCCCCCGCCCGGAAACACTTCGTATTCCCGGAGCGGGATTAGACGACGCTTATAAGGTGTTATTTTAATTTTGTTTCTGCTGAACCCCACATAAAAATGCGCCGCAGGCTCTTTTTAAGCCCATCTGCGTGCAGTACGGATTTGTTTTTGGGCGGTAGCCTAAAAATAAATTCGTATCCAGCGCAGCAGGGCGACCGGGTTTTCAGGGCGCAGCCCTGAACCGTTTTTGCATCCTTTTGTCGGCACAAAAGGATGCCCCCGCCGGGCAGGCGTACCAATCATGTTTTATATAAAACTTGCGCCACCGAAGGTGAGTACAGACTGTTACCTAAATATCCCCCGCCGGAGGCGGAACCTTATTACTTCGTCCAATCTGATCCAACCGATCTTGAGAATAGGAGATACTATGAGCAACATCGAACAGGTAAAACAAAGCCACTATGACGAAACACAGATCCAGGTGCTGGAGGGACTGGAAGCGGTCCGCAAGCGCCCCGGTATGTATATCGGTTCCACAGGCCCGCGCGGCCTGCACCACCTGGTATACGAGATCGTGGATAACGCCATAGATGAGGCGCTGGCAGGCTACTGCACCCACATCGAAACCGAGATTCTGGAAGGCGATGTCATCCGCGTCACCGATAACGGCCGCGGCATCCCCGTGGGCATTCACCCCAAAATGGGCATTCCCGCGGTTACGGTGGTCTATACCATCCTGCACGCCGGCGGCAAGTTCGGCGGCGAGGGCTACAAGGTCTCCGGCGGTCTGCACGGCGTGGGCGCTTCGGTCGTCAATGCCCTTTCGGAGTGGCTCATTGTCGAGGTAAAGAACGGCGAGCACATCTACCAGCAGAAATTCGCCCGCGGCGTGGCGCAGGGCGACCTGACCATCATCGGCGATACCGATGAGACCGGCACCCGTGTTACCTTCAAGCCGGATGGCGAGATCTTCGAGGAGCTGGTGTATGACTATGAAACGCTGCACACCCGTCTGCGGGAGCAGGCGTTCCTCAATGCCGGGGTGCGCATGACCATCACCGACCGCCGTACCCCCACGGGCCCCAGCGATTCCATGTGCTACGAGGGCGGCATCCGCTCCTTTGTGGAGTTCATCCACCAGCGCCGCGGCCTGGAGGCCCTGCACGAGGATGTCATCTACATGAAGGGCGACAGCGGCGATAATGTGGCGGAAGTGGCCATGCAGTACAATGACAGCTACAATGAGCTGCTGCTTTCCTTTGCCAATAACATCAATACCGGCGAGGGCGGCACCCACGAGGACGGCTTTAAGCAGGCCCTTACCCGTGTGCTGAACGCCTATGCCCGGAAAAATAACCTGCTGAAGGATAGTGATAAAAACCTTTCCGGCGAGGACTGCCGCGAGGGTCTGACCGCTATCATCAGTGTCAAGCTGCGGGAGCCGCAGTTTGAGGGCCAGACCAAGGGCAAGCTGGGCAACACCGAAATGCGGCAGGTGGTTTCCTCCATCGTTACCGATAAGCTGACCACCTACTTTGAAGAAAACCCGCAGGTCGCCCGCACCATCATCGAAAAGGCCATTACCGCCAGCCGCGCGGCCGAAGCCGCCCGCAAGGCGAGAGAAGCCACCCGGCGCAAATCTCCGCTGGAGGGCGTGGGCCTGCCCAGCAAGCTGAAGGACTGCAGCGAGCGCAATAACGAGCGCACCGAGTTGTTCATTGTCGAGGGCGATTCCGCCGGCGGCTCCGCCAGCGATGGCCGCGACCGCCGCTTCCAGGCCATCCTTTCGCTGTGGGGCAAGATGCTGAATGTAGAGAAGGCCCGCCTGGATAAGGTATACAGCAACGAAAAGCTGCTGCCCATCATCGCCGCTGTGGGCTGCGGCATCGGCGAGGACTTTGACGCCAATAAGATCCGCTACAATAAGATCATCATTATGGCCGATGCCGATGTGGACGGCAGCCATATCCGCACGCTACTGCTCACCTTCTTCTTCCGTCACATGCGCCCGCTCATCGAGCTGGGCCATGTGTATATCGCGCAGCCGCCGCTTTACAAGGTCAGCCGCGGCAAGCAGTTCCACTACGCCTACACCGAGACCGAGCGGGACGCCTGCATTGCCGAACTGAATCCCGATGGCACCGGCAAGGTGGATATCCAGCGGTACAAAGGCCTGGGCGAGATGGACCCCGTACAGCTGTGGGAAACCACCATGGACCCCGCCCGCCGTGTCATGCTGCGGGTGAACATGGAGGACGCCATGCGTGCCGATGAAACCTTTACCATCCTGATGGGCGATAAGGTGCAGCCCAGAAGGGAATTTATAGAGCAGAACGCCCAGTATGTCACCAATCTTGATGTTTGATGACGCAGAAAGGAGCCGAAAAAATGAGCAAGGATAAAACTCCCAACAATATGGGCGATTTTGATGCCATTAATGAAGTAGTGGATGAGGTAACCGCTGAAAACAGCCTGCACAATGAGGGCCGGATCATCCAGGTGGAGCTGGACCACGAAATGCGCAAGAGCTTTTTGGAATACTCCATGTCGGTCATTGTGGACCGTGCCTTGCCCGATGTACGGGACGGATTGAAGCCGGTTCACCGCCGCATTCTGTTTGCCGCCGATGAGGACGGCCTGACCCCCGATAAGCCCCACCGCAAGAGCGCGACCATCGTCGGTGATGTGCTGGGCCGGTATCATCCGCACGGCGATGCCAGTGTTTACGATGCCATGGTGCGCCTGGCGCAGACCTTCTCGCTGCGCTATCCGCTCATCGATGGCCACGGCAACTTTGGTACCATCGATGGCGACCCCCCCGCCGCCTACCGTTATACCGAGGCACGGCTGAGCAAGATCGCCCTTTACATGCTCTCGGATATCGATAAGGACACCGTAGACTGGAACCCGAACTTTGATGACCAGCGCAAGGAACCGGTTGTACTGCCCAGCCGCTTCCCCAACCTGCTGTGCAATGGCTCGGTGGGCATCGCGGTGGGTATGGCCACCAATATCCCGCCCCACAATCTGCGGGAGGTCAGCGACGCGGTATGCTACCTCATCGACCACCCCGAAGCCGAGCTGAATGAACTGATGCAGTACATTCAGGGGCCGGATTTTCCCACCGGCGGCATCATCATGGGCCGCAGCGGCATCCGGGCGGCCTATGCCACCGGCCGCGGCAAGATCACCCTGCGCAGCAAGACCGAAATAGAGGAAATGAAGAACGGCCGGGAGCGCATCATCGTGCGGGAGATCCCCTACATGGTGAATAAGACCCGCCTGATCGAGAGCATTGCCCAGCTGGTAAAGGATAAGCGTGTCGACGGCATCAGCTACATCAATGATGAAAGCGACCGCGAGGGCATGCGCATCGTCATTGACCTGAAGATGGGCGCCAATGCGCAGGTGGTGCTGAACCAGCTGTACAGCTTTACTCAGCTGCAGGATTCCATCGGCGTCATTATGCTGGCGCTGGAAAACGGCGTGCCCAAGGTAATGACCCTGAAGGAGATGCTGGAGCAATATCTCAAGTTCCAGTTTGAGGTCATCACCCGCCGTACCGCCTACGACCTGAAAAAAGCCAAAGAGCGTGAGCACATTCTGGAGGGTTTGAAGCTGGTGGTGGATAAGACCGATGAGGTCATCTACATCATCCGCCACAGTAAGGACCAGAACGATTCCAAGCTGAACCTGATGGAACGCTTCGGCGTGACCGATCTGCAGGCTGCCGCCATTGTGGCCATGCGTTTGGGACAGCTTTCCGGCATGGAGCGCATCAAGATCGAGGATGAGCTGGCCGGAATCCTGGAAAAGGTGAAAAACCTGGAGGAAATTCTCCGCACGCCTTCCATGGTCTATGATATCATTCGCACCGAGCTGACCGCCATCCGGGATAAGTTCGGCGATGACCGCCGCACCGCTATCGAGACGGTGAGCGGCGAGGTGGATATTGAAGACCTCATCCCCGAGCAGCAGTCGGTCATCACCCTTACCCACGGCGGCTACATCAAGCGCCAGCCTGTGGAGGTATACCGCACCCAGCGCCGCGGCGGCCGGGGCATTTCCGGCGTGGCCCGCAAGGATGAGGACTTTGTGGAGGATATGTTCATCACCTCCACCCACGATTATGTTCTCTTCTTTACCAACCGCGGCAAGATGTACCGCATGAAGGGCTATGAGATCCCCGAAACCGGCCGGGCCGCACGCGGCAGCCATGTGGTCAATCTGCTGCCCATCGAAAAGGATGAAAAGATCAGCGCCATGATAAGGGTGGACGAGGTGGAAAACGACAGCTACCTTGTCATGGTCACCCGCAATGGCACCATCAAGCGCACCGCGCTTTCCGCTTACCGCAATGTCCGCAAGGGCGGCATTATCGCCATTAACCTGGAGGAGGGCGATGAGCTGGCATGGGTGCGCAATACCACCGGCGAGGATGATCTTATCATCGCCACCCGGCAGGGTGTGGCCATCCGCTTTGCGGAAAGCGATGTTCGCCCCATGGGCCGTACCGCCACCGGTGTCCGGGCCATCCGACTGGATGAGGGTGATGAGGTCATCGCCATGGCCACCTGTGAGGAGGGCGGCTACCTGCTGACCGTGACCGAAAACGGCCAGGGCCGGCGTACCGCACTGGGCGAGTACCGCACCCAGAACCGCGGCGGCCGCGGTGTCCGCAACTACGACTGCGAAGGCAAGGGCACCCTGGTGGCCGGCGTGCGTGTAGTAGGCGAGGAGGACGATGTCATCCTCATTGCCGATGACGGCATCATCATCCGCATCCCCTGCGAGCAGATCGCGGTGCAGAGCCGCTACGGCGGCGGTGTCCATGCTATGCGTCTGGAGGAAGGCAGCCGGGTCGTTGCCCTGGCCCGCGCCCCCCGCGAGGAGGACGATGAGAACCCGGACGAGGGCGAAGATGCCGAAAACACCGCCGAACCCGTCACCGACGAGCCGGAGACCGCGGAGGAATAACCCGCCCGCAGACCACCCCCATCTCCCACCAATGAAAAGGAACCACCCATGAGAAACCAAACACCGAAAAAGAGGATACTCCTGCGGGGGGCGGCGGCTGCGCTGGCCCTCTGCATGGTGCTGGGCTTTACCGCCTGCGGTAAAAAGAAGGCCCCGGCGGCCATTCGGGTGGACCTCTCCGGCCGGGTGTATACCCTCGACCCCCAGTACTGCTCCACCGCGCTGGAGCGCTGCCTGCTGAAAAACTGCATGGAGGGTCTGCTGCGCCGCCTGCCGGATGGCACCATGGCCGAGGGCTGCGCCGAAAATTACAGCGTCAGTGCCGATGGCCTGCGCTATACCTTCACCCTGCGGGAAAATCTCCAGTGGAGTGACGGCGAGCCGCTGACGGCAAAGGATTTTGTGTTCGCTTTCCAAAGAATACAGCAGGGCAGCGGCAGCGCCGCCGCCCGGGAGCAATTTGCCGCCATCGCCGGGATGGCGGCAGGGGAGCGCGGCAGCCTGGGCGTTGCCGCGCCGGATGACCGCACCGTCATTATCACCCTTTCCCGCACCGATCCCCTGCTGCCGGAAAAGCTGGCAGAGCCGGAGGCCTTCCCTTGCCGGGAGGACTTCTACACCGGCACCCACGCCCGCTACGGCAATACTCTCGAGAATATGATCTATAACGGCCCCTACACGGTAAAAAGCTGGGAATCCGCCGGGCTTCGCCTGATCCCCAACAGCCGCTACACCGGCCTTACCCCAGCGCAGAATACCGGGGTCATCATCACCCTGGGGAGGGATAACACCATGGAGCGCTTCCTGGAGGGTCTTACCGATTGCTGCCGGGTGGATAGCAATACCCTGGGGCAGCTTTCCGGCGGCAAGACCAGCCTGCTCACCTTCCGCAATGGCACCGTCTCCCTGCTGCTCAATCAGGCCTCCCCCCAGCTGGCGCAGGAGGCCATGCGGCAGGCCTTGTGTTACAGCTTCCCGCTGGCGCAGTATGCCCAGGGCGGTGATCTGCCCGATTCCTACGAATACGCCGGCAGCATCATTCCCGGCGCCGCCCGCCTGTACGATGAAAGCTATATCGATCTAACCGCGAAGGGCTTTTCGCTGGGCTCCGTCACCTACCCCGATGGCAGCTCCACCTCCGACTTCCGCCGCAGCGAACAACTAACCATCACTTATAATGCCCGTGCCGCCGCGGCCGCCCTGGAGCAGGTAAAGGAGCTCCCGCAGGGGCTCACGCTGCTGCTGCCGAAGGGCTCCGCCCTGGAGGGCTTCTGTGGCTGGCTGCAAAAGCAGTGGCTGGACCGCCTTGGATTGGTGGTGAACCTGGCCATAGTGGATGCCGATACCTACCGCAGCCGTCTGGCCAAGGGGGATTTTACCCTGGCCCTGTACAGCTACACCGCCGGTGACGAGCTGCATACGGTGTTCCGTCACTACGGCACGGGCGGCGGTGCACCGGTCCAGTGCGCCGATCCCCACTACGGCCAGCTGCTGGATATGGCCAGCACCAGCCGCAATGTAAATGAAGCGGCCCGCCTCTTTGCCAATGCCGAAGCCCTGCTGGTGGATCAGTTTATTGTGATGCCGCTTTTCTATACCGAAAGCTACTTTGCCATGGCAAAGGGCGTGAGCGGAATTCAAAGCTCCGCCGACGGCACCGAGCTGTTCTTTGCCACGGCGAAGCGGGAGGGTTAAGTGCAATGCTGCTGCAAAGACTGAATAAAAACGACCTGCCGGAGATCATAGCATTCAACCGTCGGTGCTTCTCCCCCGGCGACCGCTGGAGCGGAGAGGACTGGACGGAGCTGCTGGAGGACGAGCGGGCGCATTACTACGCGCTGCTGGAGAATGGGCAGATCGTGGGGAATATGTTTCTTTACGACTGGCAGGGGGAAAGGGATTTCCTGAAAATTATGAACCTTGGTGTTGCCCCTGATCGGCGGGGGCAGGGGCTGGCGTGCCGGCTGCTGGAAAAGGCGGCGGAGGAGCTGAAGGCTTCGATGCTGACGCGCTGCTGCGGTGAGACACGGGAGAGTAACCTTGCTATGCGGCGGGTGTTTGAGCGCTGCGGCTACCGGCTGAACAAAACGGAAGAAAGCTACTACGAAAACCCGACCGAAAGCGCCTGCAAGTATGTGCTGCGGCGGGAGGAGCTGGAGTAAAATCAAATAACGCCGCCCGGCACCGCCAATCGATAAATCGCCGCCGGGCGTACCGGCTGGCCCTGGGCCTATAACCGCGCACTCCCATCAAACTTACCGGGAAAGGCAGGAGATATTACGATGCAAAAAACAAAGCTCGGCGGCCGGTTCTGGCTGGCCCTTACGGTGTTCTCGCTGGTGGGGCAGGTGGCCTGGGTGGTGGAAAACATGTACTTCAATGTGTTCATCTATAAGATGTTCCACGCCACCGCCGCCCAGATCAGCCTGATGGTCGCCGCCTCGGCCGTTGTGGCCACCCTCACCACCATCCTCATCGGCGCCCTCAGCGACCGGGTCGGCAAGCGCAAAATTTTCATCTGCGTGGGGTACCTGCTGTGGGGTATTTCCATTCTCAGCTTTGCCCTCATCCGGGTGGATGTCATCAGCCCCATGGTCTCGGCGGGCGTGGCGGTCACCACCGTCTGCGTCAATCTCACCATCCTCATGGATTGCGTCATGACCTTCTTCGGCTCCACCGCCAATGACGCCTGCTTTAATGCCTGGCTCACCGATAGCACCGATGATACCAACCGCGGCGCTGCGGAGGGCATCAATGCCATGATGCCCATGATGGCCATTTTGGTGGTGTTCGGCGGCTTTATGTTCTTCGATCTGGAAAAGGCCGCAAGCTGGGTCACCATTTTCACCATCATCGGTGTGGTGGTCATCCTCATCGGCATTGTCGGCTTCTGGCTCATCCGGGAGCCCAAAGTCACCCCTTCGCCGGCCGGCAGCTATTGGGGCAGCATCCTGTATGGCTTCCGCCCCTCGGTCATCCGCCGGCATAAGGTGCTGTATCTCACCCTGCTGGCCTTTGCGGGCTTTGGTATCTCCATCCAGGTTTTCATGCCCTACCTCATCCTCTACTACGAAAAATCCCTCGGCATGACAAATTATGTCCTGGTCATGGCTCCGGCCATTGTGCTGGCGGCGGTGTTTACCGCCTTTTATGGCCGCCGGTACGATACCCACGGCTTCCGCCGCTCCATCCTGCCGGGCATTGCTCTGTTGATGGCAGGCTACCTTGCACTGTACTTCACCCGCGATACCCTGCCGGTCTTTTTCGGCTCCCTTTGCATGATGATGGGCTACCTTTCCAGCAATGCCATCTTTGGCGCCATGATGCGTACCTACACCCCGCCGGAGCAGGTCGGCCTGTTCCAGGGCCTGCGCATTGTGGCACAGGTGCTGGTGCCGGGGGTCATCGGCCCTGCCATCGGCGCCGCGGTGCTGAAGAATGCCGAGCTTGTGGTCAATGGCGATGGCACTACCTCCTTCCTCCCCAATGCGAATATCTGGCTGGCGGCCTTTGCGGCCGGGGTGGTGCTGTGCGGCCTGCTGGCACTGCTCTTTGCCCGCCTAAAGAAAGACGCTCCCGCCCGGAAAACCGCCTGAAAAGCAAACCGTCCGCTGGCTTTGCCAGCGGGCGGTTTTTGCGGCCTTGCGGCGCTTCTCATTATTTTACATTCGATAAATCCACCCATTCGGTAGAGGTTTTCCCCACTTTTCACACAGTTTTCCACAGTCAATGGTAGCTTTTCCCCGCATAAATGCCCCAAAACCCGCCCCTTCCCGTCGGTTTTCCACATTTTCCACCCCATCCGTTGGGAGGCTTCCTTGGAAAAATGGTCTCCCACGCTCGCTCCCTGCGACCCGGGTTTCCATCCCGCCATCGAACAATCGCGCTCCTTGCCGCCTTGCGGTGCCCGAAAAAATCATCGCGCTGCTCGCTTGCTCGTTTTTTCGACCGCCGCATCAGCAGTAATCCCTGCCGCTCAGCTTCCGCCTTCGGCGGGACAAATCGCGGTCCCGCGCCCCAGCCTCCGCGACCCGCCCCCACCCCCAACCCCCTCCCCCAGGGGAGGGGGCCAAAAGCAAGGCCCCCGAATTTCTCCGGGGGCCGTTGGCCTATTCATATTCGGTTTTAGTCCACCAGCGCGGTCTCCGCCCCGCTGTGCTCTTCTTCGGCAGCATCCACCCCCGCGTTCGGGTCATTGATCAGCGGATTGGCCACCGCCGGATCCAGCATCACCTTTTTGGGCGGCTCCAGCAGCATGGCTGGGTTCATCAGCAGGCGGCGCAGCATCCGCATCGAGTTGGCATAGTAGTATCCATCGCAGATGCGCTCGTCATTCACGATCTTCATGCCTACCGTCCGGTGCACCGCCGCATCGCCGTTTTCATCATAGACGGTGTGCCGCTCCCGCTTACCCATGGCGATAAAGGTGCTGTAGGTGCCCAGCTCGGTCAGGTGGTGGTAGATGGGCCCGATGCCCAGCGAGCCTACATTGGTATACATGGCGCTGCAGTGCCAGGGGCTGGCCTGCACCAGCTTTTGGGGCAGCCAGCCGCGGTTATCCAGGAAGTGGATCATCGAAACGGCAAACCGGAACAGCCACGCCGGCAGCTTGCCCAGCAGACCGGCTACGCCGTCAATGCCGGTGCCCTCCTCGTGGTTGATTGCCTCCGCAATGGCTTCGTCCAGCCGCCGCTGCACATCCTGCAGGGTATCGCGCGGGTCAAAGCTCGGCTTGATCATCGTTTCCTCGCCGTCATCGCTCATGGTGCGCTTTATGGCAATGGAAATGGTGATGGAATTGTGGGCGTACAGCTTGTTGTGCACCACAAAGCGGTTCAGTGCCGGCCGCTGGCTGATCATCCGCACCATGGCCGCCACAAATATCGTCATCATCGAGATATTGGGCATATCCTCCTTGTGCGCCTTCAGGAAGTCCATCATCGGCTCCACATCCAGCGTTTCCTCATAGTAGTTCTGGCTATCCAGCCGTGTGCGCATGATAAAGGGCACCACGGTAAAAAACAGTGGTACATTGCGCAGCTTCCAGCCGTCCTTGCGGTCGCCGGGCATTTTTTTGTAGTAATCCCTCATCATAGGGGCAGCACCTCTCTTTGCGGATAATATATCGTCAAGGCTCCTCATTTGCAGAATCTTTATCCTTTTACCCCAGTATAGCAATTCTGTCCCAAAATTACAACCATCCCGCGGCATAAAATCACGCATTGGCAACGCCGCCTTTTTGTGGTATAATATTCTATTATAGTATGCGCTATACCCATTCCGCCTGCCGGCGGAGCCATTCCTCGGCCAATCGCAGTCCCGCACCCCAACCACCGCGACCCATTCTATGACTTAGCTCCATCTCGCCTGCCGGCACACCCAAAAGCCACCCATGTGTAAGGGTAACGAAGTGGCATCGCACCAACCCATAGCCTCCCTTGTGTAAAGGGAGGTGGCACGGCGCAGCCGTGACGGAGGGATTGATGGCAGAAACCATAATAAAGTTTTATCTTTCCTGCCCGGCGGGGGATAGTTTGCAGTCGCCTGTCGGCGTCGCGGAGTTTTACAAAAGGTATTCATTTGTACGCCTGCCCGGCGTGGGGTTACTTTTCTGTGAAGAAAAGTAACCAAAAGTCACTCGGGGAGGACCCCGAGACCCCCTACGCGTCGGAGCCCTCCCGCCCGGAAGGCCAAAGCGACGGCTTTCCGGAGCGGGATTAGACGACGCTTATAAGGCGCCGCAGGCGCATTTTATGTAAAGTCTGTTATTCCCATAAAGTATCTGCTTAGTTTGCGCCTTAGTCCCCCTCCTTTGAGGAGGGGACAGGGGTGGTGGTTTGCCCTTCCGCGCTCCAGCGCGGGGGCGATAAAAATGCGCCCGCGGCTACCTTTGGAGCGCATCTGTGCGCAGTACGGACGATGCTTCGCATCGTTCGTATCCAGCACTGCAAGCGACAAAAGGGGGTTCGTCAAGGGGGAACCTCCCCCTTGACCCTGTTTTGCTTCCTTTTGCAGGAGCAAAAGGAAGGCCTCCGCGGCGAGCGGTACTTACCAAGCCTTGTATAAGGCTCCGCGACGCCGCCAAGCGACCACCAACCTTCCCACAAACCTCATTCTACCCCATTTCTTCCCAGAAAGGATGACCCCCATGCGTGATACCATCGTCGCCATCGCCACCGCCACCGGCGGGGGAGTGGGCATGGTGCGCCTTTCCGGCCCGCAGGCGCTTGCCGTGGCCGGCCGGGTGTTCCGCCCCATGAATCCCGCCAAATCCCCGGAAACCATGCCGGGCTATACCGGCGCGTTCGGCCGTGTCTGTCACGGGGAGCAGCTCCTGGATGAAGCCGTGCTGTTTGTCTACCACGCCCCCCACAGCTATACCGGCGAGGATGTCGCCGAATTCTGCTGCCACGGGGGAGAGTTCGTGCTGTCGCAGGTGCTGGCCGCTGTCATTGCCGCCGGGGCCCGCCCGGCCGAAGCTGGAGAGTATACCCGCCGCGCCCTGATGAACGGCCGCATGACCTTGACCGAAGCCGAAAGCGTCATTGATATCTTGGCCGCCCAGAATACCCAGAGTCTCCGGGCCGCCCTCGGCGCCATGGAAGGCGCCCTCCACCGGGAGGTACTGGCCGCCGCCGATACTCTCACCGATTGCTGCGCCCACATCTCCGCCTGGATCGATTACCCCGAGGAGGATGTGGAGGAGGTTTCTCCCCCCGTTCTGCTGGCGCGGTTAAATCGGGTAGAGGCCACCCTTTTCCGCCTGGAGCATAGCTGGCAGCAGGGGCAAATGGTGCGGCAGGGCATCGCCACCGCCATCATCGGCAGCGCCAATGTCGGTAAATCCACCCTGATGAATCTCCTCTCCGGTCGGGAACGCAGCATTGTCACCGACATCCCCGGCACCACCCGGGATGTTATTGAGGAAACCGTCCGCCTGGGGGATCTCACCCTCCGCCTTTCCGATACCGCCGGCCTGCGGAAAAGCGATGATCCCATCGAACAGATCGGGGTGGAGCGCAGCCGCCGCGCGCTGGAACAGTGCGACCTCATTTTGGCGGTCTTTGATGAAAGCCGCCCCCTCACCCCCGAAGAACGCGAATGGCTCCCGCAGCTTTCGGGCCGCGCCGCCGTCGTCATCTATAATAAGCAGGATCTCCCCCCCGCTCTCACAGCGGAGGAAAAAGCGGCCATAGCCGCCGTGGCGCCCGTTTCGGTTTCCATCAGCGCCGCCGCCGGTACCGGCCTCGCGGAACTCACCGAAGCCATCCGGCAGGTGGTCGGCCTTTCCCACTTCGATCCCACTGCGGCCATTATCGCCAATGCCCGGCAGCTGGAGTGCGTCACCGCCGCCCGCCGCAGCCTGGGGGAGGGCATCGAAGCCCTCGCCGCCGGTGAGACCCTCGATGCCGTTTCGGTCTGCCTGGAGCAGGCCGCCGATGCCCTGCTCACCCTCACCGGCCGCCGTGCCAGTGCGGAAGCCATCGACAAGGTATTCGAGCAGTTCTGCGTGGGCAAATAAGTTCCGCCTGCCGGCGGGGATATTTCCTCGGAAAATATCAGTCCCGCGCCCCAACCCCCGCGAAGCCGCTTTATCATAGTTTCTTCTCGCCTGTCGGCGGGGCAAGTCTTTTAGTTATCATAATCTGCACGGCTACCGCCGGGGTGGCACTTTTGACTCGCCAAAAGTGCCCAAAAGCGATTCAGGGCTGCGCCCTGAAAACCCGACGCACCGGAACGCCCGCCCGGAAAACCAAAGGGCGGTTTCCCGGATCGTGGACTAAACGGTGCTTATAAGGTATCGCAGATGCATCTGCCCCCTCCCAACCTCCCCCGCTTCGGGGGAGGGGAACGCCCTCCCTTTTCCTGCAAACCGCCAGCCCCGCTAACCATAACCATAGGTCAGCGGCTCATCTTTCGGCCAATCATAGTCCCGCACCCCAACCACCGCGACCCTCCCCCTCCGCAAGCCCTTACCCCCTGAGAGCGTCACTCTCGGTTACTAATCGCCAGCCCATCCGGGCCCCTTTCCCGCCATCGGGAAAGGGGGTGGGGGGAAAGGGCAAATGCGCTGCGGCTACCTTGGGAGCGATTCTGTGCGCAGTACGGATTCAGATTTTTCGTAACCGAAAAATCTGAATCCGTATCCAGCGCAGCAGGGCGACCGGGTTTTCAGGGCGCAGCCCTGAACCGTTTTTGCATCCTTTTGTCGGTACAAAAGGATGCCCCCGCCGGGTAGGCGTACTAATTAGGACTTGTAAAAGGCTTGCCCCGCCGACAGGCGAGATGAAACTAAGACATGGTTTCTGCCGGCAATCCCTCCGGCTCATTTCATTCGCCACCTCCCTTTACACAAGGGAGGCTTTCGCCTCCAGGCGGCCACCATCCCGCCCTAAAATATCTTTTTGCACCATTTCTACTAAATTTCTTTCCAAAGAAGGTACCACCCATGATGAAACCCTACCCCGCCGGCTCCTACGATATCGCCGTCATCGGCGCGGGCCACGCCGGCATCGAAGCCGCCCTCGCCGCCGCCCGTCTGGGCTGCCGCACCATCATCTTCACCATCTCGCTGGATGCCATCGGCAATATGCCCTGCAATCCCAGTATCGGCGGCACCGCCAAGGGCCACCTTGTCCGGGAGCTGGATGCCCTGGGCGGCGAGATGGCCAAGGCGGCCGATGCCACCATGCTGCAAAGCCGGATGCTGAATCTCGGCAAGGGCCCCGCCGTGCACAGCCTGCGCCTGCAGTGCGACCGCAAGCGCTACCATATGTATATGAAGGCCGCACTGGAAAACCAGCCCAACCTCTCGGTCCGCCAGGCGGAGATCGTCTCCATCGATACCGATGGGGCAGGGGAGATCACCTCCGTCACCACCGCCATGGGCGGGGTCTATTCGGTCCGGGCGGTCATTCTGGCCACCGGCACCTTCTTAAAGGGTAAAATTTTTGTCGGAGAGTATTCCGAAGAATCCGGCCCCGACGGCATGCACCCCGCCGCCCACCTCAGCGATAGCCTGCGGGCTTTGGGCATCCCCCTCCGCCGGTTCAAAACCGGCACCCCCGCACGCGTCCACGGCAATAGTGTCGATTTCACCAGGCTGGAGGAGCAGCACGGCGATGAGCCGCCGGTTGCCGCTTCCTTCGCCACCGATCCCGCCACCCTGCAAAATAAGCTGCCCTGCTACATCGGCTACACCAATGAGGAGACCCACGAGGTCATCCGGCAGAATATCGGCCGCAGTCCCTTGTATGGCGGCGCCATCGAGGGCATCGGCCCCCGCTACTGTCCCAGCATCGAGGATAAGGTCATGCGCTTTGCCGAAAAGCCCCGCCACCAGTTTTTCCTGGAGCCGATGGGGGAGAACACCCGGGAGATGTACCTCTCCGGCCTGTCCAGCTCCCTCCCGGAGGAGGTGCAGACCGCCTTTTACCGTACCATCCCCGGGCTGGAGCAGGTGGAGCTCATGCGCACCGCCTACGCCATCGAATACGATTGCATCGATCCCACCAATCTCAAAAATACTTTGGAGTTTAAGGCGGTGCCCCATCTTTATGGTGCCGGCCAGTTCAATGGCACCAGCGGCTATGAGGAAGCCGCGGTACAGGGCTTTGTGGCTGGTGCCAATGCCGCCCTTAAATTACAGGGTAAGCCGCCCTTTCTCACCGACCGTTCCACCTCCTATATCGGCACACTGGTGGATGACCTTGTCACCAAGGGCTGCATGGACCCCTATCGCATGATGACCAGCCGCAGCGAATACCGCCTTTTGCTCCGGCAGGATAACGCCGATGCCCGGCTGCTGCCGCAGGGCTATGCCCTTGGTCTCATCAGCGAGGAACGCTGGCAGCAGTTCCTCACCCAGCAGGCGCAAAAGGAGCAGGAAAAGAAACGGCTGGAAAAATATTCTATCGCTCCCACCCCCGCCCTCAATGCCTATCTCGAATCGGTGGGCAGTACCCCCCTTACCCAGCCGGTCCGTGCCGCGGAGCTGCTCCGTCGCCCGCAGGTCAACTATGCCGCCCTCGCCCCGTTCGACCCCGACCGCCCCGCGATCCATCCCCATGCCGCCGAGCAGGCCGAGATTGAGCTCAAGTACGAAGGCTACCTCAAAAAGCAGGAAGCCCAGGTGCGGGAAATGCGCCGGCTGGAAGAAATGCCCATCCCTGAGGATTTCGACTATGCTGCCCAGCGTGGCCTGCGGCTGGAAGCCATCGAAAAGCTCCAGCGCATCCGCCCGGCCAGCATCGGCCAGGCCAGCCGCATCAGCGGCGTCTCCCCGGCAGATATCAGCGTGCTTGTTATTCTCCTGCGGCAGCAGTAGCTCCTGCCATGCAGTTTCCGCCTTCGGCGGGACAAATCGCAGTCCCGCACCCGCGCGCCGCGACCCGCCCCCACCCCCAACCCCCTCCCCCAGGGGGAGGGGGCGTCAAACCGAAGCATCCAAAATTTGTAATTGTTTCACGTGAAACATTTTTGTTACGCTCAAAAAAAGGAGTCCTCTATGATTTCAAATGCCGCCTTTGCCCAGCTCATGCAGCAGATCAATCTGCCCTCCGCCGCCGCGGAATATGACCGCTTTGCCCTGTACTGCACCCAGCTGCAGGAATGGAACCAGCGCATGAACCTCACTGCCATCACCGATGACGAGGGCGTGGCGGAAAAGCACTTCGCCGATAGCCTGCTGCCCCTCACCATGGTGCAGCTGCCCGTTGGGGCCTCCCTGGTGGATGTCGGCAGCGGTGCGGGCTTCCCCGGGCTGCCCATGGCCCTGGCCCGTCCCGATCTCCGGGTCACCTTTCTGGATAGCCTGCAAAAGCGGCTCACCTTTTTAGCGCAGCTTACGCAGATGTTGGGGGTCCCTGCTGCCATGCTCCACGCCAGAGCCGAGGACGCCGGGCAGGATAAGGCCTACCGGGATCGGTTCGATGTGGCCACGGCCCGGGCCGTCGCCAATTTGAACGCTTTGGCGGAATACTGCCTGCCCCTGGTCAAGGTCGGCGGCCTGTTCCTGGCGCTGAAGGGCGCTGCCGGGGAAGAGGAGCTTGCCGCGGCCCAAGGCGCCATCACCAAGCTGGGCGGCAGGGTAGAGGTCATCCATCGCTATGCCCTCCCCAGCGGGGATGCCCGGGTGCTTATCGTCATCCGTAAGGAGCGCCCCACCCCGCCCCAGTACCCCCGCACCGCCGCCCTCATGAAAAAGAAACCCCTCACCTAAAAGCCCCCGCCGGGGGCTTTTCCTTTTGCAAAAATGTTTCACGTGAAACATTTTTGCAATCCACTCACACTTGGTACGGAGAGAAAGCAGCTGCCCTGCTTAGGGGTGGGATAAAAAGCGGAACCCTGTTCGGGGGTAGTTTCTGCAAAGGGCAATTCTTATGCGGGGGCCAGTTTGTAGTCGCCTGCCGGCGGGGCGGGGCCTTTAGGAAAGGCATAGTTAGCACCGCTCGCCGCGGGGGCCGGGTTGGCAGTCGCCTTTTTGCAAAGGCATAATCTGCACGCCTACCCGGCGGGGGGTTACTTTTCTGTGATGAAAAGTAGGCAAAAGAATTTTATTTAGGGCGAGTTTGTAGTCGCCTATCGGCGTCGCGAAGATTATGCAGGGTACAAAGCCCGTACGCCTACCCGGCGGGGGCCTACTTTTCTATGAAGAAAAGTAGGCAAAAGTCATTCAGGGCTCCGCCCTAAAGACCCGTACGCGTCGGTACACCCCGCCCGGAAGTGCTGCACACTCCCGGAGCGGGATTAGACGACGCTTATAAGGTGCCTGCGGCGCATTTTATTGGGGTAACAGCAAACCGATAGCAGGAAGTCACGCTGTCGAGACTATGGGTTGGATAAGCAGCTATTTGTCCAGACGGCCCCTCCCCCGCAGCGGGGGAGGGGGTAGGGGGAGGGGGCAGATGCGCCCGCGGCTACCTTTGGAGCGCATCTGTGCGCAGTACGGATTTAGATTTTTCTTCCCAGAAAAATCTAAATCCGTAGCCAGCGCAGCTAAGCGTCAAGAGGGATTGTCAAGGGGGAAGCCCGGTCCCCCTTGACCGTATTTTGGTTCCTTTTGTACGCACAAAAGGAACGCCCCGGCGG
>CDZH01054665.1_pt1 | contig 78642 bp, 88 predicted proteins | sample 557721 | NCBI WGS metagenome assembly CDZH01 (sample SAMEA3182062, study PRJEB8094) | gut metagenome | biome: human; feature: gut; material: Stool; isolation source: human stools | place: Canada | collected 2013-01-14 | reverse complement strand
CGGAGGAACTTATTCAAGCCTGCCACCATGGCAAGTTTACCGCATTTCCCTTCACTGCGTTTTTTCTCAATGAACGTAAAAATCGGATCGTTTGCCGGTTTGTGCATCACATAGCTCTGCATGACTTCGTACCCGGTCTTACGCAGATAGCGATTTCCCCGCTTGGAGATATGCCGGTTATTCGCGCAGAATTTGCCGGACTGGTACGGCGGCGCATCGATGCCGGCGTATGCGATGAGAGCCCGCTTGCTGTGAAAGCGTCGGACATCTCCAATCTCCGCGATCAGGCGCGGAGCCAGCGTGTCCCCGATGCAGGGCATTTCGCGCACAAGAGAATATTCCGGCAGGGTCTTGGCGAGCGCTTGCATCTGTGTTAAAATAGGGATGCCTTCTGCCGAATTTTGGGAGAATAAAGCGGGTTTGCCGCGGGATTCCATCACCCGCAGATACTTTCCTTTCCGCTGTTTCAGCCCCGGTTTTTCTGTTCGTGGGTCACGGCGTGGGTCAAAACGCTGTCCCGCTGGGCGGGGACGGACCGCATTCTGGTGGAGGAATTCAATGACAACTGGGACGAGATCGACACGGCGCTGAAAGGCAATGCCGACAAAGCGGCGGCGCTGCAAACGGCGCTGGCCAGCTGCGGAAACTGTCAAATAGAGATTTCCACTTATACCGGTACCGGAACACGAGGTGAGGAATACCCCACGGTAATCACATTCCCCAAAATGCCCACGGTCTTTTTTGTTCGGGGCAGAGCCACCTTTTTTGCTGCGCAGGGCGGCGCATCCGAGGGCAGTCTGATCGTCTATGACAGCGGCAGTGCGCAGATCCGGGATGCATTGTTGTCCTGGTCAGGCAATCAGCTTTCCATTGTATCCAGCAATAACGCAAAGTACCAACTGAACACCGACAATTCCCTATACTGGGTTCTGGCCCTGTACCAGATGGATGCCTGAGGCATAAAAATCCCCCGGACTTTCGTCCGGGGGATTTTCTGCCATATGATCTAAAACAATCTCTGATTAGAACTTGCTGAAGTTAGCAGAACCGCCAACAGTGTAGGTTACATTCTTATCATCGGCACTAGTGCCATTGAAGGACAGGGTCACATCAACGGTGTAGTTGCCAGCACCGGTGACAGTCAGGCTGGGAATCACCACTTCATTCAGACAACCGTGGGTCACGGGATCCTTAGAAGTGAAGGTGGCAGACTGGCCAGTGGTTTTGTTGGTAACAACAAAGGTCACGACGCAGTTGCTGGTGGTATCCCAGTTATCATCCACAAACTTCTGGATAGAAGTGGATACCTTTACGGTGTTGTTAGCCTCCAGAGTAGCGGAAACAGAATCAAAGGTATAGTCGGTCTTGACAACAGGCTTGCTGGTGTCAGGATCCTTGACCTCGAAGATCACCAGAGTCTTCACCAGATAATCCTTCACGATGGCATACACCTGATCGTTGTCATCCACAGCAATGGACTTGTAGGAGCTGGTGGAGATGTTGCCGTCCTTGTCGACATAGTAGATGTCGGCCTTGTCGTCAACAGTGATGGTCTCATTCTTAGGCATGCTGTACTTGTTGTTAGTATTCAGGATGACAGTGTACTCCTTGGAGACCTTGTCGATGCCTTCGCCATGGAAATACTGCTTGGCATAGCCATTGGTGTAAGTCTCGAACTGACGCAGAGTGGTGATGACACCATACTTGTTGGTGGCATAGCTCTTGTACAGACCGTCTGCATCAACAGCCTTAGTAGAGGTAATGTTGCCATCCTTATCCAGAATCTTGGCGTCGTCAGCGACCTTCACGGTCTTGATCTCGCCGTTGACAACGGCGTTGAACTCATAGTAGTCATCGTCGCTGTCATGGATCAGGTTGGAGATGGACTTGTTGGACAGGTACAGCGCATCGCTGCTCTCGTCGCTGACATCAACCTTGGCACCGGGGATGATGAACATCACGGTGACCATCTTGCTGTTGTCAGACTTGCAGTACAGATAAACGCCAGCCTTTTTAACATCCTCAGTGGCTCCGGTAGTCTTGATGGTGGGAGCGTTCTTGATGCCGGTGTAAGCGGTATAGTCGTCAGTGTCGACAGTGTCGCGAACCACAAACACGGTGGCGCTGTTAGCAGTCACGGTAGAGATGTCCGTCCTTTGTCCGTGCGTCCTCCAGCGCATAAAAGAGCGCACCGTGAACACGCTTCGGATCACGCAGGTCTCCACCGGATTTTTGTACGATGGCGTCAATACGCTTAAAACCGAATCCCGGCACCTGGCAGAGATTGAAGGGACTCTGTCTCACGATGTCCGCACAGGCAGGCCCGAAATGCTGATAAATCTTCTGCGCGGTCGTCGGCGTGACCTTGAACGGGGCCAGCAGGGTCATCAGGACACGCATCCGGCTGGTTTCCGCATAGGCGTCCTTGATCTCCGCAAGCCGTTCCTTCGTAATGCCGCGAATCTCAAGAAGCCGGTCTGGCTGATGTTCCAGAATCTCCAGAGCATTGACACCAAACTTTTCAATGATCGCGTCGGCGGTCTTTTCTCCGATGCCCTTCAGCAGACCGGAGGCAAGATAATTGCGGACGCCCTCCAATGTGGGCGGCACGATCTCCTGCCAATGATCGACCTGAAGCTGGAGCCCGTATTTTCCGTCCTTCCACTCTCCATCCATCTCGATCTTCACCGTATCCGTCTGCGGCAATTCGATGCCGACGGCGGTAAAGCGGATCAGGTGGTCGTGATAGCGATAGGGACTCCGGGCTTCTGCCGGTACGCTGCTGTCCTCCGTCTTCATCCGAAGGACAGAATATTTGCTGGACGCATTGAAAAACAGTACCTTGTCCAGTGCTGCAACAATGCTCACAGCACATCACCTCCGTTTCCTTTCACGCTGCCTGCAAAGCAGCTTTTTTCACATGGAATCTTCGCCATTCAGACACCGTGACATACTGATCGTAAATATCAGGGTGTTCGTCCTTCAAACGCTCTAAGGCGTCCTTCGATATGCCTGCGGAGCGTACCGGATTGTAGGTTATGGTGTAGCTCTCCGCAAGACCGTTATACACGGCGGTGCAGCTTGTGCCCATTTTCTCGATGAGCATACCCTTTAACCGTTTAATGTCCTTGTCCAGCTTGCTCACATCAGCCGACAGCGCCTTTTTCTGCTCTTGCAGGGAGAGAAGCATGGACAACTGTCCAAACTGCGTCTGTCCCAACAGCACAGGCGGCGCGTCCTTGTCCGCCGGTCCTATCTTTCGCCGCAGGCTTTCGAGGATCAGGTCACCGTCCGCTTCCACATAGGGAGGCGGCGTTTTTGTGAGGACATGGTTCTCCCAGAAGTCCCGTTCCAAAGCGATCAGTTCCTCCTCATAGGCCATGTCACGGTCGATACGGCGGATCATCGCCTCGTCTTCCGAATTTCCGTAAAGGCAGCAGAAGTAGACCCGGTCAATGTTCATGACCGCCATGTAGTGCCGCCCCTGCGATTCGTAGTAGATAGGAACGATTTCCTCGCCGTTGTACCACCAGTTATCCTTGGCGTTATAGTTCGTGGTCTTGATCTCAAGGATGGCTGTTGTACCATCCGGCAGTTCCACCATATAATCCAGATCCGCCAGCATCCAGGGATACAGCGGGTGCTGGAACATGAATGGCCGGCGGTAGATCTTATAGCCCGTCTTATGGGCGAAGATCTTGGCAACCAACGGCTCCAGGAGAGTTCCAACCTCCAGCTGAACCCAGTTTTCGGCATCATCCGCTGTGACGATATTCAGCTTGTCATAGTAGAGATCCCGCCCGGTACGGAATGGTGAAATTCCGAGAACGGCAGCGGCGTCACTTCCGCCGATGCCCTTGCGCCGGTATTCCAGCCATTGTTCACGCGGCAGACCTTCTGTACCGACGAGAATTTGCGGAGCGTAGCACTTTGCGTTTTCCATGGATGCATTCCTCCTCGGTTTCATATTTGATGCGCGGCTTATTCAAAAGCCGCTTCTCTCTGCACCTGTGGTACGGTCGGAAGGATCGTCTGGGATGCTCTCCGGGTTTCCATTTTCGTCTGAATTTCATTTCTTGTTTCCACCTTTCTTGATGATATATCCTCAAAGCCCTTCGGCATTTGGGCGCAAAAAAGCGGGAACAACGATTCTGGTAAAATCCAGTATGTTTGCTTGACAGCAAACTCTCGTCATTCCCGCAGCATGGGGCAGTACCCCGTAAAATAAAAAAGCCAGCAGCAGCCGGCTCTCATGGCACAGCAATACTACTGACAAAAACGTACAAACCTGACAACGTGCGCAGGTGGATCGCTCCACACACAGATCATTGACCTATGCCCAAAGGGAAATTGCGCAAAACTCATTTACGGGCAAAGTGTAACACAATATATTGTATAAGTCAATACAAAAATACTATATTTAGTTTTTCTGGCGCGCGTGCAAAAAATACGGACATGGCCCCGTATTTATTTTGTGAACGGTAAAAACCACCTATTGAACCTTGAAAACGCCGCCCCCAAATGCGGCTGCATCGATTTGTCCGGGAGTTATACAGGATCGGCTGACAGTATGCGTTTGCGTACCTGCCGGGGAAGTGCCGCACAGCGGCAGCCTGCAAATACGCGGCCTGAAGCGAGGGCGCAGGAAATGGCCCGGAATTGGGAATCGAACTTGGATTAGAACCTAATGTAATTTACTTGTTGGTGATAGTGGGGAAAATCCGTATAATATATTTGTGAGGACATCACAGGCTCTTTTCCCCAGCCACCAAAGAAAGGAGGCCCTCTGTGGCTGAGATAAATACAAACGGCCTTAAAGCCAACTCTGAAAAAAGAAGCTATTCCGTTATGGAAGTAGCGGAAATTCTCGGTGTCAGCAAAAAATCCGTCTATAACATGTGTGCTAATGGCACCTTCAAATGTGTACGGATTGGAACCAGGCTGAGAATATCAAAGAAGGCTTTCGATGATTGGCTTGATGGCAGAGACAACACCTGAAAGGAGCCATGAGCTATGGCATCAATTCAAAAACGCGGTAAAAAGTATGCCGTCGTATATACCTATACGGATTCTGCCGATGTCAAAAGGCAGAAGTGGGAAACCTATGGAACAAAGAAGGAGGCTGCGGCCAGAAAAGCGCAGGTAGAGAATGAAATGAACAACGGAACCTTCATTCCGCCATCCAGCGTAACTGTCCGTGACTTCCTGGCAGATTTTGTTGAACTCTACGGTTCAAAGCGGTGGGGGCTTTCAGCCTACTCTGGAAACACCGGGATCATCAACAATTACATCAATCCAGTCATTGGCGATATGAATGTCCAGGATGTGACAAGGCGTACCGTAGACAGCTTCATCGCCCAACTGCAAAAGATGAAACCCGTCAGCACAACATACCGAAACGCACGCTCGGAATTCTTGCCGCCCAACACGATTGAAAAAGTGTGCAAGGTGCTGCACTGCGCTTTCCGCCAGGCCGTCCGATGGGATATGGTTCCGAAGAATCCGTTTGACGATGTTCTTCTTCCCAAGAAAGAGAAAAATCCTCGCGCTATCTGGACGGCTGACATTATCAGACAGGCTCTGGATAACTGCTCTGAGGGGAAACTGTATGTTGCAATCAACCTTTCGTTCGCCTGTTCACTGCGCATGGGCGAGATCACAGGGCTGACATGGGATTGTGTTCACATTTCCGATTCGGACATTGCAAAAGACGATGCCCATATCATTGTCAACAAGGAATTGGCGCGTGTCGATCAACGTGCGATTGACGCGCTCGGAGAGAAAGACATCATCTTTATGTTCCCGCGGATCGTGAAAGCCAAATCGACAACACGGCTTGTGCTCAAACGACCTAAGACGGAAACCAGTATCCGGAAGGTATGGCTGCCGAAGACCCTTGCGTATATTCTTCGGGACTGGCATCAAAAGCAGGACAAGCTCAAAGAAATTATGGGTGACGAGTATTCAGACTATAATCTTGTTTTAGCTTTGGAAACCGGGCGGCCCTGCGAAGACAGGGTAATCGGGAATCAGTTTGAACGGCTGAAAAAGTCAGCGAACCTCCCGAATGTAGTCTTTCATTCTTTGCGGCACTCAAGCACCACCTATAAGCTGAAGCTCAATCATGGTGACATTAAGGCCACGCAGGGGGATACCGGCCATGCGCAGGCGTCTATGGTTACAGAAGTTTATGCGCATATTCTGGATGAGGAGCGGAAAATCAACGCGCAGAAGTTTGAGGTCGCATTCTATGCGAACCCGGATATGCGGCGCGTGGAGCAGGAACTGAATCCGCCGAAACCGGAACCGGCTCCCGACCTAAACCTCCAGTCGCTTCTTGCACAGCTTCAGGAAAATCCCGAACTTGCCCGCCAACTGAAAGCCCTTTTGCACGCAGGGTAACGGGAGGACTCGAAACGACTATAAAACACCACGGCAGGGTTCATTAGCAGAATCCGAATTTCATTAGCAGATTTCTCGAAAATCGTTCGAGTCCAGCAGGGAACAGTCTGGAAATAAGTTGCATTTCAAATCACAAAGCAGTTGCTTTTTCGGGGTGAGCCAAGAAAAGCAAAAACGCTGAAATCCATTGAGATTACAGCGTTTTTGGCACCCCGGACTGGGCTTGAACCAGCGGCCTACTGCTTAGGAGGCAGTCGCTCTATCCAACTGAGCTACCGAGGCTAGTATTTAGTTTTATGCTCGCAGGGTGAGCGACCACCTCACACTTAGGAGGCGGCCGCTCTATCCAACTGAGCTACCGGGGCATAGATCTCATTCTTTTCACGGCGCAGCAAGGCTTTCAGGCCCATAGCCGTTTCAGTTCATTGTATCCCATTTTGCCGAAGGTGTCAACGTAAAAAAGGAGCACGGCTCATGCCGTGCTCCTTTTCGATCTGTCGGATGAGAATTACTTCTCGTCGTACATGGCCTTCAGCTTCAGCAGGTGCTGATAGCGGTCCATGGCGACCTCCTCGTTGCGCTTGAACAGAGTTTCGGCGCGGTCGGGGAACTCGCGGGTCAGGCGGCTGTAACGGGCCTCGTTCATCAGGAAGGCGCGGTAGCCCTCTTCCTTGGGCTCCTTGGAATCCACAATGAACTTGTCGGTCTCAGCAGCGGGGTTGAAGCGGAACAGGTTCCAGTAGCCGCACTCGACGGCCTTCTTCATCTCAGCCTGGCAGTTGGTCATGCCGCCCTTGATGCTGTGCATCTCGCAGGGAGCATAGCCGATGATGAGGGAGGGACCATGATAGGCCTCAGCCTCCTGAATGGCCTTGAGGGTCTGAGCGGGGTTAGCACCCATAGCCACCTGAGCCACATACACATAGCCGTAGCTCATGGCGATCTCAGCCAGAGACTTCTTCTTGGTCTCCTTACCGGCAGCGGCGAACTGCGCCACCTGACCGATGTTGGAGGACTTGGAAGCCTGACCGCCGGTGTTGGAGTAGACCTCGGTATCGAAGACGAAGACATTGACGTCCTTGCCGGAAGCCAGAACGTGATCCACGCCGCCGAAGCCGATGTCATAGGCCCAGCCGTCGCCGCCGAAGATCCAGACGGACTTCTTCTCCAGATATTCCTTGTCCTTCAGGATCTCGCGAGCCAGCTTGCAGGCATCGCAGTCGCAATCGCCGCGGGCGGAGACAACGCTCTCCATGGATGCGATGAACTCAGCGGAAGCGCTCTTGTTAGCGGCGCCATCCTCCATGGTATCCAGCCACTTCTGGCCGGCAGCCTTAATGGCCTCGTCGGTATACTCCACAGCGATCAGTTGACGGGTCAGGTCAGCCAGACGGTTACGGGTGGCCTCCTGGCCCAGATACATGCCAAGGCCGTGCTCAGCGTTATCCTCGAACAGGGAGTTCGCCCAAGCGGGACCGTGGCCGTTCTTATCGGTGCAGTAGGGAGAGGTAGCGGCAGGACCGCCCCAGATGGAGGAGCAGCCGGTGGCGTTGGAGATGTACATCCGGTCACCGAACAGCTGGGTGACGAGACGGGCATAGCTGGTCTCGGCGCAGCCAGCGCAGGAGCCAGAGAACTCCAGATAGGGCTGCTTGAACTGGCTGCCCTTGACGGTGTTGTCCTGCATGTCGGCCTTGGGAGCGACCTCGGCCACGCAGTAGTCGAACACATCCTGCTGTGCGGCTTCCTCTTCCTGGCCAACCATGGTCAGGGCACCCACGGGGCAGACGCCCACGCACACGCCGCAGCCCATGCAGTCCAGAGGAGACACGGCCATGGTGTACTTGTAAACACCCTTGCCCTTGCCTGCCTTCACGTCCACGATCTTGGCAGCGGCGGGAGCCTTGGCGGCCTCCTCCTCAGTCAGAGCGAAGGGACGGATGGTAGCATGGGGGCAGACATATGCGCAGTTGTTGCACTGGATGCACTTGGAAGCGTCCCAAGTAGGAACGGAGACGGACACGCCGCGCTTCTCATAAGCGGCAGCGCCCTGCTCGAACTGACCGTCCACATGAGGCAGGAAGGCGGAAACAGGCAGGCTGTCGCCGTCCATACGGCCCACGGGGAACATGATGTCCTCCACCTGCTTCACAACGCCCTCGCGGCCGGTGAGCTTGGTGGTCACAGTCTCGTCCTTGGCGTCAGCCCAATCGGCGGGCACGTCGAACTTCTTGTAAGCGGTAGCGCCCAGATCGATGGCCTTGTGGTTCATGTCCACAACGTCCTGGCCCTTCTTCAGGTAGGAGTGGGTGGCGGCGTCCTTCATGTACTGGATGGCCTCTGCCTCGGGCAGGACCTTGGCCAGGGAGAAGAATGCGGACTGCAGAATGGTGTTGGTGCGCTTGCCCATGCCGATCTGCTTGGCCAGGTCGATGGCGTTGATGGTGTAGACCTGGATGTTGTTCTTAGCGATGTAACGCTTGGAAGCGGCATCCAGATGGTGGCTGAGCTCCGCGTCATCCCACTGGCAGTTGATCAGGAACACACCGCCGGGCTTCACATCGCGGACGATGGGGAAATGCTTGGTGATGTAGGCAGGCACGTGGCAGGCCACGAAGTCAGCCTTGTTGATATAGTAAGAAGACTTGATGGGCTGATCGCCGAAGCGCAGATGGCTGACGGTGACGCCGCCGGTCTTCTTGGAGTCATACTGGAAGTAGGCCTGGATGTACTTGTCGGTATGGTCGCCGATGATCTTGGTGGAGTTCTTGTTGGCGCCAACGGTACCGTCGCCGCCCAGACCCCAGAACTTGCACTCGATGGTGCCGGCAGGAGCAACGCCGGGAACGGCCTTCTCCTCCAGAGACAGGTGGGTGACATCATCCACGATGCCCAGAGTGAACTCGTGCTTGGGAGCGTCCTTCTTCAGCTCGTCATACACGGCAAAGACGGAGGCGGGAGGCGTATCCTTGCTGCCCAGACCGTAACGGCCGCCGATGACCTTCATGTCATTGAAGCGGTTAGCGTTGGCCAGAGCGGTGACAACATCCTTATAGAGAGGCTCGCCCTCGGAGCCGGGCTCCTTAGTGCGGTCCAGAACGGCCAGAGCCTTGCAGGTAGCGGGGATGGCGGCCAGCAGCTTATCGGCCCGGAAGGGACGATACAGGTGGACCTTCACCATGCCGACCTTCTCGCCGTGAGCGTTCATGTAGTCGATGACTTCCTCTGCCACGTTGCAGATGGAACCCATGGCGATGATTACGCGGTCAGCGTCGGGAGCGCCGTAGTAGTTGAAGAGCTGATAGTTAGTGCCCAGCTTCTCGTTGATCTTGCCCATGTACTTCTCGACAACCTCGGGGAGATCCTCGTAGTACTTGTTGCAGGCCTCACGGTGCTGGAAGAAAATATCGCCGTTCTCATGAGAACCGCGCATCATGGGACGCTCGGGGTTCAGGGAGTGCTTGCGGAACGCGTCAACAGCGTCCATATCGCACATTTCCTTCAGGTCCTCGTAATCCCACACGGCGACCTTCTGGATCTCGTGAGAGGTACGGAAGCCGTCGAAGAAGTTGATGAAGGGAACGCGGCCCTCGATGGCGGCCAGATGGGCCACGGGAGCCAGATCCATGATCTCCTGAACGTCATTCTCGCACAGCATGGCGAAGCCGGTCTGACGGCAGGCCATCACGTCGGAATGATCGCCGAAGATGTTCAGAGCGTGGCTGGCCACGGTACGGGCGGACACGTGGAACACGCAGGGCAGCAGCTCGCCGGCGATCTTGTACATATTGGGGATCATCAGCAGCAGGCCCTGAGAGGCCGTGTAGGTGGTGGTCAGCGCGCCGGCTGCCAGAGAACCGTGGACGGTACCGGAAGCGCCGGCCTCAGACTGCATCTCGCACACCTTGACGGTGGTGCCGAAGATGTTCTTCTGACCGTTGGCTGCCCACTGGTCCACATAGTCTGCCATGGGAGAAGACGGGGTGATGGGGTAGATACCCGCCACTTCGGTAAAGGCGTAGCTGACATACGCAGCCGCGTTGTTACCGTCCATGGACTTGAATTTTCTTACCATAAACTCTTACCTCCTGTCGGTGGATACCGTCTGCAGAACGGCTCTCACCGGTTTTTGGCATTTGGGCTCTCTCTTCTCAAACACCATTCGCCGTAATTGTAGCACTTCCTCTACAATTTGTAAACAGAAAAGCTCAGATTTTGAAACTTAATCGGTTTTCTTGTTCTTTTTTGGAAAAATATGTTTATTTTTTAACTTTGCCGCCCTTTGGGTTCCCAAAAATCACGTAGTGTGGTACAATTTCTTTAATCAGAAAAATGTAAACAAAATTTTAACTTTTTTCAGGAGGCGCCGCTATGGTCACCACTGTGCGTTCTCTGGGCCTCAACGGTATTGCCGGCTATGAGGTCACAGCCGAGTGTTTTCTCTCCGGCGGTCTGCCCGCCTTCGACATCGTGGGGCTTCCGGACGCCGCCGTTCGGGAGGCCCGGGAACGGGTCCGGGCGGCGGTGAAAAACTGCGGAGCAAAATTTCCCGTCAGCCGCATCACCGTCAATCTGGCCCCCGCCGGTACGAAAAAAGCGGGCACGGTCTACGATCTGCCTATTTTCGTAGGGCTGCTGGCGGCGGACGGAGATCTGCCTACCCCGCCCAAGGACGCCGCCTTTATCGGTGAACTAAGTCTCACCGGTGCTCTGCGGGGTGTCAGCGGCGTATTGCCCATGGCGCTGGCCGCCCGTGAAGCAGGTATCCGGACGCTGTATGTCCCGGCGGACAACGCTGCCGAAGCAACGCTGGCGGAGGGCTTGACCGTCTACGGCGTTCCGGACGTGGGCGCACTGGTGGCCCATCTGAAAAACGAAGCCCCCCTGACCCCCGCTCCGGTGTGGACCCCGGCACCGGAGGAGGGGAGCCTGCCGGACCTCCAGGACGTCATGGGCCAGGAAAACGTAAAGCGGGCACTGGAGATCGCCGCGGCAGGCGGGCATAATCTTTTGCTGATTGGCTCCCCCGGAGCGGGCAAATCCATGCTGGCCAAGCGGCTGCCCTCTATCCTGCCGGAGCTGAGCCGTCCCGAAGCGCTGGAGACCTCCGGCATCTGGTCCGTGGCGGGACTGACGGACCCCCGCCACCCTCTGCTGACCCAGCGGCCCTTCCGCTCCCCTCACCACACCACCTCCGCCGCCGCGCTGGCCGGCGGCGGGCCGCTGATGCGGCCCGGCGAGATCTCTCTGGCCCACAACGGCGTGCTGTTTTTGGACGAGCTGCCGGAATTTCACCGGGACGTGCTGGAGGCTCTCCGTCAACCCTTGGAGGACGGCATCGTCACCGTGGCACGGGCAGGCGGCACCCTGCGGCTCCCCGCCCAATTCCAGCTGGTGTGCGCCATGAATCCCTGCAAGTGCGGCTGGCGGGGCCACCCCTCCGGGAAGTGCACCTGCTCGGACAAAGAGGTGGAGAAGTACGTTCAGAAGATCTCCGGTCCTCTGCTGGACCGGATCGACCTCCATGTAAATGTCCCCTCTGTGGAATACGAGGCCATGCGGCGAAAGTCCAAGCCGGAATCCTCCGCTCAGGTCAAGGAGCGGGTGGACGCCGCCCGGGCCATCCAGTCCAGGCGGTTTGAGGGCACCGGTATCCCCTGCAACGCCCAGATGACGCCCCCTATGGTGGGCCGGTTCTGCGAGCTGGATTCCCGGTGCGACGCGCTGATGAAGTCCGCCTTTGAGCGCATGGGCCTCACCGCACGGAGCCATGACCGGGTACTGCGGGTGGCCCGGACCATTGCGGATCTGGACGGTGCGGAGCATATCGGCGTGGAGCATTTGTCAGAGGCCATTCAGTACCGGAATACCGACATTCTGAAGGGGTAAAGCCGAACAGGAGATGTATCTAAAACGCATCTCCTGTTTTTATTTGTTTTGACGAAACATTTATGCAATTTGACTATAAAAACTTTAAAAAATTTGTTGACAAAAACGATTACCTGGCGTATAGTAGCGTCGAAATCAGAAAGAAGGAGGTACACACCATGGCAATCCTGTTTACGGTCTCTATGCTGGCTGTGGCTGGCGGTATGATCTGCTCTCACGCGGAATAAACCGTCTCCAAAGATAGACCAATTAAAAGAAATATGATCGAAGAAAGACCCGTCCTGCCAAATGGCAGGTCTTTTTTTATATATTTGTATTCTTCGCTCCGTTTTGGGACATACTGCGGACATCCGTTTTTATAAAGGAGGAACCGCCATGTCCATCCCCTTTCAGGACAGTGAGACCGCCAAAAATCTTCTCCGCGCCTTTGCCGGAGAAAGTCAGGCCCGGAACCGCTATGACTTTGCCGCCAACCTCTGCCAAAAGCAGGAATTACAGGCGATGGCCTTTATCTTCCAAGCCACAGCCAAGCAGGAACAGGCCCACGCCAAGGTTTTCTGGGACCATCTGCAAGCCCTGAACGGTCAAAATCTGCCTATCTACGGCGCTTACCCCATTGAGGGCACCAACCGGATCCTGGAGCTGCTGCGTGCCGCCCAGCACAATGAGCACGAGGAGCATGGTTCCGTATACCCCTCCTTCGCCGCCATCGCGACCCAGGAGGGCTTCCCGGAGGCCGCCGCCTCCTTCCGGCAGATTGCCGCCATTGAACAACTCCACGGCGAGCGTTTCGACCTGCTGGCAGACCAGCTGGAAAGTGGGGCTCTGTTCGTCTCGCAGATAGAGACCGGCTGGATGTGTCTGAACTGCGGCCACACCCAAAACAGTCTGGAGGCCCCGAAGCAGTGCCCCGTCTGTAATCACGGTCAGGGCTGGTTTATCCGGTTGGAGTTGGCCCCTTGGTCTCCAGTGGTAAAGCAAACATGAATTAAGAACTATGCCGCATCGGGAGCGGCAAGCAAAACAGGCTGAAAGCGACGCTTTCAGCCTGTTTTCTTACATATGGTGTGAATACGATCAGCCGCGCTACACCTCCGGGAAATCCTTGATGAGCAGCAGCAGTCCCTCCTTCACAGAGACCACAGCGATCTGCCCCGGCAGCACCTCGTTGCTGGTGCCGTACTGGTAGCCGCAATGAATTTCCCCGTTGTCCAGTGGGAACTTGCAGCCGGTCTCCGTGATGCCCCGGGCGGTGCCGGTGATATTCACCAGTGAGTAGAAGGGAAACCGCTCCGGAATCTCCACCTTCTCCGCCCCCACCAGCTCCATCTCCGAATAGTCATCTACCAGCAGGGCCCGTTTTCCCCGTTCCCGCAGCATCACCAGCAGGTAGACATTCACCAGCGTATGATCCAGCCGTCCGCCGGAAACGCCTACCAGTAAAAATTCGTCGAACCCCCGGCGCATGGCCTCCTTGGCCGCAAACACCGTGTCCGTATCATCCTTCTTCACCGGCAGAACGATGGTCTCCCGGTCAGTCTCCGGCTTTTCATGGGAATCGAAGTCCCCCACGATCAGATCCGGCTCCGCTCCCAGCGCCTTCTGATGTCGCAGGCCGCAGTCGCAGTAAATGAAAAAATCGTCAGGCCGGAAATATTGCCGCACCCGGTCATAGGTCCGGATCTCCGCACCGCCGATGATCACGCAGCGTCTCACATCTATCACATCCTTTTTCGCTATCATACCCCGTTTTTTGCCGGGCCGCAATCTTTTTGCGGATAAAATCGCAAAAACCTGAAATCCTAACACTACCAACTGGAAAAAGGAGTGAGCCTATGGAAACAGGCATCCATAATACCTCCGAGATTGGGCGGCTGCGGAAGGTTCTGCTGCACCGGCCCGGTCAGGAGCTGGAAAACCTCATGCCGGAATATCTGGAACGGCTGTTATTTGACGATATTCCCTATCTGAAGGAGGCGCAAGCCGAGCATGACGCCTTCGCCCAATGTCTCCGGGACGCCGGGGTGGAGGTGGTCTACCTGATCGATCTGGTGGTCAATTCTCTGACTTCACCGGAGGTACGGCAGGAACTGGTAACACAATTCTTAAAGGAGGCCAATCTGCCGGACGAAGTCGCTGGGAAGGCCGTAGCAGAATATCTCTCTGAACTGGATGACCGGGCCATGGTGTCCGCCATGATGGCAGGCATCCGCCGCAGCGACCTGCGAAAACAGGGGGGCCGTCTCAGTGACCACCTGTCCGGTCTTGAGGAGGGCTATCCCTTCGCCGTAGATCCCATGCCCAATCTCTACTTCACCCGCGACCCCTTCGCCACCATCGGCACCGGCGTATCCATTCACAAAATGCACACCGTCACCCGAAACCGGGAGACCCTGTTCGGCCGGTTCATCTTTGAGCATAACCCCTGGTACCAGAACGCACCTCGCTGGTATGACCGCAGTGCATCTTCCTCTTTGGAGGGCGGCGATATTCTGGTGCTGTCCCCTCAGGTGTTGGCTGTGGGCATCTCCCAGCGGACAGAGGGGGATTCCATCGACCAACTGGCCCAGACGGTGCTCTCACAAAGCAAGACTTTCCAAAAAGTTCTGGCTTTCAACATTCCCAAGAGCCGCTCTTTCATGCATCTGGACACCGTGTTCACCATGGTGGACCGGGACAAGTTCACCGTCCATCCCAACATTCTCAGCGACATCACCGTGTTCGTCATGGAGCTGAGCGAAAACCAGCAGATGCAGATCCGTCAGGAGACCGGGCGGCTAGAGGATATTCTCAAGGAGCACCTGGGGCTTAGTCAAGTGACGCTGATTCCCTGCGGGCAGGGCAGCGTCATCGACGCAGCCCGGGAGCAGTGGAGCGACGGCAGCAACACCCTCGCCATTGCCCCCGGCGAGGTGGTGGTCTACACCCGGAATCATGTCACCAACCGCTCCTTGGAGGAGGCGGGCATCCGCATCCACGCCATCCCCAGCGCCGAGCTGAGCCGGGGCCGGGGCGGCCCCCGGTGCATGAGTATGCCGCTGATCCGGGATGACCCTTAGCGGGTTCTTGCTCCCGCAGGGGGGCGGTTCCCACCGCAGAATGCACTACTTTTCTTTTGAGATATCAAACACACCAGATTGGTGCGAAGATGTGCGGCGATGCCGCACCGGATTGAATCCCCATTTTCTTTTCGTCTTGCCGAAAAGATTACCGGGGTTCCCGGCGGAACTGTACCGGTTCGGTACGGAGAAGCCAGGGGGATATTCTCTTTTGAAAAGAGAATGCCCCCCCGGCCCCCTAAAGAGAAACGCGGGGGGATTTCGATTTCCCCCCGCACCCCCTTGAAACGACACAAAGGGGCGGGCTGCGGCCCTCCCCTTTGGAAACCCCTCTGAGGATGAGGGGGAGCGGCAGCGGGGAGAGGAGCAGAGGGTGTCCTATTTGCACCCCGAAATCTGCAATTTTATCAGCACGGCGCACAAGGCTGGATGAAATCCGCACTTTGCCCGTGATTTAGTACAAAGTTCTTCACCGGCATTGCAGTTCTCACAGAATCCGTTTCCTCAACCTTGCACGCAGGTGCAAGGTTGGATGCAGCGTCTTTTCTTTTGACCATGAATGGCCGTTTTCTTTTCGACAAGACGAAAAGAAAATGGGGTGCATTCCGGCTGGCAAAGCCAGCGTTCTTACGGCAAATCATAAATTTAAGTTTTCAAATAAAAGGAGAATTACCATGGCAGTCAATCTGAAAGGCCGGAGCTTTCTCACCCTGGCCGACTTCACCCCGGCGGAGATCCGGTATCTTCTGGACCTGGGCCACGACCTGAAGGCCAAGCGCCGCTCCGGCGTCTGCGCCCCCACCATGCAGGGCAAGCACATTGTCCTGCTGTTTGAAAAGACCTCCACCCGCACCCGCTGTTCCTTTGAGGTAGCGGCCACCCAGGAGGGCGCCCATGTCACCTATCTGGACGCCGGTTCTTCCCAGATGGGCAAAAAGGAATCTCTGGAGGACAGCGCCAAGGTGCTGGGCCGGTTCTTTGACGGCATCGAGTACCGGGGCTACGAACAGTCCGTGGTGGAGGATCTTGCCAAGTGGTCCGGTGTGCCGGTGTGGAACGGCCTGACGGACGCCGACCATCCCACCCAGATCTTAGCGGATCTGATGACCATTGAGGAGCACTGCAAAAAGCCTTTAAACAAGATCAAGGTGGTGTTCCCCGGCGATGTGCGGAACAACATGTGCTATGCGTGGATGATGGGCGCAGCCAAGCTGGGAATGCACTTTGTAGCCATGGGGCCGGAAGAGCTGGCCAAGCAGATGGATCAGGAGGTGGTGCAGTCCACCTTTGCCGAGGCCCGGAAAAACGGCGGCCTCATCGAGATCACTGACCACGCAGAGGACTTAAAGGGCGCTGACGTGATCTATGGTGATGTGTGGGCTTCCATGGGTGAGGAAGCCCAGATCCCGGAGCGGGTAGGGCTGCTGTCCCCCTTCCGGGTAACGATGGACACCCTGAAGGCCACGGAGAATCCCGACGTGCTGTATCTCCACTGTCTCCCCTCCTTCCACGATTTTGAAACGAAAATGGCGAAGGAATGGCAGGCCAAGGGCGTGGACATCCGGGAGGTCACCGACGAGGTGTTCCGCTCCCGTCACAGCGTGGTTTTCGACGAGGCGGAGAACCGGATGCACTCCATCAAGGCCGTGATGGTGGCTACCATCGGCGCATAAGTCAGTCCGCAAGGAGGAAGTGTTCCCATGGAGCAACGCAAATTCCGGATGCCCACCGCGTATACGATCCTGTTCTGCCTGATTCTTCTGGTGGCACTGTCCACATGGCTCATCCCGGCAGGCAGCTATGACTACGCCGACGGTATCCCCATCTCCGGCAGCTATCACGCCGTCGCCCCCACGCCGCAGGGCATCGGTGCGGCACTGAAGGCCGCCTTCCGAGGCTTTTATGACGCAGTGGATGTCTGCGTGTTCATCCTGATGGTGGGCGGTTTTCTGGGCGTTGTGATGAAGACCGGGGCCATCGACGCCGGAGTCAGCAACGTGATTTCCCGGCTGCAAGGCCGGGAAAACCTGCTCATTACTATTTTAATGCTGTTTTTCGGTCTGGGCGGCACCACCTACGGCATGTGGGAGGAGACCATGGCCTTCTTCCCTCTGCTGCTGCCTATTTTTCTGGCGGCGGGCTATGACGCTGTGGTAGGCGTAGCGGTGATTCTGCTGGGGGCCGGGGCCGGTGTCATCGCCTCCACGGTGAACCCCTTCGCCACCGGCATCGCCGCAGGCTTCGCCGGGGTCTCTCTGGGAGAGGGCCTTCTCTGGCGGCTCATTCAATTTGTGATCTTTGAGGGGGCTGCCATCTGGTATGTCTCCGCCTACGCCGCCCGGATAAAGCGGGACCCAAGCCGCTCCGTGGTGGGCATCGGCGCAGGCAGGCTTCACGCAGATGTGGGCCGCGTCCAGCCCCTCACCCGGCGTCACGCCGCCATCCTCATGGTCTTTGCCCTCACCTTTCTGGTGATGATCTACGGTGTCATCCCCTTTGATGAAATGGGCCTGCCCCTGCCGGTCTTGGGCTGGTGGTTCCCGGAGCTGTCCGCTCTGTTTTTAGTGGCGGGCATCGTGGTGGGGCTGATGGACCGGCTCAGCGAGGTGGAGTTGGCGGAGACCTTCGTCTCCGGCTGTACGGATCTTTTGGGCGTGGCCTTCATCATCGGCATCAGCCGGGGCATCACCGTACTGATGAATGACGGCCATATCACCGACACCATTCTTCACTGGGGAGAGGCGGCCCTCTCCGGCCTTGGCTCCACCTCCTTCGTGCTGCTGGTCTTTTTGATCTACCTGCCCCTGTCCGTGCTGATTCCGTCCTCCTCCGGTCTGGCCACACTGTCCGTGCCGGTGGTGGCTCCGCTGGGACAGTTCGCCGGGGTGGGCGGCGACGTGGTGGTGACGGCCTTCCAGTCCGCCTGCGGTCTTGTGAATCTGGTGACGCCTACCGCCGCCGTGGTGATGGGCGCGCTGGCGCTGGGCCGCATCCCCTATGAAAAATGGCTGAAATTCGTGTGGAAGCTGATGCTGCTTTTCCTGCTGCTGACCGGCCTATTGCTGGTGCTTGCAGCCGCGCTGTCCTGATCGGACCGCCGTGCCCTCCGGGGCGCGGCGGTTTTTTCGCATAGCGCCGTACGCCGCCGCATAGATATGGAAATGGACAAACACAGGAGGCGTCGCTATGAAGAAATGTTTTTTTGCCTTGGTCCTGCCGCTGGCCTTGCTGCTCACCGCCTGCGGCAGAGAACCGAGACCCGCCGCTCTCCTTTTAGGACAGGCTGCGGACTTAGACGAATCGGAGACCCTGTTGGTGATTGACGGACAGAGCATCCCTGCGTGGGAATACCTCTATTGGCTGGCACTGGACTGCCGCCAGATGGAGGAACGCTGCGAAGCCGCCGGGGAACCAGTGGACTGGACCGCTCCGCTCTCTGAGGGTGGCACACCGGAGGATCTGGTAAAGGCCGATGCGCTGGCGGACACAGCCCTGTATGCTGCCGTGGGGACCTGGGCGGCGGCATACGGCTGCACGCTGACGGACGCTGAGCGGAACGCACTTCCGGAACGGCACTACGCCTATCTGACGCTGGAGCAGGGGCGGCATCTGACGGAGACCGGTGTGCAATATGCCAAATTATACGCCCTCTACGAGACCCCCGGCAGTGCCTTGGCTCCCGCAGAAAACGAGCTGGCTCTGTTTGAACAGCAAACTGCCCCGCTGACGGCAGAACGGCTCCTGATCCCCTTTGGGTCCGACCGGGACGCCGCCCGGCAAAAGGCGGCGGAGCTGTTCGCACATCTGAACACCGCTGCGGATCCGTCAGCCGCCTTTGACGCGCTGCTGGCAAAGACCGGAGGCGCATTATTGGAAGAAGCGGATTGGACGCCCTCCCTTCAGGATGCGGCGGCCACTCTGGAACCGGGACAGTTTTCCGGCATTATCGAGACCGAAAACGGTTTCGTCATCCTCCGGCGTCTGCCTGCGGACCGGGATGCTCTGCGGGAAGCCTACTTCGACAGCCTGCTGCAAGATGCCGCTGATGCCAGCGAGATCCAGGTCTCTTCCGCCTATGAAACCCTGCGTCCCGCCGCCTTCTGGACCGCACTGAAGCAGGCCTCCGGCTGAGGTCATTTTTTACATTGTTAAATTTTCGTCAATTTAGACGAAAGTCACAACAGTTTTGTCAAAGATTTAACAAAAATTCGTGAAATACAAGATTATCGTTGACGGGGGCCTCAAAAGCGCCTATAATTTCATTTGCAGAGGTGGAAAACGAGTGCGTTTGCCAAAAAATTAACAAGCATCTCTGCCCCTGTTACTATAATCCTGACGGACTTTTCCGTCTAAAAAAACACAAAACGGAGGATCAACATGAAAGAACTTTATGTCGTAAATTGCTGCCGTACCGCTATCGGCTCCTTTGGTGGCTCTCTGAAGAACACCCCCGCCGTGGACATGGGCGCTATCGTTGTCAAGGAAGCCCTGAAGCGCGCTAACGTCGCTCCCGAGAACGTGGACGAGCTGATGTTCGGCTGCATCCTCACTGCCGGCCAGGGCCAGAACCCCGCCCGTCAGGTCTCTGTGAAGGCTGGCATCCCCTATTCCGTTCCCGCTTACACCGTGGGCATGGTCTGCGGCTCCGGCATGAAGTCTGTCATTGAGGGCGCCCGTTCCATCCTGGCCGGTGACTCCGACATCGTGGTCTGCGGCGGCACCGAGAACATGAGCGCTGCTCCCTACACCCTGCCCGACGAGCGCTGGGGCGCCCGTATGAGCGACAAGAAGGTTGTCGACGAGATGATCAAGGACGGCCTGTGGGACGCTTTCAACAACTATCACATGGGCACCACCGCTGAGAACATCAATGATATCTGGGGCATCACTCGCCGCGAGCAGGATGAGTTCGCCGCAGCTTCTCAGCAGAAGGCCTGCGCTGCCCGCGACTCCGGCCGTTTCGATGACGAGATCGTTCCCGTCCCCGTGAAGGTCAAGAAGGAGATCGTGGAGTTCAAGCGCGATGAGTATCCCAAGGAGAACGTCACCGCCGACAGCATCGCAAAGCTCCGCGGCGCTTTCCCCGTGGGCCCCGAGTCCCCCAATCCTCAGGTTGTGAACACCTTTGAGCCCACCGGCATTCAGGACGCCGAGGATAAGGGCACGCCCCGCGTGACCGCTGCCAACGCCTCCGGCATCAATGACGGTGCTGCCGCTATCGTGCTGGCCTCCGGCGAGGCTGTTGAGAAGTACGGTCTGAAGCCCATGGTCAAGCTGATCGGCTGGGGCCAGGGCGGTGTTGATCCCAAGATCATGGGTGTCGGCCCCGTTGTGGCTTCCCGCGCTGCTATGGCTAAGGCTGGCGTGTCCATCGAGGACATCGACCTGGTCGAGGCTAACGAGGCGTTCGCTGCTCAGTCCATCGCTGTGGCCCGCGAGCTGCACTTTGACATGAGCAAGGTCAACGTCAACGGCGGCGCCATCGCTCTGGGCCATCCCGTTGGTGCTTCCGGCGCCCGTATCATCGTCACCCTGATCCACGAGATGATGAAGCGCGAGGACGCCAAGAAGGGTCTGGCCACCCTCTGCATCGGCGGCGGCATGGGTACCGCTGTCGTGGTGGAGAAGGTCTAAGCTACATTCTGCATCCCCAACCGGGGCCGCGCAAAGCGGCCCCGGTTTTTTGCGTTGCTCCGCCTCCTTTCTCTTGCATGATCTCCATTCCTTTGCTATAATTAGGAATCATTACTACAAGGAAGAGGTGAGTGAGCATGAAGCAGCAGCGCAACACCCGTCAGCGGCAGCTGGTTTTGGACGTGGTCCGGGGCCGCCGGGACCATCCCACTGCGGAGCAGATCTACCAGAGCGTCCGGGAGCAGGATGCCCATGTCAGCCGCGGGACTGTCTATCGAAACCTGAACCTGCTGTGCGACAACCGAGAGATCTATCGGGTGGTCATGTCCAGCAGCGACCGCTTTGACCTCCGGACCGATCCTCACTATCATATACACTGTCTGGTCTGTGACAGCGTGGTGGATGTTCCCTACACCTATGACCGCGCCTATGACGAAACGCTGGAGCAGGAAACCGGCTACCGCGTCCTGTGTCATCACATGGTGGTAGAGGGCGTTTGCCCTGACTGCCAACGTTCCGAAACGGGCTCTGTGCAATAATTTCTCTACTCGCTAAAATCCACCGGGTCACGGAGTACTTTCCGTGACCCGCTTTTTCGTTGGACGCCGCTATTCGGGATACAGGCCAGTTCGCTGGCAGTGCATAAAAAAGAGCCGCCCCAAGGGGCGGCCCAAACGGGTGGGATATTGGAAAGCTTCCTCGATTATGGTAGCACGAACTGGCTCTATTGTAAATGGGAGCTTTTGTCGAATGCTGTCCCCTTTCGGCGCTTTAAAATTTTTTGTGAATTTTACACATTTGCATCTGGTAAAACGCAGAGGAATGTGATATGATTTGACCATAGAGAGGGCCCCATCCCTCTTCCACGAAAGGAGCGAGCATTATGAAGTATACTTACGCATGCAAGAAAGTTCCCCTGAATGACTCCATTAAGGATTACGCTGAAAAGCGCGTGGAAAAGCTGGAAAAGTATTTCCACCGGAACGATGCGTCCGCCTTCGTGACATTTACTGTGGAAAAAGACAAGCTGTGCACCGTGGAGATCACCATCCGGGATGGTTCCACTCTCCTCCGGGCGCAGACCACAGAACCGGATGGGGATATGCGCGGTGCCATTGACGCCGCCGTCAGCTATATTGAGCGGCAGATTCTGAAAAACAAGACCCGGCTGGCCAAGTGCCTGCGGTCCGATGCCTTCCCCGCCGTTCCCATGGATGACTTCTCCGTGGCGGAGGAATCGGAGTTCCACATCGTCAGGACCAAGCGCTTCTCCGTGAAGCCCATGAGCCCAGAGGAAGCTATTTTGCAGATGAACCTGCTGGATCACGATTTCTATGTATTCCGCAACAGCGATGATGACAGTATCTCCATTGTCTACCACCGCAAGAACGGCGGCTACGGCCTGATCGTCACCGACGAGGAAGAATAAAATACAAACAGGGCGCCTCTGGCGCCCTGTTTCAGCGTGCCGAAAAAGTCTTTTCGCCCCGCTGAACAAGTTTTCAGAACTTTTATAAAGTTCTGAAAACTTAGGATTTCAAATGCGCAGGACACTCTTCTTGGGTTTCCTGCACACACTCTTCCTCACCGTTGCGGAATGTTTACCATCCTGCCAACAGCCTCAGACAGGGTGCCAAAAGGCGCCCTGTTTTTCATGTTTACAAGATGACTGTGATCCGTTTTGAAACACAGCGGACACGGAATTCAGTCCCGCTTCATAGAATAACCTTACTGGTGGTCCACCTCGTACATGTGGGCCATGAGGTCCAGCAGCTTGCTGGTGTAGCCCCATTCGTTATCATACCATGCAATGAGCTTCACGAAATCGTCATCCAGCATGATGCCGGCAGTCTCGTCAAAGATGCAGGTCTCGGAAAAGCCCGTCAGGTCGGATGAGACCACCTGATCCGTGGTGCAGGTGATGATGCCTTTCATGCTGTTCTTGGCTGCGTTCCGCATGGCCACGCACACATCGTGATAGCTGGCGGAATGGATGAGCCGGGCGGTGAGGTCCACCACAGACACATCGTTGGTGGGCACACGGAAGCTCATGCCGGTCATTTTGCCTTTCAGTTCCGGAATCACCTGACCAACAGTCTTGGCAGCACCGGTGCTGGAGGGGATAATGTTGCCCAGAACGCTGCGGCCCGTCCGCCAGTCCCGGCCTGCACGGGAGTCCACGGCCTTCTGCTTGGCGGTGGCGGAGTGGATGGTGGACATAAGGGCCTGCCGGATACCGAAGGTATCGTTGATGACCTTGGTCATGGGGGCCAGACAGTTTGTGGTGCAGGAGGCGTTGGACACCACGTTCATATCCGGGGTGTACTTCAGATGGTTGACGCCCATGACGAAGGTGGGCATGATGTCATCCTTGGAAGGGGCTGAGATGATGACCTTTTTCGCGCCGTTTTGCAGATGGGCGCTGGCCTTTTCCACGGTGTTGAACACGCCGGTGGATTCGATGATATACTCCGCGCCGCAGTCATCCCAGGGGATCTGGGAAGCATCGCTCTCGCTGTAGACCCGGATCTTCTTGCCGTTGATGATGAGGTGCCGGTCATCGTGCTCCACCGTATCCCGGAAAGTCCGGAACACGGAGTCGTATTTCACCTGATAGACCATGTAATCCAGATCCGCATTCCGCAGGTTGATGCCGCAGATCTGATAACTGCTGCTGCCACGCTCCACCATGATCCGCAGAGCTACGCGGCCAATGCGGCCGAAGCCGTTAATGCCTACCTTGATCGCCATAAACAGATCCCTCCTGCCCTTTGGGCGTTGATTTGTTGCTTTCATTATAGGCGCGTTTTCTAAAAGGCGAAATGGACGATCTGTAAAATTAAATCTGCCTTTTCCAACGGCTCTTAGCCCCTTTGCATAGCACATCGTTTACCACATCGTTTACTTGTGAAAAGTTAAATTATTTCAAATTTCCGACAAAATTCTTGTTTTCTTCCTAAATTTTTGATATGCTGATTGATACCATCCCGCATTGGGAAATGTTTTCCTGGTGTAATTTTCACTCTGCGGCTTATGATAGTTTTGATGCAAAACAGAAAGTGAGGCACTGTTATGGAGCAGCACGAGACCGAGGCAGCTCTGCTGCCGAACATTGCCAACCAGATGCGCAGCCTGCTCAGCAATCTGTACCTGGCGGCTTCTCAGGTCATTCCTCCGGAGCAGCGGGAGCAGGACCCAGCCTTGGACGCCAAGGCCGCCATTTTGGAGCAAAGTTTTTTTCGGCTGCTGCGGCTGGTCAACAGTATGTCCGCCGCAGAGTATCTGTCAGACAGCCAAACGCTGTCTCTGCGGGACGCTGATCTGGTAAAGCTGGTCTCTGAGGTCTGCGAGTCCTCTGCGGATCTGGCAGAACAGTTAGGGATTCAGTTGAAATTTGTCTGCGCCATGGATCGGCGGGTCTGCGCCATTCATCCTGCCGCCGTGGAGCAGATGCTTTATCACCTGCTTTCCAACGCGCTGAAATTTACACCTGCCGGCGGCACCGTCACGGTGGAACTGAAAAAAAGCGGTGAAACTTTGCGGCTGACCGTCAGTGACACCGGCTGCGGCATCCCGCCGGAGCGGATGGCCCATCTGTTCGACGGCTGTTTCCAGCCGGGCCATCCCACTCCTGCGCCCTATGGCTTGGGTCTGGGCCTTCCTCTGTGCCGGGCCATCGCGGAAAAGCACGGCGGGAGCATCACCGTGGAGTCCGCCCCCGGCAAGGGCAGCCGCTTTATGGTCACTCTGCCGGACCGGCAGTTGGGCAGCCAGCTTTCCGACATCCCCTCCGTCTACAACGGCGGCTTCAGCCGCCCACTGCTGGGGTTGGCGGACGCGCTTCCCTCCGATGCGTTTGCCGTGCGGAATCTGGAATAATAGGTGAACGAAAATCTTACCGTTTTATCGTAACCTCAGAAAAGCGGCGCAAAGCCGCTTCAGCGTGCCGAAAAATTCTTTTCGCCCCGCTGACCTTATTTTCAGAACTTTATAAAAGTTCTGAAAATGTTTGATTTCAATGGCGCAGGACACCCCTCTTGGGTTTCCCGCGCACACTCTTCCTTACCGTAACGAAAATCTTACCGTTTTATCGTAACCTCAGAAAAGCGGCACAAAGCCGCTTTTCTTTTTCTACACGATAGCTCTTTTAATACCATTTGGCATATCTATTCGACATAATACGATCTGGAATGTGCATTGACGCATAGGAGGCTTCTATGGCACAGGTATTTTTGGGAATGAGCGGCGGGGTGGACAGCTCTGCCGCCGCGGTCTTGCTGCAAGAGCAGGGATACGCCGTCAGCGGCCTGCATCTGTCCCTGTTAAACGGTCTGCCTTTACCGGCAGACCGCCTTCCGGATGACGGCTCCGACGCCCGGGCCGTGGCATCCCTGCTGGGGCTTCCCTTCTACGATATGGACCTCTCCCCGGAATTTCGGGCAACAGTTATCGACTATTTCATCCGGGAATACGAGGCGGGCCGCACGCCGAATCCCTGCGTGTTCTGCAACCGGAGGATCAAGTTCGGCGCCATGTGGGACGCCGCCCAAAAGCTGGGGGCGGACTATCTGGCCACCGGCCACTACGCCAAAATCCGACAGGATCCTGCTACCGGCCGTCACCTGCTCTGCCGGGGGGCGGACCCTTCCAAGGACCAGAGCTACTTTCTCTGCCGTTTGACGCAGGAGCAGCTTTCCCGGACGCTGTTCCCCTTGGGTAATCTGGAAAAGTCGGCGGTGCGGGCCTTGGCGGAGGCTCACGGCCTGATCAACGCCCAAAAGCGGGACAGTCAGGACATCTGCTTCGTGCCGGACGGAGACTATGTAGGCTTCATTACCCGCTGCGTGAGACACGAATCCCCCACCGGGCCGTTTGTAGACCGGGAGGGCCGCGTCTTAGGCCAGCACAAGGGGTTCATCCGCTACACCAAGGGGCAGCACAAGGGACTGGGTCTTGCCATCGAGCCGCCGCTGTACGTCCTGCGGAAGGATCCGGCGGACCACGCCGTCTATCTGGGTCACAATGAGGACCTGTTCACCTCAGAGCTGATTGCCGGGGACTGGAACTGGATCTCCATTCCCGCTTTGACCGCCCCTATGACCGTCACCGTCAAGACCCGCTATTCCCAGCGGGAAGCGGAGGCCGTGGCGGAGCCGCTGTCCGGTGGGCAGGTACGCCTGCGGTTCCGGGAGCCCCAGCGGGCGGTGACGCCGGGACAGTTCGTTGTCCTCTATGACGGAGATGCCGTGGTGGGCGGCGGCGTAATTCTGGAATGAGTTTCCATCATGCTTTCCGTTTCTCCGGGCATACTACCCTCAGACCGAAAAAGGAGTGACGGAGTATGAAAGGTTGTGCCGGATTTTGGGTCGGCATGAGCGCCGGTCTGCTGGCTGGCGCCGCAATGGGTATGATGTCGCCCTACGGACGGGACCCCATGAAAACACAGGTGGGGAAAAGCATCCGCAAGCTGGGTATCGCGGTGGACAACGCCGTGGACAACATTGTATCCGATCTGCGCTGAACAAAAGGAACAGGGAGGGCTGCGCCCTCCCTGTTGCTCAGCGTGTCGAAAAATCCTTTTCGCCCCGCTGAGCAGGTTTTCAGAACCTTATAAAAGTTCTGAAAACTAATGATTTTAATGGCGCAGGACACCCTTCTTGGGTTTCCCGCGCACACCCTTCCTTACCGTTGCCGAAAATTTTCCGCTTTATCGACAGTCACCGCCCCGCCGCGTTTTTATGCGGCGGGGCTGCGGTATCATTTCTTATCCTTTTCTGTATACAGGCAGCGCATGGCGTTGAGAATGGCCAAAAATGCCACGCCTACGTCGGCAAACACGGCCAGCCACATGGGGGCCTTGCCCAGCGCGCCCATCACCAGGACGATGGCTTTCACCGTCAGGGCAAAGACGATGTTCTCCCGCACGATCCGCACCGTTTTGCGGGCAATGCGGATGGCTGCGGCGATCTTGGTGGGCTGATCGTCCATGAGCACGATGTCGGCAGCTTCGATAGCCGCGTCGCTGCCCAGACCGCCCATGGCGATGCCGATGTCCGCGCGGGTCAGCACCGGCGCATCGTTGATGCCATCACCTACAAAGGCCAGCTTACCGGTCTCCTGCTTCAGCAGCTCCTCTACCCGTGCCACCTTGTCGGCAGGCAGCAGCTCCGCGTGGTACTCGTCCAATCCCAGTGCATCCGCCACCGTATGGGCCACTTCCTTGGTGTCGCCGGTGAGCATGACCGTCTTTTTCACACCCATAGCCTTCAGTTGGACGATGGCCTCCTTGGCGTCGGGCTTGGGCTGATCCGCGATCACGATATGCCCGGCGTAGAAGCCGTCGATGGTCACATGGACGATGGTACCGGGCAGCTCGCAGGGCAGCCAGTTAACGCTCTGACGCTCCATCAGGCGGCTGTTGCCCACGCCGACGCGCTTGCCGTCCACCTCCGCCATGATACCGTGTCCGGCGATCTCCTCCACGTTGGCGACCCGGCTGCGGTCCATTCCGCTTTTGCAGGCCTCTCGCAGAGAGACGGCAATGGGGTGCGTGGAATATTGCTCCGCCAGAGCCGCGTATTCCAGCACCTGATCCGCTTCAAAGCCCGCCTCCGGATGGACGGCGGATACGGCAAAGGTGCCCTTCGTCAGGGTGCCGGTCTTGTCGAACACCACGGTGTCCGCCTTGGCCAGCGCTTCCAGATAGTTGCCGCCCTTGACCAGAATACCGCACTTGGAGGCGCCGCCGATGCCGCCGAAAAAGCTCAGCGGTACGGAGATCACCAGCGCGCAGGGGCAGGAGATGACCAGAAAGGTCAACGCCCGGTGGAGCCAATCTGTCCAGACGGTGCCCGCCAGAAATCCGGGGAGAGTGGGCAGCACCGCCAGCAGGACCGTAGGGATCAGGAACAGAGCCAGCGCCGCATACACCACACAGGGGGTATAGTATTTGGCAAACCGGGTGATAAACTGCTCGCTGACGGCTTTCTTTTCGCTGGAATTCTCCACCAGCTCCAGAATTTTGGAAACCGTGGATTCCTCACAGGGCTTTGTCACCGTCACCCGCAGCAACCCCGTCAGGTTCACGCAGCCGCTGATGATGTCATCGCCCACACGGATGCTTCGGGGCAGGGATTCGCCGGTGAGGGCGGCGGTATCCAGTGTGGAACTGCCCTCTAACACCGTACCGTCCAGCGGTACCCGCTCGCCGGGCTTCACCACGATGACGGAGCCGACGGCCACATCCTCCGGATCCACCGTTTCCAAGCCGTTTTCCGTTTCCAGATTGGCGGTGTCCGGACGAATGTCCATCAACGCGGCGATGGAGGTCCGGGACTTGCCCACGGCATAATCCTGAAACAGCTCACCGGTCTGGTAGAACAGCATGACAAACACAGCCTCGTCAAACTCCCCGGTGGCGTAAGCACCCACGGTGGCCAAGGCCATCAGGAAGTTTTCGTCAAAGACCTGCCCATTGACAATGCCCAGTGCCGCCTTCCGCAGCACATCATAGCCGATGATGAAATACGGCGCCAGACAGCACAGCCCCCGGACCCAGCCGGTAAGGGGCAGCAGCTTGACAAGAACCAGCAGAGCCGCCGCAATCAGGATGCGGTTCCGCATTTTTCTTTGCTTTTTGGAAAGGGTCGTCATCGTATCCTCCTTTTCGGGACCAGGCGAAGCGCTGCCTTACGGCAGTTGCGCTCCGAAACGCGCCAGCGGCGGCGGTTCTTACAGGTGCAGCTCGCAGTCCGGCTCGATCTTCTTCGCAGTGGCCACAACCTTTTGCAGGATCTCGTCAAAGCGGGCGTCATCGGCGTCCAGCGTCAGCTTCTGGGTCATGAAGCTCACCGTGGCGTTGTTGACGCCGTCGATCTTCTTAATGGCATCCTCCACCTTGGCGGCACAGTTGGCGCAGTCGATTTCGAACTTGTAATGCTTCTTCATAATAGCTTCCTCCTGATTTTATATTTATGAGAACTGAATTGGAAATCAAAAATTACTCCAGAATATGCTCTAATCCCTGATCGATGATGGTTTTCACATGATCGTCCGCCAGAGAGTAAAACACCGTTTTGCCATCCCGCCGTGACTTTACCAGCCGGGCATTTTTCAGTGCCTTGAGCTGATGGGATATAGCGGATTGGGTCATTCCCAGCAGCGCCGCGATGTCGCACACGCACATCTCTGCCTCAAAGAGCACATACAGGATGCGGATACGGGTGGAATCACCGAAGATCCGGAACAGTTCTGTCAGATCATACAGGGTATCTTCCCCTGGCATCTCCTTTTGTACTCTCTCTACGATCTCATCGTGGGCATGCATGAATTCACAGCACTCCACGTTGTAGCGATCCTCCATAAGCGGCTCCTTTCATTTGAATGTCTGTTCATGTGTTCATGATAGCACGCATTTGCCGTTTGTCAACCCCGAATTCAAAAAAAGAGTAGAAATCAGAGAAAATATGTGATACACTCAAAAAGTAGTACAATGGAAAGGTATACGAAAACAAAATGGACGAAAGTACAATTGAAATGTTTAAGGACAAAGAGCGCAAAAATCTCTTTGCCACTTACAACCATATTGAGATGGTCATGGTAGAGGAAGACCACGCCGTATTCCGGCTGAATATCCAGCCGGAGAGCAAAAACTCCTATGGCATGGTCCACGGCGGCGCTATCTACGCCATGGCAGACAACGCCACCGGCTTTGCCGCCCACACCGATGGCCGCAATTACGTCACGCAGACCAGCGCTCTTCACTTCCTGCGCAACCAGTCTGAGGGTGAGATCCAGGCTGACGCCCGGGTGCGTCACCGGGGCCACTCCACTTGCCTGGTGGCGGTGGACATCCTGGGTGAGGATGAGAAGCTGTTGGCCACAGGTGAGTTCACCTTCTTCTGCGTGGACCCGGAGATCATGGCCCGCAAGGTGAAAAAGGCATAAAACCCGAAGCAACTAACAAAAGCGGAACGGAGAGCTTCTCCGTTCCGCTTTTTCATTCTTTTTACGCTTGTTTTCTCAATGGCATAGTGAAGATAAAGCGGGTGGACGCCGCATCGCTCTCCGCCTTCAGTGCGCCCTTATGTTCCCAGGCGATGGTGTCCGCAATAGCCAGCCCCAATCCAAACCCGGATTTTTCCCCACGGGAGGCGTCCGCCCGGTAAAACCGCTCAAACAGATGGGCCAGATGCTCCGGTGGAATGGGGTCACCGGGATTGGTAACGGTGAGTTGGGCCTGCCGGTCCATCTTTTCCAGCGTCAAGGTGATATGGCCGCCCTCCGCGCCGTATTTCACGGCATTGTCCAGCAGAATGGAGATCAGCCGCCGCAGGCGGTCAGCGTCCCCCACCACGGTAATGTCCGCCGCGATCCGCTCCTCCAAAGGTTTTCCCGCCTCAAAGGCCACCGGCTCAAAGGCCAGCACGCAGTCTGTGGCCACATCGGAGAGGTTCAGCGGCTCCATGGCGGCAGGCCGGACGCCGTTGTCCGCCCGGGCCAAGGTCAGCATCTGCTCCACCAGAGTGCGCATCTGCTCCGCCTCGGTATGGATGTTGCCGCTCCACCGGGCAGGCTTTTCCGCAAGACCTGCCCCCTCCAACAGCTCCGCGTTGGAGAGGATTACCGTCAGCGGCGTCTTCAGCTCGTGGGAGGCATCCGACAAAAACTGCCGCTGCTGCTTCCATGCCTTCTCCACCGGCCGGGTGACCCAGCGGGATGCCGCTGCCGCAATGCCCAGCAGCACCAGCATGGCTCCCAGTGCGATCAGCAGGTAGGAACGGACCAGCCGCCGCAGCACCGCCTGCTCCATGGACATATCCACAAAGGCCAGTTTCCGGTAAAGGCCGTTGTCCATGGAGAGGTAGCGGAGATGGTACTCGTTGACCGTCCCCTCCGCCGCTTCCTGCTCCAGGCATTGGCTGAGAATGTCCCGCAGGGTATCGGTATTCTCCAAATCGGCATAGGTACCGCCGGTGATATAGGCGGTATCCCCCCAGATATTCACTGTGAAATAAGGCAGCAGCACCCGGTCCCCGCCGATCTCAATGGCGGGGTTGGGCACAGCGCCCCGGCCGCTGTCCTCCCGCAAGACCTGATACAGCATTTGGCGGCTGAGGTCCTCAATATTCTGCCGGACGGCGTGATAGGCGGCGCCGAACACCGCCGAGAGCACCAGGGCCACCAGCCCCATGCACACCGCCACGAATTTCCAGCGCAGTTTCCGGATCATGACAAGTGCCTCCCCTTGTCGAAAAGTCTGTGGAAAATGTTGAAAAAGCTGTGGAAAAGTCGAATAGTCAGGTTTCCTGCTCCAACCGGTAGCCCACCATGCGGATGGTACGGATCTTTACCTTCGAGTGGAGGTAGTCCAGCTTTTTCCTCAAAAAGGAAATGTAGACCTCCACATTGTTGTCCTCGGCATCAGATTCATACCCCCACAGCTTGAGGATCAGATTCTCCTTGGTGAGGACCATTTCCCGGCTCCGCATCAGCAGCTCCAGCATATCAAATTCCTTCCGGCTGAGCCGGACGGACCGCTCTCCGCAGCTAAGCTGAAAGGTATCCGTTTCCAGCCGCAGATCGCCGTATTCCAGATTCTGAGAGGCCCGCTGCTCCGGCTGACGCCGGGTCAGCATCCGGACGCAAGCCAGCAGTTCCTTGGGTTCAAAGGGCTTGGTGAGGTAGTAGTCCGCACCGCAGTCCAGCCCCTCCACCCGGTCCGCAAGCTCCGAACGGGCCGAGAGCATCAGCACTGGGACGGTTTTCCCCGCCTGCCGCAGCGCCCGCAGGACGGAAAATCCGTCCTTCTTCGGCAGCATCACATCTAAAATCACCAGATCATAGATGTCGGACAAAGCGTTATCCAAACCGCTTTCCCCGTCATGACAGATGTCCGCGGTATAGCGCTCCAGCTCCAGCAGGTCCCGGAGGGTCTCCGCCAGACGGACCTCATCCTCCACTATGAGAACACGCATCGTTCTTCCCTCCCGTCAGGACGCTTCCTCCATTCCCTGATAGGCCAGCCGCATCATGGGGTCCAGCAGCTCCAGTTCCATGAGGTAGATGGCCGGCTCGTCCCCGAAGCGGACGTAGCGGCCGGTGCCATCCATATTCTGAGTTCCGACGTTCATTTCAAAAATGCCCTCAATGCCGGTGGCGGTCTGATAATGCACCGTCAGCGTCACAGGGTCCTGAAAACCGCAGAAGGTCACCGCGTCATCAGAGGGACGGAAGTCCACACATTCCGCCACTTTCAGAGCCGCCAGATCCTCCAGCAGCGCCCGCAGGGACGGGGCATCGGTAATATTGGCCCCGCCGGAACGCCAGGAAACGGCAGTGCTGTCATCCTCCGCATGGGTGGCAGTGAGCACAGTGGAATTCCGAACCTGAGTACTGTTCCCTTCCAGATCCACCTGCTCCACCAGCGGTCCCTGCAGCTGGATGGACGTGATGGTGCTCTCCGTCAATTCCGGCAGCACCGGCAGGCGGCACATCTGGTAGATGGGCGTCTGCATGGCCTGACGCAGCGTTCCCGCCAGAATAAAAACGTGGTCCGGGTCGCTGTTGATAGTCGCGTAATAGCTGGTTCCATCGGTGGTGGCATTCCCCAAGGTAACGGTCAGCACCGCGTCATCCGGAGCTGTGGCCGTCAGGCTCACATCCGGGGCATCCAATCCGTACACCGACAGGTCCTCCGGCATATCCAGCGTCTGCTGGGGCTTGAGGGTCTCCAAAATCGTCAGAATGGACTTGACGTGGGTATCGTCCAGCGGGAAGTCCGGCTCACTGTCCCAGGTCCAGACGCCGTCCTCATTCAGGGAGAAGGACAGCGTTGTGGAGCCATTGCTGTAAGACAGGGCCACATATTCACTCCGGGCTGCCTCCGCGATGTCCGACGGGGAAACGGTGTTCTGATCCTTGGCAGCCTGGGCCGCCCGGTAGCGGATGCTCAACACAACGAGCACCGCAGCGCACAGCACCGCCAGAATGATGCTCAGAATCGTGATCAATCGTTTTTCTTTCCAGCTCATGAAAGCCTCCTTATTGTTGTATCACGCCGGTTCTCGGCGAAATTCCACATTGTGACAGAATATTATACCACGCATCCGCCTGTGGGACAAGCGGAACCTGTGTCATCAGAAACATGGTTTTCCGCAAAAATTTCAAAAATTTAAGTCTTTCCTCTTGACAATTTCCCATTTCGTGTTATTGTATTAGTTGCTTAACACAACAACACAAGGAGGTGGCTCATGAACTGGCAGTTTTCCAATGATGCCCCGATCTACGCCCAGCTCATCGGGCAGATCCGGGCCGGCATCGTCTCCGGTGCGTTCTCGCCGGGAGAGCGGCTGCCCTCCGTGCGAGATCTGGCTATGGAGGCGGGCGTCAACCCCAACACCATGCAGCGGGCCTTGACGGAACTGGAGCGGGACGGACTGGTGTACAGCCAGCGGACCTCCGGCCGCTATGTAACGGAGGATCAGACGGCCATTATGGAGGCCCGCCATGCACTGGCGGCGGACCGGGTGCGGTCCTTTCTGACCGATATGGAGCGTCTGGGATTTGAAAAGGAAGACTTGCTGTCGCTGCTGCGGCAGGAGTCGGAAAAGGAGTGAACATATGCCGATTTTAGAATGTAACCAGCTCTCCAAGAGCTACGGCAAGGTTCCGGCGCTGGATGGCGTCAGCTTTGCCATTGAGCCGGGCCGGATCGTGGGCCTTTTAGGTCCCAACGGCAGCGGCAAGACCACCCTCATCAAGCTGGCCAATGGCCTGCTGACCCCCAGCAGCGGGGAAATTTTGATCGACGGCAGGACCCCCGGCCGGGAGACCCACGCCATGGTCAGCTATCTGCCGGAGCGCACCGCCATCCCCACCTGGATGAGCGCCGGTCAGCTCATGGATTTTTACGAGGATTTCTACCCGGACTTCCGCCGTCAGGCCGCGGAGGAGATGCTTCACCATCTGAACATCCAGCCCAAGCAGCGGATCAAGCAGATGAGCAAGGGCACCCGGGAAAAGGTTCAGCTCATTATGGTCATGAGCCGGGCCGCCCGGCTGTATCTGCTGGACGAGCCCATCGGCGGCGTGGACCCCGCCACACGGGATTATATTCTCTCCACCATTATTTCCAATTATAATCCCGACGCCGCCGTGGTCATTTCTACCCACCTCATTGCCGACGTGGAAAAGGTACTGGATGAGGTGGTGTTCATCGACCGGGGGCATCTGGTGCTGCAGTCCTCCGTGGATCAGATTCGGGAGGAAAAGGGCATGAGCGTGGACGCGCTGTTCCGGGAGGTGTTCAAATGCTGAGAAAGTTGTTGAAGCATGAGTTCCGGGCCACCGGCCGGATCATGCTGCCCCTGTTCGGCATCCTGCTGCTGGTGTCTGTGGGTGCCAATTTCTCCAGCCGGGGTATGCTGAATTCTGACAGCTCCCTCCTGCGCACGCTGGGTACCATCTTCATCATGCTGTTCATCGTGGTGATCTTCGCCGTGGGAATCATCTCTTTTGTGTTGATGATCAACCGGTTTTACAAAAATCTCCTGCAGGACGAGGGCTACGTAATGATGACCCTTCCGGTGTGCGTCCACCAACAGATCTGGAGCAAGCTCATCGTCTCTACCATCTGGTTCGCCGCCACTGTTGTGGTGATCGGTCTCTCCTGCTGCATCATGGCCTTTGACATCCGTTTTGTGGGTGATCTGTGGCACGGCTTCCTGAATCTGCTGGACTACGCAGTCCGGATAAACCACCTGGATCTGGTGGCCAACGGCGCGGCCTTCGCCGTGGAACTGCTGCTTTTGTGCGTACTGGGCTCCTTCGGCCTGTGTCTGCGCTTTTATTCGGCCATGTCCATCGGCTTCAGTTTTCCCAATCACAAGGGGCTTCTGAGCGTGGCATTCTATATCGCAACGGGTATTGCTCTCCAGATTCTGGGCGGCCTCGGCATGGCACTGGTGAACGATTCCTGGTTCCACCGGCTTCTGCTGGGCTGGGAGCCCAACGTTTCCGTTGTGGCCGGTATGCATCTGGGTATGTGGTTTTTGATCGTTCTGGAACTTATTTACTGTGCCGTTTTCTATTTCTTAACAGTTTACTTCTTGCAAAAACACCTGAATCTGGAGTAAACTATGATAGCCGATGCCCCGGCGGTCACACGCCGGGGCAATTTTTATGCAAGGGGGACCTCATGGCCTTTTGGGAAACCGTTCTGGGAAAGTACATTATGACCATGGCCATCGCCGCCGTTCCGGTGGTGGAGCTGCGGGGCGCCATCCCCGCCGGGATCGCCGCCGGGCTGGACCCGTGGCTGGCCTGCGGCGCTGCCATCTTCGGCAACCTGCTGCCAGTGCCCTTTATCATCCTGCTGGTGCGTCAGGTCTTTGACCGGCTGCGGAAGCACGCCTTCTTCGCTCCGAAGATCGATGCCTTGGAGCGTCGTGCCCACCTGAAGGGGCGTCTGGTGCGGAAATACCGTCTGCTGGGGCTAATGCTGTTCGTGGCCATCCCCCTGCCGGGGACCGGAGCCTGGACCGGGGCTCTGATTGCGGCCTTTCTGAACATCCGCCTGCGCCACGCTCTGCCTGCCATCACGCTGGGACTGCTCATTGCCGGAAGTCTCGTGACCCTGATGACGCTGGGGCTGATCCACCTGCTCTGACACGGCTTGCCCCGTTTTCAACTGCAGGATCGCTTTTGATCTGATTCCGCCAAGCAACGGGCCAGGCATCCATTTTGGATGCCTGGCCTGTTGTTTCAGCGTGTTGAAAAAGCCTTTTCTCCCCGCTGAGTAAGTTTTCAGAACTTTTGTAAAGTTCTGAAAACTTGGGAGATTTCAATGGCGTAGGACACCCTTCTTGGGTTTCCCGCGCACACCCTTCCTTACCATTGCGGAGAATTTACCACTTAATCGACAGTCTCCAACAACAGGCCGGGCATCCGAATGGATGCCCGGCCTGTTGTTTCGTTTTAAGATTACTCGTCGGAGAGGACATCCTGCCGGCACGTCCAGTCACGGCGGCTCTCCCGTCGGTGCATGGCCTCTGCCGCTTCGTTCAGCCATGTACGCATCTGCTGCGGAGTGATACTGCCAACGCAGTAGCCGTCGATCAGAGCCAGCTCCACCGCCTTGTCCAGCGCGGGCAGCTTTTCCGGCCAGCCGTCCTCGCAGGCCAGATACACCTTGCACTCCGGCAGCCTGCGCCGCACCTCGATGGCGATGTCGCAGCGGGCGGAAACGTCCTTGGTGTCCTCCGCCGCCGGGGAAAAATCGGTTTCCAGCAGCAAAAGATCCACGTTCTCCGCCTCACACTGCCAGATCACATCCTCGCCGTGGTCGGAGAGGATGCCCAGGGGTCTGCATCCCCCCAGCCGCGCAAGCCAGTCTGCCGCCCGACGGGTCATAGCAGATGTGGTAAAGCATACCGCCGCTCTGGGCGGCGTCGGCTCCGTTCCGCCGCAGGTGGACAGCTCCCGCTTTTGGAAAATGCTCATCCAGACGCCCCCTTTGCTCCCGTCTCTTTAGACAGCCGCGTCCCACATTCGGGACAGTACACCGCAACGTCCGTGACCACCACACCGCAGCCGGGACAGCAGCGATGGCGGGCGCGGTAAAAGTCATAGAGGGTCTCCTTTGGCAGCGCCGCGCCGCAGGAGATACAGTCTGTCCGGTAAGCGCCGTTGCCCCTGCCGCAGGCCGGGCAGATCTTGCGTCCCCGCAGAGTCTCCGGCCCGAAGCCATATTCCAGAAGGGACACCCGGCGCAAGGCCTTTTTGGTTTCCAGGTCATACTCCGTCATTCGGTCCTTCCCTCCTCTTCCTCTGTGCCGCCCACCAGCAGCCGCGCCCCGCAGGCGGGGCAGAAGAAGGCGTCCGGGTCTTTCAGCCTGATGCCGCAGTGGTGGCAGAACACAGGGTATTCGTTCTCCCAGGGGGCGCAGTCCAGACACCGCTCCGCGTTGATGTTGAACATGGCGGAGGACACATACCGGCCGCATTGGGGGCATCGGTCAAAGGCCCACCGCCCCTCCGTCTCCCACGCGATCTCCAGTGCCTCGTCCTCCGTATCCGCCCGAATGGACTTGGTCACGCAGCACAGCTCACCGGAAATGTCGCAATAGAACCGAAAGACCCGCTTACCGCCGGGACCGGCGATGACCCGGTAGGCGGCCGTTTTCTTCGCCTGAACCATCCGTATTTCCCCCTTCTTTCCCGCTTTTCGCCTTGTAAAAACGCCGTGGGGTGTGCTACAATAAAGTGTATGAATTTGAAGCCGGGCAGCGGCTGCCGCCCCGCTTTGACAAATTTACCTCACTTTTTGTATAGCATGGATCTCTTATTTTGTTAACCCTAATTTCTCCGAATTAGGGTCCTGAAGGCTAAATTTTACCGAAAAGCTTCAAAAATACCGCTGATTTATGAACAGCTTCTCGATTTTGGAGGGTTTCCCATGAAAAAGCGTCTGTTTTCCCTGCTGCTGGTATCCGCCCTTGTGTTTACCCTCTCCGGCTGCGGAGAGAAGTCCCTGCTTCGGGAGAGCGACCCGGTGACGCTGAACTTCTGGCACGTTTACGGCGAGCAGTCCGGCTCGCCTATGGATCTGCTGGTGCAGGAATTCAACCGTACCGTGGGGCAGGAGAAGGGCGTCCGGGTACAGGTGACCAATCTCAGCAGTGCCTCCAAGATCGGCGGCTTCCTCAAGGAAGCCCAGAAGGGCGGCAGAGACGCACCGGAAATGCCCGATCTGTTCACCTGCCACATCAGCGACGCCACGGCGCTGGGCTCGGACAATCTGGTAGATTGGAACGCTTGGTTTACGGCGGAGGAGCTCTCCAACTTTGTCCCCGGTTTTCTGGCCGACGGCATGACGGAGGACGGAACCCTGCTGCTCTTCCCTATTTCCAAGTCCACCCAGCTTCTGATGTGCAACGGCAGCGGCTTCGCCCGCTTTTCTCAGGCCACCGGCGTCAGTTACGCAGACCTTTCCACATGGGAGGGCTTTTACGATGCTGCCGGAGAGTTCTATGACTGGTCCGGCGGCGAGGCCTTCTGCGCACTGGACTATCCCATCCGTTCTGTAGAATTGAACGCATTGGAGCACGGCAGCGGTGATTTCTACACAAAAAACGGCTGGTATGATACCAATAATGCCGTATTCAAGGAGAGCTGGATGCAGTTCGCCCGCTCTCTGGCTCAGGGCCATGTGGTGGTCTCCGATCTCTATTCCAACACGCAGGTCATGACAGGCGATGTTCTCTCCGGCCTCGGCTCCTCCGCGGCGATCCTCTACTATAACGATACCGTTACCTACCGGGACGGCACGCAGGAGCCCATGGATCTCCATGTACTGCCCATGCCGAAAACGGCAGGTGCAGACGCTCTGATGACGCAGGCGGGCGTGGGCCTTTGTGCCTACAAGACCACTGACCAGAAGGCGGAGGCCGCCGCGCTGTTCGTCCGCTGGCTGACAGAAAACGGACGAAACCTGGACTTCGTGGCCCAGACCGGTTATATGCCGGTACGGAACGGTGCCTTTGACGCCATCGAAAATTATGATAAGTTCCCGGAACCGACTGAAAGCTACCGTCAGCTTTACGCAGCCCTGAAAATCATGCAGGAAAACTACACTCCCTTATCCGAGCCTCGCTTTGAGGGCTACTACGGCAAGATCAGCCAACTTTATGACGGCCTGCGGAAAATGCAGCAGGAGCTTCCCGCCCGTGCTGCTGCCGGTGAAAGCATTGACACATTGGCAGAGGAGACCTGGGCGCTGCTGTGCGCTATCCATTGAGAACACTGTCATGCTGAAAGAGGGGGACGGCCCATGTCCGGTTTTTCTTTTTCCAAACTGAAACAGGCCAAGCCCTCCATGCGCCGGCGGCTGTTTCTCTATATGGGCGCACTGGCGGCGCTGCTGCTGGTAACGCTGTTCGCCGTCCTCCTTCTGCTGGGACAGCTGAAAAGTCCCCGGGAGGAGTTGGCGAAATCGCTGACCTTCCGAATGGAGGCCTTTCAGTCGGACATGGAATCCCTGTGGCGGAACGTCTCCGTGATGGGGCTTCATCTCTCCGAGGACATGACCGCCATTCTGGAAAAACAGACAACGGACCTTTCCAAACTGGATGGGGACGCGGACGCTGTAGAGCGGCTGGAGGAGGCTATGCTGGAGCCGCTATGCCAGTATGTACGTCAGGCGGACTGCTCCGGCGCGTTCGTGGTGCTGAACACCTCTCTTGTCAGTGCTGACAGCTCCTTCAGCGGCCTGTATGTCCAGCGGAGCAACGCCGCCCACACCACAAGTGGGCTGCTGCTCTACCGCGGCATGGCAGACATCGGACGGCGGCATGATGTGATGCCCCACCGGAAATGGGCGCAGGAATTTGACCTGTCGGAATTTCCCGGCTTCACCCGGTATCTGGAATCGGCCTCCGCCCCCATTGAGTGGAATTGCCGCACCACGCCCCTGCTGACCCTGCCCAACACCTCAGAGCGGGCCATTCTTCTCACCGTCCCCATGTTGGGCACGGACGGCACAGCCTACGGCCTGTGCGGCTTTTCGGTGAATCAGACCTACTTCTCCTCCCACCACGTTCAGCCCTCCGGCGTCAGCCGACTGGCCTGTGTCCTGTCGGACAGTGCGGCGGGGCTGGATATTTCAAAGGGTCTTCTGACCTATCCCGCAAATGGCTTCTGCTTTGTCCCGGACGAGCTGCTGACGGAAAAACCGCTCCAGGAAGGGCTAACCTCCTACACCGGAGCGGAGCTGTCCTTCGTGGGCCTGTCCCGGCCCTTCATGGCCGCCGACGGGGACGTGGAATCGCATATTCTCACGGTGCTGATCCCCAAAAGCGATTACGCTAACCTCCTGCTGAAGAGCCGGTTGGAGATCGGCGGGCTGCTGATATTGCTGATGTTTTTCGGCGTAGTCTGCTGTCTATTTTACACCCGCCGCTACTTCACCCCCATTCTGGAGGATATCGACCACGTCACCGCAGCCGGCGGCGAGGCGGGAAACCCTTTCTTCGAAGAACTTCTCCCACTTTCCGACAAGCTGCGTGTCCATGAGCGGACCATCACAGATCTGGAAACAGAGCGGCAGGACCTGCGGGGCCAAATGGAGCAGGCAGAGGCCAACGCCAAGCGGCTGGCCCAGCGTCGAAAGAGCGAGATCGATCCCGAGGAATATCAACTGTTCTTGTCCGCCTATCAGAAGTTGGGACCGGAAGCCCGGACTGTGATCGACGCCATGGTAGACGGCATCAGCGTTCAGGTATTGGCGGAGCAATTAGGGAAAAAGATGAGCACGGTCTACTCCTACCGTCGAGATATTTACGAAAAGGTGGGTATTCAGGGGGAGAACAAGCTCCAGCAGCTCCGTGTCCGCGTCTCGCTCATGCGGCGGGAGCAAACAGAATACGGCGGTTCCCCCGCCCCCTCTAACGGCGAAAACGCCGGGCAAGCGGTAAATCGATAAATCCCAACTGTTCACGGGCTGAAAATTTTTACACTCTCAGCCCGTGTTTTTATGTATTCCAATTCCCTTTTGTCTTTCTATGCCCTCTGAAACCATCGAAGATACAAGGCTCTGGCTCCTTTTAGAATACAAAGTCAAACTGGAACCTTGTTATAAAGGAACCCCGACAGACATCGCAAAGCGATGATCTGTCGGGGTTTTCCCGGATTCAGTTGTTGTCCTGATCAGAGACAGACCGCGCCGGGATTTGATCCGTAGACGGAGTCTTAGGCCTGAGGAGCAGCCTCTTCCGCAGCCTTCTTGGCAGCGGCGGCCTTCTCAGCCTGAGCCTTCTTGATGGCCTTATACTTTTCCTTCTCCTCAGCGGTGGCCTTGGGGAGGATGGCGTCACGGGGGCAGACCTTGGTGCAGAGCTTGCAGCCCACGCACTTATCATAGTCAATAACAGCCACGCCGTTGACCACATGGATGGCGTCCTTCTTGCACTCCTTCTGGCACAGGCCGCAGCCAATGCAGGAGTTGCCGCACACGCTCATAGCAGCCTTGCCCTTGTCCTGATTGGCGCAGGCCACATGGACCTTCTTGCTGGCGGGCACGGGAACGATGAGCTTGCGGGGGCAGGCCTTCATGCAGGCGCCGCAGTTGGTGCATTTATCGGGATCCACAATGGCAGCGCCGTTGGGGCCGATGGACATAGCGCCGAACTGACAGGCGTTCACACAGGAGCCGAAGCCCAGGCAGCCGAAGCGGCACTCCAGAGGACCGGCGGCAACCTTGGTGGCAGAGAGGCAGTCCTGCACGCCCACATACTCAAAGCGCTTCTTAGCAGCCTCGCCGCCGTTGCAGCGGACGAAAGCTACCTGACGCTCACCGGTGGGAGCAGCCATGCCCATGATCTCAGCGATGGCGGCAGCATTGTCGGGGCCGGCGGGGGCGCAGGCGTTCACAGGTGCGTTGCCGGCCAGAATGGCGGCAGCGCAGCCAGCGCAGCCGGGATAGCCGCAGCCGCCGCAGTTCGCACCGGCCAGATGGCTGAGGATTGCTTCCTCGCGGGGATCCTTTTTGACCTCAAAGATCTTGGAAGCCACGGACAGGATCAGTCCGAACAGAGCGCCCAGAGCGCCCAGAACTGCGATAGCAGCAATAATATTTCCCATCTTTCCTACCTCCTTACCAAACCTTCAGGCCGGAGAAGCCCATAAAGGCCAGAGCCATCAGGCCGGCGGTGATCAGCGCGATGGGGAAACCGTCCCAGCACTTGGGATAGTCAGCGAACACCAGACGCTCACGGATGCTGGCGAACAGCACGATGGCCAGCAGGAAGCCCAGACCGCCGGTGATGCCGTAGACCACAGACTCAATGAAGTTGTAGCCGTTCTGCACGTTCAGCAGCACAACGCCCAGAACTGCGCAGTTGGTGGTGATCAGGGGCAGATACACGCCCAGAGCGGTATACAGAGCGGGCATGGCCTTCTGGAGGAACATCTCGATGAACTGCACCAGAGAAGCGATGACCAGAATGAATGCCACGGTCTGCATGTAAGCCAGATCCAGGGGGATCAGGATGTACTTGTTCACCACAAAGCACACGGCGGAGGCCAGACCCATAACGAAGGTAACGGCCACGCCCATGCCCACTGCGGTATCCACCTTCTTGGAAACGCCCAGGAAGGGGCAGCAGCCCAGGAACTGGGAGAAGATGAAGTTGTTTGCCAGGATTGCGCCCAGCGTGATCGAAAGCAGCTTAAAGATTTCCATTATTTGCTCTCCTCCTTATCCTTCTTGGGACGAGCCAGAGCCCACTGCATGGCAGCGATCAGAGCAGCCAGCACCAGGAAGCCGCCCACAGGCAACGTCAGCATACCCACGCCGAAATCGGAGGGGAAGATCTGAACGCCGTTGGCGCCCAGCACGCCGCCGCCGAAGGCGCCCTTGCCGAGGAACTCACGGATGATGCACATGGCCAGCAGCACCCAGGTGTAGCCGATGCCCTGGAAAATACCGTCAAACATAGAGGCCACAACGCCGTTCTTATAGGAGAACGCCTCGGCACGGCCCAGAATGATGCAGTTCACCACGATCAGGGGGATGAACACACCCAGAGAATTGGCAAGGTCGGGCAGGAACGCCTGAATGGACAGGTCCACGCAGGTCACGAAGCCCGCGATCACCACGATAAACATGGCGATACGGATTTTATCGGGGATGATCTTCCGCATAGCGGCGATGATCATGTTGGACAGCGTCAGGATGATGGTAACGGCCACACCCATGCCGATGCCGTTGAAGAAGGAGGTGGTGATGGCCATGGTAGAGCACATACCCAGCACCTGAACCAGAACGGGGTTCTGCGTCAGCAGACCGTCCTTGAATTGCTTACCGATATTCATGTTTCAATGTCCTCCTCTCTTAGCCGATAACGCCGGCCACAGCCAGCGCGGCATTGACGCCGGTGGTCACACCCTTGGTGGACACGGTGGCACCGGTAATGGCATCCACGTTGGAGCCGACGGACAGCGTACCGTCAGCGGCGGACTTGCCGATAAACTGATCCAGAACGCCGGTGCCGTTGGTCAGAGGCTCGTTGCCCATGACCTTGGAGCCGATACCGGAGGTCTCGGAGTTGGTGACGATGGAAACGCCGGTCACGGCGCCGTCCATGTCAATGCCCACCATCATGGAGATGGTACCCTGAGAGCCGGAGGACTCCACATTGATGGCGTAGCCAATGGGCTGTCCGCCGGACTGAGCCTGATAGACGGCTGCCAGAGTGCCGCCCTGTGCGGTGGCCGCGGCGGTCATATCATCGGTAAGGTCCATAGCGTCGGAGAAATCGTCAGCGCTGATGACCTCCTTCATAGCGGTCACGGTCTTTTCCCAGGTGATCGCGGCGATCTTATCCTTGGTGATGCTGTTGACCCAGCCCAGCAGGCCAGCCACGACCATGCAGGTAAGCAGCAGGGTCACAGTCAGCTTGATGATGTACTTGGGGTCCATATTGACCTTTTCCTTGGTCTTCACTTCATTGCTCATTTCGCGGCTGCCTCCTTCTTGTCGGATTTCACCACGCCGAAACGAACGGGCTTGGTGTACTTGTCGATCAACGCGGTGCAGCAGTTCATGACCATGATGGAGTAGCAAACGCCCTCATTGTAAGAACCGAAGTACCGGATGAACACGGTGAACAGGCCGCAGCCGATACCGTAGATCAGTTGGCCCTTCTTGGTGACGGGGGAGGTGGCATAGTCGGTAGCCATGAAGAAAGCGCCCAGGAACAGGCCGCCGCCGAAGATGCTGTAAAGCATATACTCAGCGCCGCCGGCCTTGGGGAACAGCACGGTCAGAACAGCCACGGTGGCGATGTAGGCCACGGGAGTCTGCCAGTTGATGACCTTGCGCCAGATCAGGTACAGGCCGCCGATGAGCAGCATCAGGGCAGAAACCTCACCCATGGAGCCGCCCACCTTGCCCAGGAACATGTCACCCACGGAGGCGATCTGCTTCAGGCCCTCCAGATCGCCGGTCTTCAGATAGGCCAGCGGGGTCGCGGCGGAAACCACGTCCACAGGCATACCGCCGCCGATGGCGGCCTTGGTGCCGGCAGGCAGCCAGGTGGTCATGGCGCCGGCATAGCTGGCCAGCAGAGCGGCACGGCCTGCCAGAGCAGGGTTCAGGAAGTTCTTGCCGATGCCGCCAAAGAGCTGCTTGACCACAATGATGGCAAAGAAGTCACCGATGAGGATCATCCACAGCGGGGTGGTGGCGGGGCAGACGAAAGCCAGCAGCATACCGGTGACCACTGCGGAGAGGTCATCGATGGACTGGGGCTTGTGCATGAGCTTGCGGTACAGTCCCTCAAAGACAACGCAGCCAATGACGGACACGGCAGTGAGGAGCAGAGCCTCCACGCCGAAGTAAATGATGGCCCAGATCAGAGCGGGACACATGGCAATGATGACGTCCAGCATGATGGACCGGGTGGTCTCACTGCCGCGGATGTGAGGGTTGGAAGTGGCAATGAGCTTCAAATTCTTGTAATCGGTCATCTCTTATGCCTCCTTCTTCGCTTCTGCGGCCTTCTTGGCCTCAGCGGCGGCCCGATCGGCAGCCATCTTGTTCTTGACGAGCTGCTTGCCGGTCTTGAACATGTGGGTCAGGTGCATACGGGCGGGGCAGGCGTAAGCGCAGGCGCCGCACTCCATGCAGTCCATGATGTGGGCCTCGTTCAGCTCATCCACCATGCCTTTCTCGGCATACTGATACATAAAGAGAGGCTCCAGGTGCACCGGGCAGGCGGCAACGCACTTACCGCAGCGGATGCACTGGGGATGCTCAACGGTCTGCTCCTCCTTCTCGCAGAAAGCGAGGATGGCGCCGGTGCCCTTGGCCACGGGAATATCCGCGGTATACTGGGCCATGCCCATCATGGGGCCGCCGGCGATGAGCTTGTAAGTACCGTCCTTCACGCCGCCGCAAGCGTCCAGCAGCAGAGACACGGGGGTACCGATGGGGCACTCGATGTTCTTGGGGTCCACGATGCCGGAGCCGGACACGGTGACCACCTTGTTCACCACGGGCATACCGGTGGTGATGGCCTTGAAGATGCAGATGGTGGTGTTGATGTTGAACACCGCGCAGCCCACATCAGCGGGCAGGCCGCCGGGAGGCACCTGACGGCCGGTGATGGCCTGGATCAGCTGCTTCTCACCGCCCTGGGGGTAACGGCAGCGCAGAGGCTCCACCACAACGGGGGCCTTCTTCTCAGCGATGACCTTGTTCATGGCGTCGATGCCGTTTTGCTTGTTGTCCTCAACGCCGATGATGACCTTGTCCACGCCGAACATCTTGGCCAGATAGGTAGCGCCGCCGATGATCTCCTCGGGACGCTCCAGCATGGCCCGATGGTCGCCGGTGATGTAAGGCTCGCACTCAGCGCCGTTGATGAGCACGTCCTTCACCTTGCCGATGCCGCCGGAGATCTTAACATGCGTGGGGAAGGTCGCGCCGCCCATACCCACGATACCGGCATTCTTCACGATCTCGACCATTTCCTCCACCGTCAGAGCGTCGGGATCGGCAGGAGCCTTCACCTCTTCGCTGACCGTGTTCTGGAAATCGTTTTCGATCACAACGGACACCATGTCGCCGCCCATAGAGAAGGGCCGGGGCTCGATGGCCTTCACCGTACCGGAAACGCTGGCATGGATGGGGGCGCCCAGCCCCTTGAATTCGCCGATTTTCTGACCCACCTTTACCTGGTCGCCTACTTTTACGATCGGGGTGCAGGGTGCGCCAAAGTGCATCGACATGGGGATGACCACGGTAGCCGGGGGTGCCAGCTGCTCGATGGCCTTTTCATTGGTTGCGGCCTTCATATCATGGGGATGAACGCCGCCAAAGAAAGCTTGTGCCATTGTCTTCACCTCATTCTTACTCCATTGATAGGTGTCAAAGCATACCCCGCCCCACCATCGGGCAATGGCATGGCAGGCCATGCTTCGGCGCACTATCACATACTGCGCTTTATTCTACACCACCCGTTGAAAAATGTCCAGACTATGAATTCGTTTTTTTGTATAAAATTTATCAATTTCTTTGTATTCCTCCACTTTTTCCCTGTTTTTGCACAGGCCCACCCTCTCTTTTTGGTCAACCTGCATATTTTCCTGCCGACAACTCCCGCAGTCGCTGTACCCCCTCTGCCTCTCTTGTCTTTTTTTCGGAGGTATGCTATGATGAAGCATATCTTTCAGAAAGTATCGCCGCAGTCCGGCCTGTCTGTCGGAGCGGCGAATGGAGGTTCCTTTTTATGACGAAGCCCATTGACCGCGCCGCAATGAAAGCCCAGACCCGGGAACTCTTGCAGACAGCTCAGGTATCCCCCAAGGGTATGACGGCCCTGTACTGTGCCTGTCTGTTTCTGCTCAGCCTGCTGGAGGCCCTGATTCCCGGGCCGGAGCTGGTATCCACCTTCCTCTCCATCCTCACAACGCTGGCTGAGTGGATCTTAGCCGCCGGCTTTGCCTTCTACTGTATGGATATCCGCCGCCGGGAGCGTTCGGAATACGCGGTGCTGTTCGACGGCTTTTCCTTCACCGGCAAGATCATCGCTCTGAACATCGTCATCAACCTGTTTGTGTTCCTGTGGTCTATGCTGTTTGTGTTCCCCGGCTTCATCGCCCATTACCGTTACAGCTTCGCCCTCTATAATCTCTATGAAAATCCGGATATGGATATTATGGAGGCACTGAATTTAAGCAAGCGGCAGACGCAGGGGTATAAAATGGAGCTGTTCAAGCTGGATCTCAGCTATATGGGATGGATCCTGCTGAGTATGCTTCCCAGTCTCTTTTTCACAAGTCAGGCGATTTTGACCCTTGGGTTCAGCGGTATGGACCCCTATGCGGCCCTCGCCGCTCCCATGCCTCTGTGGCAGACCCTGACAGCCTCCGCCTTTGTCTACGCGCTGTCCATCTTCTATCTGCCCAACTACCAGTGCGTCCAGCTTGCCTATTTCGACGCCGCCAAGGAAGATATGCCGGAGTTCCGCTCCCGGCAGTCAGATTTCTCCGACGGCCCGGGCAGTTTCTGAGTTTTCTTTCTAATCATTCCGCCCCGGCTGGGTCACCCTTGCCGGGGCGTTTTTCCCATCCCATTCTGGAGGTGCCGCTATGCTGACTTACCCCATGGAGGAGCGGGGTTCTCTCCCCCTCTATGAATACCTGTGCCGCCGGATCCGGGCGGACATTCTCAGCGGTGCTCTGCCCACTGGGACGCGGCTTCCCTCCAAGCGGGCGCTGGCGGAGCATCTGCGGGTCTCCGTTGTTACCGTGGAGGGCGCGTACAGCCAGTTGGAAGCGGAGGGCTATTTACAGGCTCAACCTAAGCGGGGCTTTTTTGTCTCCGCCGTGGAGCAGGCCCCACCGCCTGCTGTCCGCTCGGTTTTGATGCCGGAGACCACCACTGTTTCCTGGCGGCTGGATCTGGGCCGCAATCAGGTGGACACTGCCCGATTCCCCGTTTCCACCTGGGCCCGCCTCACCCGGCAGGTCCTCTCGGAAGCACCGGAGGCCCTGTTGTCCCCGGTCCCCCATCAGGGCTTGGCTGCCCTGCGGCAGGCCATTGCCGACGATCTCCGGGACTTCAAAGGTATGGCAGTCTCCCCGGAACAGATCGTCATCGGCGCCGGTGCGGAATACCTTTACTTATTGCTGGCCCAACTGCTGGGCCGGGACACGGTGTTTGCCGTGGAGGACCCCGGCTATCCCAAGATCCGTCAGGTCTATGACGCCTGCGGGGCCGTCTGCGCCCCCATTCCGCTGGATAATCAGGGCGTAGAACTGGCGGCGCTGATGAGATCCAATGCGCGGGCGCTGCACATCTCTCCCAACCACCAGTACCCCACCGGACTGGTGACCCCCATCGCCCGGCGGCAAGCCCTTCTGCGATGGGCGGAGGATACCGGCTCCACCATCATTGAGGATGACTATGACAGCGAGTTCCGCTACACTGGTCGTCCCATCCCCACCCTGCAAAGCATCGATGACCGGGGCCGGGTCATTTACCTGAACACCTTTTCCCAGACCATTTCCCCCTCTATGCGCCTCGGCTTTCTGGTGCTGCCGCCCCGGCTGCTGGAACGCTACCGGCAGGAGCTGGGCTTCTATGCCTGTACGGTCCCTGCGCTGGAGCAGCACGTTCTGGCCCGTTTCATCGCCGGGGGCCACTACGAGCGTCACCTCTCCCGGATGCGGAAGGAATATCGGGACCGCCGCTCCGCCACCATCAGCGCCTTCCGGGCTTCGCCGCTGGCCAGCCATGTCACCTTTTCCGAGGAGGGGGCCGGTCTGCACTTTCTGCTGCGGCTGGATACCAACCGCTCCGATGAAGAATTGCGCCGCCTGACGGCGGAGGCCGGCATCCGACTGAGCTTTCTCTCAGAGTATGCCGCCGTACCGGACCCCCGCTTCGCTCACACGCTGGTCATCAACTACGCCGGTCTGTCCCAGTCCGATCTGGAGGAGGCCCTCCAGCTGCTGACGGATGTCCTGCTGCCGCTGCTGGCATAAAATATATCATTTTCTTCCAAGAGAGGTTCGTTCTATGAAGTCCGTCAACCGTGCCAAGCTGGATCTCATCATTGCCGTCACCGCCTTCGGCACCATCGGCATTTTTGTCCGCTATATCAACCTGCCTTCCTCTGTCATCGCCTTTGTCCGCGGCGCGGTGGGCGCAGTGTTCCTGTTGCTCTTGTTGTATCTCCGCCGGACACCCTTTCGGTGGGCAAGCGTCCAGCCGCATTGGAAGCTGCTGGCTCTTTCCGGCGCGATCATCAGCTTCAACTGGATCACACTGTTTGAAGCCTACCGTTACACCACCGTGGCCACCGCTACCCTGTGCTACTACATGGCGCCGGTGTTCGTGACGCTGGCCTCCCCCTTTCTCTTCCATGAAAAACTGACGCCCCGAAAACTCCTCTGTGTGCTGGCCGCCCTGTGCGGCATGGTGTTTGTCTCCGGAGTCCCCCAGTCCGGCCTGCCGGAAGCCGGGGAAGCCACCGGTATCCTGCTGGCCCTTCTTTCCGCCGTGCTTTATGCCAGCGATGTGTCCATCAACAAGTTTCTGGATCAGGTCCCCGCCTGTGAACGGACTCTGGTACAGCTGGCGGTGGCAGCACTGGTGATGATCCCCTATATCCTGCTGACGGAGGATGTAGCCGCTATGGCTCTGACACCTCTGGGCGCCGTACTGCTGCTGATCGTAGGTGTTTTCCACACCGGCTGGTGCTATTCCCTGTTCTTCGGCTCCATGACCTATCTCCCCGCCCAGACGGTGGTGCTGTTCAGCTACATCGACCCCATCGTAGCCATCTTCCTCTCCGCTCTGCTGCTGAAGGAGCCTCTGGGTTGGAGCGGCATCCTTGGCGCCGTTCTGGTGCTGGGCTCCACCCTCATCAGTGAACTGCCTGTCCGGGCCGCTGCGGAAACCAAATAAACTGTCAGGCGGCAGTCAGCCCGCCGGAGGGACCATGTACGATCTGCATTCCATCTTGATCCAACTGAAAAAAGAGGACACACCGCTCCATGGCGTCATGGTGCGGTGTGTCCGTTGTTTTTATCAGTGGCTGGACCCCACCCTGTTGGAAGGTTCAGCGCTGTTTGAGCTGTGGGAGCAGGAATTGGAGCTGATCTACGGTGATCTGCGCCAACGGCTCTCTCCCAATGCAAAAACCGACACCGGGTTCTTGGGTGATCGGTTTGGTTTTGACACACCGCCGGAATTGCCCCGGCTCCTGCAAAGCATCCAGACCTTTTACAGTGTGCTCATCAAGTTCATCGCCTGGAACACCCTCCGGGGTGCGACCCCCGAACCGCCTCTGACGGAGCTTCTCTCCGGCAGGGCCTTTGTTAACCGGGGTATCCGCAATTTCTGTGGGGATGACTGGTATATCTGGCCGCTGGACATCTGGGACCCGGCGCTGGAAACCCAGTGTGAGGAATTGCGGGCCTGTCTGGAGGCCTTTGACACCTGTCCGGAAGGCAGCACCCTTTCCCCGGACAGTCTCAGCCGCATCTACGAAACCGTGGTCTCCCCGGCCCTCCGCCATGCCCTTGGGGAATACTACACCCCCGGCTGGCTGGCGGAACGGACCCTGCAAAATGCCGTCAGCGCCAGCGGACGGCAGGCCGGAGATTTGCGCTTTCTGGACCCCGCCTGCGGCTCCGGTGTTTTTTTGATCCAGGCTCTCCGCATGATCCGGGCGGATACGCCCCAAGACCCTCCCTTATCTGATCAGGTGGCAGGCTTCGACCTCCACCCATTGGCAGTCCTAACGGCGAAGGTCAATTATCTGGCCGTCATAGCCTGCCAGCCACTGCCGGAAGCGGGTCTGTTTCTCCCCGTTTACCGCTATGATGCTCTGAATATTCCCATCCTCCGTGGGGATACGCTGGTGATCGACACCGGCTGTGGTCTGGTATGTGATGTTCCCCTGTCCCTCTGCCGTCAGGCAGTGGAAATGCGCCCCGATCCGGAGGAATTTCTTTCCATGCCGGAAGCACGCGGTCTGCTCACCTCTCTGCCCCCGAATGGGCGGCGTCTTATGGCCGGCATTTTGCTGAACCGTATTTGGGCGTTCTTCCATCAAAAGGCAGATATAGTCATGGGAAATCCCCCATGGGTGAACTGGGAGTACCTGTCCCCCCGGTATCGGGCCGGGTCCCAGCATTTGTGGGGGGAATACGGCCTGTTGCAGGTGAAAGGCCCCCGGCTCGGTTTTTCCAAGGAGGATGTGTCTACCCTGTTCACCTGCGCCGCGTTGGACCGCTTTCTCGTCCCCGGTGGGCGCCTCAGTTTTATCTTGCGGCAGGCCACCTTCCGCTCCGCCCAGAACGGCGCCGGGTTCCGGCGGTTTTATCTGGACGGCCCCGGTCTGGATTTTCGGGTGCTTAAGGTGGAGGACCTTGGCCGCATCCGGCCCTTTGACGGGATCTGTACCCCTGTTGCGCTGGTACTCATCCAGCGGGATGCCCGCCACGTTTTCCCTGTCCCCTACCGCCACTGGCAGGCAAAGCCCGGCTTCCGGCGGGCGGTCCGGTCACCGGACGCGACGATTGCTTCCGTTCTTCCCTTTGTACGGATGGAGGACATGACCGCCGCTCCCGCCCACCGGGATAATCCCGGCTCCGTGTGGGTCAGCGTTCCCAATGGACTTGCTCCAGTACTGGACGCCCTTTTAGGCAGCAACCCCTACCAGGCCCGGACCGGCGTATTCACCGGCGGGGCCAACGCCGTCTATCAGCTTCAGATTCTGGAACGGACAGGCAATGCCCTGCGGGTCACCAATCTGGCGGAAAAGGCCCGCCGCAAGGCCCCCGCCGTTACGGCGGAGCTGGAGCCAACCTGCGTCTATCCCCTTATTCAGGGCAGCGACCTCTCCCAGTGGAGCGTCCGCAGCCGCGCCTGGCTGCTGTGCCCCCACACGGCTGAAACCAAAATCTATCCTCTTGCGGAAGCGGATTTGCGGCAGGATCTGCCGCTGACCTACGCCTACCTGACCCGGTTCCGGGATCTTCTGGAAACCCGGAAAGGCTTCGCCGGGTGGGAGCGGGCCATTCAAGAGCGTTACTTCTACGCGCTGCTGCGGGTGGGGCCCTATACGTTTTCCCGCTACAAGGTAGCGTGGCGCTACATCGCCCGCTCCTTCATCACGGCGGTCATCGCACCGATGCAGGACCCCTATCTGGGAGAAACGCTGCCCCTGCCCAACGAAAAGGTAGTCTATGTGGGCACTGACTGCCGGGAGGAGGCCTATTATCTCTGCGGGATTCTCAGCTCCGCTCCGGTGCGCTGCTGCGTCACCTGCTACATGAACCCCACCAGCATTTCCGCTCATGTGCTGGACAAGCTGCATATCCCGGCCTTTGACCCTGCGGACAGCCGTCATCTGTCCATCGCCGCTCTCTGCGAGGAGGGCCACCGAGCCTCGGACCCCTGCTGTCAGGACGCCGTCCGGCAGCAGCTTGACCGGGCTGTAGCCGCGCTTTATGGCCTCACTTCCGCAGATCTGGACGCTGTCCGGTCCATGCTGGAAAAGATTTGAAAAAACCCACCCCGGAGTACTGTGTACTCCGGGGTGGGTTCAGCGTATCGAAAAAAACTTTTTCTCCCCGCTGAACAAGTTTTCAGAACTTTATAGAATTTCTGAAAACTTAGGATCTCAATTGCGCAGGACACCCTTCTTGGGTTTCCCGCGCACACCCTTCCTTACCGCTACGGAAAATCTACTGCTTTATCGGTAAACTCAAACCCACCCCGGAGTACTGTGTACTCCGGGGTGGGTTCTATCTGACAGTTGATTCCGTTACTGAAGGGCAGCCTTCAGGGCGTCCACCCGGTCGGTCTTTTCCCAAGATACGCCCAGATCCTCGCGGCCCATGTGGCCGTAGGCCGCCAGCTGGCGATAGATAGGCTTTCTCAGGTCCAGATCCCGGATGATGGCGGTGGGCCGCAGGTCAAAGACCTTCTTCACAGCCTCTTCCAGCTTCTCATCCCCCACCGTACCGGTACCGAAGGTATCCACCAGCACGCTGACGGGCTGGGCCACGCCGATGGCGTAGGCCAGCTGCACCTGGCACTTCCGGGCCAGTCCTGCCGCCACGATGTTCTTGGCCACCCAGCGGGCGGCGTAAGCAGCGGAGCGGTCCACCTTGGTGGGGTCCTTGCCGGAAAAGCAGCCGCCGCCATGAGGGGCGCTGCCGCCATAGGTATCCACGATGATCTTCCGACCGGTGAGGCCGCTGTCACCCTGAGGGCCGCCGATGACGAACCGGCCGGTGGGGTTCACATAGATCTTCGTATTCTCGTCCAGCAGCTCCGCGGGAATGGTGGGCTTGATGACCATGTCGATCATATCCTTGCGGATCTGCTCCAGCGTCACCTCGGGGCTGTGCTGGGTGGAGAGCACCACGGTATCCACCCGGATGGGCTTCTCGCCGTTATACTCCACAGTGACCTGAGTCTTGCCGTCAGGCCGCAGATAGTTCACAAGTCCGGTCTTGCGGACCTCGGTAAGCTTCCGGGCCATTTTATGAGACAGAGAAATAGGCAGGGGCATCAGCTCCGGGGTCTCGTCGCAGGCGTAGCCGAACATCATGCCCTGATCGCCGGCGCCGTTATCCAGCTCGGCCTCGCCGGATTCCTTGGCCTCCAGAGACTTGTCCACGCCCAGAGCGATGTCGCTGGACTGCTCGTCGATGTTGGAAATGATGCCGCAGGTATCGCAGTCAAAGCCGTACTTGGCACGGTCATAACCGATGTCCCGGATAACTTCCCGGGCGATCTTGGGAATATCCACGTAGCAGCTGGTGGTGATCTCGCCCATGATGTGCACCAGGCCGGTGGAAGCGGTGGTCTCGCAGGCCACGCGGCCGTTGGGATCCTTGGCCAGAATGGCGTCCAGCACCGCGTCAGAGATCTGGTCGCAGATCTTGTCGGGGTGGCCCTCGGTCACGGATTCAGAGGTAAATAAGTAGGTTCTTGCCATGTTCTTTCTCCTTTGCTGTCCCTCGCCGGATGACAAAAAACGCGCGCTTCCGACATGGAAGCGCGTGAAAAGATTGTTTTCCGCTCCTCATCTGTCGTTTCCGTCGGAATTGGCACCTTGTGAAAACAGGTTGCCGTGGCTTCATCGGGCCGCTCCCTCCGCCACTCTTGATAAGGGACTTTGAAATTGTATTTCTATCTTAACAGGTATTTCCGGGATGTCAAGAGACTTCGGCAAATTTCCCGAAAATTCCTCCGTTTTTTTGTAGGAAACATCTTGACAAGCAAAATCTTATCGTGTATAATCCCCAACATCAAAGGCAATGGCGTCTTGGAGAGTGATCTTCAAGACGCTATTTTTGATTGTTATGCGGAGGGGCAACGGTGTCCCGGAATGTGATTCCGGGGACTGTTGCCCCTTTTTTACGAGAAAGGAGTACACAAATGCATACAGTATCTGATTATTTTGGCAGTCTGGTATTTGACGACCGGGTCATGCGGGCCAAGCTGCCCTCCGATGTTTATGCTTCTCTGAAGAGGACCATTGATGAGGGTGCTTCTCTGGACGCCCATGTGGCAGACGCGGTAGCTACCGCCATGCGGGACTGGGCTGTGGAGCACGGCGCTACCCATTTCACCCACTGGTTCCAGCCGCTGACTGGCATTACCGCAGAAAAACACGAAAGCTTCATTTCCCCTTCTCCCGACGGCGGCGTCATCATGGAATTTTCCGGCAAGGAGCTGATTCAGGGAGAGCCGGACGCTTCCTCCTTCCCTTCCGGCGGTCTGCGGGCCACTTTTGAGGCCCGCGGCTATACTGCCTGGGACCCCACTTCCTATGCCTTCATTAAGGGACATACCTTGTGCATCCCCACGGCGTTCTGTTCCTACAGTGGCGAGGCCTTGGATAAGAAAACACCGCTGCTGCGGTCCATGCAGGCCCTGAACAAACAGGCACTGCGGGTGCTGAGGCTCTTTGGCAATGAGGATGTCAAATGTGTTCATCCCTGCGTAGGCCCCGAACAGGAGTATTTTCTCATTGACAAGGCCATGTATGAAAAGCGGAAGGATCTGGTCTTCTGTGGTCGGACTCTGTTCGGTGCAAAGCCTCCCAAGGGGCAGGAATTGGATGATCACTACTTCGGCGCTATCAAACCCCGGGTAGAAGCCTATATGGAGGAACTGAACACAGAACTGTGGAAATTGGGTATCTATGCGAAGACGGAACATAACGAGGTAGCTCCCTCCCAGCACGAATTGGCTTCGATTTATACAGTAGCCAATGTGGCTACCGACCAGAACCAACTGATTATGGAGATCATGCAGAGAGTCGCCTCCCGCCACGGTCTGGTGTGCCTGCTGGCGGAAAAGCCCTTTGCCGGCGTCAACGGCAGCGGCAAGCACAACAACTGGTCTCTGGCTACGGACACCGGCGTGAATCTGTTCAAACCTGGTGAGACGCCCTACGAAAATGCCCAGTTCCTTCTGTTCCTGTGCGCCGCCGTTCAGGCCGTGGACAATTATCAGGACCTGTTGCGGCTGTCTGTTGCCACTGCTGGCAACGATCACCGTCTGGGCGCCAACGAAGCACCTCCTGCTGTAATCTCTATCTTTTTGGGCGACGAGCTTACCGCTGTTCTGGATGCCATTGAGACGGATACCCCTTACAGCGGCACAGAGAAAACCGTTCTGAAACTGGGCGTTCATGTGTTGCCTAAATTCACCCGGGACACTACGGACCGCAACCGCACCTCCCCCTTTGCCTTCACAGGCAACAAGTTTGAGTTCCGCATGGTGGGCTCCTCTGATTCTATCGCCTGTGCCAATATCATGCTCAACGCAGCCATGGCAGAAACGCTGAAGGAATTTGCCGACCGGCTGGAGGGTGTGTCTGATTTTGAGTCCGCGCTCCATGACCTGATCAAGGAGACCATCAAGGCCCACAAGCGGATCATTTTCAATGGCAACGGCTATGATGACGCCTGGATCAAGGAGGCCACAGAAAAACGCGGATTGCTGAATCTCCGCACCACACCGGACGCTCTGTCCACCGTTCTGGAAAAGAAAAATGTGGAAATGCTCACTTCTCTGAAGATTTTCTCCGAAGCGGAGATTCACTCCCGGTACGAAATCTGCCTGGAAAACTACTGCAAAACCGTCAATATTGAGGGTCTCACCATGGTAGATATGGCCCGTAAAGAGATCTTGCCTGCTGTGGAGGCCTATCTGGGCAATCTGTCCGGCACCGTGGCCGCCAAAACTGCGGCGGTTCCCGGGCTGGCCTGTAAATATGAAAAGGATCTGATCTCCAAACTCTCCAAGCTGGCGGACGAGATCAGTGACGCCGCTTCCTCTCTGGATACCACCCTGATCCGGTTGAAGGCAATCCCCGATGTAACGGACGCAGCCTATGTGATCCGGGATGTGGTCCTGCAAAAAATGGCAGAGCTGCGAGTGGTCTGCGACGAGGCAGAGTCCATCACTGCCGACAAATATTGGCCCTTCCCCACCTACGGAGATCTCCTCTTTGGCGTGCGGTAAGTCCAGTTCTTATTTTTGCTTTTCTCTTTTTTCTTCTTTTTCTTCTTTTTTCTGAACAAGCCCCCGGAAGCTTTTCCGGGGGCTTGTTCTACATAAAATGGCGTTACAGCTATTTAATTAACCCATAAAAAGCCCCATTGTCATGGTCTCGAGTTCCATGACAATGGGGCTTTTATCAGTGCTTACGCCGTGAGCGGGTCTGAATCAGACGAGCTCGATGATAGCGGTCTCAGCAGCATCGCCGCGGCGGATGCCGGTGCGGATGATGCGGGTATAGCCGCCGTTGCGCTCCGCATACTTGGGAGCGATCTCCTTGAAGATCTTCTTGCAGACATCTTCGCGGGTGATGAAAGACATCGCCTGACGGTAAGCGGCCAGATCGGCCTTCTTACCCAGGGTGATCATCTTTTCAGCCATGGGCTTGATTTCCTTGGCACGGGTGATGGTGGTCTCCATCTTGCCGTTATCCAGGAAATCAGTGACCTGCTGACGCAGCATAGCCATGCGCTGGTCGCTGGTCTTGCCAAGTTTCCGAGTTCCGGGCATTTCGGTTCTCCTCCTTGTAAGGATTTTGGTGCGCCGGGGTGTTCCCGGCGGAAAATTTAGTTGTTTTCCTCGTCAGCCAGGTGCAGGCCCATCATCGCCAGCTTGTTGATGACCTCTTCCAGGGACTTACGGCCCAGGTTGCGGACCTTCATCATCTCGTCCTCGGTCTTGGAGATCAAGTCCTCGACGGTGTTGATGTTGGCGCGCTTGAGGCAGTTAAAGCTGCGGACAGAGAGGTCCAGCTCCTCGATGGTCATTTCCAGTACCTTGTCACGCTGGGCCTCCGCCTTCTCCACCACCGTAGGCTTGCTGCCAACGCTTTCGGAGAGGTCGGTGAACAGAGTAAAGTGGTCGCACAGGATCTTGGCGCCCAGAGAAACAGCGTCCCGGGCAGAAATGGTCCCGTCGGTCCAGACTTCCAGCGTCAGCTTGTCGAAGTCGCTGGAGGTACCCACACGGGTGGGCTCCACAGTGTAGTTGACCTTCTTGACAGGGGTATAGATGGAATCCACGGCAATGGTGCCGATGACGTTTTGCGTGGGCTTATTCCGGTCGGCGGGCACATAGCCCCGACCATGGGAGAGGGTGATCTCCATGTTCAGCGTGGCACCGCTGTCCAGCGTCGCAATGTGCAGATCCGGATTCAGGATCTCCACCTCACCGTCGGCCTTAATGTCGCCGGCGGTAACTGTGCAGGGACCCACCGCCTCGATATAGACGGTCTTGCCGGAATCACCATGGAGCTTGGTCAGCAAGCTCTTGATGTTCAGAACGATCTCCGTCACATCCTCCTTGACGCCGGGGATGGTGGAAAACTCGTGCTGCACACCGTCGATCTTGATGGTCGTCGGCGCAGTGCCGGGCAGAGAGGAAAGCAGAATGCGGCGCAGGGCGTTTCCGAGGGTGGTGCCATAGCCGCGCTCCAGAGGCTCTACCACGTACTTGCCATAAGTGATGTCAGCCGGGGTCTCGATGCACTCGATCTGGGGCTTCTCAATTTCGATCATGCGGTTACCCTCCTTCATCTTGTCATTGCGGTCACGCGGTCAAGCCGCGTGCCGCTTGCAGTTCGTACCATTCTTCGAGGGTATCCTCCCAATTACTTGGAGTACAACTCGACGATGAGGTGCTCTTCCACGGGAGTATCGATCTCCTCGCGGGTGGGAAGGTGAGCAACCGTACCCTGGAGAGTGCCCTTGGCGCGCTCCAGCCAGGCAGGCAGCAGGGTCATGGGGGCATTCTCACCAGTGAGGCGCTTGAACAGCTCGGAAGAACGGCTGCTCTCGGCCACTTCGATGACATCGCCAGCCTTCACCAGGTAGGAAGGAATGTTGACCTTCTTGCCGTTGACGGTGAAGTGGGCGTGGCTCACCAGCTGACGGGCCTGACGGCGAGTAGCGGCGAGACCCATACGATACACAACGTTGTCCAGACGGCGCTCAACCAGGATCAGCAGGTTATCGCCGGTCTTACCGGAAGCGGCAGCAGCGCTCTCATAGTAAGCGTGGAACTGCTTTTCCAGAACACCGTAGATGAACTTGACCTTCTGCTTCTCAGCCAGCTGGAGGCCGTATTCGCTCTTCTTCTTACGCATCTGGCCGCCGGGATTACGATTGGTGGTCTTCTTAGCGTAACCCATCTCAGCAGGAGAGATGCCCAGAGCCTTGCAGCGCTTGGCGATGGGCTGCATATTCTTTGCCATATTGCTTGTTACCTCCTCTTTCGATTACACGCGGCGGCGCTTCGGGGGACGGCAGCCATTGTGGGGGATGGGGGTGACGTCCTTGATCATGGTCACTTCCAGACCCACAGCCTGCAGCGCGCGGATAGCGGCTTCACGGCCCTGGCCGGGACCCTTGACGAAGACCTCAACGGTCTTCAGGCCATGCTCCATAGCGGCGCGGGCAGCCGTCTCGGCTGCGGTCTGAGCCGCGAAGGGAGTGGACTTCTTGCTGCCGCGGAAACCCAGTCCGCCGGAGGAAGCCCAGGAAATAGCATTGCCCTGGGTATCGGTAACGGTTACCATGGTGTTGTTGAAAGAAGAACGGATATGGACCTGGCCGCGCTCAATGTTCTTCTTCTCCCGCCGACGGCGGATGACTTTCTTTGCCTGTGCCATTGCTGTTCTCCTTTCTTACTTCTTCTTATTTGCGATGGTCTTCTTGGGGCCCTTGCGGGTGCGGGCGTTGGTCTTGCTGCGCTGGCCGCGGACAGGCAGGCCCTTGCGATGACGCATGCCGCGGTAGCAGCCGATCTCGCTGAGGCGCTTGATGTCCAGAGCGGTCTGACGGCGCAGATCGCCCTCGACGATATAGTTGTCGATCACGTCACGGAGCTTCTGCTCCTCGGCGTCAGTCAGATCCTTCACGCGGGTGTCAGGGTTGACCCCGGCCTTTTCCAGGATGTCCTTCGCGCTCTTGCGGCCAATGCCATAGATATAGGTCAGGCCGATTTCAATGCGCTTATCCTTGGGCAGGTCAATACCGGCAATACGTGCCATACTTTTTAACCTCCAATCAATCTTAGCCCTGGCGCTGCTTGTGCTTGGGGTTCTCGCAAATCACCATAACACGGCCTTTGCGGCGAATAACCTTGCACTTTTCGCACATGGGCTTCACGGACGGTCTTACCTTCATAAGTTTGTAACCTTCCTTTCAGCGTTTTGTGTCTTAGATTTCGCCGGACGCGGCTTATTTGCTGCGCCAGGTGATCCGGCCACGGGTCAGGTCATAGGGAGACATCTCCACGGTGACCTTATCGCCGGGCAAGATCCTGATGAAATTCATTCTGAGTTTTCCGGAGATGTGTGCCAGAATCATGTGGCCATTTCCAATGTCCACCTGGAAAGTCGTGTTGGGCAGGGACTCTACCACAACGCCTTCCACTTCGATCATGTCGGATTTTGCCAAACGTTATCCCTCCTGGTCCGGTTGGACTTCCCCACGGTAGGCCGCGAGTGTCCTGCGAAGCTCACTGTTGGTGATCTTCTCGCTGCGTTTGATCTTATCCGCCAGACGGCTGTCATCCTCCGCCACAAACAGCACGTGTTTGCGTTTCTTGCGTTTCGGTGACTCCGCCTTGCGGCCTTTTCCGTCTGCCAGCAGGAGGTACTCCCCCTCCACCGCGAGAACGATGAAGAGTTTTCCCTGATCTCTGCCGGCATCGGAACGAACAATATCTGATTTTGCGATCTCCATATACGTCTTTCCTCAGATGGCGGGAGCCGTCAGGATCTCAGGCTCCCCGTCGGTGATCAGAAGCGTATTCTCATAGTGGGCCGCCAACTTGCCGTCCGCAGTCCGGACGGTCCAGCCGTCTGGCATCTGGCGGATGGCGGCAGTGCCGGCGTTCACCATGGGTTCAACCGCGATGGTCATGCCCCGAAGAAGCCGAGGTCCGCGGCCGGGATGGCCGTAGTTGGGAATCTCGGGTGACTCGTGCATCTCCGTGCCGATGCCGTGACCGACATACTCACGGACGATGGAGCAGCCGTGACTCTCCACATAACCTTGGATCGCTGCGGAAATATCATACAGCCGGCAGCCTTCCTTGGCGAACTTGATGCCCTCGAAGAAGCTCTGTCTGGTCACATCGATCAGATTCTGAGCCTCCGGAGAGACCTTGCCGCAGGGGAAGGTGGCTGCGCAGTCCCCATGATATCCTCCGATATAGGCGCCTACATCAATGCTGACGATGTCACCCTCCTGCAGCACCCGGGGACCCGGGATACCGTGGATGATCTCATCGTTGACACTGGCGCAGACACTGCCGGGGAATGCCCGGACTCCCGGCGGGCCGGGAAAATGGAGGAATGAGGGAACGGCACCCTGCTTGCGGATGAAATGCTCCACTGCCCTGTCGATTTCCTGGGTTGTTACGCCGGGCTTTACCATTTCCCCTGCCAAAGCACGGGCAGCCGCGGTAATTTTTCCCGCTCGGCGCATCAGTTCGATCTCATGTGCGGATTTGAGCGTAATCATAAGCTCATCTCCCCAGGGCGTTGAGGATGGCCTTGGTTGTGGCCTCCACAGAGGGTTGATTTTCCACCGATCTCAGGAGACCCCTCTCAGCGTAGAAATCCTTGAGAGGTTCCGTCTCCTTATGATAGACCTCAAGGCGGTGCTTGACCGTCTCAGGTTCATCATCGTGACGCTGAATCAGCTTGCCGCCGCAGCTGTCGCACACGCCGGGCACCTTGGGAGGCACAGCCACCAGATGGTAGCTGGCTCCGCAGTGCTCGCAGACGCGGCGGCCGCTCATGCGCTCCATGATCGCCTCATCGGGGATCTCAATGGAGATTACGTCATCAAACCGGATCCCGGCCTTCTCCAGAGACTCAGCCTGAGCGATGGTGCGGGGCACGCCGTCCAGGATATAGCCGTTCTTGCAGTCATCCTCGTCCAGCCGGTCATGGATGATGCCGATGATGACCTCATCGGGGACCAGCTTGCCGGCCTTCATGTAGGCTTCCGCCTGCTTGCCGGTGGGGGTGCCGTTTTTCACGGCGGCCCGGAGGATGTTGCCAGTGGAGATGGTGGGGATATTCAGCACTTTGCACAGGCGCTCAGCCTGTGTGCCCTTGCCGGCGCCGGGGGCGCCTAACAGGATCATTTTCATGACAGCACGCCTTCCTTTTTATTCCAGGAAGCCCTTGTACTGACGCATCAGCATCTGATTCTCCAGTGCCTTCACGGTCTCAAGCGCAACACCCACCACGATGATGACGGAGGTGCCGCCGATGGCCAGAGAAGAGTTGTCAATGATCTTGCCCACGATCAGGGGGCAGATGGCAACGATACCCAGATAGATGGCACCGAACATGGTGATCCGGTTCAGGACCTTCTGAATGAACTGCACGGTGGGCTGGCCGGGACGGAAGCCCGGAATGAAGCCGCCCTGCTTCTTCAGGTTGTTGGCGATCTCCACGGGGTTGAACTGGATGCTGGAGTAGAAATAGCTGAAGCCAATGATCATGATGAAGTACACCACCATGTAGATGACGGACTTCGTATCAATGGCATTGTAGATGCTGTAGGACACAGTACCTTCCTTGGGCATACCGATGAAGGTCCAGATGGTGATGGGCAGAGAAGCAATGCTCTGGGCGAAGATGATAGGCAGAACGCCGGACATGTTCACCTTCATGGGCAGGGTGCTGCTCTGGCCGCCATACATCTTACGGCCCACCTGACGCTTGGCGTACTGCACGGGAATGCGACGCTCAGCGTCATTGATAAAGACAATGAATGCGATCAGAGCCAGCATACCGATGACCAGCAGCGCAATGCTCCAAGGAGCCAGCGCGCCGTTCAGGTAAGCCTGCGCCTGTGCCTCGGTGTAACCGGCAGAGGTCAGGGTCTCCGCAGTCAGAGTGCCTGCGTTGATGGCGGACCATCTCTGGATGCCGTCCTTCATGCCGGAAACCATAGAGGGAATCCGGGCCAGAATACCGGCGAACAGAATGATGGAGATACCGTTGCCTACACCGAACTCGGTGACCTGCTCGCCCATCCACATCACGAAGGAGGAACCTGCGATCAGAGTCACGATGATGACCAGTGCCACCCAGATGCCGTCCTGCTCCAGGAGGTTGTAATTCTTCATCATGAAGTAATAGCCAATGGCCTGGAGAATGGCGATCGCCACGGTAGCGTAGCGGGTGATGGACTGGATCTTCTTCTTACCTTCCTCGCCGCCGTCACGGGCCAGCCGCTCCAGAGCGGGGATGGCCACAGTCAGCAGCTGGATGATAATAGAACTGTTGATATAAGGCTGGATGCTCAAGGCAAACACGGTGGCGGTGGCAAAAGCGCCGCCGCTCATCACGTTGTAAAGGCCCAGCAGGCCGGTGCCCCAGACCTGCATCTGCAGGGCCAGAGCGTCCCGGTTGATATAGGGCACCATGATGGCGTTGCCGAGACGGAAAATCAGCAGGATCAGGAGAGTAAAAACGATCTTTTTCCGCAGCTCAGGGATGCCCCATGCTTTGCGAATGGTTTGGATCATTTTACTTCACCTCTGCCTTTCCGCCCGCTGCCTCGATAGCCTCCTTGGCAGAAGCGGAGAAAGCAGAAGCCTCGACAGTGACCTTCTTGGTGACCTTGCCGTTGCCCAGGACCTTGAAGCCATACTCGCATTTGGACAGGATGCCCTTGGCCAGCAGAGCCTCGACGTTGACGACGTCGCCGTCCTCAAACGCGTTCAGGGCACTCAGGTTGATGATCTCCAGCGGGGTTGCGAAAATGTTGTTAAAGCCGCGCTTGGGCAGACGGCGTGCCAGAGGCATCTGGCCGCCCTCGAAGCCAATACGGACCTTGCCGCCGGAACGGGCCTTCTGACCCTTGTGGCCGCGGCCGCCGGTCTTGCCATTGCCGCTGCCGGCGCCCCGGCCCTTGCGGTAAGCCTGACGGACGGAGCCCTCAGCGGGAGACAGTTCGCTCAATTTCATGATTCCGTCCTCCTTTACTTCTCTTCGGTGACCTGCAGCAGGTAGCCGATCTTGGCGATCTTGCCGCGGGTGGAATCGTTATCGGGCTGCACGGTGACGTCACCGATCTTACGCAGGCCCAGGGAATGTGCGGTGGCAACCTGCTTCTCCAGGCGGCCGTTCAGGCTCTTAGCGAGCTTGATCGTAATATTCTTAGCCATTTCTCAGCGCCTCCTTAACCCACGATCTCTTCGACGCTCTTGCCGCGGATATGGGCGACATCCTCAGGACCACGCATGCTCTTGAGGCCCTGGAAGGTGGCGGCGACGACGTTGTTGGGGTTGTTGGAACGCAGGCACTTGGAACGGATATCCCTGATGCCTGCGGCCTCGACGACGGCACGCACAGCGCCGCCGGCGATGATACCGGTACCGGGAGCAGCGGGCTTCATCAGCACGCGGCCGGCGCCAGCCTCGCCAACAGTCTCATGAGGAATGGTGCTGCCGGACATGGTCACAGTGATCATGTTCTTCTTAGCGGCTTCCAGGCCCTTACGGATGGCCTCGGGGACCTCAGCGGCCTTGCCCAGACCATAGCCGACCTTGCCCTTGCCGTCGCCCACGACCATCAGCGCGGAGAACTTCATGACACGGCCGCCCTTGACGGTCTTGGAAACACGGTTGAGGTAAACGAGCTTTTCGATATACTCGCTCTGTTCTCTTTCAAATCTTGCCATTTCTCGTTTCCTCCTCCCTTAGAATTTCAGGCCGCCTTCACGGGCGCCCTCAGCCAGAGCCTGCACACGGCCGTGATAGAGATAGCCGCCGCGGTCAAACACGACGTTCTCAATGCCCTTGGCCAGAGCGCGCTCAGCGATCAGCTTGCCAACAGCGGAAGCAGCGGTCACATTGCCGCCGTAACCTTCGATGGCCTTGTCCAGAGAGGAAGCGGAAGCCAGGGTCACGCCGTTCACATCGTCGATGATCTGGGCATAGATGTTGGCCTCGCTGCGGAAAACGTTGAGACGGGGGCACACGGGAGTGCCGGAGATCTTAGCGCGAACACGCTTATGACGCTTCATGCGCTGCTTATTGGTATTAGGTCTAGTAATCATTTCGGCACACCTCCTTACTTCTTGGCGCCGGTCTTACCAACCTTACGGCGGATGACCTCGTCAGTATACTTGATGCCCTTGCCCTTATAAGGCTCGGGAGGACGCTTCTCGCGGACCTCGGCAGCAAACTGGCCGACAGCCTGCTTGTCGCATCCATGAATGATGATTTTATTGGGACCCGGAACCTCAACAGTGATGCCCGGAATCTCAGGAACGATCACCTGGTGGGAGAAACCCAGGTTCATGACCAGGTTCGTACCCTCCTTGGCAACACGGTAACCGACGCCGTTGACGTCCAGCTCCTTCTTAAAGCCCTCGGTAACACCGATGACCATGTTGTGGAGCAGGGTGCGGGTCAGGCCGTGAACGCTGCGATGCAGCTTATCGTCGGAAGGACGTTCCACGGTGATCGTCGTACCTTCCTGTTTAATGATCATCTCAGGCCGCAGGCTCTGAGTCAGTTCGCCCTTAGGTCCCTTGACGGTGACCACATTGCCCTCAGCAACGTTCACGGTAACACCGGCGGGAACGGTAATGGGCATTCTACCAATTCGAGACATTGTTCGATACCCTCCTTACCAGACGAATGCCAGGACTTCGCCGCCAACGTGAGCTGCACGAGCAGCCTTGTCGGTCATGACGCCCTTGGACGTAGAGATGATGGCAATACCCAGGCCGCGGAGCACGCGGGGCAGCTCATCGGCGCCCACGTAAACACGGAGACCGGGCTTGGACACACGGCGGAGACCGGTGATGACCTTCTCCTTGCCGGCGTTGTACTTCAGCGTGATGTGGATCATGCCCTGCAGGCCGTCATCCTCCACGGTGAAGCTCTTGATGTAGCCCTCATCCAGCAGGATCTGAGCAATGCTCTTCTTCATGTTGGAAGCGGGGACATCCACGGTTTCATGCTTGGCGTTGTTTGCGTTGCGGACGCGGGTCAGCATATCCGCAACAGGATCGGTGATATGCATGGATTGTTCCTCCTATTTATAGAGTTGCGGTCTGTGACCGCTTCGGCAGCGAGGTATCATGGCCAATGGAGCAGTCCGCTCGCGCGTGGTGCACAATTGGTCATGACCTTTCGCCATCCGTATTAACAAGGTCCCATATCAAAGACCTTTGTTAAAGAAAATAAGTGCCAGGCTCCAAAAACACTTCTGAACATGGCGTAATGGGTGCATTTCCTCAGAAATGCCCCATTTTTCAGCATACCAGACAAATTTTAATTCGTCAAGTCTTTTTGCTGCGCCATTTTCAATTTTTTTAGAAAGAAGCCTTACGCACGCCGGGGATCTCGCCCTTGTAAGCCAGCTCACGGAAGCAGATACGACAGACGCCGTAGTTCCGGAGATAGGCGTGGGGACGGCCGCACAGCTTGCAGCGGTTGTACTTGCGGGTGGAGAACTTGGCAGGACGGGCCTGCTTGATCTTCATAGAAGTCTTTGCCATTACTGTCTTCCTCCTTAGCGGGCGAAGGGAGCGCCAACCTGCTGCAGCAGGGCGCGGCCTTCTTCATCGGTCTTAGCGGTGGTGACAATGATGATGTCCATGCCGCGGATCTTGTCGATCTTATCGTACTCGATCTCGGGGAAGATCAGCTGCTCCTTGATGCCCATGGCATAGTTGCCGCGGCCATCGAAAGCGTTGGGGTTGATGCCCTGGAAGTCACGGACACGGGGCAGAGCCACGTTGAACAGACGATCCAGGAATTCCCACATCTTGTCGCCGCGGAGGGTGACCTTGGCGCCGATGGGCATCTCCTCACGGAGCTTGAAGTTTGCAATGGACTTGCGAGCACGGGTGACAACAGCCTTCTGGCCGGTGATCTTACCCAAATCGCCCACAACATTGTCCAGCACCTTCGCGTTTTCACGAGCCTCGCCGCAGCCCACGTTGATAACAACCTTGTCGATCTTGGGGATCTGCATGACGGACTTGTAACCGAACTGCTTCATCAGAGCGGGAGCAACTTCGGCTTTATACTGTTCCTTCAATCTTGCCATTTGTTATCTCGCTCCTTTCTTACAGTTCCGCACCGCAGTGCTTGCACACGCGGATCTTCTTGTCGCCCTCGATCTTGTGAGCAACGCGGGTACCCTTGTTGCACTTGGGGCAGACAACCTGCACCTTGCAGGCGGCGATGGCAGCCTCGCGCTTGACGATGCCGCCCTCCTCGCCCTGACGGCGGGGCTTGACGTGACAGGTCACCATGTTGATGCCCTCAGCCACGATCTTGGTGCTTTTGGGCACAGTGCCCAGCACCTTGCCCTGCTTGCCCTTGTCCTTGCCGGACAGGACGACGATGGTATCGCCCTTCTTAATGTTCATAGCCATTGTTCGAGCCCTCCATCAAATCACTTCGGGAGCCAGGGACAGGATCTTCATGTAATCCTTGTCGCGCAGCTCACGAGCCACAGGCCCAAAGATACGGGTACCTCTGGGGTTCTTGTCGTCCTTAATGAGGACGGCGGCATTGTCATCGAAGCGGACATAGGTACCGTCATTCCGGCGGACACCCTTGGCGCTGCGAACGATGACAGCCTTGACCACCTCGCCCTTCTTGACGGTGCCGCCGGGCTGGGCCTTACGGACAGACGCCACGATGACGTCGCCGATGTTGCCGAACTTCCGGGTGGAACCGCCCAGGACGCGGATGCACTTGATTTCCTTGGCGCCGGTATTATCGGCAACCTTCAGATAACTTTCCTGCTGAATCATACTGGCACCTCCTTACTTGGCCTTCTCGATGATCTCGACCACACGCCAACGCTTGTCCTTGGACAGGGGGCGGGTCTCCATCACCTTCACGGTATCACCGATACCGCAGGCATTGTTTTCATCGTGGGCCTTCAGCTTGTAGGTACGGCCGACGATCTTCTTGTACAGAGGATGGGCGACGCGGTCGGCCACAGCCACAACCACGGTCTTATCCATCTTGTCGGAAACGACTTTGCCTACCCGGGTCTTACGGGAGGAAGTTCTAACTTCGTTCATTCTCGTTTCCCTCCTTCTTACTGCTTATCGGAAGCGGCGAGCTCCGCCAGCACGGTCTTGACTCGGGCAATATCGTGCTTCACTTCACGGATCTTAACGGGATTGTCCAGCTGGTTGGTTGCGTGCTGCATCCGGAGCATGAACAGGTCCTTCTTCAGGCCGGTCAGCTTCTCATTGAGCTGTTCGGCATTCATCTTACGGATTTCATTTGCCTTCATCTTACTCACCTGCTTCCTCGGTGCGGGCAACGATCTTCGTCTTGATGGGCAGCTTGTGGCTGGCCAGACGCAGAGCCTCGCGAGCGATCTCCTCGGGGACACCAGCGATCTCAAACATAACACGCTGGGGCTTCACCACGGCAACCCAGTACTCAGGCGTACCTTTACCGGAACCCATTCGGGAGTCGGCGGCACGCATAGTCACGGACTTGTCGGGGAAGATCTTGATCCAAACCTGACCGCCACGCTTGGTGTAACGAGTCATGGCGATACGGGCGGCCTCGATCTGGTTGCTCTTGACCCAGCCGGGTTCCAGAGCCATCAGACCATACTCACCGTAAGAAACGGTGTTGCCACGGGTGGCTTTACCAGTCATGCGGCCCCGCTGCATACGGCGGAACTTGACTCTCTTAGGCATTAACATTAGTTGGCTCCTCCTTCCTTAGCGGGGGCTGCGGGAGCAGCGGGACGATTGGTGTTGGGCCGGAAGCCGCCCTGAGGACGACGCTCGGCACCGCCCTGACGGTTGAAGCCGCCCTGACGATCACGGTTGAAGCCGCCGTTGCGACGGTCACCGCCGAAACCACCGCGACGGTCACCGTCACGGCGAGGACGACGCTCACGACGCTCCTGATAGGGCTTGGAGGTGTCCATGGTGCGGGGAGTGGTGCGCAGGGTCTGAGAGAGGACCTCGCCCTTGTAGATCCACACCTTCACGCCGATGCGGCCGAAGGTAGTGGCAGCCTCCGCGAAGCCGTACTCAATGTCGGCGCGGATGGTCTGCAGGGGGATGGTGCCCTCGTGATAGTGCTCAACGCCAGCGATCTCGCGGCCACCCAGACGGCCAGAGCAGCAAACCTTGATGCCCTTGGCGCCGGCGCGCATGGCGCGGGCCATGGAGTTCTTCATGGCGCGGCGGTGAGAGATACGCTTCTCCAGCTGCTGAGCGATGTTCTCAGCCACCAGCTGAGCGTTCATATCGGGGTTGCGGACTTCCACGATGTTCAGCTTGACCTTCTTGCCGATCATCTTTTCCACAGCCAGACGATACTGCTCGATCTGCTCGCCGCCCTTGCCGATGACAACACCGGGACGGGCGCAGTGCAGATAGATGGTAACGATGTCGTTGCTGCGCTCGATCTCGATCTTGGGAACGCCGGCACCGTACAGAGTCTTCTTGAGATACTTGCGGATCTTCTGATCCTCGACGATCAGGTCGCCGACCTTCTCTTCACTGGCATACCAACGGGAATCCCAGTCTTTGATGACGCCGACCCGCAGGCCATGGGGATTAACTTTCTGTCCCATAAACTGTCTCCTCCCTTTCTTATGCCTTTTCCGTCACAGCCAGGGTGACGTGAGAAGTGCGCTTGTTAATGCGGTAAGCGCGGCCCTGAGCCCGGGGCATCATACGCTTGAGGATGGGGCCGGGGGTGGCGAACACCTCAGACACCACCAGCTTGGCGGGGTCCATGCCGAAGTTGTTCTCGGCATTGGCCACGGCGGACTTCAGCAGCTTCGTCAGGGGCTCGGAAGCAGCCTTGGGGGTCTGTGCCAGAATGGCCATAGCGGTTCCGGCATCCTTGCCGCGGATCAGATCGCAGACGATCTGGATCTTGCGGGGAGAGATGCGGACATAGCGCAGATACGCTTTAGCAGTTTTGTTTTCCATGTTCAGCATCCTCCTTCAATTATTTATCCTTGGTGTGGCCACGGAAGGTGCGGGTGGGAGCAAACTCACCCAGCTTGTGACCGACCATATCCTCCTGGATATACACGGGCACATGCTTCCGGCCGTCATGGACAGCGATGGTGTGGCCAACGAAAGCGGGGAAGATGGTGGAGCTGCGGCTCCAGGTCTTGAGGACCTTCTTCTCGTTCTTCTCGTTCATTGCCTCGACTCTCTTGAGGAGCTCAGGGGCAACATAAGGGCCTTTCTTAATAGATCTGCTCATATTACCTTGCCTCCTTACTTCTCGTTACGCCGCTTGACGATGAACTTGCTGGTGGGGTTCTTGCCCTTGCGGGTCTTGTAGCCCAGGGCGGGCTTGCCCCAAGGCGTCACAGGCCCGGAACGGCCGACAGGGGCACGGCCCTCGCCGCCGCCGTGGGGGTGGTCATTGGGGTTCATGACGGAACCGCGGACGGTGGGACGCCAACCCATGTGACGCTTACGGCCAGCCTTACCGATGTTGATGTTCTCGTGCTCGATGTTGCCGACCTGGCCAATGGTGGCATAGCAGTTGGTACGCACGATGCGGACCTCGCCGGAGGGCATACGGATCTGAGCGTCATCGCCTTCCTTAGCCATCAGCTGAGCGGAGGTACCGGCGGCACGCACCAGCTGAGCGCCGTTGCCGGGATGCAGCTCGATGTTGTGGATCACGGTACCAACGGGGATGTTGGCGATGGGCAGTGCGTTGCCGGGCAGGATATCGGCGTCGGGACCGGTCATGATCTTGTGACCAGCCTTCAGGCCGACAGGAGCCAGGATGTAGCGCTTCTCGCCATCCTCATACTCGATGAGAGCGATATTGGCGCTGCGGTTGGGGTCATACTCCAGACGCAGCACGGTGGCGGAACCCATCTTGTCGCGCTTGAAGTCGATGATACGATACTTGCGCTTGTTGCCGCCGCCGCGATGACGGACGGTGATGCGGCCATAGCTGTTGCGGCCGGAGCTCTTCTTCAGAGGTTCGGTGAGGCTGGGCTCGGGACGAGCCTTCTTGTCGATGCCGTCGAAACCGGAAACCGTCATCTGACGGCGGGAAGGAGTCGTCGGCTTAAAAGTTTTAATAGACATTCTGCTTTACTCCTTCCTTAGACCATACCTTCGAAGAACTCGATGGTCTTAGAATCAGCGGTCAGGGTCACATAAGCCTTCTTCCAGGCACGGGTGGTGCCGGGACGGCCGGCGCCCATGCGCTTGGCCTTAGCCGGGACGTTCAGGGTGTTGACGGAAGCGACCTTCACGCCGAAGATCTCCTCAACAGCCTTCTTGATCTCCACCTTGCCGGCGGACTTGGCCACTTCGAAGACATACTTCTTGTCAGCGGCGCCAGCCATGGCACGCTCGGTGATAATGGGGCGAATGACGATATCGTAAGCGGTCATCATGCGTACACCTCCTCGATCTTGGCGAGGGCGGCCTGATCCACCACCAGGTACTGGGCGTTGATGATGTCATAGACGCTCAGGATGTTGGCGACGGTAGTCAGCACGCCGGGGATATTGCGGGCGCTCTTGACGATGACGTTGTCCACCTCGGGGGTGACAACGACGGCCTTGCCGTCCACCTTGACAGCGCTCAGGAACTTACGGAAGTCAGCGGTCTTGATGGCGTCCATCTTGATGGAGTCGATGACCACCAGCTTGCCCTCGGCAGCCTTGGCGGACAGGACGGACTTCAGCGCCAGGCGCTTGACCTTCTTGTTCAGCACATAGCTGTAATCGCGGGGCTTGGGAGCGAACACGATACCGCCGTGCGTCCACTGAGGAGCACGGGTAGAGCCCTGACGGGCGTGGCCGGTGCCCTTCTGGCGCCAGGGCTTACGGCCACCGCCGGAAACCTCAGCACGGGTGAGGGCGCTCTGAGTGCCCTGTCTGCAATTGGCGAGGTGGTTCTTCACAACCTCATGCACAGCGACGGGATTGGGCGTGATGCCAAAGATCTCGTCGTTGAGTTCCACAGTACCGACTTCTGCGCCGGCCATGTTCAAAACTTTCATGGAAGACATTCTTTAAGCACCCCTTTCTTACTTGTTTCTCGCGGAAGCCTTCTGCGGGTTGCGGCCGGAAGCCTTCTGCGGGTTCTTGCTGATGTCAGCGCCGGCCTGCTTGACCTTGTGGACCTTAACGGTGCTCTTGATGGTCACCAGACCGCCCTTGGGGCCGGGAACGGCGCCGCAGACGACCAGCATGTTCAGCTCGGGGTCAACCTTCACAACGGACAGGTTCTGGACAGTCACCTGATCCACGCCCATGTGGCCGGCGCCGATCTTGCCCTTGAAGATACGGGAGGGATCGGTAGAGGAGCCCATGGAACCAGCGTGACGATGGACGGGGCCGCCGCCGTGGCTGGTGGGGGTGCGCTGTGCGCCCCAGCGCTTGATGACGCCCTGATAACCGTGGCCCTTGCTGATACCGGTGATATCAACGAAGTCGCCAGCCTGGAAGGTGTCAGCCCTCACAATGTCGCCGATGTTCAGCTCGGCAGCGTTGTCCAGGTCGAATTCGTGCAGGTGCTTCTTGGGAGACACGCCAGCCTTGTTCAGGTGGCCCATCTCGCCCTTGGTCAGCTTCTTCTCGGCCACGTCCTCGTAGCCCAGCTGAACCGCATTGTAGCCTTCCTTCTCGGAAGTCTTCTTCTGAACGACCGTGCAGGGTCCCGCCTCAATGACGGTGACGGGGATCACGTGGCCGTTCTCGTCAAAAATCTGGGACATGCCCACTTTTTTGCCGATGATTGCCTTCATGTGTATTTCCTCCTGTTAGGTTATTGGTCGGCTTAGATACGGAATCCGCATTGCTCTGCCGACATGACCCTGCCTGTCTCACGCAAGTTGACAGGCGATTGGGTGAGCAACATATTCAAAAAAGTGTTTACACTTCTTTGAGCTTGGGAAGTTTTGTAATCGCGAGGATTACAGCTTGATCTCGATCTCCACGCCAGCGGGCAGCTCCAGAGCCATCAGAGCCTCAACGGTCTTGGGGCTGGAGTTGGTGATGTCGATCAGGCGCTTGTGGGTGCGGCGCTCGAACTGCTCACGGCTGTCCTTATACTTATGAACAGCGCGGAGGATGGTAACAACCTCCTTCTTGGTGGGCAGGGGGATGGGGCCGGACACCTGGGCGCCGGTGCGCTTGGCGGTCTCTACGATCTTCTCAGCGCTCTGGTCGATGACCTGATGATCGTAAGCCTTCAGGCGGATGCGGATCATTTCTTTCTGTGCCATGTTGATTTCCTCCAAATGTTTCGTAGGTTGTTGTACGGGTCTCGACGACCTACGGCGAGAAATTTTCTGTACGCTTAACCGTGCGTATCATTCCTACTCATGAAAAAGACCGGCACTGTGGCCGGTACTTGTCCCATGGTATGGCGATCTACGCCGCATACAGGACTTCTCAGCCGCCCGATTATCGGACATACTCCCCGGAAGTTACCTCCTTGTGGAGCAATCTCCCGGTTCATCGCAGTGTCTGCGCGTAGAAAGGCTTCCACCACGCGGACTTGATTATCATATCGGATATTCAGCGGAATGTCAAGACCTTTTTCTCTGTTTTTCATAGTTTTTTTGAAATTTTTTTGGCAGTACGCGGATGCACACGGCAGCGGGGCAAATGTCCCCCTCCGGGCCATTTCCCGCTCCGGTATCTCATTCCCGATCAGGCTGCCTCCGCATATTATAATGGTGTATCGATCCGATACAAAGAACACCGGGATGCTATGCACCCCGGTGTTCCTTATTATATATGTCCTCAGATACCCAGCTTGGCCTTCAGTGCGGAGATCATCTCCTGATACTCCTCGTCCTTCAGGTATACCGGCTCCGGGTTGGTGATGGCAAAAGCCCCGCCGAACTCAAAGCCGCCCTCATACTTGGGGACGATATGGAAATGCAGATGGGGATTCGTGTCGCCGAAGGAACCCAAGTTCAGCTTCGTGCAGCCCCACAGTTCCTTGATGGCGCCGCTGGCCTTAGCCAGATCCTCGGCAAAATCCGCCCGCTCCTGATCCGTGCACTCGCACAGTTCCTTTTTGTGGGCCTTCAGAGCCAGCGCGCAGCGGCCCTTGTGGGCCTGATCCTTGAAGAGATACAGCACACCGGCCTTCATCTCCCCAACCTTGAACATAATGGCCTCCCGGCCCTCGTGGTGCTCATCGCAATAGAAACAACCCATTGGCATTTTCTCCTTTCAAAGTCAGGGACGGTTCCCTGTTAGCCTTAACATACTGCTTGCCAGCGGTTTTGTCAAGGAAAAAACGGACCGGAAAACCGGTCCGTTTTGTTTATTTCCGTTTTTCCATATAGAGCAGGTTGTCCTCTCCCGCCCGGGCACGAGGGCCGTTGGGATTCACCCAGCCCATGTGCTCGTAAAAGCCCAGCGCCATATCCGAGGAGGTCAGACAGACCCGCGTGGCCTTCGCTGCCAACTCATCGGTCTCCAGTGTTTCAAACAGCTTCCGGCCATAGCCCTTGCCGATACTCTCCGGACTCAGGAAGGCCGCCACGATCTCCGCCTCTGTCTCGCCATCCGGCAGGACCGTGCCGGAGCCGATGATCTGTCCGTCCTCTTCCAATACATAGGTATGGCCGGTCTCAGACAGCTCAACCATGGTCTCCGGAGAATAGTGGGGGATCAGGTAATCCAGTTCGGATTTGGGGCTGGTGTAATTGACCTCCCGCAGAGTGCGGCGGATCATAATGGAGAGGATCTCCTCATCGCCTTTTTGGAAGCGCCGGATGGTCAGCATGGTCCTACCTCCTTGATTTTATTATACAGACAGGGTGTCCGCCAGTACCAGACCGGGATTGTGCTTGGTGAGGAAGCCCACGCTCCACTCGCCGTCAAAGGCCAGCAGGTAGCGATCCCGGAAGTCCTGCAGCACGGCGGCGCCGGTGCACAGCACGATCTCGTCGGGATGGCAGTCCATGGACTCAATAAGCCGCAGGTGGTCATAGGGCAGGCTGCTCATCCGCAGATCCACGTTGTACTCGTTTTTCATACGGTACTCGAACACGTCGAATTGCAGGGTGCCCACCACGCCTACGATGACCTCCTCCAGGCCCGCGCCGGGGATCTTGAAGATCTGGATGGCGCCCTCCTGTGCGATCTGCTCCGTTCCCTTGATGAACTGCTTTCGCTTCATGGTGTCCTTGGGAGACACTCGCATAAAGTGCTCCGGCTCAAACGTGGGGATACCGGAATACCGGAACTTCTTCCCCGGCACGGTGATGGTATCGCCGATGGCGAACAGGCCGGGATCGAACACGCCGATGATGTCGCCGGCGTAGGCTTCCTCCACGATCTCGCGCTCCGCGGCCATCATGGTCTGGGGCTGGCTGAGACGCAGCTTTTTGCCGGACTGGACGTGGTAATACTCCGTGTCCCGCTCGAACTTGCCGGAGCAGATTCGCATGAAGGCCAGCCGGTCCCGGTGGGCCTTGTTCATGTTGGCCTGAATTTTGAATACGAACGCGGAGAAATCCGGGGAGAACACATCTACCTCGCCCTCATCGCTGACGCGGGGCAGCGGTGCGGTGGTCATCCGCAGGAATTCCTCCAAAAACGGCTCCACGCCGAAGGTGGTCAGAGCAGAACCGAAGAACACAGGAGACAGGGTGCCGTTCCGGACGGCCTGCATATCAAAGTCCCGTCCGGCTCCCAGCAGTTCCACCTCGTCCCGCAGCTTGGCGGCCTTTTCCGCGCCCAGCATCTCGTCCAGCGCAGGGTCCTCCAAGGCTACCTCCATAGAGTTGACCTTCTTGCCCCGGGTTTCGCCGGAGAAGAACAGGATCCGCTGCTTTTCCCGGTCATACACACCGGCAAATTCCTTGCCGCAGCCGATGGGCCAGTTCATAGCATAGGTGTCGATGCCCAGCTCCCGCTCTACCTCCTCGCACAGCTCCAAGGGGTCGCGGGTCTCACGGTCCATCTTGTTGATAAAGGTGAAAATGGGGATATGCCGCAGGGCGCAGACCTTGAACAGCTTCCGGGTCTGAGGCTCCACGCCCTTAGCGCCGTCGATGACCATGACGGCGCTGTCAGCAGCCATCAGGGTCCGGTAGGTGTCCTCGGAGAAGTCCTGATGGCCGGGGGTATCCAGAATGTTGATGCAGAAGCCGTTGTGCTGGAACTGCATCACGGAGCTGGTGACGGAAATGCCGCGCTGTTTTTCGATCTCCATCCAGTCGGAGGTGGCAGCCTTGGCCCGCTTGCCCTTGACCTCACCGGCCTGCGCGATGGCGCCGCCGTAGAGCAGGAACTTTTCCGTCAATGTGGTCTTACCGGCGTCCGGGTGAGAAATGATAGCGAATGTCCGCCGCCGGGAAATTTCTTCTTCTAATGTTGGCATGATATTCCTCCTGAATTCATATACACAGACTTAGCTACTCTAACACATCTTCCCTGCTCGCGCAAGGGAAAAACGGGGAAAACAGGCGAAATTGCCCGGTTTCCCCTATCGTCAGAGATCCTTTGCCGCGTATTTCTTCAAAAGGTCCTCGATGGCCTCGTCCAAAAGCTTTGTTTTAGTCAGGCGTGTCTTTTTAGAAAGTTCATTGAACGGCTCCACCAATTCATTGGCCAGCGAGGAAACGAACTTTTTACGATTTACTAATACAGCTTCACCCATGCAGTAACCTCCATTGCACTATATATGCACTATATCATGCCCATTTTTTCTTGACAAGTCGTTACCTCATGGTATATATATAGTAATATACTAAGTACCATATGGAGGTGTTTTTATGAATTTACAGGACGATACCATTCAACTGCTGGTGGATCTGGTGGAGAAGGAGCAGCGGCGGCTGGATCAGTTTCAGCCGGACAGTCAGGACTACGCCCGCCGGTTCCATGCCCTGATGGACCGCTTTGCCGACGATCAGCCGCTGCGAAAAGAGCTTTTGGGGCTGGCGGACCTCCACGGTCTCATCAACTGCCGCCACAAGCACTTCTTTTTTCAGGCCGGCGTCCAGCTGGGTCTGGCTTTGGGCAGTATCGCCGTTTTGCAGGACCGGTAAATCTTGAAAAATCTGTCGAATTGTGGTATTTTTGAGGAAGAAACTTCTTCCGCAAGGATGGATGTGCTATGAACGCAAACGCGATCCGCTTCCGCAGCGGCACCTTGGATTCCCTTCGTGGACTGACCCTGTTCAGCATGATCGCCTATCACCTCTGCTGGGATCTGGTGTATCTCCGGGGCCTGCCGTGGGCCTGGTATAACGGCTTTTGGGCGTATATCTGGCAGCAGAGCATCTGCTGTACCTTTATTCTGCTCTCCGGGTATTGCTGTCAGGCCAGCCGCCACCCTATCCGCCGGGGAACGATCAGCTTTTTCGGTGGTGCCGCCGTGTCTCTGGCAACAACTCTGGTAACGCCGGAGGAGCCGATCCGGTTCGGCGTGCTGACTTTTTTAGGGACTGCCGCCCTGCTGACTGTCCCTCTCCGTCCTCTGTTGGCCCGAATTCCACCCCGGCTGGGGCTTATCCTCAGCTTTTCCCTGTTTCTGCTGGCACGGGATGTGAACCACGGCTATCTCGGCTTTGCTTGGGTGCCGCTGCTGCGGCTGCCCCGTGGCTTGTACTCAAATCTCGCCACCGCCGGTCTGGGTTTTCCCGCCCCCGCCTTTGCGTCCTCAGACTATTTCGCCCTGCTGCCGTGGCTCTTTCTGTTCTGGACCGGGTTCTATCTCTACCGACTGCGGCCGGAGATCCCCGCCCTGCCGGATATTCGCCTGCCGGGGCTGTCCGTTATAAGCCGTCACTCTCTGCTGCTCTATCTGCTGCATCAGCCGGTGCTGTACGCCGCGCTGGTGCTGCTGCCCACCATTTTGTAAGGAGGTCCTTCCTATGTCCCATCAACTGATCGTTGCCATCGGCCGGGAATCCGGCAGCGGCGGACTGGATATCGCCCATGTGCTGGCGGAGCGGCTTCAGCTCCCCCTGTTCGACAAGAGCATTCTGCAAAAAGCCGCAGAGGACAAGGGCGTCAGCGCCGAAACGCTGGAGCGCTACGATGAGCGCCCTTACTCCCCCCTGTTCTGCCGCTCCGTCCGGGGCATCAGCAGCGCCCCGGAGGATTGCGTGGCCCAGATGCAGTTTGAGCTGCTGCGCCAGCACGCTAACGCCGGAGAATCCTTCGTGGTACTGGGCCGCTGCGCTGAAGAGGTGCTGGCGGACCGGGAGGGACTGGTATCCATCTTCGTCCGGGCGGATCTGGATTTCCGGGTCAAGCGCACCCCTCTGCCGGAGGAGGAAGCCTTGGACTTCATCAAGCATCAGGACCGGCAGCGGCGGATCTACCATGACCAGCACTGCAAAGGTGACTGGGGCGATGCCAAATGTTACGATCTGGTGATCAACAGCGCCCGGCTGGACATCCCCGGCACCGTGGATATTCTGGAACAATACATCCGCTCCCGGGCCGCTCAGTTCGATGATCGGCCTGCCGGCGAATAAAGGAGGTCCTATGTCCGTGCAAAAGAAAGAAAAAGCCACGTGGGAAATGCTGGACCGTTTCTTTCTCCGGGTCCTGAGGGAAAAAGAGGGAACGGCGGTCATGGCGGAAAGCCGGGAACAAGCCGCAACGTTTTTAGCCGGCTCTCAGGAGACCTCCCCCTCCCGGCGCGCGCTTATGCAAAGCACGATCCTGCCGCGGGTCGCAGTCTACACTGTATTGAAGCGCCGGGGGCTGGATGCTGAAAAGCTCATGGAAAAATATGTGCGGGAGGTACAGGGGCCCGCCTCCCATGACCGGTACGCCGGTCTGGAATGGGTCCCCCGGTTTTTCTCGGTATTTCGCTGGGCCTTCCGGAAAACGACCTCCTCCAGCGACGCTTGGGTCAGCACCTTTGAGGAACAGCCGGAGGAATTTGACCTGACCATCCACCAGTGTCTCTGGCATGATACCTGCGTATCATGCGGCTGTCCGGAAGTCTGCCGTTTTTTCTGCGAATGTGACAATTACGCCTTCGGTGATCTGAAAAAAGTCGGTTTCCGACGCACCCAGACATTGGGGACCGGCGGGGATTGCTGCGATTTCCACTTCTACAAGAAATAACAGAGACGGCGCTGTCCCAAAAGGACAGCGCCGTTTTTCTACGGTATCCCGCAAAGTCCCGTCAGAGGGTCCCGGAACAGGGCGATGTGGGGCGGTGAAAAGGTCCACCAGACAAACAGAAATGCCAGCACCCACAGCCACACCAGTCCCGCCACCTGGCATCCCATCTTCCAGAGCCGCCGCTGACGGTGAAGCAGATCGTCCATCCAAAATGTCACCGCCGCCGACAGATAGAAGATGGCCGCGTCCGCCCAGAGTGTGTGATCTCCCCAAATACCGGTGTAGGTATAATACAATGTGGGGATCAGGGCCAGTCCCGCCGTGACGCTGACCGCCCGGGCCGCCAGCAGGCCGTCCCGCTCTCCCACGCAGAACTGCGCCGCCGTAAAGAGGAACACCGGGAAAAACAGCAGCTTCATGTGCTCCCATACGGATTCATTCACAGCGCAGAACCCCCCCGCCAGCAGCGCCCCGCCGCTCCACCTGTACGCGAAGTGGGCCAAGGT
>CDZH01017284.1_pt1 | contig 81237 bp, 93 predicted proteins | sample 557721 | NCBI WGS metagenome assembly CDZH01 (sample SAMEA3182062, study PRJEB8094) | gut metagenome | biome: human; feature: gut; material: Stool; isolation source: human stools | place: Canada | collected 2013-01-14 | reverse complement strand
ATATATAAAATATATTAATAAAATAAATAATAAGAATAATTGGAAATTAGAAAATCAAAGAGATTATAGTAATTTTGATTTTAGAACACTTTATGCTAATAATTTTTAGAAAGGCACTTGCTTTTTCTATGAAAAAACATGTATATCTAATTGATATACACAAAATAAAATGTATATACGCTAAAAGCCACGCTTTTAGGTTATTAAATTGGGTTAGTATAACTCCCTGTTCCTGCAAAATTATCCGATGGATAATTTTGACAGAATAATTGAGTTTATGTTATTATAGGAATTAGATAAATAGTAATTTTTAAAGGAGAATGATTATGGAAAATAAATATGAATTTTTTATAGCAGGAAGAACTAGAAATAAAGAAAATATATTAAAAATATGTGATTTATTTGATAAATACAAAATTTCTTATTATTGCTTTTTAAAAAATGAAGATAATTGGGGATATGGAAATAAAAATCAAACTTCAGAAGAAAGGCAAAAGGAATTTGAATCACTGGATTTAAAGAGTGAAATAGTTTTGAGCTTATTTAATAATGATTTAGAAGGAGAAAAAAATTCTAAAAATTTGTTATTAGTTTTACCAGCTGGAAAAGCAGCTCACATTGAATCAGGTATCGCTTATGGCTTGGGAAAGAAATGTTATGCAATAGGTGAGTATGATGTTACTGATACATTGTATAATATCTTTGAAACAATTTTTAACAGCGAAACAGAATTAGAAGAATTTTTAAAGAAATATTCAAAAAGATAAATTACAATTTATATAATAGTTCTATAATTTTATAGGGGTGACTAAAAGTCACCCTGTTTTTTTATGAGTCACCCGATAAAAGCCACGTTTTTAGGCGTTAATGGGAGTTCGGGGTGACTCCCTGTTCCTGCAAATTTTGAAAAAATTTGAAAAGGTTATAAAAAAGTAATGAATTTCTTAGTTTTTTTGTTCTTTCATAATGAAAGTTTTTATAAATTTTATTTAAAAACTTAACATTTTAAATAGAAAATGAAACATACCCTATAGAAAAATAAACTTTTTCCCAAAAATGTAACATTTAATAAAAAAATTGGATTCTTATATATGAAAAATCCAACCATTTTGGAATTAAAATGCAACATAATATATCAGGTGCAAATAAAAAACATGATTACTATTTTTCGGGAATGTGCGTATGTAATGATTGTGGCTCAGGAATGTCTGGTATAATAATTAAAAGAAAAGTTAAAGAAAAAGGTTATGACTGTTCAAGATACAGACAATATAGTACAAAGGCTTGTCATTGCCATGAAATTAAAGAAAAAGACATATTAATTCATTTAAAAGAATTTTTTAAATTTACTAAACAAAAGTATTTAAAAGAAATAAAGGATATTAAAATTGAAATAAAACAAGAAAACAAAACTAGCGATAAATTTAAATTACAAAACAAACTAAATATTCTAAATGAAGATATAAAATGCTAATTAATCAAAAAATAAAAGAAATGGCATCTTGTAATAATTCTATGCAAAGAGAAATTATAGAAATTACATATAACGAATTAGAAAAAGAAAAAATGCAAAGAATGGCTCACTTGCAAGAATTAATTCAAAATGATGAAAAGAAGAATTTAGAAGATAAAATTCAAAAATTAAAGACTTCAGTGGAGTATTTTGATGAGATTATAAACGCAAGTAAGCCAAACAGAATTATATTACAAATGATAATTGATAAAATATACATACATAGAGATAAAACCATTAGATTTAGTCTAAAAGCAGACATTGAAAAATTGTTAAAATAATTCATTAAATATATTGCATGCAGAACAAAGGTTTGCTATAATTATTTTTGAATTAAATATAAAATTTAAAGGAGTGGTTTTATGTCAAAAATAAATGTACAAAATATTGAAATTGGATATCAAGTTGTTGACGATCAAGACTATATTTGTTTAACTGATATGGCGAAGCAGAAAGATGGAAGAATAGAAATTATTATTCAAAATTGGATGCGTAATAGAATGACAATAGAATTTCTTGGACTTTGGGAGAAAATTAATAATTCAAATTTTAATCACATCGAATTCGATGTATTTAGAAGTAAAGCTGGATTAAATAGTTTTTATTTAACTCCAACACAATGGATGGAAAAAACAAATGCAATTGGAATTATAACTAAAAAAGGTCGTTATGGTGGAACTTATGCACATAGAGATATTGCATTTGAATTTGCAAGTTGGCTATCTCCTGAATTTAAATTATATTTAATAAAAGAATTTGATAGACTGAAAAGCGAAGAGCAAAAGCAACTTGGCTGGGATATAAAAAGGAACTTGGCTAAAATTAATTATAGAATACATACAGATGCAATAAAGAAAAATCTTATACCAGAGAAATTAAATAGCAAACAGATAAATATTGTATATGCCAATGAGGCAGATGTTTTAAATATGGCATTATTTGGAATGACAGCAAAACAATGGAGAGATAATAATCCAGATAAAGAAGGAAATATTAGAGATTATGCAAATGTCAATGAATTAGTTTGTTTATCTAATTTAGAAAATGTAAATTCTATTTATATAAATGAAGGTATGAGTCAAAAAGATAGACTTATTAAATTAAATGAAATAGCAATTTCACAAATGCAAATATTAACAAGAGATACCGTTAAAATGTTAGAAAAATAATAATAAAAATCACACCCCCTCACATCAAAATATATTGTATCGTAAAAAAGTGAAAAAATAAATAACTTTTGGCGTTTTTGCACTTTTAGTGCAAAATTTAATAAAAAATTGCACCAAAAGTACAATAGTAATTTAAGAAATTTTATGTTATAAAATTCTTATAATTATATTAATGATAGGAAAATGAATATTAAAGTTTACAAAGGAGGTTAATCTTGAAAAAAACAGTTATAACAATTGCAATTACAGCACTTTTAACAGCAGTATTAATGATAAGTGGATATTTTATCTATACTAAAATAATTAATAAAGACAATAATGCAAATAGTAATATGACAAAAAAGAATGAAAACAATTCTGAAAATGTTGAAAATCAAATACCAAATGACATTAAGAATATTAGTTTAGAAGAATGGAGAAAAGTAATAGCTCTTTTCTATAAAGAGCATTATGGCTATAAACCAGACAACATAACTTGTACAGAAGTAGGACCCAATATAATATATGTAACAATATATCATAATACAGAATTAGTGGCAGAATACACTCTTGATGCAGAAACAGGAATTGCATCAAGTCCAACAGAAAGAACAGCAAATTTCTTTAAAGGAATATTTTTAGATAACTTATCAACAAAAGTTAATTTTAAAAATAATGAATGTATTGCAATAGGATATATAGAAAAGGGAAAAGAAGCACAAATTAAAGAAAAATACTTTAATTCTGATATTGAATATGAATCTTTAACAACTGTTGTAGAAGGAGATGAATATCAATTTATAGTCATTCCAAAAAGTTTAGATGCCACATTAAGAATTTGGAAATATAATGTATCAGAAAATGGAGAACTATATTCTGAAGGATTATTATTAGAAGCAGTAGGAACACCACTATTAATAAAAACACAATGTACAGAAGTGTTTCCAAGAGTTGGTGTAGAATATGAATTTGGCGATACAAAATTTACAATACCACTAATGATTAGTGGTATGGATGGAAAATTTACAATAACTGATTATAAAAACTTAGTGAAAGACATATCAATATATTAGTTTTTAATTTGAAATTATTATAAAAAAGGTGGTGGAAAAGTTATAAAAAAATAGAATATTAAAAGCTATCAAAAAAACTTGTACAAACGTATATTTTAGGAGGAAAAAAATGAATAAAAAAACAATTCTTTCAGTATTAGCAATTTTAATTACCATATGCTTAATACTAACAGGTTGTGGTAAAAACAAAGAAGATGAAAACAAAGAAATAGCAAAATTAGTTGATGAATATGCTCCTTTTGAATTTACAATTAAATATCCAAAAGATGCAGGATATAAATTCGAAGCAGATTTAGAAAACACACCATATGTAGCAGGTAAACTTATAAACGAAGAAAAAAATATCAAAATTTCATTTAATTTTTCAAAAACATATGAAAGTTCAATGAAAAAAGAAAAAGAGAATAAGTCTAGCCAAGAAAATTATGCGGAAACAAATTATACTAAATTAGGTGGATATGAGTATTATGATAAATTCAACTATTATGGAGTAAGCTTATTAAACAAAAATGAAGAAGGTAGTTGCTTACAAGTTATAGTCAAAATAAGTAAAAACAAAAATAATGGAGCAAAATTAGATGTAACAGAATTTGCAAAAACAGAAGAATTAAAAAATATCTTAAGTTCTATGACATTAAATGATAAGATAGAAGGTAAAAAAGTTGATGGAATAATATCATCAAACCATAAATTAATAGTAAAAAACCTAGAAAATCCAGACGAAAGCAAGTATTATGTTAAACAATATCCAGATACAAATGGTGTAAAAAGCATATATGCCTTAAAAGAAGTAAATAAATACAAAGGAGAAGGAGCATCTTTCAGACTAACATATTATGGAAATGAAGGAAACTACAAAGATTTAGATACATGTCTTGCATACCAAGAAAAAACATTCAAAATGAAATTTGAAGATTATACATTATTTGGACAAAAAGTTAAAGTAGATGTATCAAGACACGCAATAGGAGAAAGTTCATCACCAGAAAAATACAAAACTTGGATAGCAGGTTATTTTGAAAAAGATGGAAAAGTATATGATTTTCTATATATTCAGTATGTTGGGGTAGATGATAGTCTTGGAGAAAAGTTAGTTAATAATGTATTAAATAATTTTACAATACAAGAATAATGAAATAATAGGAAGAGAGGGAATTAAATATGGGATTTATTAAAGCATTTACAGGAGCATTAGGAGGAACATTTGCGGATCAATGGAAGGATTTTATTGTACCAAGAAGCGATGTGCCAGCAACAGCAGCAATTTTTGGAGCTGAAAGAAGAGGAACAGATAGTGGAAGAGGATCAAATACAAAAGGATCAGAAAACATAATAACAAATGGAAGTAAAATAGTAGTACCTGAAGGAACAGCATTACTTACATTCCAAGACGGAGCAATAACAGGATGCGTAACAGAACCAGGTGGCTTTATATATTCATCAGATGATCAAAACTCACAATCATTTTTAGCAGGAGATGGATTCTTTTCACCAACCCTAAAAACATCTTGGGAGAGATTTAAATTTGGTGGAACACCAGGTGGAGAGCAAACTGTTATATATGTAAATCTAAAAGAAATACCAGGAAATAGATTTGGAACACAAGCTGAAATTTATTGGGATGATGCGTTTTTAGGAACACAGGTTGGAGCTATAACAAGAGGAACATATACAATGAAAATAGTAGATCCAATACTATTTGCAAAAAACTTTGTTCCAATGGAATATTTAAGACCAGGTGCAGAAGTATTTGATTTTGCTGATATGGATAATCCAGCAGGTGAACAATTATTTAATGAAGTAGTAGGAAGCTTATCAGCAGCATTTTCAAACTACACAAATGACCCAAGTAGAGGAAATCGTATATCAAAAATACAAGGAGATCAAATAGGATTTGCTCAAAGTTTATCACAAGCAGTAGAAGAAGGATATACTTGGAAATCTGGAAGAGGATTAGAAATAGTAAAAGTTGCAATAACAGCAATTGAATATGATGAAGACACGAAGAAATTATTAAGCGATGTAAAAAAGGCAGATGCTCTATCAGGAGCAAGAGGAAATTCATTTATGCAACAATCAGTTGCTCGTGGTTTCCAAGCAGCTGGAGAAAATGGTGGAGGAGCTGGAATGGCATTTATGGGAATGGGCATGAATGCTGCTGGAAATGTTATGGGAGGATTCCAACAACCAGTTTACCAACAACCTCAACAGCCTCAACAACAAACACAACAACAAGAAGATCCTTATGAAAAATTAGCAAAATTAAAAAAACTATTAGATGATGGAGTTATTTCTCAAGAAGAATTTGATGAAGCAAAGAAAAAACTTTTGGGGGTTTAATAAATGAATGAAAATGAAAATGTAGTTGAAAATCAAGAAGAAATATCTCAAGTACAAGAAAATAATGCAACTGTTATAAAAACAGATGTAGATGCAAAAGATGGGCAAAACAAATGCCCTAAATGTGGAGCAACAGATATCTCTTTGAACCCCAAAAATGGAAAATTAAGATGTAATTTTTGTAGACACGAATTTGAACCAGAAAAACTAGATGCAATGGAAAAAGACATAAGCAAACTAGAAGGAGAAATAGTAGGGTCAGGTGCTACAAATATAATAGCAGATACAAATGATATGGTAACATTTAAATGTAGTAGCTGTGGTGCAGAGGTAGTAGTAGATACTGCCAAAGCAACACAAGCTAGGTGTCACTGGTGCAGAAATACATTATCTGTAAATCAACAAATACCAAATGGTGCAGTACCAGACACAGTATTGCCATTTAGCATTCCTAAAAAAGAAGCAAAGGAAGCAATAGAAAAATTTGTTGGTAAAAGAAAATTCTTTGCACATCCAATGTTTAGAAAAGAATTTACAACAGATAACGTAATGGGAGTATATTTACCATATATGATAGTTGATGCAAATACACATGCAAATTTAAAAGGACAAGGAGAACATGAAACAAGAAGATGGACAGAAAAAAATGGGGATAGTTATGATACATACTATGATGCGGATTTATATGATGTAGAAAGAGATTTTGATTTAACAATAGAAGGATTAACTGTAGAATCAAGCAAAGATAAATTAGATACAGGATCTAAAGATAAAACAAACAATATAATCAATTCAATAATGCCATTTGATACAGAAAATTGCGTAAAATGGGATGCAAATTATATAAAAGGATACACATCAGAAAAAAGAGATACTAATGTAGAAGAATTAAAAGGTTTAGTCAAAGAGCAATCAAAAGATGTAGCAAGATTTGCAGCTAATAAAACCTTGGAATTTTATGACCGTGGTGTCAGATGGGATTCTGAAAATTTAGAAGTGAAAGGACAACAATGGAAATCTGCATATTTACCAGTATGGCTTTACAGCTATCAACAAAAAAAAGGAAATAAGAGTTTACTTCATTATGTAGCGGTAAATGCAAGAACTAAGGAAACAATGGGAAGTGTTCCAATACATATGCCAAAACTTGTATTGATTTCAGCACTTGTTGAAATATTAGGTATAATTGCAATGATATTCACAAAAACAGATGATAATAATTGGCCATGGCTATTTTTATTAAGTGGTATTATATATTTTTGGTTAATGCATTCAAGATATAGAAATAGTGGTGCAAGACATAGCCACGAAACAGAAATAAAAACAAATATGACAAATTTAAGAGAATATGATAAATTTGTTACAAAACGAAGAAGACTTGATAATTCTACAATGGAAGGTGCAAATAACACAAAAATTAAAGGAAATTCAAATAAACTAGATTTTAAAAAGCTTCTTAAGAAATAAAATTAAAGAAGCTGACATAAAGCAAAAATTTATAAAATTTTAAAGGAGGAATTTTATGGGATTATTTTCAAAAGAGGAGTGTTGCTTCTGTAATAAAAAAGTAGGAATGCTATCAAGAAAAAAATTAAGAGATAAGAAATATATATGTAGAGATTGTGAAAAAAATTGTAGTGCATTTATAGATATTTCAAAATTTGATTCAGAATATGCAAAGCAACACTTTGAATACATGAAAAAGCAAGATATTTTATACAAACAAGCTTTCGAACCATTAAGCAAAGAAGAAAAACTTAGAACATTTTATCAATTTAGCGGTATAGTTTTTGCAGATAGTATAGCGATGTTTGAGGTGATTACTCCAAAAACAGAAAAGAAAAATTTTAAAGAGTTATTCAGATATGATCAAATAAAAGATTATGAAATCTATTCTAGTTTAAACAATCAAGAAGGTGGAAAAAAATATTCAGAAGTTGGTGTTCAAATAAACTTATATTGTAAAAATGGAATAGACAGTGTCGGAATGACAGAACAAGAAAAAGCAATGGCTCATCCATATGTGAAAACAATAAAAATTTGTTATGGAAAAAATGTTAACAGCGATTTATGTGTAAAAGATCCAATAAACCATTTAGATGAAATCTTTTTAAGAGAGCCACGATTTAAATCATTTGCAAGAGGAATAAAAGAATCATTTACAGGAACAGAAACAGAAAGAAGAAATATGAAACAAAGTGTAGATGCAATAAAAGCACTTGGAGGACTTGCAAAGGCTAAGTTAAGTGGAGATGAGAGCAGTATGGAAGCAGCAAAGGCAAATATGAAAGATACAATTGTTAGCACAGTAAATTTAGCAAGTGGAAATCGACTTAAATATAAAGAAATAGCAGATTCCGTTGAAAAAAGAGTTTGGAATGAACAATAAAGGGGAAAGTATAATATGGCTAAAAAAATAAAAATTGTAATATATATAATAGTTGTTATTTTTTCGGTTTTTCTAGTAGCAAAAGCCATAAAACAGGAAAGTGGAGCAAATCCAGAAGTATTAGATAAAGTAGTTATTTTGAATGAAGCAAAAGTACTTCCAGAAAACGAAGGTAAACTTGTTTTAGTTTCCGGAAAACTTAAAGCAAGTGAAGTATTTAAAGATAATACATTTGGATTAGAACTAGATACATTCAGGGTAAATAAAATAGTAGAGATGTATCAATATAAAGAAGGTAATGATGAAGTTGGTTTTGAATGGAAAGAAAAAGTTGAAAAAAAGTCTATTATATCAGGTTCAGGGGGAATATATAGAAACCCAGAAAAATCAATGAGCAGTATAAATAAGTGTGATAAAGCATATTTAGGAGAATTTACTGTTTCAGAAAAATTAACACAAAGAATAAATAACAATGAAAAAGTAGAACTACCAGAAATAGAGGGATTTAAGAGAAAAGGTGAATACCTAACAAATTCAAAATGGGGGCCTAGTGTTGGAGATATAAGAATAAAAATGAGCTATGTAAATTTAGAAAAATTAGGAGACATATCAATACTTGCTAAACAAGTAGGAGATGGATTTGAAGAGTATAAATTAGATACAGGGGCTTATGCTTTTAATGTATATCAAACAAAAATTTCAAACAAAGAAGAACTAGCAAAAGCACTAGAACAAGACAGTAAGAACATGGCTGGTGGAATGATATTCATAATTATAGTACTTATAATTATAGGAATAATCCTATTTAGAACTAACATAAAAAATTTAATTGATAAAATTAAAAATAAAACAAACAAATGAAAGGAGAATAGTTTTATGAAAAATAAAACAAAATATTTAGTAGCAATATTATTAATGCTAGTTAGTTTTTTACTAATTGGAGCTACTAATGTAAGTGCTAAAACAGTCACAGTAGAGACTGAACAGGAACTAATTAATGCATCAAAAGGAATTGATTCTGAGATAAATGAAATTAAATTAGCAAAAGATATTACTTTAACAAAGTTCCTAAATTTTTATGTTGTTAATGACATTACTCTTGATTTAAGTGGACAAACATTAGATATAGGTTTCAATGGTCTTTCATTTAGTTATGGACAGTCTGATTATGATGAATCAAATAACAAATACTATTATAACTTTAATAGTAAATTAACAATTAAGGATAGTAGTAGTAGTAAAACTGGTAAGATTCTTTCAAGAGAAAATATTTTCTTTAATTATTATGATACTAATCATGATGGGGAAATAAAAAAATTTGGACTAACTATTGATGGTGGATATTATAAAATGATTAGTTCAAGGCCTAATTTCTTTGAATTCTTTTCTAGAGATCACGAAACAAATGGTAAAAATCTTACTGTTGATGTAAATATAAAAGATGCTGTATTTAAATTAAGTGATGGTATGTATCTTTTTGGCACTATATCAAATTCTGATTCAGACATTAAATTGAATTTTAATTTTGAATCATTGAAAGTGCTAGGACTTACAAATAAATTAGGTAGTTTAAAATTAGGTGAAATGAAATTAGATGAGGTGATTGATCCTAATTCTAAGGCATACTTTCAAAAACTACCTTATACAACAGGAGCTCCAGTTTTAGAAGAAGCAGATAGAAATACTTTAGTTAGAAATTTCTATGCAACTGGAGGAAATGATCCTTATATTATTATAAAAAAAGTTAAAGGCTTTGAAATAAATAATGTAGCAATAAATGAAACTTATAAGGAAACACCTAGTCTTAATGGTATATCAATTAAAAATATAAGTGATAATGATTTACAAATTCAAAATGTAACAGTAGATAGTGCTAATTTTACTGTTGAAGGGCCTAGTACATCACCAACTGTTAGTGCTGGTGCAACAAATACAGATTATAAAATTAAGGCAAAAGAAGGACTTCCTGTTGGAACTTATACAGCAACAATTACTGTAACTGATAGTAATGGTAATTATACGGCAACAGTTACATTAAATGTTGAGCCAAAACAATTAACAGGATTAGGTATTAGTGGTTTAGATAGTACATGGGTTTATGGCACTACTAAAACTCCAACTGCAACAGGTGTTGATGGCTTAGGAGCAGGCGATTATAAAATCACTTATTATAAGGAAAACAATGGATCTTATGAAGATATAGGAACAACATTACCTAAATTAGTAGGTAAATATAAAGCTACTTTAAGTATTACAAATCAAAATTATACAGCAAGTGAAGCTAGTGTTGATTTTGAAATCACACCAATTACTACAGAAGTAAAAGTTAAAAGTTACGATGCAGAATTTACATATGATGGATTAGAACATACAAAAAATGCTTATGATGTTTTATGGGCAAATAATGCTAGTCCAAGAACTGATAATAAATTACCTAATGGTGATAAAGTTACTGCAGTAATTACTGGTAAAGTAAGAGATGTTAAAGATACAGCTCTTGAAAATAATACAATTGGAAAAATTACTATAACAAATGCTGAGGGTGTTGATGTAACTGATTGTTATTCTGGTATTGTAAAAGCTGCCGGTAAATTAACAGTAAACCCAATTACAACACCAATAGTTGTAACAGCTGATTCAGATACTAATGTATATAATGGTACTGAATTAACAAAAAATACTTATACATATACTGATGGTGTATTACTATCTGGTGATATGTTAGAAGTTGCAATTACTGGTAGCCAAAAATTTGTAGGTTCTTCAAATAATACTGTAAGTAATGTTAAAGTAATGAGAAATGGTGAAGATATTACTTCTAACTATACAATGGGAACACATGTAAATGGTGTGCTTGAAGTAACAAGTGCAGAACAACCTTTAGCAATTGCAGATCAATATGTAAGAGTTAATGGTTCTATATTATTAAGTTATTTAGAACAATCAGTAACTGGAAATGAAGGAAACATTGATTTTAATATTAAATCAGGAACAGCCCTTACTTACGATTCTGTAAACGAAGAATTTGTAGCAGGAGCTACTGAAGGTGATGTTGTACTTACTGTTACAGCAGCAAAAATGGATCTTGGTGGAGATGGTACTCCTGAATGGAAAGAAACATCAAAAGATTTTACAGTTCATGTTGTAAATAAAACTGATGTAAATATTTCAGGACTTTCTAATAATGAAACATTTACTTATGATGGAAATCCTAAAATGCCAACAGGAACAATTAGTGTTAATGCTGGAACAGTAAATGTTAGTGATTTAGAAGTAAAATATCAAGGAACAGGAACAACCTCATATAATAGTGCTACAGCACCAACAAATGCTGGAACTTATACAGTAACATATAAAGTTCCTGATACTAATACAAATTATACAGGAACATTTAGTGTAGCATTCACTATTAAAAAAGCTCAACTTGATAAAGTAACTATTGTTAAAGATACTTTTGAATATACTGGTGATGAAATAGTTCCACAAGATAGTAATTTTGATTTAAATAAGATGAATTTTTCTGGCGATATTAAGGCTACTAATGTTGGAAATTATAGCATTACAGTATCCTTAAAAGATAAAGATAATTATGAGTGGAAAGATAGTACAACTACAGATTTAGTTTTAAATTGGTCAATCACTCAAGCAACACCAGATTATACAGTACCAACAGGATTAACTTCTGTAAAAGGCAAAATATTAGCAGATGTAGTATTACCAACAGGATTTACATGGAATGCACCTGCAACAGTGTTAACTGTAGGAACAAACACATATAAGGCTACATATACTCCAGTTGATACAACAAACTATAAAACAATAACTGATATTGATATTGAAGTTGATGTTAAAAATACATTTAATGTAATAACATCAGTACCTGGTGGAAATGGAACAATTACACCAAGTAAAATAGATGTTATAGAAGGAAGTAAAGTAAAAATAACATTTACACCAAATACTGGATATATGATTGATAAAGTATTAGTAAATGGAATAGAAAAAACTGTAACGGGAAATGAAATAGAAATAACAGTAGATGAAGAAAAAACAGTAGAAGTAAGCTACAAGAAAATACCATTTACAATAACAGTAGAAGAAGTAACAGGAGCAACAGTAAATCCAGATGGAACTGTAACAGTAGGTTATGGAGACAACAAAGACTTTACAATAACAGCAAACACAGGCTACAAACTAGTAAAAGTATTAGTAAATGATGTAGAAAAAGCATTAGATGGTAACACATTAAAATTAAAGAACATTACATCAAATATGAAAATTAAAGTAGTAGTAGAAAAAATTGAATACAAAGTAATAGAAGGTGCAGAACAAACATATACAATAACAGAAGATACAGAAGCAAGATTTAGAATAGATGCAGATTATAGCCTATTTAATAACAAAGTATATGTAGATAATGTACTTGTAGATAGTTCAAATTATACAAGCAAAAGTGGAAGCACAATAATTGTATTAAATAAAGACTATGTAGATACACTTGCAGTTGGAGAACATACATTAAAAGTAGCATTTGCAGATGGTGGAGAAGCAGAAACAACATTTACAATAGCAAAAAAAGCTGAAAACAACAATAACAACGAAAATAATACTCCATCAAAACCAGAAGATAAAGAAGAAATGAAAGATAATGGTTCAAATCCTAAAACAGGCGACAATATAATGCTTTATGTAGCAATAGCAAGTATGTCAATAATAGGACTTGTAGCAACAACAATAGTTGCAAAAAAGAAAAAAATGAACTAAAATACTACATAAGAGAGGACTAGAACTTTCTAGTTCTCTTTTTAAAAATAAAGGGAGCGATTATATGGCAGGAAAAAGAACTAAAATTAGAAAAAAAATAAAGCCAAATAAAAAGTTAGTATGTACTATTGGTGTTTTACTATTGATTATAGCTGTTATATCTGCAATTATAATGATATTTAAACCTATAAATGTAGGGAAAATAAACAAAGAAGGTAAAGCAGAATATATAGAACGAGTTGCAAATGTAACAAAATATCCAGACAAAAAAATTGTAGAATTTAAAAATAACTATGAATTAATAGACAATGGAATAATAACAACTGAGATCTATGAAAAATTTAAAAATAATGATAATATTTATAATCTAACAGTAACAGGATACTTAAGACTAAGAGATATATCATCAAAAGAGAGTTATAATATAAATAAAGCAATACAAACAGGAGTAGTAAAAGAGGACACAATATATGCAGATTATTTTGCGAAAACTTGTGGATTTGAAAACAAAAAAGAATTATTAAAATATACAAAAGCTGTATTTGAACTAGCTGACAAAGAAAAATAGTTGCAAATTCTTTAATCGAATTTTATATTTGAAATGATGAATAATAAACTGAACATATAAATAAGAAATGGTATACTAGCAAAAATGCTAATATACCATTTCCTTTAAGGAAATTTATGATTTATTAACTAGCTCTTTTAAAGCTTTACCAGCCTTGAATGCTGGAGCTTTAGAAGCAGGTATTTTTATTTCTTCTTTAGTTTGAGGGTTTCTTCCTTTTCTAGCACTTCTTTTTCTTACATCAAAAGTTCCAAAACCAACTAATTGAACTTTATCATTTGCTTTTAGTGCTTCAGAAACAACAGAAATGAAAGCATTTAAAGATTCTGCTGTAGCTTTCTTTGAATGACCTGTTCTAGAAACCATTGCTTCTATTAATTCTGCTTTATTCATAACCAAAATCCTCCTTTAGTAAAAAAAGCAGCCTATGTTGTGTTAGGAATTGATAAAGATGGAATGAAAAAAGTTTTAACAATAACAATTGGAGAAAATGAAAGTGCAAAATATTGGATGACTGTATTAAACGAGTTTAAAAATCACGGAGTACAAGATATTTTAGTATTATGTGCAGATAGATTGACAGGGCTTAAAGATGCAATATCAGCAATATACCCTAAGACGGAATATCAAAGATGTATAGTGCATCAAATAAGGAACTCTTTAAAGTATGTACCATATACAGATAGAAAAGAACTTGCTAATGATTTAGAAACAGTTTACAAAGCAAGTACAGATTTTCTATATTTTCTATATTTTTCTATATTTATTGATTTAAATATTAATCAAATGATATAAAAATTAATAATAAGTAAGTAATTATTTTACTAATGTTACAACTATCTTATTCATTATTACTAATAATTTAACATTAATAATAAAGAAAGGAAAGGAGGAACATTAAATTTTCAATTAATGTAAAAAATAGTAATAATGCTAAGATTAAAAGAAAATACTAATTATTGAATTTTTTAGAAAGGAGAAAGGTATAATTTTTATACCTGGTAAAGAAAAATGAAAAAAATAAACTAAAATTAAGTTTAGTAGTTATTGCAATTTTAGGAATAATTATATTTGCTTTTCCAAAAACAGTATCAGCAGTGACTTATCCAACATATACTCATGATTGGGAATGGAATTATAATGGAGCGGCTTATTATTACAATGTAAGTTTAACATCTACATATCTTACAGCAGCAAATAATGCAGCTGCTAATTGGTATCGAACAGGATATGATACTAATCCTCTATATCCAATGACAAGAACAACGGTGCAAAGTAATAGTCCAATGGATCTTTATAATCAATCGTTGGATTCGGGAATTTGTGGACAAACATTTTTCTTTCAAACTGGAGGAAGAAGAGTTGACGACGGTACACATCAACCTTCAGAAGATTGGCTTTATTGTAAAATAGGAATAAATGAATCTTATGTTAATCAATATTTCGGAAGTAGTAATTCTACTATTAAGAAAGTTCTATTATTGCATGAAATGGGACATGTATTTGGTTTAGCTCATACATCATCAACTGCAACAATAATGTATCCATATTTAGATGAGATTACTGTAACAAAAGTAACAGCAAGTGATAGTGCTGCACTAGTTCAAAAGTTACATTTTTAAGAATAGGAGGAGAAAAAATATATGAAAAGTAAAAAAAAGTACGTTATAATTGGTACTTTAGCAGCAATTAGTTGTTCAGCTATTATAGGAGTTGGTATAAATATATATAAAAATCACAATATTGACGTAGCATCTATTGATAACGATGTACAAAAATATAATATAATAACAGAAGAAAAATATGATAGCATTGACGAAGATAAAAAAATATACATTGATTCACATTATATGTTTGCATTTAAGCCAACTATAGAAAATTTATACAAAAATTCAGATGTAGTAGTTGTTGGGAAATATAGTTCAGATGAAAAAACATATGCAAAAGGAATAAATGTATATACTCAAACAAAATTCAATGTAACTCAAGTTATAAAAAATACAACTGAATTAGATGTTAGCAAAAACGTAACATTTAATAGAGTTGGTGGAACAATGGCTTTAGATAAATATATAGCTAATAATCCAACTATTAAAGAAGGAGAGTTTGAAGATATTAATGTAAATGCTAGAAGTAGTTATTATATAGTACAGGAATATGGCCCAGAAGATAAATTGAATTTTAATAAAACACAAGATAATGCGGGAGAATATATGTTATTCCTAAATTATAAAGATAATGACTTATCAACCTGTTCAGCATATAACGGAATAATACAAATAAAAAATCAAAAAGTATATGATTACGATACAGATAAATTTGTAGAAATAGATAGTGAAGAAGTGAGTAAAGTATTAGTAAAATCTAAATAGTATAAGAGGGTAGAAATTTTTTCGATTTCTACTCTTTTTAGTTGTAACCTTTTTCAAAAAAATGGTACTATATATATGAAAGATATCTTGAACAAATAAGGGGAAGCAATAAAAAATGAAAAGTAAAGAAGTTATAAAGGATTATATTATTAGTGACAATGATTTTGATATAGATGGCTTGATAACTAGATATTATAATTATGTCTATACTATTGTAATTAACTTTAAAAACATAAATGTATCTCAAGAAGACATAGAAGAAATAATATCAGATATTTTTATGGCTGTATGGAACAATAAAAAAAAATCAAGGATAATGTAATAATTACACATTATCTAGCGGGAATTACAAAAAATGTTATTTGTAAAAAATATAGAGATATTAAGCTTACATATCCTATAAGTGATTATGAAAACTCTTTTGTAGACATTATAAATGTAGATAAAATTGTAGAACTAAAAGAACAAAATGATATTATAAAGAAAACTTTAAAAAATATGAAAAAACAAGAATATGAGATTTTTATAATGTTTTATTATGAAGGAAGAAAAATTAATGAAATATGTGAAATATTAAAAATTTCTATAAGTAAAGTAAAAGTAAATCTACATAGGATAAGAAAAAAGATGAAGAAAAGTCTGAAAGAAGGAGGATATGATTATGAATAGTAAAGATATGGAAAATAGAATAAAAAACAATATAAGAGAAAGGATTGCTATATCAAATATCAGAAAGGAAATTGAAATGAGCAAATTAAAAAATAAAAGTAGATTTTACAAAATAATACTACCTACCTGTTCAGCAATTATAATTTGTGGTTTAGTATTAATTGGAGAAAGTAGTCAAAACTTTAAGTTGGAAGAGGCTAAAAAAAGTGAAAATACTATTGTACAAGAACATACTGATTATAGCCAAAACACTACTATTATTGTATCAAAAGAAGAGAATATTGAAAATGTAATAGAAAATATAGAAAAAAATGATATAGTTATAGAAAATGAAAAAAACGATAATATAAATTTGACTATAGCAAAAGTATTGCAACAAGTGGATAAAGATAAGATATTTTATGAAGAAGAAACTGTATCACAAAATACTTCTTTTGCATACAGACCAACTATAGAAAACTTATATAAGAATGCAGATGTGGTTATTATAGGAAAATATAATTCCGATATAAAAACATATGCAAAAGGAATAAATATATATACTCAAACAAAATTTAATGTAACTCAAGTTATAAAAAATACAACTAAATTCAATCTTGGCAAAAGTATAACATTTGATAGAACTGGAGGGGTAATGACATTAGATAAATATATAAATAATAATTCGACTATAATAGATGGAAAATTTACTGAAATTGATTCAATTGATAGAAAAAACTATTATGTAATACAAGAATACGGCCCAGAAAATACATTAGATTTTACTGAAACAAGTAATAAGTCGAAAGAGTATATGTTATTTTTAGATTATACAAATGACCAATTCGGAACATGCATAAAATATTATGGAATAAGAGAAATAAACAATAATAAAATATATGATTATAACACAAATAATTATATAGAAACAGATAATGAAGTAATTAGCAAAGCGTTAAAAAAATAAATTAATATATATGTAATTTGTATAAAAAGGAGAAATCAATGAACCAGACATTAATAATAGCAGAAGATAATTTTGAGTGTTGCAAACATATATATAATGCAATTAAAGAAAAACAATTAAGCGTTGAGATTGTAGAAATTAGTTCATCAGGAGAAGAAACAATAAAAATGCTAGAAAAGTTTAATCCAAATATTTTACTGTTAGATCTAAAAATGCCAAATAAAACAGGATTGGATGTTCTAAATGAATTAAAAAGAAAAGATAATAATAAAACAAAGGTAATAATAACTTCAGGAGAAGTTCCAATGGTTAACAAAGTAAATATGATTAATTCAGATATAGTAACTAACATTTTTATTAAACCATATAATTATGAAGAGTTATGCTCAAGCATTGATTTGCTTTGTAAGGAATCCTCAACAAATAATGATGAATTGATAGATGAAATACTGCATTGTTTTTCCTTTAACTTTTCTAGCATATTCTATCAATACTTAATAAAATGCATTGATAGAAGTATATATCAGTCAGTATCTTTAAAACAGATATACAAAGAAATAACAAGTGATACTAAAGAAAAATGTGATAATATAAAATGGGGAGTAGAAAAATTGATTATTTCAATGGTTAAATATACACCTAAAAAGATAATAAGAGAATTTTTTCCATATACAGATAAACCATCTACTAAAATATTTATATTTACTATAGCAGATGTGGTAAAGAAGAAAATAAAAAATAAAAATTAATAAATAGAAAGTATATAAATTATCTAAAAGTTATTTAACTCAAGATCTTTCAAATCTTGAAGGACTAGCATCTAATGCATTTGAAGCTGTAATAACAAAACAAACTGCTACTATACCAGGATTATTAGAAAATGTGGCGAGAGCATTTGCAACTAAAATTACTTCTATGATATAATAATATTATTAAAAAATATTATAGGAGAAAGAAATGAAAAAAGTGTATATAATATGTATTGTACGAATTGGTCAAATATTTTTTACAATATATTTATATCATGATTACGCTATTTGGTGTGATAAAGAAGATAAGGATTATATAAAATCACATAGTTACATAAATTCTAATTTTAATATAGCAGTTGCTAATATTAATTGGAATACAGCAACAGAAGAGGCAGTAGTTATGAGTGGATATCCATGTGTTTTTACAAAAAAATTGATATAAATAGTTCAGTAGTAACTCATTATGTAAGAGAAAATAATAATCAATCAGAAGTGTTTTGGAAATGTAGTTTTCCTTATATAAGGAGGGATTTTTCTATGGGTAAAAAAATAGAAAAAGAAAAAAATGAAATAGTAGAGAAATTATGGTATACTAACTTATTAGAGTTGAGAAAAATGGAAACATAAATATCAAAGATAATTTTTAGCGTTTTGTATCATAAAATAGTCCTTTTAAAAAAAGAAAAGGGCTATTTTAATAAATTTGTAATTGTAGATATAACAAACTCAATCATTTTATTATAATCTAATTGCTCATGTTTGTGGTAAACAATTTCGTGACATAAATTATCTATCATACCAATTGCAATATGAACTTTTTCATTTATATTTTCTGTTTTAAAACCATTTTTTAATAATATACTTGTTACACTTGTTGTTATTTCCATCTCGGCGTTATGAAAAAGTTTAGCAACTTCTTTATCAGAATGGGTCATAGAAATAATTTCTTCATGAGCAGTTTGAGATAACTTGTGATTATTTATGAACTTGTCTATCATTTGTCTTAGAATACTAGGAAAGTTATTAGCAGTTATTTTTACATCAGTATTACTAACAGCTAACATAGGAAAAAAAATAGAATTGGCATATAGTTTAATTCCTTCTATTAATATATCATGTTTATCTTTAAAATATTGATAAACTATTCCAGTTGAAACTCCGGCCAATTTAGCTATTTCAGCTGTATTAGTATTATAATATCCTTTTTCGCAAATTAATTCAAAACCAGAGTGTATTATTTTTTCTTTCTTTTCAATTGAGCGCTTTTGAATAGGTTCTCTTATTTCAGAAATTCCCATATAATCCTCCTTGTAAAAGGCTAATATAACAATATTATATTGAGCAATGAGAAAAAAGTCAAGAAATATGAAAAAGAATTCATATTCTATTGACTTTTTGTAAAACTATATTATAATAATACAAGAAATGTGAATAATAATTCATATATATGAAGGAGTTGCGAATGAAAAAGTACAAATATAATATAAATAATTTAGACTGCGCGAATTGTGCAAGAAAAATTGAAGAGATTTTAAACAAAAATAAAGAATTAAAAAATGCAATAGTCAATTTTAATACTTCAAAAATTTCTTATGAAGCCGAAAGGGAATTTTCCATAAAAGAGTTAAACGATATTATAAAAACGGTAGAACCAGATGCATATGTTACAAAAGAAGAAAACAAAACAAAAAAAGAATTTCATCTTTCTATTTTGATAATTGCATTGGCAATAGGATTATTTGGCTATTTTATGAGACTAAATAATACAGTTAAAATGATTTTATACATTGTTGCTTATACCTTATTATTGTATAGAACAGGCATAAATGCTGTAAAGTTATTATTCAAAAATAAAACGATAAATGAAAATATGTTAATTACTATTTCGTGTATAGGAGCATTAGCAATAGGAGAAGTAGTAGAAGGAATGCTTGTAATTGCTCTTTACACAATAGGAAAAATATTAGAAGAAAAGGCTGTTAATAATTCAAGAAAATCAATAAAAGACTTAATTGATATAAAACAACCATATGCTAATCTTAAACAAACTGATGAAATAAAAAAAGTTGATGTAGAGGAAATAAAGATAAACGACATACTGGTTGTAAAAAAAGGAGAAAAAATTCCTGTTGATGGTATAGTTATTACAGGAGAAACAATGCTTGACACATCAGCTCTTACAGGTGAATCAGAATTAATGCAAATAAAAGAAGGCGACCAGGTTTTGTCAGGAAGTATGAATATGGGAGAAATAATAGAAATAAAAGCAACTCAAATAGCAGAAAATTCAACAGTATCAAAAATATTGGAACTCTTAGAAGATGCTACAGATAAAAAAACAAAGACAGAAACTATTGTTTCTAAAATAAGTAAAATATATACGCCAATAGTAATTATATTAGCACTTCTAATTGTAATTTGCTTACCTATAATATTCAATATACCTATGCTAGAAGCTATACATCGTGGACTTACATTTTTGGTAATATCATGCCCATGTGCAATAGCTATATCTGTACCACTTTCATATTTTACTGGAATAGGAGTCGCAAGCAAAAAAGGAATACTTATAAAGGGAAGCAATTATTTGGATGCATTGGATAATACAAAAAATATTGTATTTGACAAAACAGGAACTTTAACAAATGGGGCATTTACAGTAACTAATATAGAAATATTTGATAAAGACTATACAGAAAATCAAGTTATAGATATTTTGATAAAGGGAGAATCATTTTCAAATCATCCTATTGCAAAATCCATAATGAATTTAAAAAATGAAAAAGTGAATAACGATGATGTAAAAAAATATCAAGAGATAGAAGGCAAAGGAATTACCTTTGAATTAAATGATAAAAAAATATCTATAGGAAATAAGTTAATATGTAATTGTGAGGAAGATGCAATACTACACTTGAATATAGATGGAAAACACATAGCTTCTGTTTTTATAAATGATGGTATAAAAAACGATGCAAAAGAAACCATAGAAGAGCTAAAAAAACAAAAAATAAAAACTTTCATGTTTACAGGCGATAAGAAAGAAACAGCACTGAATATAGGAAAGAAATTGAATATAGATGAGATTAAATATGAAATGTTGCCAACAGATAAGTTTGAAGAGTTTGAAAAAGTTTCAAGCAAAAATGAACTTACAATATTCGTTGGAGATGGAATAAATGATGCACCAGTTTTAAAAAGAGCAGACATAGGAATTTCTATGGGAGGAGTTGGAACAGATTCTGCAATTGAAGCTAGCGATATTGTACTAATGTCAGATGATTTAAAAAAAATCCCAGTAGCAATACAAATATCAAAATATACAAAAAATATAATAAGGCAAAATTTGGTCTTTTCTATTTCAATGAAAATAATTATTTTATTGTTAAGCGTTTTAGGATTTGCCAATATGTGGCTTGCAGTATTTGCAGATACTGGATTAACATTATTAACAATACTAAATACATTAAGAATAATGAAAAGGTTTGCTTAAAAACAAGGTTGAAAAACAATACTGTAGTATGTTATAATTAGCATGCTACAATTTATTTTTTAAGGAGGAAAAATGTTTACTTTTGATAAAAGATTTTTATATATAATAATGGCAATTATAATTATAAGAGGATTAATGCCATACTTTACAGATGTAAATATGTTAATAGGATTATTAATGTCGTTGCCGGCTGTGCTTATAGCAATTACATTTCATGAATTTGCACATGCTTATGCGGCAGACAAACTGGGGGACGAGACACCAAGACAACAGGGAAGGCTAAATTTAAATCCATTATCACACATAGACCCAATAGGATTTATTCTTTTGATTTTTGCTGGATTTGGATGGGGAAAACCTGTACAAATAAATCCAAGAAATTTTAACAGAGATATGCCAATGAAAAAAGCAGAAGCAATTGTTGCAGCGGCAGGACCAATAATGAATTTTATACTTGCAATTTTATTTACAATAATAAATCTTAGCATTATAAAATTTTTCAATGGATTCTATAATCTACAGATAGGAATGATAACAGTAGGTATTATAGAAAATTGCGTAATAGTAAATTTGGGTTTGGGAATATTTAATCTTATACCACTACCACCACTGGATGGCTCAAAAATATTGAGTAATTTCTTACCGTATAAAGCAAGAGAATGGTTTGAAAGCCGTGAGCAAATATTTTATATTATATTTGTAGCTATATGGGTTACAGGACTTGCAGGTACAATAATATCACCACTTATAAATGAAGCTTATAGAGGTTTAACATACATAATGGCGAAAATGTTTAAAATAATATAATAAATAAACTTAATCCTGTTGTGGATGTAAATGGTCTAAGGAAGGAATGATGAGCGTGAAAGAAAACATAATTACATTGGGAATTGAATCAAGTTGTGACGAAACTTCTGTTGCCGTTGTGAAAAATGGCAGAGAAGTTCTTTCCAATGTTATAAATTCACAAATAAAAATACATGAAAAATATGGAGGAGTTGTTCCAGAAATAGCTTCAAGAAATCATATTGAAGCTATCTCTGGAGTTACAAAACAAGCGTTGGAAGAAGCAAAAATAACATTTGAAGATATAGACATAATTGCTTGTACATGTGGACCAGGATTAGTTGGAGCACTTTTAGTAGGTGTATCTTATGCAAAGGCTTTAAGTTATGCATTAAATAAACCATTAATTGGAACAAACCATATAGAAGGACATATAGCGGCCAATTATATAACGCATAAAAATTTGACACCACCTTTTTTATGTTTAATAGTTTCAGGAGGACATACTCACTTAGTACATATAAAAAACTACAATGAATTTGAAATTTTAGGAAAAACCAGAGATGATGCGATAGGAGAAGCGTTTGACAAAGTAGCAAGAGTAATAGGACTAGGATATCCAGGTGGTCCTAAAGTAGATAAATTAGCTAAAGAAGGAGTTGCAAATATTGAGCTTCCAAAGCCACATATGGAAGGCTTGGACTTTAGCTTTAGTGGAATAAAAACTGCAATAATAAACCTACATCACAAAAACCCTGACATAAATAAAGCAAATTTATGTGCAAGTTTTGAAAAAGATGTAACTGAAATATTGTTAGAAAATACAATTGAAGCGGCCAAAAAGTTAAATATAAACAAAATAGCCTTGGCAGGGGGGGTATCAGCTAACTCATACATAAGACAAGAGTTTTTGAAATTACAAGCCAAAGGATATGAAATTTATTATCCAGAAATGATACTTTGCACAGATAATGCGGCAATGATTGCATCAGCAGGATATTATAACTTTATGGCAGGCAAAGTATCAGATATGTATTTAAATGCAATACCAAACTTGAAAATATAGGGGGAAAAAATGTCAATATATGCCATAGGAGATTTACACTTATCTTTAGCGAAGGATAAGCCAATGAGTATTTTTGGGGAAAATTGGAAGGAACATGAACAAAAAATAAAAAAAAATTGGCTAGAAAAAGTGAAAGAAAACGATTATGTTATACTGCTTGGGGATTTTTCATGGGCAACATATTTAGAAGAAGCATATGATGATTTTAAATATTTAGATGAACTGCCAGGTAAAAAGATTTTGCTAAAAGGCAACCATGATTATTGGTGGACAACGATTACCAATATGAAAAATTATTTAAAAGAAAATAAATTTAATACAATCGATTTTTTGCATAATAATAGCTATTTCATTGAAGATAAGATAATAGTTGGAACACGAGGATGGAATTTGTTAGAAACAGAAAATAGCGAGAAAATGATAAATAGAGAAAATAATAGATTAAAATTATCAATTGAAGATGGAATTCAAAAGTTTGGAAAAGAAAAAGAAATAGTAGTATTTATGCATTATCCACCAATAACCATAAACAATGCAAATTCGGAATTTGTAAAAACTATGAAACAGTATGAAATAAAGAGGTGCTATTATGCACACTTACATGGAAATTCTCATAAAGATGCAATAGAAGGCATAAAAAATGGAATATATTTCAAATTGATTAGCGCAGATTACTTGAAATTCGACTTATTCGAGATTTAAGTATTGCAAAAAATAAAAAGTGTGATATAATTGAAACGTTAATTATCAGAGAATAGAAAGGAATGTTTAAACAAAATGAGTGTAAAAGTAGAAAAAACAGAAAATACAAACGAAGTAAAATTAAGCTTTGAAATAGAGGCAGAAAAATTTGATGAAGCAATGAAAAAAGTATATTCAAAAACGGCTAAGTATTTTAATGTACCAGGATTTAGAAAAGGAAAAGCACCAATGCAAATGGTAGAAAAGCAATATGGAGCTTCAATTTTTTATGAAGATACATTTAATGAATTAGTTCCAGAAATATATGACGAAGCAATAAAGGCAAATAATGTGGAAGCAGTAAGCAGACCACAAATAGATATACAACAAATGGAAAAAGGAAAAAATTTAATCTTTACAGCGATAGTTCAAGTGATTCCAGAAGTAAAGTTAGGAAAATATAAAGGTATAGAACTAAATAAAATAGAGTATAATGTATCTGACGAAGACATAGAACACGAATTAGGACATATGCAAGAAAAAAATTCAAGAATTGTTACTGTAGAAGATAGACCAGTAGAGCCAAAAGACATAACTGTAATAGATTTTGAAGGATTTGTAGATGGAAAAGCGTTTGATGGTGGAAAAGCAGAAAAACACGAACTAGAAATAGGAAGTAATACATTTATACCAGGCTTTGAAGACCAAATAATTGGCATGAAAATAGAAGAAGAAAAAGACATAAATGTAAAATTCCCAGAAGAATACTTTTCAAAAGATTTAGCAGGAAAAGATGCTACATTTAAAGTAAAATTACATGAAATAAAGAAAAAAGAATTACCAGAATTAGATGACGAATTTGCGAAAGACGTTAGTGAATTTGACACACTTGAAGAATTAAAGAATAGTATAAAAGAAAAAATTCAAACTGAAAATGACTCAAGGGCAAAATACGAAACAGAGGAATCTGCAATAAAAGCTGTTTGCGAAAATACAGCAATAGATATACCATCAGCTATGATAGACAATGAAATAGAAAATATGATACAAGACGTTAAAACAAGATTGTCTTACCAAGGACTATCAATAGAACAATATTTAAAAATGATAAACAAGACAGAAGCAGATATGAGAAATGAGTTCAAAGAGCAAGCCGAAAGATCTGTAAAATCAAGATTGGTTTTAGATGCAATTGCTAAAGCAGAAAAATTAGAAAATTCAGAAGAAGAAATAGCAGAAAAGATAAAGGAAATGGCTGAAAATTATGGAAAGAAAGAAGAAGAACTTCTAAAAAATGAACAATTGAAAAACTATTTAGAAGAAAATATGAAAACAGAAAAAGCTATTAAATTTATCGTTGAAAATGCAAAAATAAAATAAAGGGAGGAAAAGCACATTGGAAGAAAATAGTTTAGTTCCATATGTAATTGAACAAACAGCCAAAGGAGAAAGGTCATATGATATATTTTCAAGACTTTTGAAAGACAGAATTATTTTTTTGGGAGAAGACGTTAATCCAACTTCAGCTAGCCTAGTAATAGCACAACTACTTTTCTTGGAATCCGAAGATCCAGATAAAGAAATATTTTTATATATAAATAGCCCAGGAGGTTCAATTACTGATGGTATGGCAATAGTTGACACAATGAATTATATAAAATGCCCAGTATCAACAATATGCGTAGGAATGGCAGCAAGCATGGGAGCTGTACTTTTGGCATCAGGAGAAAAAGGGAAAAGATATGCTACTCCAAATGCAGAAATTTTAATTCATCAACCATTAATAGCAGGTGGAGGATTATCTGGACAAACAACAGAAATTAAAATACACGCAGACCATATGGTTAAAACAAGAGAAAAATTGAATAAGTTATTAAGTGAAAGAACGGGTCAACCATTAGAAATAATAGATAGAGATACAGAAAGAGATAACTATATGACAGCAGAAGAAGCTTTAAAATATGGACTTATAGATGGAATAATGGATAAAAGACACTAAAGTTGCTAAATGATTTATGCTTTTAGAAAGGAAAGAAAAGTTAACATGGCAAATAAAAATATAAAGTGTTCATTTTGTGGAAAGTCGCAAGAAGGCGTGGATAGAATAATTGCTGGGCCAGGAGTGTATATTTGCAATGAATGTATTAAAGTCTGCTCAAATATATTAGAAGATGAATTATACGAAGATAGCGAACTAACATATACATTGGACAAAATTAACAATTTACCTACACCAGCGGAAATAAAGAATATATTGGATTCTTATGTAATAGGACAGGAGGAAGCTAAAAAAACCTTATCTGTTGCAGTTTATAATCATTATAAAAGAATTAATAATAAAAATAATGTTGAATCTGACGTAGAAATACAAAAGAGCAATGTGTTGCTTTTAGGCCCAACAGGTTGTGGAAAAACACTTTTAGCGCAAACATTAGCAAAAATATTAGAAGTTCCGTTTGCAATAGCTGATGCTACAACCTTAACAGAGGCGGGCTATGTTGGAGAAGACGTAGAAAATATTTTGTTGAAATTGATTCAAGCCGCAGATTATGACATAGCAAAAGCAGAAAAGGGAATAATATATATTGACGAAATAGACAAGATTTCAAGAAAGTCAGAGAATCCTTCAATTACAAGGGATGTAAGTGGAGAAGGTGTGCAACAGGCTTTACTAAAAATAGTTGAAGGCACAACTGCATCTGTTCCACCTCAAGGAGGAAGAAAACACCCACATCAAGAATTTTTACAAATCAATACTGAAAATATATTATTTATATGTGGAGGAGCCTTTGAAGGGCTAGAAAAAATAGTTAAAGATAGAATAGGAAAGAAAACAATAGGTTTTGGAGCAGAAATTGAAAGTAAAAAAGATATAAGCAAATATGAAGTATTTGAAAAACTGCTACCACAAGATTTATTAAAGTTTGGATTAATTCCGGAATTTGTTGGAAGACTACCAATAATAGCAACTTTAAAGGAATTAGATAAGCAAGCGTTAATAGATATAGTAACTAAGCCTAAAAATGCACTAGTAAAACAATATCAAAAGCTATTTGAAATTGATAATGTTCAATTGGAATTTGAAGAAGATGCATTGGAACAAATTGTGGAAAAAGCAATAGAGAGAAAAACGGGAGCAAGAGGGTTGCGCTCTATTATTGAAGAAATAATGAGGGACATTATGTTTGAGATTCCTTCAAACCCAAAGATAGAAAAGTGCATTATAACAAAAGAAACTGTTACTAGTGGAGAACCTCCTAAAATTATAATCAATAATAATAGAGAAGTTACAAAAATGAATACAACAAGAAAAAAAGAAACAACTAAAAAGATAACAGAAACAGCATAAGAAGCAAATAATTTCCTTGCCAAATTCTGAAAACTTGGCAAGGAAATTATTGAAAAAACATCATGGTTAAAGAAGTAAAATAAGAAAAAGAAAGAACTTCAAAAAAATATAAAAATTTTTCAAAAAAAATTAAAAATTGTGTTGACAACAGATAAACGCTGTGCTAAAATAGATATTGTTGTTACCCAAGAGGAGCAACAAAAAAAGTACATTGAAAAGTAAACAATAAACCTTTGAGAAAAGAAACCAATAATAAAGATAGAAGCAAACTATCTATAAAAAAATGGTCAGCAAAATAAAGAGCTAAATAACTCAAAAAAGATATATGGGTAGCATAGAAATATGCGAAGAATATATACCATTAACAAGAGAGTTTGATCCTGGCTCAGGATAAACGCTGGCGGCGCACATAAGACATGCAAGTCGAACGGAAGTCGTTATAAAAAGAGAGAAGATTTATCGGATTGAATTTTATAACAATGGCTTTAGTGGCGGACTGGTGAGTAACGCGTAAGGAACCTACCTGTTAGAGGGGAACAACAATGAGAAATCATTGCTAATACCGCATATGCCATAACTACCGCATGGTAGAAGTGGGAAAGGAGTAATCCGCTGATAGATGGCCTTGCGTCTGATTAGTTAGTTGGTGGGGTAACGGCCTACCAAGACGACGATCAGTAGCCGGACTGAGAGGTTGAACGGCCACATTGGGACTGAGATACGGCCCAGACTCCTACGGGAGGCAGCAGTCGGGAATATTGCGCAATGGAGGAAACTCTGACGCAGTGACGCCGCGTGCAGGAAGAAGGTTTTCGGATTGTAAACTGCTTTAGACAGGGAAGAGAAAGGACAGTACCTGTAGAATAAGCTCCGGCTAACTACGTGCCAGCAGCCGCGGTAATACGTAGGGAGCGAGCGTTATCCGGATTTATTGGGTGTAAAGGGTGCGTAGACGGGAATACAAGTTAGTTGTGAAATACCTCGGCTTAACTGAGGAACTGCAACTAAAACTATATTTCTTGAGTACAGGAGAGGTAAGTGGAATTCCTAGTGTAGCGGTGAAATGCGTAGATATTAGGAGGAACACCAGTGGCGAAGGCGACTTACTGGACTGAAACTGACGTTGAGGCACGAAAGTGTGGGGAGCAAACAGGATTAGATACCCTGGTAGTCCACACCGTAAACGATGGATACTAGGTGTAGGAGATATTAAGTCTTCTGTGCCGTCGCAAACGCAGTAAGTATCCCACCTGGGGAGTACGGCCGCAAGGTTGAAACTCAAAGGAATTGACGGGGGCCCGCACAAGCAGTGGAGTATGTGGTTTAATTCGAAGCAACGCGAAGAACCTTACCAGGGCTTGACATATAGATGAATATATAAGAGATTATATAGCTCTTCGGAGCATCTATACAGGTGGTGCATGGTTGTCGTCAGCTCGTGTCGTGAGATGTTGGGTTAAGTCCCGCAACGAGCGCAACCCCTGTTTCTAGTTGCCAGCACGTCAAGGTGGGAACTCTAGAAAGACTGCCGTAGATAATACGGAGGAAGGTGGGGATGACGTCAAATCATCATGCCCTTTATGTCCTGGGCTACACACGTACTACAATGGCTGTAACAGAGGGAAGCAAGCTAGTGATAGCAAGCGAAACCCCAAAAGCAGTCACAGTTCGGATTGAAGGCTGAAACTCGCCTTCATGAAGCCGGAATTGCTAGTAATGGCAGGTCAGCATACTGCCGTGAATACGTTCCCGGGCCTTGTACACACCGCCCGTCACACCATGAGAGTTGGGAATACCCGAAGCCTGTGAGCCAACTATTTATAGAGGCAGCAGTCGAAGGTAGAATCAATGATTGGGGTGAAGTCGTAACAAGGTAGCCGTATCGGAAGGTGCGGCTGGATCACCTCCTTTCTAAGGAGAAAGAAAAGGCTTTCTTTATCATAAGTTTATTGTTTATTTTTCAATGTACTTTAAACAGTACATTATAAATTTAGAGTGTAGGCTCACAAAAGAGGAACAACTATACAATACTCTAATATATGGGCTCATAGCTCAGATGGTTAGAGCGCACGCCTGATAAGCGTGAGGTCGATGGTTCGATTCCATTTGAGCCCACCAAACAAACACTAAAAATAACATACAAGGTGTTTGTAGCACATTGAAAAATATATAGAGAGAAAAAATAAGGTAAACTAGCGTACTATAAAATCTAAGCGAAAGCGAAGAAAAATAGTACAACAATTAAACCAAAAATAATAATTGAGACAATGTTAAACATTGAAGAAATTATTAACAATGAAAACCAAAAAAGAATGCAATATTGTATTGCGTTTAAGACATTGCGAAACAGAGTCGAGTAGTACAAGGCAGTCAAAGTAAAAAAACGGAAACGTACATTGGTACGTTGAGCATTTTTAAACTGAAGACTAACGAAGTAATACAAAGATTATGTATAGCAAGAGGTTAAGCTACAAAGAGCGTAGGGAGAATGCCTAGGTACCAAGAGCCGATGAAGGACGTGATAAGCTGCGAAAAGCTACGGGGAGGAGCAAATATCCATCAATCCGTAGATGTCCGAATGAGGGAACTCATATGGCAAAAAGAAGCCATATATCTATGTACAAGTAAAGTAGTACATAAGAAGGGAACGTGGGGAACTGAAACATCTAAGTACCCATAGGAAGAGAAAATAAACAATGATTTCTGTAGTAGTGGCGAGCGAACCAGAAAGAGCCCAAACCATAAGTAGAAATACATATGGGGTACGGACTACCATAAACTACTAACAAGTCTAATAGAATCATCTGGGAAGGTGAACCAAAGACGGTGAAAGTCCAGTATATGAAAGATAAGTTAGGGTAGGTAGAATCCAGAGTAGTGCGAGACACAGGGAATCTCGTATGAAAGAGCGGGGACCATCCCGTAAGGCTAAATACTACTTGGTAACCGATAGTGAACGAGTACCGTGAGGGAAAGGTGAAAAGGACCCCGGGAGGGGAGTGAAAGAGAACCTGAAACCCTATGTTTACAAGCAGATAGAGCGATTTAAGGCGCGATATCGTACTTTTTGTAGAACGGTCCAGCGAGTTATTGTATGTGGCGAGGTTAAATTCTAAGAAGGAATGGAGCCGAAGAGAAATCGAGTCTGAAAAGGGCGAATAAGTCATATATAATAGACCCGAAACCGGGTGACCTATCCATGGTCAGGATGAAGCTAAAGTAAAATTTAGTGGAGGTCCGAACTGATTGTCGTTAAAAAGGCACCGGATGAACTGTGGATAGCGGAGAAATTCCAATCGAACTCGGAGATAGCTGGTTCTCCTCGAAATAGCTTTAGGGCTAGCCTTGAGGTAAAACATGTGGGGGTAGAGCACTGAATGATTTAGGGGCCAAACCAGGTTACCGACATCTATCAAACTGCGAATACCATGTGGAAGTACTCAGGAGTCAGACTGCGGGAGCTAAGTTCCGTGGTCAAAAGGGAAAGAGCCCAGACCGACAATTAAGGTCCCAAAGAGATAGTTAAGTGGAAAACGATGTGAAAATGCAAAGACAACCAGGATGTTGGCTTAGAAGCAGCCATACATTAAAAGAGTGCGTAACAGCTCACTGGTCGAGTGAATTTGCGCGGAAAATTACCGGGGCTAAACTATCCACCGAAATTACGGATTGCAGTACATTTAACAATGTATGCGGAAAGAGAAAAGAAGAAAGAAGTATATATTGTTAAGTGTACTGTAGTGGTAGAGGAGCATTCTGTAGTAGGAAGAAGCCAAAGCGAGAGCATTAGTGGACGAGACAGAAGAGAGAATGCTGGAATAAGTAGCGAGAGCAAGGTGAGAATCCTTGCCGTCGAAAGTCTAAGGTTTCCTGGGGAAGGTTCGTCCGCCCAGGGTAAGTCGGGACCTAAGGAGAGGCCGAGAAGGCGTATCTGATGGACAGCAGGTTGAAATTCCTGCACTACCGATACTTTAAAAAACGTCAAGGGACGCAGGAGAGGAAGGAAAGCGAGGAAGAGGAAAGACTCGTATCGAAAGATATAGTGAAAAAATGAAGTAACGAATTTCCAAGAATCACACTGACGAGAAAAGCTTGATGACATTAAGTAAAGGTACCCGTACCGCAAACCGACACAGGTAGATGAGGAGAGGATCCTAAGACGAACGGGAGAAGCATTGTTAAGGAACTCGGCAAAATGACCCCGTAACTTCGGGAGAAGGGGAACCTAGGTAAAACTAGGTCGCAGAGAAAAGGCCCAAGCAACTGTTTAACAAAAACACAGGTTTCTGCTAAATCGAAAGATGAAGTATAGGAGCTGACGCCTGCCCAGTGCTGGAAGGTCAAGGGGAGATGTTAGAAGAAATTCGAAGCATAGAACCAAAGCCCCAGTGAACGGCGGCCGTAACTATAACGGTCCTAAGGTAGCGAAATTCCTTGTCAGGTAAGTTCTGACCCGCACGAAAGGCGTAATGATTTGGGCACTGTCTCGACAATGTACCCGGCGAAATTGTAGTACTAGTGAAGATGCTAGTTACCTGCGACAAGACAGAAAGACCCCATGGAGCTTTACTGTAGTTTGATATTGGGTTTTGGTAATTTATGTACAGGATAGGTGGGAGACAGAGAAGGATGTGCGTCAGCATATCTGGAGTCAACGTTGGGATACCACTCTTAAGTTATTGAAATTCTAACTTGTGATCATAAACTGGTCAGAGGACAATGTCAGACGGGCAGTTTGACTGGGGCGGTCGCCTCCAAAAGAGTAACGGAGGCGCCCAAAGGTTCCCTCAGTGCGGACAGAAATCGCACAAAAGAGTGTAAAGGCAGAAGGGAGCTTAACTGGAAGATAGACATATCGAGCAGATACGAAAGTAGGGCTTAGTGATCCGGTGGAATTGAATGGAAAAGCCATCGCTCAACGGACAAAAGTTACCCTGGGGATAACAGGCTTATCTCCCCCAAGAGTTCACATCGACGGGGAGGTTTGGCACCTCGATGTCGGCTCATCGCATCCTGGAGCGGAAGTACGTTCCAAGGGTTGGGCTGTTCGCCCATTAAAGCGGTACGCGAGCTGGGTTCAGAACGTCGTGAGACAGTTCGGTCCTTATCTGTCGCAGGCGGAAGATATTTGAAGGGAGCTGTCCTTAGTACGAGAGGACCAGGATGGACATACCGATGGTTTATCAGTTGTCACACCAGTGGCATGGCTGAGTAGCCAAGTATGGAAGGGATAAACGCTGAAAGCATCTAAGTGTGAAGCCCACCCTAAGATAAGATATCTCATACCGTAAGGTAGTAAGATTCCATAAAGACTATGTGGTTGATAGGTTGGAGGTGTAAGTACAGTAATGTATTGAGCTGACCAATACTAATAAATCGAGGGCTTAACCACTAATATATATTGGTTTACAATTTATCTCTCTATGTATTTTTGAGTGTGCTATTATACAAGTACATAACACTTTTCTGGTGACGATAACATAGAGGCAATACCTGTTCCCATCCCGAACACAGAAGTCAAGCTCTATTGTGCCGACGATATTTGCGGGTTACCCTGCTGAGAAAATAGGTTGTTGCCAGATTTTTTTTGTCTTACATTATTTTTATATTATCTATCTACGAAAACAGAAATTAGAAGTAATAAAAAATTATTATTTGTAATTTCTGTTTTATTTTGTTGAGAATTTTATTGAAAATATTTACATTAAATGATAATATTTTAATGAAATCTATGTAAATGTCATAATATAATGTAACATTTATATAAACAAATAATAAAATATTAATGTTAATGTATTTGTGCAAGGAGGAATTAATTTGGAAAAAACAATATGGAAGTCAGGTACTTTTATTTATCCACTGCCAGTAGTAATGGTATCATGTGGAGACATGGAAAAAAGTAATATTATAACTGTTGCTTGGACAGGAATTATGAATACTAATCCAGCTATGTGTTATATATCAGTTAGACCAGAAAGATATTCGTATAATTTAATTAAAGATATTGGAGAGTTTGCAATTAATTTAACAACTCAGGATTTAGTATATGCAACAGATTGGTGTGGAGTCAAAACAGGTGCTAAAGTGGATAAATTCAAGGAAATGAAACTTACAAAACAAAAAGCGGAAAATATTAAATGCCCTTTAATAGCAGAAAGCCCTATTTCAATTGAATGTAAAGTAAAAGATATAAAAGAATTGGGAAGTCACCATATGTTTATAGCAGATGTACTTTCAATAGATGTTGCAGAAAAATATATTGATAGTGCTGGAGCATTTGATATATCAAAATGTGGACTAATAGCATATGCAAATGGTGGGTATTATAATTTGGATAAAAAAATAGGCAAATTTGGCTATTCAGTTCAAAAAAACTTGAAAAAATAATTTATAAGATATAGAATAGTAATCAAAAGAAAAAAGGAAAGGTGATGTATGTGAAAAATAATAAAGGACTAATTGCAATAATAATTATATTAGCTATTTTAGTCATTGCACTTGGAGTATATATTTTTAAGGGGGAAAGTATAAGACAATGGGTCTCTAAAGATGTGCCAAAAACAACAGAAGAAAATAATACAAAGTATGAGGAAGATGTTAATAAAATTATAACACTTGGAACAGGAATGAAAAGACCAAGTCAATATAAACCGAGTGAACAATATTATATAATAGATAATCGAAAATATGAATTAAATACACTCGTAAACTCATTAAAAAATGAAGAGCTAAAAAAAGAGATTAACACATTTATAAAAGAAAGCACAGATAAGCTCGAAAATAAAAGAAGTGATTTTCAACAATATATAGAAGAAGGAAATAAAGAAAGAGAAAAAATTGAAAGGGCAGGAAATAAATTAGACTATTACAGAGTTATTTCAACGAATGGAAATTTAGGAGATGAAAGTGATCCAATACAGATTTTTACTGAATGGAAATGTACAAATGGGTATTTATCAATATCATTGTCATATAAATATGCATATGGTGAACTTATAAACAGAACTTCTAGAAAAGATTCAAAAATTTTTAATTATGGACCATATGAAATATATTGTGCTACATATGATTTGTATACTGGAAAAAGAATACAATTCAGTGATTTATTCTTTGAAGGAGAAGACTACGGCGCAGAATTGTATGAATTTATGAAAGGTAAAATAGCAACAGATATTATGGAGCAATACGTAAAAAGAGAATTTACAACATTACCACAAGATTATCAATATTTTACAATAGAAAACATTATATTTAATAAACAAAATTTGTATTTTTCTGAAGCAACAGAAATATCAACAGCATACTATTATACAATGTTTCCAATTTTAAGTATTGCTAGAGACATGAAAAATATATTTAGTAATGATGTAAAAATAGAAACAGATGATGCATTGGGAAAACCAATGGTGCAAATAACTCAAATTCAAATAAACAATAATACATATGTAATTGGTAAGATAAAACATTGGGACAAAAATATAGAAAACAAAATAAATAATAGTATAATAAAATGTGCAGAAGAATTAGATAAAAATGGTATATTTGACAAAATAAACAAAAATAATATATTTACGGTAACCTCTTGGCAATATAATTATGATGGCGAAAAAATAAGAACAATGGTTATACAACAGCTGAATAACAAAGAACAGGCAATTGAAATTCTACTAAATGCACAAACTGGAGATATTGAAGAATTATATTGTAGAGAAGATGTAAGTGCAGGGGAAACTTCAAATGAAACAGTAAGAAATAGCATATTAAAAGAACTTAATGCCATTTTACAAAAATTAAAAAATTAAAATGAACCATATAGCAAAATCTCAAGTCATATAAATGGATTGAAAGAAATAGATAGCGTAAAGTAAAAATATAGGGGCGATTTTAATCGCCCGCACTTCGAAGGAACTACTAAAAAAGAAATAAAAAGGGGGAAACATATGAAGAAATACAAAGTGTATACAACAATATTAATTATTTTAATATTGTTAGTACTAACAGCATTAGGATTATACATTTTTAAAAAAGATACTGTAAAAAGTTGGCTTGATTTAAAAGAGGCAAATGTTGTTACGCAAGAGCCAAAGGTAGAAGAACCAAAAAAAGAAGAAACACCAACAAGAATTGATAAAATTATAACACTTGGAACAGGAATGAAAAGACCAAGCAATTATAAACCAACAGATTCATATTGCATTTACGAATATAAATATGAATTAGAAGATTTAGTTAACAATTTAAATAATGTTCAGTTAAAAAATGAAATAAATACATTTATAAAGGAAAGTAAAACAAAATTAACAAAAGATGAAGTAGAATTTAAAAAATATATTGATGAAGGAAATAAACTAAAAGGTAAGGTAAAAATAAAAGGTTTAGATTCAGAAGCAGAATATTATAGTCCAGAAATAGGAGCAAGTGATTATTATAGCAGAGTTATTCCTTTTGAGGAAGAAAAAAACGCAATAGGAATAACTGTTGATTGGAAATGCGTAAATGGATACTTGTCGATTTCTCTATATTATAAATACAGATATGGAGATATAGTAAATTTTATAGGTGATAATCTTCAAAATAGTGGTATATATAAATCATATTGTGCTACATATGATTTATACACAGGCAAAAAAATACAACTTAGTGACTTATTTTTCGAAGGAGAAAATTATAGTACAGAATTATATGAGTTAATGCAAAGTAAAATGTCTGTTGAAGGATATGGCAATTATGTTAAAAGGGATTTTTTAACATTAGAACAAAACTATGAAAAGTTTACACTAAATAGTATTTTCTTTGACAAGCAAAATACAGTATTTTCCGAAGGAGCAATAATACCAACAGAATATTATTATACAATATTTCCTGTAATAACAATAGAAAGAGATATGAAAGGAATATTTAATGATAAAATTGAAATAAATAAATTTGCAAGGTTTGGTTTTAGAAATCAAATTGTCCAAACAGAAGTAAATGGAATTCCATATAAAATACCTAAAATAAAGCATTGGGATGATAAAATAGGAGAAAAAATAAACACAAATATAGAAAAATATATGGAATATATAATGAAAAACTATAAAGACATTTTGGATACAAGTAGATTTGCAGAAGGGACATATAAGAGCAATACAGTAGAATTAAGTTATAATGAGGAAAATATAAGATATATAATTAATTATAAAAGTGCATATCCATTTATAGAAATTATTGTAAATAGATACACAGGTGAATTAGAAAGTGTAGAGCCAAGCATGGGAATGATCTCAATAGGACCTAATAGTATATCTTGGAGTGATGCTTTAGAAAAAATGAAAGGTTTATAAATTTTTGTTTATATAAATTTAAAGGAGGAATTTTAGATGAAAAAAGCAGTAATTGTTTTAGCAGTTATATTAGTATTAATACTAATAGGTGGAGTTGGCTATATAGTATGGGACAATGCACAAAGTAATATAGGACAAGCAGAAAATAACAAACCAAACGAAACTATAGTGAATGACACAGCAAAAGCGGCAGAGTTAAGAGAAAAATTAAAAGGGAATTTTCCTAAAATGGATGGTTCAACTTCAACAATACCATTGGAAGCGGGGATTGTAGCAGCATTTGAAGGAATATCACAAGAAGAAGCAGAAGCAAAGATAAAACATTCTACAACATATGGATCATTTGAAAACTTATTAGAAGGAAAATGTGAATTAGTATTTGTGCCATTATTATCAGATGAACAAAAAAAAGCAGCAGAAGATAAAGGGATAGAATTAGAAATAGTTCCTATAACAAAAGAAGCTTTTGTATTTGTTATTAATCCAGATAATACAGTAGATACATTAACACAAGAACAAATAAGAAAAATATACACAGGAGAAATAAAAAACTGGAAAGAACTTGGTGGAGATGATGCTGAAATAGTAGCATATCAAAGAGACGAAACATCAGGAAGCCAAAACAATATGAAAGTATTTATGAAGGGATATAATTTAATAAAAGCAAAACAAGAATTTATATTAGAAAGCATGAATAGCATTTTAGATGTTATAGCAGGATATGATAATGGAAAATATTCAATAGGGTATTCTGTACATGCATATGCAAGAAATATGTATAACTTAGCAGGAATTAAATTTGTGAAAGTAGATGGAGTAGAACCAAGTTATAAAACCATAGAAGATGGAACATATCCACTAATAGATTATAAATATGCTATATTTAATAAAAAAGAGGCAGAAGGTTCAAATGTAAGAAATATGGTTGAATGGTTGCTAACATCAGAAGGCCAAAAAGCAATGTCAAATGCAGGATATGTACCAGTAAAAGCAACAAAATAAAAAAATATTAAAAATGAAACAAGAAAAACAGTACCAAATGTTGACATATTGTAAAAAAGATGGTACAATAATTAAGCGTATGTAGTAAAACATACGCTTAAAAAAATAAAATTAATTATAAGCGTAAGAACTTAAGGTGGAGGTGTATTAAATGGCAGCAAAAGGAGCAAGAGAAGCAATTACATTAGAATGTACAGAATGTAAAAGAAGAAACTATACAACAGAAAAGAACAAAAAAAATAATACAGAGAGATTAGAAGTAGAAAAATATTGCAAATTCTGTAAAAAACATACAACACATAAAGAAACAAAATAGCTTTGTAAGGGGGATTAAAAATGCCAAAGGATAATAAGGTAAAAAAAGAGAAAAAGCATTTTTTTAGAGATTTCAAAGCGGAATTAAAAAGAGTAATTTGGCCTACACCAAAGCAACTTATAAATAATACCATTGCAGTAATAACAATAGTACTAATTACTGCAGCTGTTGTATTTGCTTTAGATTTTGTTTTTGAAAATATGAACAAATATGGAATTAACAAAATAAAAGAAACTGTTGAAAGCCATAAACAAGAAGAAAACACAGAAGGAGAAAATGCAAACGAAGAAAATGCAGAAAACTCTGAAAATAACGGCGAAACAGAAAATGGAACAGAAGACAATACAGCAAAAGCAGAAAATAAAGAAGTAGAGTAATAAAGGAGGCTAAATTATGTCTCAAGAAAATGAATTAATACCAAAATGGTATGTTGTTCATACATATTCAGGCTATGAAAATAAAGTTAAAACAGATTTGGAAAAAACAATAAAAAATAGAGAATTAGAAGATTATTTTTTTGATATAATTGTTCCAATGGAAGAACAAATAGAAATTAAAGAAGGAAAAAGAAAAACTAATTTAAGAAAAGTATTTCCAAGTTATGTATTGGTTAAAATGATAGTTACTGAGAAGACATGGTATATTGTTAGAAATACAAGAGGAGTTACTGGATTTGTAGGTTCAGGAACAGACCCAATACCATTAACAGAAGAAGAAATAAGAAAAATGGGATTTGAAGTGAAGGAAGTTAATGTAGACTATTCTGTAAATGACTCTGTAAAAATATTAGATGGTGCATTAAGGGATTTCGTAGGGACAGTAACAGAAATAAACAAAGAAAAACACAAAGTAAAAGTTTTGGTGTCTATGTTTGGTAGAGAAACACCAGTAGAACTAGAATTCTCGCAAGTAGAAAAAATATAAAGTTTATAATCTATTTATTAGGTTAATATACATATTTTACATTTTAAAGGAGGTGCAAAAAAATGGCAGAAAAAGAAATTGGTAGTGTTATAAAATTACAAATACCTGCCGGAAAGGCAAGTCCAGCTCCACCAGTAGGTCCAGCATTAGGTGGTACAGGTGTAAATATCATGCAATTCGTAAAAGAATTTAATGATAGAACAGCAAATTTAGGTGGTGTTAAAATTCCAGTTGTTTTAACTGTATATAAAGATAAAACATTTGAATTCATAACAAAAGAACCACCAATGGCAGTGTTAATAAAAAAAGCAGCTAAAATCGAAAAAGCTTCAGGAAAACCAAATAGAGAAAAAGTTGCAACAATTACAAAAGCACAAGTAGAGGAAATTGCTAAACAAAAAATGCCAGACTTAAATGCAGCATCATTAGAAAGTGCTATGAGCATGGTGGCAGGGACAGCAAGATCTATGGGTGTTATTGTAGCAGAATAATATGGGAGAAACAATATTAGTTTCGTTAATACCAAAGGAGGGTAAAATGAAAAGAGGAAAGAGATATCAAGAAGCAGAAAAGCTTGTTGACAAGAAAAAAAATTATAGTGTAAAAGAAGCGCTAGAAACAATCGAAAAAATGCCAAAACCAAAATTCGATGAAACAGTAGAACTACATGTTAAATTAGGTGTTGACTCAAAACAAGCAGACCAACAAGTTAGAGGTACAACAGTACTTCCAAATGGTACAGGAAAAACACAAAGAGTATTAGTATTTGCAAAAGGGCCAAAAGCAGATGAAGCTACAAAAGCAGGAGCAGATTTTGTTGGAGCAGAAGAATTAATACCAAAAATTGAAAAAGAAAATTGGTTTGACTATGATGTAATAGTTGCAACTCCAGATATGATGGGTGTTGTAGGAAGATTAGGTAAAGTATTAGGACCAAAAGGATTAATGCCAAACCCTAAATCAGGAACTGTAACAATGGATGTTACAAAAGCTATTAATGAAATTAAATCTGGAAAAGTTGAATATAGATTAGATAAAAATAATATTATTCACTTAGGATTTGGAAAAGTTTCATTTGGTGTAGAAAAATTAGCAGAGAACTATGAAACAATTATAAATGCTATTATAAAAGCAAAACCAGCAGCAGCTAAAGGACAATACATTAAAAGTGTTGCAATTTCTACAACTATGGGACCAAGTATGTATATTGACCAAAAATAAATAAAAGCCAAAGAAAGTAAGCAATAAAGTAAGTCTTACCTAGGCATAAATTGAGCGGATTAAACCAATCTTTGTATGCCTATGGCTTGAAAGATTGGTTTTAATTTTTAAGTATGTTAAAGTGAGGTGAATATATAAAATGGCAAATCAAAAAATTATAAAACAAAAAGAAAAAGAAGTAAATGAACTAGCAGATAAATTAAAAGAAGCTAAAATGGTACTTTTAACAGATTACAGAGGAATTAATGTTGCGGATGTTACAAAACTAAGAGCAGATTTAAGACCTACAGCTGTAGAATATAAAGTTATAAAAAATAACATTATAAGAAGAGCATTAGAGGTTAATGGAGAATCTGGATTAAATGAATTATTAGAAGGACCAATAGCAATAGTTTATGGTACAGGAGATTACCTAGAACCTGCTAAAATAATATATAATTTTTCTAAAGATAATGATTTCTACAAAATAAAAGGTGGAATTATTGATGGAAAAGTTATGACAGCAGAAGAAATAATAACACTTGCAAAATTACCATCAAGACAAGAATTACTTGGAATGCTTGCTGGTGCATTGCTTGGAAATATTTCAAAACTTGCAGTTGGACTTAATGAAGTTTGTAAACAAAAGGAAAATGTATAGAGAAAAAATAAAGTAAATCTTTACTTTAGAAAGATAGAGATTACTAACATTTACAATAATAGAGTTGTGAACTTAAATCACAAGAAAATAAAATTTAGGAGGATTAAAAAATGATAGAAGAATTATTAGAAAAAATTGATGCTTTAACGGTTGCAGAATTAGCAGAATTAGTTAAAGCTATAGAAGAAAAATACGGAGTATCTGCAGTAGCTGCAGCAGCTCCAGCAGCAGGAACAGCAGCTGCCGCTGAAGAAAAAACAAGCTTTAATGTAGTATTAAAAGAAGCAGGAGCAAATAAAATACAAGTTATAAAAGTTGTAAGAGATGCTACTGGATTAGGATTAAAAGAAGCTAAAGATTTAGTAGACGGAGCTCCAAAAACAGTTAAAGAGAATGTAGCTAAAGAAGAAGCAGAAGAATTAAAAGCTAAATTCACAGAAGCTGGAGCAGTAATAGAATTACAATAATATAAAAATAATATAGAAAATATAGGACTGTTAACAAAAAGTTAGCAGTCTATTTTTTGAGTTTCAACACTTGACTTTAACAAATATAAGTTATAAAATATAAAAATGTTAATATATTGTAATCAAAGGAGACTAATATGATAATATTATTAGATGCGATGGGTGGAGATAATGCACCAGATGCAACAATAAAAGGAGCAGTAAAAGCAATAAATGACATTAAAGCTGAAGTTGTTCTAATAGGGAATAAAGATATAATTAATAAAAAAATAAAAGAATTCTATGATAAAGATGATATAAAAGAAATTTCACCAAGGTTATCAATACATCATACAACAGAAACAATTGAAATGGTAGATATACCAACACATGCTATAAAACATAAAAAAGATTCATCAATGGTAGTAGGGTTTAATATGTTAAAAGAAGGTAAAGGCGATGTATTTATATCTGCAGGCAATTCAGGGGCATTATTAACAGGTGCAACATTATTAGTAGGCAGAATAAAGGGAATTGATAGACCGGCACTTGCAGGAATTTTACCTTCATATAAGAGTAGACTGCTATTAATGGATTGCGGTTCTAATACGAATTGTAAACCAATAAACTTATTACAATTTGCACAAATGTCAAGCATATATTTAAAAAATACATTTAATATGGATAGAAACCCAACAGTAGGACTTTTAAATATAGGAACAGAAGAAACAAAAGGCAATGAATTAATAAAAGAATCATATAAATTGTTAAAAGAAAAAGCAGAGGAATTAAATATAAACTTTGTTGGCAATGTAGAGGGAAGAGATGCGTTCTCTGGGCAATTAGATATACTAATTACAGATGGATTTACAGGAAATATATTTTTAAAAACAGTAGAAGGATTTGGAAAATTTATTAAAAAAACATTAACAGAAAGTTTGAAAAAGAATATATTGTCTGTAATTGGAAGCTTGCCAGCATTACCATCTATTAAAAGATTTGGAAAAATGGTAGATTACAAGGAATATGGTGGTGCGCTATTTTTAGGGGTAAACAAACCAGTTGTAAAAGCACATGGAAGCAGTGATGAAAAATTATTTGAATATACTATAAAGCAGGCAGAAAAATTTGTGGAGAATCAAGCAGTAGAAAAGTTGATTAAGGCATTTGAACAACAAGAAAAATAAGTAGAAAAATTATACAAAATAACTTGACAATTAAACTTATATGTATTATTGTTAAATGGAAAAAGATAATAAACAATTAAAAGGAGGTGAACTTATAATGAGTTCAGAAGAAATATTTGAAAAAGTAAAAGGTGTAATAGTAGAACAATTAGGTGTTGCAGAAGGTAATATTACAATGAAAGCATCTTTTATAGATGATTTAGGTGCAGATTCTTTAGATATAGTAGAATTAATAATGGCTTTAGAGGAAGAATTTGACATAGAAATACCAGACAGTGATGCAGAAAAAGTTGTAACTGTAGGAGATGTAGTAGAGTATATAAAAGATCATGTAGCATAAGAAAAAATAAAATGAAAGGTAAAGCAAAAACCTTTCTTTTTTTTGCCTATTATAGTATAATGTACATGGTTTAATTTACAAGAGAAAGAAGGAAAAGAAGTGGAAAACTTTGAAAAACTAGAAAAAAGCATAGGGTATACATTTAAAAATAAAGATTTATTAAAAAAAGCTTTAACACATAGATCATATGCATATGAAAATAAAATAGAAAGTAACGAGAAATTAGAGTTTTTGGGAGATAGTATCTTAGAGTTTATTAGCAGTAAATATATATATAATAATTATCCAAAACTAAAAGAAGGAGAAATGACTAAAGTTAGAGCAGAGGTTGTATGTGAGCAGAGCTTATATAATGTAGCATGTAAGCATAATTTTAGTGATTTCTTACAGGTAGGAAAAAGCGAAAGAATCAATCATGGAAATGAAAAAGTAGCAATACTTGCAGATAGTATAGAAGCAACAATAGCGGCAATATATTTTAACTCAAATATAGAAGATGCAGAGAAATTTATAATAGAAAATCTAAAAGATGCTATAGAAGTTTCTACAAAAAATGTAGGTATGAAAGACCATAAAACAGTGTTGCAGGAAAAATTACAAATGAATGGAGAAGTTAATATTAGATATACAATAATAGAAGAAAAAGGACCAGACCATGATAAAACTTTTACTGCAGAAGTGAGTTGCAACAATAAAAAACTAGCTATAGGCAAAGGAAAAACGAAAAAACAGGCTGAGATGGAGGCTGCAAGAAAAGCATTGGAGTATATGAAATAGTAAAAAACTTTATAAATTTTAATGTTTGTCTGTAATTTTAAGAAAGGAAAGTGAAAAAATGAAAAAAGAATATATTATACCAATATTTGTGCCACATTTGGGTTGCCCAAACCAATGTACTTTCTGTAATCAAAAGAAGATTAGTGGACAATTAAAAAAAGTTACGGCAAAAGATGTGGAAGAAACAATAGAATATTACTTGAAAAATTTTAAGGATAAAAATAAATATGTAGAGGTTGCTTTTTTTGGAGGTAGTTTTACAGCTATAGATGTGAAAGAGCAAGAAGAATTGCTAAGTGTGGCACACAAATATATAGAGAATAAAAAAGTTAATAGTATAAGAATTTCTACAAGACCAGATTGCATTGATAAAGATATATTGAAAAGGCTAAAAAAATATGGTGTAAAAACAATAGAATTAGGTGTTCAATCTGCTAATGATTATATATTAAAACAATGTAAAAGAGGACACACATTTGAGGATGTAAAGAAGGCCTCTAAGCTGATAAGATGGCATAGATTTGTATTAGGACACCAAATGATGGTTGGTTTACCAGAAAGTACAAAACTCGATGAAATAAATACAGCAAAAGCGTTAATAAAATTAAAACCGAAAATAGTTAGAATATATCCTGTATTGGTTATAAAAGATACACCTTTAGAGGAAGAATATAAAAATAACGAATATTCACCACTTACAGTGGAACAAGCTGTAGAAACTTGCAAAGACATAGTAGATTTATTTAATAAAGCTAATATAGAAGTTATAAGAATAGGTTTGCAAAATACAGAAGAAATAACAGATCCACAAGAAAAAAGCAGTCAGGTGGTTGCTGGTCCATATCATCCAGCATTTAGACAACTAGTAGAAGGAAGATTGTGGTATGATGCTATAGTGCAAGAAATTAAAAAAATAAATGTAAAAGTAATGCAAGTAAAAATAATAGCTAACCAAGAAAATGTTAATAATATAATTGGACATAAAAAAGAAAATATATTAAAGTTAAAAGAATATTATGATGTTGATGTACGAGTAGAGGCAGATGATGATATAAAGCCAGGAAAGTTTAAATTAGAAATAGAAAAAACATATCAAGATTTTTTGAATAACAAATAAGAAAAATGAATAAAAATTACCTATTTAATAAATAATAATACAAATAGGTAATTTTTTTGTGGAATGGAAAAGTGGTATGGGAAAGATAAAAGCATATATAATAGATATAATATATATAATAATTGGATGTACTATTATGGGAACTGGTACATCTTTATTTTTACTGCCAAATAAATTATCAACAGGTGGAGTGTCTGGAATTGCAACAATAGGATATTATTTATTTAATTTGCCATTAGGAACTACAATATTGGTATTAAACATTCCTTTGTTCATTATAGCTTTTTTTAAAATAGGAAAAGAAATATTTACAAAATCTATAATAGGAACAGTGTTACTAAGTCAAGCTATAAATTTGTTTGAAAAAATAAAACCATTGACACAAGATAGGCCATTAGCATGTATATATGGTGGAATATTAGTAGGAGTAGGCATGGCAATTGTATTAAAAGGTAATGGCTCTACAGGAGGAACAGATTTATTAACATATATAATAAGGACATATAAACCACATTTTAAGAGCAGTAGCCTTATAGTTATAATAGATGTAATAATTGTTATGCTAAATGTAATATTTTTTAAAGAAATAGAGATAGGACTATATTCCGCAATAGCAATATATATAATGGGGAAAATGATAGATATTGTATTTGAAGGAATTAATTTTACTAAAATGATATTTATTGTATCAAATAAATATAAAGAGATAGCAAAAGAAATAGGTGAAAAATATGGAAGAGGTAGTACGGCTGTATATGCAAAAGGTATGTACACAAGAGAAAGAAGAATGATGCTATTATGTGTAGTTTCCCGAAATGAAGTGGCGCGAATAAAAGATATATCATTAAAAATAGATCCAAAAGCATTTATAATAATTGCAAATGCAAGAGAAACATGGGGAAAGGGTTTTAAAGAAAAAAAATAAAAATACTAAATTGTTACTAATCAGACTTAAAATTAAAAATTATTTCAACAAATTTTAATTTAAAGTCTTTTTTAGGTATACCTTGTATTTTAGAACGAAAAAAGATATAATTATTAACATATTGAAAGGAATGTGAGAATACATGAAAGTTAGTAAAGAAGAATTATTACATATTGCAAACTTGGCAAGTTTAAATTTAAAAGAAGAAGAAATTGACACATATTTACTACATTTACAAGACATTTTGAATTTTGCCAATATTGTAAGTGGTGCGCCAGTAAATGAAATGGAACAATCAGTAAGTGTAAATAAAAATTGTAATGTATTTAGAAAAGATGAAATAAAACAATTTGAAAATATGGAAGCTTTATTGCAAAATGCACCAGAGAAAGAAGAAAACATGTTTAAAACACCAAAAGTAATACAATAAATATTTAAGGAGGATAACAATGGATATTACAGAGTTAACAGTTCATGAATTGATAGAAAAAATTAAAAATAAAGAACTTACTGTGACAGAAATTAACCAGGCATATATTGACAGGATAAATTTAAGAGAAAAAGATATACAAGCATTTATAACTGTATTGGATAAAGAAGCCCTAGAAAGGTCAAAAAATATTTCAAACAATTTGTCAGAGTTAGCAGGAATTCCAATAGGTATAAAAGATAATATATGCACAAAAAATATAAAGACAACATGTGCTTCAAAGATGTTGGAAAACTTTGTGTCACCATATGATGCTACAGTAGTAGAAAGATTAGAGAATAAAGGACTAATTAATATAGGTAAATTGAATATGGATGAATTTGCAATGGGAGGTTCTACAGAATATTCTGCATTTAAAGTTACCAAAAACCCATGGAATTTAGAAGCTGTACCAGGAGGTTCTTCAGGAGGAAGTGCAGCAGCAGTTGCAGCAAATATGGTACCATGGGCACTAGGCTCTGACACAGGAGGGTCAATACGTCAACCAGCATCATTTTGTGGAGTTGTAGGATTAAAACCAACATATGGACTAGTTTCTAGATTTGGACTTGTAGCATTTGCATCATCACTTGATCAAATAGGACCAATTACAAAGGATGTAAAAGATGCAGCAATTTTGCTAAATGTAATAGCAGGACATGATGAAAAAGATTCAACATCTGAAAATATTAATAGTAAAGATTATACACAATGTTTACAAAACAATGTAAAAGGTTTAAAAATAGGAGTTCCAAAAGAATATTTTGGAGAGGGAATAAATCAAGAAGTAAAAGAAAAACTACAAGAAACAATAAAAAAATATAAAGAGCTTGGAGCAGAAATAGAAGAATTTTCATTGGATATTGCAGACTATGCATTAGCAACATATTACATAATAGCTTGTGCAGAAGCAAGCTCAAATTTAGGAAGATTTGATGGAATTAGATATGGATATAGGACAAAAAATTATTCAAATTTAAAAGAATTATACAGAAATTCAAGAAGCGAGGCATTTGGTAGTGAAGTAAAAAGAAGAATTATATTAGGAACTTATGTACTTTCTTCAGGATATTATGATGCATATTATAAAAAAGCACAGCAGGTTCGTACATTAGTACAAAAAGAATTTGACGAGGCATTTAAAAAGTATGATGTATTATTAACTCCAACATCGCCGACTGTAGCATTTAAAATCGGAGAAAGATCAAATAATCCTTTAGAAATGTACTTGGCAGATATATGTACAGTTCCAGTTAATATTGCGGGATTACCAGCAATATCTATACCAATAGCAGTTGATAGTAATGGAATGCCAATAGGAATGCAACTTATAGGCAATAGATTTGAAGAAGAAAAAATATTAAATGCAGCATATACATTAGAACAAGAAATTAAATTTAGAGAAAAGCATAAACCAACATTACAGGAAGGAGAATAAAACTATGGCAAGGGAAGATTATGAAGTTGTAATAGGATTAGAGGTACATGCAGAGCTTTCTACAAAAACAAAGATATTTTGTTCATGTCCTACTGAATTTGGTGCAAAACCAAACACGCATACTTGTCCAATTTGTATGGCAATGCCAGGAGCATTACCAGTTTTAAATGAAAAAGTGGTAGAATATGCAGTAAAAGCAGGACTTGCAACAAATTGTCAAATATCAAGAGATAGTAAAAATGATAGAAAAAATTATTTCTATCCGGATACACCAAAATCATACCAAATATCACAATTTGATAAACCACTTTGTGAAAAAGGATATGTAGAAATAGAAAATGAAAATGGAGAAAGAAAAAAGGTAGGAGTCACAAGAATTCATATAGAAGAAGATGCAGGAAAACTAAATCATAGTGAATTAAGTGGAGATAGTTTAGTAGATTTAAATAGAGCAGGAGTACCTTTAATAGAAATTGTTTCTGAACCAGATTTACGTTCAAGTGAAGAGGCAGAAAAGTACTTAAAAAAATTAAAATCCATACTAGAATATATAGAAGTATCAGATTGCAAAATGCAAGAGGGTTCATTTAGGGCAGATGTAAATGTTTCTGTAAGAAAAAAAGGTGCAAAGGAATATGGAACACGTACAGAAACAAAAAATATGAATTCATTTAGAGCTATTGTTAGAGAAATAGAATATGAAGTAGGAAGGCAAATAGAAGTAATAGAAGCAGGAGGAAAAATAGAACAAGAAACACTAAGATGGGATGATGTGTCTGGAAAAACCTTTTCAATGAGGGATAAAGAAGATGCAGAGGATTATAGATATTTTCCAGAGCCAGATTTAGTAGCAATAAGACTTTCAGATGAATACATAGAAAAAGTTAGAAGCTCATTGCCAGAATTACCAGAGAATAGAAAGAAAAGATATTTAGAAGAATATGAGTTATCACAAAAGGATGCAACATTATTAACAGCTTCTAAATATTTGTCAGATTTATTTGAGGGAACATTGAAAATATATGGTACACCAAAAGCTATAGCAAATTGGATTTTATCAGATATTTCTAGAATAATAAATGAAAAAGAAATTGAAGCAAATGAAATACCATTTACAGCAAAAGAATTGGCAAAAGTTATAGAACTAATAGATAATGGAACAATAAGTTCGGCAATTGCTAAAAAAGTAATAGAGGAATTATTTGAAAATCCAAAAAATCCAGAAGATATTATAAAGGAAAAAGGATGGATACAGATTTCAGATGAGGGTGCAATTAAAGAAGTAGTTTTAAAAATATTAGATAATAATCCACAATCTATAATAGATTATAAAGCTGGAAAAGACAGGGCTTTGGGATTCTTGGTTGGGCAAGCAATGAAAGAGACAAAAGGAAAAGCAAACCCACAAATGCTAAATGAAATGTTTTTAGAAGAATTAAAAAAATAATATGCATAAAAAATAAAGGGCTGTTCCGCGAAAAGGAATAGCTCTTATAATGTATATTAACACTTTAAATCTTTTTTTATTTGATTAAATACAAACCCACATGCAATAAAGGTAACTATAAAAAATAGACTAGAGCGAAATAATGAAATTCCTATGTAATAAAAGATTGGATAAGCATAAAATCTGTATATTAATAAAATAGAAATAGCAAATATGCAAAATATAAAGCAATACCTAAGACCTGACATCACAGTTTTTAGTATTAATTTATCAAAAGACCTTAATTCATTAATAATTTTATTCATGCTAATATCAATCCTCTCTATATTTCAATAAATATCTTATATTAATATTAACATAAACTACAAGTAAAAATCAAAGGTAATTTATGCCAAAAATTGAATAAAGAGCCTTAATATATTCATATTAAAAGTCTTTATTGAAGCAAATTTACTGGTCTTGTGTTAAAAGACTTAAAATCTTTCTATATATTTCATTAGAATTATTTTCCCAGTTACTTACAATTTTTTTCGCTTGTTCTCTAGAAGGCGCTGTAGCTTTCAATTCAAAACAACATTCATTGTTTTCAAGGATTTTGCAAGTAACAACATAATTATTTTCGCTACGAGGTGTGAATTCAGCAATAACTGCACTTTCTGTTTTAGCAGTTGTCAATTCTGTATCAATTTGCAATTTCAAAATTCCAGGTAAAATATCTTCTGTTAATTCAAGAACATTTTTACCCAAAGTAGTAATTTTGTAAATAGTATGTATTCCATTATTAAAGTATTCAATGTATTTATTATTGGTTAAATCTAATAAAAATTGCTGAAAATAAAAATAATTCATATCATTTATAGAAAGTACCAATTTATATAGCCCTTCATTAGATATAGGGTTTGGTAATTTATTCAAAATATATAAGATTATAACTTTTCCTTCTGCTAGGGTTTCATTATCAGATGTTAATTTCACAATATTCACTCCTATTTAACAACCATTTATTTTTTATAAAAATAAGTTATTTTAATGTACTTATACTATATAACATTTTTAAACAAAAAACAAGTAAATAGAACAAAAACACTTTTATTGAGTTAAATAAAATTTTAAAATATGTCTTGTATAAAATATATTGAATAGTGTATACTTTATACGAAAGGAATGTGATAAATATGGATAGAAAAGTAAAAGTTGTACAATTTGGTACAGGAAAAATGGCAGTATACACAATGAGGTATGTGCTAGAAAAAGGTGGAGAAATAGTTGGAGCAATAGATGTTAACCCAGCTGTTATAGGCAAAGATGTATCTGAAATAATTGGAACTTGGGATAAGCTAGATGTTAAAGTTACATCATTAGAAAATGCAGAAGAAATGATGCGAGAAGTGAAGCCAGACATAGCAATAGTAACAACTATGAGTTTAATAGAAGATGTAAAAGAAGCATTAATGCTATGTGCAAAATTAGGAGTTAATGCAATAACAACATGTGAAGAAGCATTTTATCCTCAAAACTCAAACCCTGTAGTAACAAGAGATATAGATGAATTAGCAAAGAAAAATAATTGTACAATTACAGGTAGCGGATATCAAGACATATATTGGGGACAATTAATAAGCTCAATTGCAGGTTCTACACATAAAATAACAAAAATAGTTGGAAGTTCAAGCTATAATGTAGAGGATTATGGAATAGCGTTGGCAAAAGCACATGGAGCAGGACTTACATTAGAACAATTTGAAAAAGAAGTAGCAGCAGGAGATAATATTTCAGAAGAGGAAAGAATAGAATTAATAAATAATGGAAAGTTTTTACCATCATATATGTGGAATGTAAATGGATGGCTTTGCTCAAAGTTGGGACTAACAGTATTAGAGCAGACTCAAAAATGTGTACCACAAGTATATAAAGAGGATATAGAATCTTCTACATTGGGAATGACTGTAAAAGCTGGACAAGCAACTGGAATGAGTGCAGTTGTTACAACAAAGACAAAAGAAGGAATAACATTAGAAACAGAATGCATAGGTAAAGTATATTCAAAAGAAGATTTTGATAAAAACGAATGGAGCATATATGGAGAACCAGATACAACAATAGTAGTAGCAAGACCTTCAACAGTAGAATTGACTTGTGCTAGTGTTGTAAATAGAATACCAGATGTATTAAATGCAGAACCAGGTTATGTAACAACAGAAAAAATGGGAGAATTACAATATAGAGTAAAACCATTAAATGAGTATGTAAATCACAATTAGGGACAGTTCTTAATTGGCAAAAATCGACATAATTTGACAAATGAGCTCAAAAACGTTATAATATATGTAGGTGATTTTCCTTGAGGGGGTTGCATCATGGAAGACATCAGAAACCAAGATAGGAGAAACAATATGGCAAATTGCAATTGCAAAGGCGTGCAGATTGAGGTGATCTGCACAAAAAGGGAGAGTCAAAAAAAGGAGTGTTACATTTGTGTAATGACTCCTGACCAACCTTCAGGAGATTACCTGAAGGCAAAAACTTCGGAAGGCCTTTATTTCATAGGCATTCCGAGGACAGTAAAGCACGTTTACAGGGCAGTAAACGTGCCGGCAGAGGTAGAATCCCTCCACCTCTTCTTTGAAGGTGTGGAAAGAAACCTCCCAATCTTATTTAAATAAGATTGGGAGAGGGAAATCTCCCCGCAGGTTCATCGGTACAACCGATGGACCTGTGTTTTAGTTTAAATCTGATGTACAATGAGGACATTTAACAGCTTTATAATTGATTTCTGAAAAACAGAATGGACATATTTTTGTTTCTGGTTCTGGAGCAGGCTCTTGTTTTTTTTCTTTTATTTTGAACAATCTATTCTTTTTCGATAATTTTTCTAATCTTTCTTTTCCTTTTTTAGTAATCTTTTCAAAATTACCTTTGGCACTGTCTGCTAATTTTTTATTTATTTTATTAGCAGAACGAATAGCAATAAAAATTGAAAAAGCAATAATTAAAAAGTCTATAATTGCAGTTATAAAATTTCCGTATTTAATAGAAACATCGCCTACTGTGAATGCCAAAGTAGAAAAATCTACTTTTCCAGTAACTATAGAAATTGAGGGCATAACAATATCATTAACTAAAGAGGTAACTATTTTTTGAAAAGCACCGCCTATAATAATACCAATAGCCATATCAAATATATTTCCTCGAGTAGCAAAATCTTTAAATTCTTTTAACATTATAAAAACCAATCCTTTCTAAAAATATATATAACATAATATGACAAAAAACACCAAAAGTCAATTATAAATTTATGTTGGACTCTTGTTTTTTAAGCTTTTATATTGTATATTGAAGGAAATAGGAGATGACAAAATGGATTTTAATATTGAGAAAAATAGTGATAAAGAATACGTTTTAGGCCAAGTGAGACAGCAGGGGAAAATTCTTGACTTAGCAAGTGAGGATTTTAAAAAAGATAAAGAAGTAGTTTTAGAGGCTGTAAAAAATGATCCAGAGGCTTTAGAATTTGCTAGTATAGAACTAAAAGGAGATAAAGAGATTGTTTTAGAATCTGTAAAAAAGGTAGGGTGGACTATCTGCTATGCGAGCGAAAAGCTAAGAGACGACAAAGAAGTAGTTTTAGCAGCAGTACAAAAAAATGGACAAGGATTATATTATGCTTCACAAACATTAAGAGATGACAAACAAGTCGTTTTAGAAGCGGTTAAGAATAAAGGCATAATTTTAAAATATGCAAGCGCTAGACTGAGAAAAGATAAAGATGTTGTAATAGAAGCCATAAAACAAAACAAAAAAGCAAAAGAATATATATTGTCAGATGAATTGAAAAATGATGAAGATATACTAAAGCTATTAGAGTAATAAAAATATAATTGAATAAAAAATTGATAAACATCAAAAAATAATAAAAACACTATATGGAGGCTCTTATGAAAATCTCTTGGATTAAATATGCGAATGATGCTAAAAGTTTTTCATTGCCTGAAAAATTAGGTTTTGATGTTTTTAAATTACAGGACTTAGAGCAAACAGATAAAAAGATAGAAGAACTTGTGAAAAAACAGTATGATACAATAATCGTTTCTAACGATGTAGCAAGCTTTTCAGAAAACATTATTAAAAAATATTCCAAAAATGAAGAAATTAATATAATAATATCAGCAAGAAAAGAATAGAAATATATAAAATAGGGAGGACAAAATTAATATGTTTTATGAGCAGTTTGTTATAGATTTTGGCAGTAGATTTTATAGACTAAACTTAAAAAACAACTTTACAGATATAATATTTATTTGTGTAGGAAGTAATAAAATAACAGGAGACAGTTTGGGACCAATAGTAGGGGCTAAATTAAAGCAAAAATTAGGTACAAATATTGCTATTATAGGTACGACAGAAACTCCAGTTAATTATGAGAACATAAAAGAAATAAATGATAATATAAAAATAAAGTACTTAAATCCATGTGTAATATGCGTAGATTCGGCAATGGGAAAAAATGCAGACATAGGAAAAATAATAGTAAATTGGGGTGGAATAACATTAGGAAAAGCAGTAAACAATGGCATATATTTAGAATCACATATAAATATAAAAGGAGTAGTAGGCAAAGATGAAGAAGAAATTTTAACAAATTTTAGAGAATTAACTTTAGTTAATAAAAAGGTAATAGAAAAAATGTCAAATGAAGTTACAGAAGGAATAAACAAGGTAATAAATAGTATTGTATAAAAGTGGAAAAACTGGAAATAATTTATATATATTAAAGGTGGAGGTATATATAAATATGGAAGATATGAGAAATATAGTAGTACTTAAAGATTTGCCATCTAATTTAGTAGAAGAAGCAATTATTGTATTAAAACAAAATCAAAAAATAAAAAAACCAGAGTATGTAGAAAACAAGGGAAAAACGGAGCAAAAAAGCGAGAAACATAAATTTGGAAATTATATAACTAAAGAAGCGGAAATGCTTATAACAGACTATATAACAAAAGTTGAGAAAAACAAAAAAAATAAAGAAATAAAAAAAATAGAAAATAAGTATAAAACATTAAAAAGAATAAATATAGGGTTAAGCATAATATTATTTATAAGCTTATTATTTAATTTAATATAAATAGGTATAAAACATCTCTTTATGGAATATAAATTTAAAAAACATTACAAAGGAAGAGGTGTTTTTATTATGGAAAGAACCATAAGTATAGAAGAAAGAATAAGAAGAGCAGAAGAAATATATAATAGAAGGCAAAATAGAGATATAAGAGTATCTTCTTCTACGGTAAACTCGGGACAAAAAACAACACTGCCATTATTTAAAAAAATGATATTACAACTATTAATATGTACAGTAATATATTTTATATTTTATCTTATAAAAAATAATAATTACATTTTTTCACAAGATGTAATGGAAAAGACATCAGAGATATTAAAATATGATGTGAACTTTAATAACTTATACAATAATGCAATAGTATTTATAAATAAGCAGAAACAACCCAATATAGAGGAAAATGAAAAAATACAAAACGAAGAAAAAGAGGAGCTACAAAGTAATGAAAACAAAGAACCAACAGAAGAAAAAAACGAGGAGGAGGAGAAAAAAGAAAATAATGGAGTGGGCGGTGGAGGAAATGCAGAAATAGTTGCAGTAGTTTCTGAGCCATCAGCACCAAAAACACAAATGGAGTTAGATGCAGACTATGTAAAAGAAAACTACAATTTAATTTTACCAATACAAGGAATAGTAACATCAAGATTTGGTAAAAGAGAGCCTACAGATATAATATCAGAAAATCATCAAGGAATAGATTTAGGCGCAGAAGCGGGAACATCTATAAAATCTGCAATGGATGGAGAGGTAATAATATCTGGAACAGATAGAGATTACCGGTAACTATATAGTAATAAAAGATAATTGTGTAAAAACACTATATGGACATTGTAGCAAGCTTTTAGTAGAAAAAGGGGATAAAGTTAAGCAAGAAGATATAATAGCAGAGGTTGGAGAAACAGGGAAAGCAACAGGTCCGCACCTTCATTTTGAAATAATAAAAGACGAAAGAGTAATAGACCCAGAATATGTAATGGATTTTTAGAGTAAAAAGAGAAAGGACAAAAATGAGTATAAAAATAGATTTAAAAATATTTCTTTTTGCGCTTATTTATATAATAACAAAACAAATAAAAATATATGCAATATTAATGTTATTTGCATTTGTACATGAATTAGGACATTTAATAATAGGTATGTTATTGGGATTTAAACCTATATCTATAAATATTACTCCTTATGGACTGCAAATAGAATTTAAAGTACTTTGTGAAGAATATAATAGAAAAGTAAACAAGGGAACAATTCTATGTGTAAAAAGGGCTATAATTGCACTGGCTGGGCCACTTACTAATATTGCTATAATATTTTTTACTCTATTAACAACAAAAGGGAATATGGAAAAAAGTTTAATAATTATTTATTCAAATGCATTAATAGGCATATTCAACTTTATTCCTATATATCCATTAGATGGTGGAAGAATAATAAAAGAAATATTACATATAAAGTTTGGACTACAAAAGTCACGTGATTATATAAATAAAATCTCGAATATAACAGTAGTGATACTAACTGCAATAAGCAGTATAGTAATATTATATATACATAATATAGCAATACTAATAGTTATTACATATTTATGGTATTTAGTAGTGCTGGAAAACAAAAAATATAAATTACAGAAAAATACCATAAAGGGTTTACAAAACGCGAAAAATATGATATCTTAATTGCATAAACTCCCAAGACGGGAGGAGAAGCAACAACAAGAATTTTTTCTTGTTTAAGTATGCAAAAGGTGGCGAAAGAAATTTTCAAGGCGAGTAACCAGTCATACCTAGGAATGACATCATAAAACTATTACTTAATGTAACCTTGACTAAAAGTAGTAGAGAAAGGAGAGACAGCATGGTAGATAAAAGTAGGTTTGTTGGACGATGGCACCGGATAAAGGGACCCATAAAGGTATTTGTGGGTGGAGAGCCAATCGAGTTTGGCACACACAAGGATGAAGGAACATTCATTCTCGTGGAGAACGAATTATATGATGAGGAATCAGAAATATGGTTCGTTTCTCAAAATGAATTCATTGTCGTGATAAAAAACGACAATAATCTTGCAATCCTGCGTGAGGCAGGATTGCAGGAGTTGAAGTAAGGAGAGAGGAGGATATCCATACATGCAAGATATCCTCCTCAATTCTATATTCGGATTTTTTTTATAAAAGCCTTGATTTATGTGCAAAATTATGGTAGAATATTAAAAGTTATAAGTGGCTAGAGGCCATCCTTGCTTGTTTTTAAAGACAGGCTATAATCCATAAGGAGGTGAAAGATAATGAATAAATACGAAAGTGTTATCATTATTAATCCAACTGTTGAAGCAGAAAAGATTAAAACATTAGTACAGAAATTTACAGATTTGATTAATAATGCAGGTAAAGTAGAAAAAGTTGATGAAGTAGGCAAAAAGAAATTAGCTTATGAGGTTAAGAAGAATAAAGAAGGATACTACGTAATAATTAACTTTGAAGCTCAACCAGAATTAATAGTAGAACTTGAAAGAAACTACAGAATAACAGATGAAGTTCTAAAATTTATAGTAGTAAGAGTAGAGGAATAATTAGAATTCGGGGGCCTTAAATTGAAAGGTAAGGTGTAGTATGAACAAAGTAATTTTAATGGGAAGATTAACAAGAGATCCAGAAGTTAGATATACTCAAACAAACAATACATTAGTAGCTTCTTTTAGCTTAGCTGTAAATAGAAGATTTACAAAGCCAGGAGAAGAAAGACAAGCAGATTTTATCAATGTAGTTGCATGGAGCAAATTAGGTGAATTCTGTAGTAAATATTTTAAAAAAGGTCAACAAGTAGGAATAATAGGAAGAATTCAAACAAGAAATTGGGATGATGAACAAGGACAAAAGCATTACATAACAGAAGTTGTTGCAGAAGAAGCATATTTTGCAGATAGCAAAAGAGATGGAGATGCAAGTGCAAATTTTGATGCAACATTTGGTGCAATGCCATCAGCTAATCCTAATTCTGATTTTGAAATATCTTCAGGAGATGACCTACCATTTTAAAAAAGTAGGAGGGAAATGAAAATGGCAGATAACAAGAAAAATAAAAGAAATAATAATAGAAGCAACAATATGGATGAAGATTTTAACCCTAAATTTAGAAAAGTTAGAAAAAAAGTTTGTCCATTATGTGCTGATAAAAATCTAGTGTTAGATTACAAAAATGCAGAACAGTTGAAAAAGTTTACCAATGATAAAGGTAAAATTCTTCCAAGAAGAGCAACTGGAGCATGTGCAAAACATCAAAGAGATATAACATTAGCAATAAAAAGAGCAAGACAAATAGCTGTATTACCATATACACAAGAATAGTAACAAAAAGTGGGGACATATATAAAATATGTTCCCATATTTTGAATTATAAAGATAAAAAAAATTTTGAAAGCTGTGAGGTGGAAATATTGAAAACTAAAATTGTGATATTTATAAGTTTAATTGTGAGTTTGTTTACATTAACAGGATGTGCAAAAACAGAAGTTCAAAAAGAAAACTATAAAATAGTCACATCATTTTACCCAATGTATATAATTGCAAGAAATATAACTGATGGAGCTAATAATGTTCAATTAGTAAATATGACAGAACAAAATACAGGATGTATACATGATTACACGCTTACCACAAATGATATGAAAAAAATAGAAAATGCAGATATTTTTATACAAAATGGATTAGGATTAGAAATATTTATGGACAAAATTTTTACAATATATCCTAATTTGAAAGTGCTAGATGCAAGTATAAATATAAAAAATGTAATAAAAGAAGACGAGGTAAATCCACATGTGTGGACGAGTATAGAAAATTATATTAATCAAGTAAAAGAAATATCGCAAGTATTAATACAGCAAAATTTAGAGAATAAGCAGATATATGAAGAAAATACAGAAAAATATATAAAGGATTTAGAAAAAGTTGAAAAACAATATGAGGAAATTTCGCAAGAACTTAATGGGCAAAAGGCTATATGCTTAAATGAAGCCTTGGAATATTTGGCAAAAGATATAAAATTGGAATATATTTCTTTACATACAGATCATGACGAAAACTCAATGTCAGCAGAAAGCATAAAAAATATAATAAATAAGATGAATACAGAAAATATTAAAATAATATTAATTGGTAAGGATGATAGCATTAAAAATGCAGAAATATTGGCAAATGAAACTAATGCAAAAATATATAAGCTAGATACAGTATTAACAGGAGCAACAGACAAAAGTGCTTATATAGATGCAGCAAACAGGAACTTAGAAGTACTAAAAAGTGTATTAGGAGATGAAAAGTAAAATGGATGAGAAAAAAGCATGTGGTTTACACTGTACAAAAATTAATAACATAAGTGTAAAATTTGGTAATGACGTAATATTAAAAAACGTAAGTATTCATATACACTGTGGAGAACTAACAGTTATAATAGGAAGAAATGGTGCAGGGAAAAGTACATTATTAAAAGCAATATTAGGTGAAGTAGAACATAAAGGAAATATTATTTTTACAGATGAAAAAGATAATTTAACTAAAAAGATAAAAATTGGATATGTGCCACAAAAACTTAATATTGAAAAACACATGCCTACAACTGTTTTTGATATGTTTGCTTCTTGTATTTCGTACATACCCGTATTTATGAAAAAAGACAAGAAGATATATAAGGAAATAAAGGAACATTTAAAAATTTTTGGAGTAGATAGGCTAATAGACAAAAGTATAGGAGATTTATCAGGTGGTGAACTTCAAAGAGTACTAATTGCAATGGCAACAAAGCCTATTCCGAATTTACTAATATTAGATGAACCTGTTTCTGGAATAGACAAAAATGGAATTAGAGATTTTTATCAAATATTAAATAGACTAAAAGCAGAATATGATATGTCAATAATCTTAGTATCACATGATTTAGAGTTGGCAAATCAGTATGCAGATAGAGTTATATTGCTGGATAAAGAAGTAATAAAAGAAGGAACACCACAAGAAGTATTTGAAAGCCTAGAATTTAAAAACAGATTTGGAGAATTATAATAAAAGGAAGATTAAATATGGAAATAATATACAATATTTTAGAAACATTAATACCATTTGAATTTATTAATTATACATTTATGAAAAATGCATTAATTGCAATAATATTAGTATCGCCAGTATTTGCAATATTAGGAACAATGATAGTAAATAATAAAATGGCTTTTTTTTCAGATGCCCTTGGACATTCTGCAATATGTGGAATTGCCATAGGAACACTATTAGGTATATCTAATGTAAATATATCTGTAATATTTTTTGCTGTAATTTTTGCGTTACTACTAAATTGGGTAAAAAACAAAACAACATATGGTGCAGATACAATAATAAGTGTATTTTCCTCAATTGCCATAGCACTAGGTTTAGCAATACTTGCGCAAAGTGGTAGTTTTAACAAATACTCAAGCTACCTAGTTGGAGACATTTTAAGTATTACAAATGTAGAAATAGTATACTTGTTTTTAACATTTATATCTGTATTATGTTTTTGGTATTTTACATTTAATAAATTAAATGTAATAAGTATAAATACTTCGTTAGCAAAAAGCAGAGGTATAAACATAAAACTTATTGATAATATATTTGTTGTATTAATAGCAATTATAGTAATGATATCTATAAGATGGATAGGAATATTATTAATTAATTCTTTACTAATATTACCAGCAGCATCAAGCAGAAACATAGCAAAAAATATGAGAACATATCATTTATTTTCTATAATAATTTCATTATTTTCAGGCGTATTGGGATTAATATTATCATATTATTATAATATACCAACAGGACCAATGATTGTAATAATTTCAGGAGCAATATATTTTGTAACATTTGCAATAAAGAGAAACAGATAAATAAAAGCATGTAAAAAGCGAAACATCATTTTGTTTCGCTTTTTAGTATTTTTTGTAAGGCATTTTCTATGTTTGATATTCTTTTTTCAAATATTTGATTTGTCATGTCTGCAATTTTGTTATATTCCCTTAATTTAGATAGGTTTTGCATACATGCCTTATGCCTTTTTTCTGCATTTTTATTTTCCATTATTTGTTCTTTTCTTACTTCGTTTAATAGTTCATTTATTGCTTCGATTAGTGATTCTAAATTTTCCTGTGAATTTTTCATTTTTCCACAATCCTTTCTTAATATTATCACTTCTTAGCAATTATTATTGTAACATTTTATTATGTATTAAGCAATATATTTTAAAAAATTTGTTTGTACGAAGTTAATATTTAATATATCATATAGCTAAAATGCTGAAATATAAGCTTTAAATGAAATAAAAAAGCATATGTTTCAACACTTGTAGATAATATAACTCTAAAAACCATTAACTATTAACAAATAGCCTTAAATATTAGCTAAATCTATTGTAAAAAGTACAAATATATATTAAAATATTTGTATCTAAAACAAGAAGGAATGAGGAAAAACATGAAAAAAAATCTAAATTTTTATATAACATTATGGATTGTAAAATTAATTTCAACCGGATTAAAACTGTTAGGCAAAAATGCAACATATTATCCAGGGAAATTAGCATTAGATATGTGCCCAGGTTTTATGGGAATGTTAGATAAACCAAAAACCATAATTGGTGTAACAGGAACAAATGGCAAAACAACAGTATCAAATATGATTAATGATATATTAATAGATAATGGATATAAAATAATAAACAATAAATATGGCTCTAATATAGATGCAGGAATAGCCACTACATTGCTACAAGGAGCAACACTATTTGGAAAAAGCAAAAAAGAAATTGCCGTTTTAGAAATAGATGAAAGAAGTGCACCAAAAGTATTTCCATATATAACTCCAACATATTTAATATGTACAAATATATTTAGAGATTCATTAATGAGAAACGCACATACGGAATTCATATCAGAAATAGTATCAAAAAATGTTCCAAAAGATACAATTGTAATAGAAAATGCAGATGATTTAATATGTAGTGGTATAGCACCAAATAATGCAAAAATATATTTTAGTATAGATAAATTAGATACAGATACAAAAGAACCACATAACATTGTAAGAGATATTATTACATGTCCTGTATGTAATACAAAATTGGAATATGAATATTACCGTTACCATCATATTGGAAAAGCACATTGTCCCAAATGTGGGTTTGGTACACCTAAAGCAGATTACATTGCAAATAATATAGATATTAATAACCAAAAAATGTGTATAAAAACTCCAACAGGTGAGCAAGAGTTTAAACTTATTACAGACAATATTATAAACATATATAATATGCTTGCAGTGATAACAGTTTTAGAGCAAATGGGATTAACAGAAGATCAAATAAACAATTCATTTGCAAAGCTAAAAATAGTAGAAACAAGATTTAGTGAAGAAAATGTCGATGGAATAAGAATTGTAACACATCTAGCAAAAGGAATAAATCCAATTGCATGTTCAAGAGCATTTGAATATGCAAAGAACGCGGATGGAAACAAAGCAGTAATAGTAATAGTGGATGACTTACATGAAGAGGCAAAGGGCTCAGAAAATACATCTTGGCAATATGACACAGATTATGAGTTTTTAAATGATGAAAGTATAAAACAAGTAATAATAGCAGGACCAAGATATTTAGACGGTAAAGTAAGACTATTAATGGCTGGGGTTCCAGATGAGAAAATATCTTGTAGAAAAGATATATTAGAAGCAACAAATGAACTAAGACTTGATGGAATAGATGGGGTATTTATCTTACACGATTTATATTCTATAAAAGAAACAAAAGAAATAAAACAAAAAGTAGAGGGAATGATAAAGGGAAGGAATGAAATAAAAGATGAAAATTGAAGTATTATTTCCAGAATTTTGTAATTTATATGGAGATATAAGCAATATAGATTATTTAAAAAAATGTGTACCAGAGGCAGAAGTAATTTATACTGCAATAGACAACGAACCAGCATTTCTTACACAAAACGTTAATTTAATATATCTAGGACCACTTACAGAAAGAAAACAAGAAATTGTAATAGAAAAGTTAATGCCATATAAGGAAAAGATACAAGAACTAATTAATAATAATACACCATTTCTTTTTACAGGTAATGCAATAGAAGTATTAGGGAAATATATTGAAGATGAAGATGGAACAAGTATAGATGGATTAGGTATATTTGAAGTATGTGCAAAAAGAAATATGATGCATAGATTTAATTGCCTATATATGGGACAATATGACAATATAGAAATAATAGGTTTTAAAAGTCAATTTACAATGCTGTATGGAGATAATAGTAAAAATTATTTTATGAATACTCAAATGGGGATAGGAATAAATGACACAACAAAATTAGAAGGTATAAAAGAAAATAATTTTTTTGGAACATATGTTATAGGACCATTATTAATCCTAAATCCATTATTTACGGAAAGATTGCTTAAAACAATGGGGGTAGAGAAACCGGAAATAGCATTTAAACAGGATGTAATAGCGGCATATGAGGAAAGATTAAGAAAATACAAGGAATTGACAAAAAAATAAACATTATGATATAACAGTATATGAGAAAATAGAAATTTATTATTCTCAAAAAGGAATAAAAATAATTATGAAAAATATTAAAGAATATAATTTAGAAGAATTAAAAGAAGAAATGACTTCTTTAGGGGAAAAACCATATAGAGCAGAACAGATTTTTAAATGGATATACAAAGATAAAGTAAAAGAATTTGATGAGATGACAAATCTTTCAATCGAGCTAAGAGAAAAATTGCAACAAAATTATACAATGTGTAATTTTAAAATTTTAAAGAAACAAGAATCATCTGATGGAACAAAAAAATATTTATTTGATGTATTAGATGGGAATGCGATAGAGACGGTTTTAATGCAATATCATCATGGAAAAACAATATGTGTATCTTCTCAAATTGGTTGCAAGATGGGGTGTAAATTCTGTGCATCTACAGGAATAAATTTTGTTAGAAACTTAACCGCAGGAGAAATAGTAGAACAAATAGTAGCAGTAGAGCAAGATATAGGAGAAGAGATTTCTAATATTGTGTTTATGGGAATAGGAGAACCGTTAGACAATTTTGACAATGTAATAAAAGCGATTAAGATTATGAATAATCCTAAAGGACTAAACATAGGTGGAAGACATATAAGTATTTCAACATGTGGAGTTGTTCCAAAAATATATGAATTGGCAAACCAAAAATTGCAATGTACATTATCAATATCATTACATGCTACAAATAATAACAAAAGAAGTTCAATGATGCCAATAAATAATAGATATCAAATAGAAGAGCTAATAAAAGCTTGCAAGGATTATATAAAAGCAACAAATAAAAGAGTTTCTTTTGAATATGCCCTTGCAAAAGACAATAATGATAATTTGGAAGATGCGAAAGAATTGGTAAAATTGCTAAAGGGAATGATATGTCATGTTAATTTGATACCAATTAATAAAATTGAGAATGGAGAGTTTTCAAAGAGTACAAATGAAAATATAATAAAGTTTAGAGATTATTTAAATGAACACGGTATAGTAGCAACAATAAGGAGAGAACTTGGGTCAGACATAGATGCAGCTTGTGGTCAACTTAGAAGAAAAGAAATGAAAAAGGAGTGAATAATGAAAGCATTCGCAAAAACAGATATAGGAAAAGCTAGAGAAATAAATCAAGACTATTATTATATTCCAACAACAGATAAATTAGATTTATATATATTAGCTGATGGAATGGGAGGCTATAATGGTGGAGAAGTAGCAAGCAAATTAGCAATAGATTCTGTTAAAAAGTACATAGAAAATAATTTCGAAAAAGAAAAAGAGACAAAAGAAAGTATACTAAATTTAATAAAAAGCGCAATAGAATATGCAAATATGATTGTATATAAAAAATCAAAAGAAGTAAAAGAATTAGAAGGAATGGGTACTACTTTAGATGTATGCTTAATATATAATAATAAGATATTTATAGGACATGTGGGAGATAGTAGAATTTATAGAATAAGACAAAATGTAATGAGAAAATTAACTAAAGACCATAGTTATGTACAAAAATTAATAGAAGATGGAACAATAACAAGAGAAGAAGCAATGACTCATCCTAAAAAAAATATGCTTATGAAAGCTCTTGGATGTACTCCATATGTAGAACCAGATGTAAGAGCTAGAAATTATATTGTAGGAGATATATTAATAATGTGCTCAGATGGATTGACAAATATGGTTAAAGAAGAGGAAATATATAAAACTGTAATAGAAGATGCAGTAGAAGCACCAAAAAAATTAATTGAGCAAGCAAATAAATTAGGCGGATATGATAATATAACAGTAATTACAATATTATAAAATTTTTAAAATGTAGGGGCGATTTTAATCGTCGCTGGATAATGAGGAGAGAAAAGTATGAGTTTAGAAGGGAAAACAATAGGAAGCAGGTATGAAATACTAGAAAAAATAGGTGTTGGAGGAATGGCCACTGTATATAAGGCAAAAGACAATATATTAAAAAGAAATGTTGCAATAAAAGTATTAAGAGACGAATTTACAACAGACGAAGAATTTATTAAAAGATTTAATACAGAAGCACAGTCAGCAGCAAGCCTTACACATCCTAATATTGTTTCAATTTATGATGTAGGACATGAAGAAAATTTGTATTTTATAGTAATGGAATTAATAAAAGGAAAAACACTAAAACAAATAATAACAGAAGAGGGTGTATTACCTTGGAAATGGTCTATTAATATAGCAATGCAAATAGCCTCTGCGTTAGAAATGGCGCATAAAAATAATATAATACATAGAGATATTAAACCACATAATATAATAATTACAGAAGACGGAATTGCTAAGGTTACAGATTTTGGTATAGCAAAAGCAGTATCAAATTCTACAATAACAGCATTTGGAACAACAATAGGTTCTGTGCATTATTTTTCGCCAGAGCATGCAAGAGGAGGATATACAGATGCTAAGTCAGACATATATTCATTAGGAGTAGTAATGTATGAGATGGTTACTGGTAGAGTACCTTTTGATGCAGATACTCCAGTTTCAATAGCATTAAAACACATGCAGGAAAAACCGGTAGAACCAATAAAACTAAATCCTTCAATACCATATGCAGTTAATAAAATTATAATGAAAGCAATGCAAAAGGAGGTATCATTAAGATATAGCTCAGCAACAGAACTATTAAAAGACTTAAGTTTAGCTTTAAAAAATCCAGAAGGTGAAGGAATAGGAATATCAGAAGAAAACATAGAAAACTCTTATACACAAGTAATTCCTACTATAAGGGAAGGTGAAGAGATGAAAAAGAAAGAAACGGAAACAAAGAATAAAAATGTATTTTTTGAAAAACATAAAAAAGCTATAATGATATCAATAATAGCATTTGTGATAATCTTTATACCATTTGCAGGATTTTTTGGAACACAAGCTATATTAAGTGCAGGCAGAGCGAAGGACGTTAAATTGCCAAATTTGGTAGGGAAAACAATAGAAGAAGCGGAACAAGAATTGAAAAAAGCAAAATTAATAATAGATACAAGAGAAGAATTTAGCCCAGATGTAGAAGCAGGTAAAATAATATCTCAAAATCCTCCTTTTGCAGATAATTATACAGTTAAGGAAAACAGTACTGTAGAAGTTATAGTAAGTAAAGGAACAGAGATGACAAAAATGCCAAAAGTAATAGGCATGAAATTTGAAGAGGCAGAAAATGAATTAAAAAATAGCAATTTGCAAATAGAAAAAATAGATAAAATAAGTAAAACTGTGGAAAAGGAAATAGTAATAGAGCAAGAACCAGCAGAGGGAACAGAACTAAAATCCGGAGAAAAAGTAAAAGTGTATGTTAGTATTGGAAATGGATTAAAACAAGTAGTAACACAATATGTTATAGGAAAAACAGAAAAAAATGCTAAAGAACTATTAACAAAAGATGGTTTAGAGGTTGAAATTGCAACAGAGGAAGATACAACAAAGGAAAATGGTATAGTATTAAAACAAAGTATAGAAGCGGGTAAAACTGTAGATGAAGGAACAAAAATAATAATTACTGTTAATAAAATAGCAGAAATCAAATCTGGAAAATTAGACATTAATTTGAAAGCATTAACAGGAGGAATAAAATTAGGGGCTGATGGAAAAGAAATTGATCCAGAAGCAACATTAACAGTAAAGGTTGTATCTGCCGGAAAAGAGGAAACAGTATATAATGAAAAACATAGAAAAGACTCAGAAAGCATTAGCTTTAGTATAACAGGAGTAGGAACAATAACAGTAAAGGTATTTGTAAATGATGTAAAAAAAGCGGAGAAACAAATGAACTTAAATTCTTCAGAAACATTTTGGAAAGTTGAATAAAGGGGTAAAAATTGCAAAAAGGAATAATAGTAAAAAATATTTCAAATTTATATAAGGTTGAAACTGAAAATAATATATTTTTGTGCGAAGCTAGAGGAAAGTTTAAAAAAAGTGGAATAACACCAGCTGTAGGTGACAGAGTACAGATAAATTCAATAAATGAACAGAAAGGAATTATTGAAGAAGTATTAGAACGAAGTAATTACATAAAAAGACCTAAAATTGCTAATCTTACTCAAATTGTATTTGTACTTTCAATGAGTATGCCTAAACCTGATTTACTACTTTTAGATAAACAATTAGCTTTTGCAGAATTTTTAAGAATTGAGCCAATAATATGTATAAATAAAATTGACTTAGAAAAAGAATATAGAATTTTAGAAATAGAAAAAATATATCAAGACATAGGTTATAAAGTTATAAAGACAAATGCACAGATTGGAGAAAATGTGCAATCAATAAAAGATGTATTAAAGAATAATATAACTGCTTTTTCCGGTAACTCAGGTGTTGGAAAATCTACTTTAATAAATGGAATATTTAAAGAAAAAATAGCAGAAGAAGGAACTATAAGTAATAAAAATAAAAAAGGAAAAAATACAACCACAACAGTCGAATTATATAAAATAGACAATAATTCATATATAGCAGACACTCCTGGATTTGCAACATTTGACATATATGAAATAAAAAGTGGAGAATTAGATGAGTATTTTAGAGAGTTTCATAACTATATAGAAGAATGTGAATATATAGGATGTAATCATATAAAAGAAATAAATTGTGGAGTAAAAAAAGCAGTTGAGTATGAAAAAATTTCAAAAATGAGATATCAAAATTACTGCAAAATATATAATGAATTAAAACAAAAGGAGGATAACAGATGGTAGAGGTTTCAGCATCAATATTAAATATGGATAATGAAAATGCAATAAAAAACTTATATGAATTAGAAACAGCACTAATAGACTATTTTCATATTGATGTAATGGACGGTAAATTTGTAAAAGATAATACTACAGAAAAAATGATAGAATATAGTGAATATATTAGCAGTATATCAAGTCTACCGTTAGATATACATCTAATGGTAGAAGATGTAGAACAATATATAAAGAGTTTTTCTGTATTTGAGCCTAATTTAATAACATTTCATATAGAAGCAAGAAAAAACAAAGAGGAAATATTTGAATTAATCAAGTTAGTAAAAGAAAGTAATTCAAGAGTTGGGCTAGCAATAAAGCCAAACACAAAAATTGAAGAAATATACAATTATTTACCATATATACACTCTGTTTTGATAATGACTGTTGAGCCAGGGCTTGGAGGACAAGAATTAATTCCAGAAACAATAGATAAGATAAGCAGAATGAAAAAATATTTAGAACAAGAAAAGCTAGAGGTAGATATTCAAGCAGATGGAGGAATAAATTTACAAAATATAGACCTGTTAAAACAAGCGGGAGTAAGCAATGTTGTTGTAGGCAATGCCTTAATGAAAACAAAGGATAAAAAGGATATGATAAATAAATTAAAAAACTAAATTATTTTTTAACAAAATAAGCGCAATCTGAATTAGGGGTTATTTTTTGAGTAGTTATATTTTCAAAGCTACATTTGCCATCTTTTTGATAGAGACAATTAGCAGAACAATTTATATTAGTCAAAATATACACCTCTTTTTTGATAATTATTTTTAGTATATACAAAAATTGCATAGTTTATGCAGTTTTTGTGAAATTTTTACAGTAGGTTTGAACAGGACATTCCGAACATTTTGGATTTCTGGCTGTACAAATATTTCTGCCATGCCAAATAAAAAGATGATTAATATCTTTATAGTATTTTGGGGGGATAATTTTTAATAAGTCTTGTTCAATTTGCTCAGGAGTTGATTTATTTGAAAGTCCAAGTTTGTTACATATTCTTTTGGCATGAGTATCAATAGCTATTCCTTGAGGTTTGTTAAAAGCCTCCAACATAACAACATTTGCAGTTTTTCTGCCAACGCCAGGTAAACTCATTAGGTCTTCCATGTTTTGGGGAACATTACCGTTAAAATTAATTATAATTTTTTCAGAAGTTAGTTTTATATTTTTAGCTTTATTTTTGTAAAAGCCACATGGATGGACCAAAACTTCTAAATCTTCTATTGGAATATTTGTAAAAGCTTCAGGTGTATTATATTTATTAAAAATATAAGGAGTTGTTTTATTAACTCGTTCATCTGTACATTGAGCAGAAAGCATAACAGCAATAAGCATTTCAAAAGGAGTAGTAAAATTTAAACTACATTTAGCATCTGGATACGTTTTTTTCAAAATTTCTATTATTTCTATTACAATATTTTTATTCATAAGAAAACCTTTCTATAATAATCACAAATAAAATATAAAATTAATATAATATTAAAAAAGGAGGTAATTTATTATGTTGTGTGCATTAAAAAAGACTTTAGGGGTATGTTTAATTGGGCTAGGACTTGGAATATTATTAGTATTATTACTTCCTGTATCTGGCTGGCTATTTACAATTGGAGTTGCCATAGTAGCGGTTGGATTAATGTGGTTATCTTGTTAAAAGGAGTGGGTAAAAATGACTATTGTTGTAAAAAAGGTTCCCAAATTTTTACGTGGATTTGTAAAACTTATATTTGGGATAAAAGATTAATACATATGACAAAATTTTAATATTAGTAAAATAGAGCAAAATGAATTATTTCACTTTGCTCTGCTTTAATTTGAAAAATTATACTCTTGTAACTTTCCCAGAACGCAAACATTTTGCGCATACACTTATTTTTTTAGGTTGACCATCTACTAATGTTTTAACAGTTCTTAAATTTGGTTTAAAAGTTCTCGTTGTTCTTCTACTTGTATGAGAACGTGTAATACTAATTTTATTTCCAAAAGCTACAGATTTATTACAAATTTCACATCTTGCCATTTTGTTCGCACCTCCTATATGATATAACTAAAATCGACTATTACATATTTTAACATAAATATAAGTAAAATACAATACTTTTTAACAAAAAATATATACCTATGTTACTAGATAATGTTTTTTGAAGTTAATGTTTCAACATTGTAGCTGTATAATATATTAACTAGTAACATGCCATATTACCAGTTAGACTAAAATTATTATAAAAATGAAAAAAATAATTGAAATATACGAATATATGTAATATAATTGTAACATAATCGTAATAATAATAATATCTAATCAATATTATTGAAAGGAAGATGCAAGTATGTTCAAGTGGGGGCAAGACATAGGAATAGATTTAGGAACAGCAACAGTTATAGCTTATGTAAAAGGCAAAGGAATAGTATTAAGAGAGCCTTCTGTTGTTGCTGTAGACAATAACACAGGTAATGTTTTAGCAGTAGGAAAAGAAGCAAGAAGAATGTTAGGTAGAACACCAGGGAATATTGTAGCAACAAGACCTCTAAGAGAGGGAGTTATATCAAATTATACAGTAACAGAAAAAATGCTTAAATACTTTATAAATAGAGTATGTGGAAAATTTGTATTTTCGCCAAGAATTATGATATGCATACCATCACAAGTCACGGAAGTGGAAAAAAAAGCTGTTATAGATGCAGCATCACAAGCAGGTGCAAGAAGAGTATATTTAATAGAAGAACCAATTGCAGCAGCAATAGGTGCTGGAATAGATATATCAAAGCCATGTGGAAATATGGTTGTAGACATAGGTGGAGGAACCACTGATATAGCGGTTATTTCATTAGGTGGTTCTGTTGTAAGTGAATCTTTAAAAGTCGCAGGAGATAAATTTGATGAAGCAATAGTCAAATATATAAAGAAAAAACATAATGTAATGATAGGAGAAAGAACGGCAGAGGACTTAAAAATAAACATTGGATGTGTATATCCTAAAATACAAGATATGGATATGGATATACGAGGAAGAGACTTAGTGACTGGTTTACCTAAAACAATAACAGTACATTCAAGTGAAATGCTAGAAGCATTGATAGAACCTGCAATGATGATAGTTGATAGTGTACATTCGGTATTGGAAAAAACACCACCAGAGCTTGCAGCAGATATCAGTGATAAGGGAATATATATGACAGGAGGGGGCTGCTTAGTAGATGGTTTAGATAAACTTTTGCAAGAGAAAACCGGAATAAATGTAATGATAGCCCAAGATGCTGTATCATGTGTAGCATTAGGTACTGGAAAAGCACTGGATAACTTAGATGCATTAGACAGTAAAAAAATAGGAAGATAATAATATAAAACAATAAAAGTATAGTAAATAGTAATTTTTATATGCGAATTTGAAATGTAGGGGCGATTAAAATCGCCCGTCCTCCGGAAGCGAGGGGGAACAAGTTCGCCCCTACAACATTGGTGTGTTTGAGGATATTTATAGTAAAAACTACCGAACAACAAAAAACCTCGGAAGTATTGAAACTTCTGAGGTTGAATTGCTTTTGATAAAAACTCTTTTTATCTCTTGCTAAATTGTGGAGCTTTTCTTGCTTTTTTAAGACCGTATTTCTTTCTTTCTTTCATACGAGGATCTCTTGTTAAGAATCCTGCAGATTTTAATGTTGGTCTATATTCTCCATTAGCTTCTAATAATGCTCTGGAAATACCATGACGAATTGCACCAGCTTGACCTGTAAATCCTCCACCTATTACTTTACAAATAACATCATATTTTCCTAATGTATTTGTAGAATTTAAAGGTTGTTTAACAATTACTTTTAAAGTTTCTGTTCCAAAATATTCATCGATATCTTTACCATTAATAGTAATTTTTCCAGTACCTTCTACTAATCTTACTCTAGCAATTGATTTTTTTCTTCTACCTGTTCCATAAAACATTATTTTTTCTGATTTTGCTTTTGCCATATTATTTTACCTCCCAAACTTCAGGTTTTTGAGCAATGTTTTCATGTTCTGCTCCTGCATATACTCTTAACTTTTTTAACATTTGTCTTCCTAAGCTATTGTGTGGAAGCATTCCTTTTACAGCAAGCATCATCATTTTTTCTGGGTTCTTATTAAGTAAGTCTCTAGCTGAGATTTCTTTCATTCCACCAATATATCCAGAATGATGTCTGTAAATTTTTTGGTCTAATTTTTTTCCTGTTAAAACTACTTTTGCACAATTTGTTATAATAACGTGATCACCAACATCTATATTAGGTGTATAAGTTGGTTTATGTTTTCCTCTTAATAATCTAGCAGCTTCTGTAGCAACTCTTCCAAGTACTTTGTCTTCTGCATTGATTATATACCATTTTCTTTCAATTTCACTTTTTTTAATACTATATGTTGTATTATTCATGGTAATATATACCCTCCATTCAAAATTAATATTTATATATATGAAACTAAATATTAAACTACCGGGGAGAAGTTTGTAATTTAGTCATATTTTTACATAACACATAATATTCTAATACAAAATTACGCAAAAGTCAAGAAAAGTATTGACAAATTATAAAAAAAGTATTATTATAATTTGTGTAAAAAAAAGAAGCAATCCACTGCTCACCTTATCTAAATGGAAAAAGGTTAATATTAATAAAAAGTTAATGCTTTTTTATGTATGTGGATTGATTAAAAATCAATCTTTTTTTGTTGTAAATTTACTAGTAGCGAGTAAATATTACAAAAAATAAATGGAGGTGTTTTATATAAAGCAAGAATTACCTGTTAACGAACAAATTAGAGCAAAAGAAGTTCAAGTTATAGACGAAAACGGAGAGAAAAAAGGCGTAATGAATATTAATGATGCATTAGATTTAGCATTTGATAAAAAACTAGATTTAGTATTAGTATCGCCTAATTTAGAAGTTCCAGTTTGTAAAATAATGAATTATGGAAAATACAAGTTTGAACAGTCTAAAAAAGAAAAAGAAGCAAAGAAAAAACAAAAAGTTACAGAGCTAAAAGAAATAAGAATTACTCCAAACATAGAACAACATGACTTTGATTTTAAAGCAAAAAACATAAGGAAGTTTATAGAGGACGGAAATAAAGTAAAAGTAACAGTTAGATTTAGAGGAAGAGAATTAAACTATGTTAAATTGGGAGAAGAAGCTTTAAACAAATTTATTGATAATTTGTCAGATATTGCTACACCTGATAAAAAAGCAATATTAGAAGGTAAAAATATGTTTATTATATTATCTAAAAAAACAGATAAATAATTCACAAAATAAAGGAGGAAAAAATTATGCCAAAATTAAAAACTAATAAAGCAGCAAAGAAAAGATATTCATATACTGCAACAGGAAAAGTGAAAAGAACAAAAGCAAATAGAAGACATCGTTTAGCTACAAAAACAAACAGAGCAAAATCAAGAGGAAAAGTTCAAGATGCATATGCAGACAAGACATGTGAAGCTGGAATTAAAAGATTATTACCATATGGTAACTAAAATTTCAATGAGAAAAATGAAGATTAAAAAGGAGGCATTTTAAATGGCAAGAGTAAAAACAGCAATTATAACTCGTAAAAAGCATAAAAAAATATTAAAAAGAGCAAAAGGATATTATGGTGCAAAACACTATAGATTCAGAATGGCCAAACAAGCTGTTATGAAATCAGGTATGTATGCATATGTTGGAAGAAAAGACAGAAAAAGCAATTTCAGAAAACTATGGATATCAAGAATAAATGCAGCAGCTAGAATGAATGGAATAACATATAGCAACTTAATTAATGGATTAAAAAAAGCCAATGTTGTTATAAACAGAAAAATGTTAGCAGAAATAGCTGTAAGCGATCCAAAAGCATTTACAGAAATAGCAGAAATAGCAAAAAAAGCATAAAACCTTAAAAAGAGTTGTGCATCGCACAGCTCTTTCTGCTAGGCTGACTCTAGGATATAACAATTGTTAATGTCGGTATTTACAAAGTCAAATTATAAAGAATTAATAATTAATGTTACTAATTTTGGACTGAATATGCCTAATATAATAGTATTATTCATATTTACAATAGTATTATTTATATATGAATCTAACCAGAAACAAATTATGGAATTCTTTCAAAGAAAGAGCCTAGAATTTAAAATGATAACTTTATTTTCACTCATATTGCTTACTACCGTATTAGGAATTGAAGGATTAGATAGAATATATAAATATGAAAATTACGAAATAACAACATATGAAAGAGATGGAAAAAAGAGAATCCAGTCTATTTATTAAATGATATGGTTAAAACAGAAGAAGATGTAAAAATAACGGACAGTTATAACAAAATGATAGAAAAATACAGTAATAACTATGTAAGAGAAGAAAATATGTACACATATATACAAGGAAAAACTGCCTTGAAATTTATAATTGAAAATAACATCATTACGAGTATAGAATATAGCTTAAAATGATGTAAATGAACAGTGACTGTCAGAGGAGGCAGCCACTGTTTTAATAGTAAAATAAATTTAAATTATTGCTTTTTTATTTTTGGTTTAGCTAGCAATGATGCAATATATCCAAAGAAAATAGCAGCGGATATTCCACCGGCTGAAGATTTTACACCACCAATAAAAGCACCTAAAAGACCAGATTGTTTAACTTCCTCTATAACTCCTTTTGCTAAATTGGCTCCAAAACCAGTAAGAGGTACAGTTGCACCAGCGCCTGCAAAAGATATTAAATGTTTATATATACCTAAGCCACCTAAAACAGCGCCTAAAGTAACAAATAATACTAAAATTCTTGCAGGAGTAAGTTTTGTTTTATCAATTAAAACTTGTCCGATAATACAAATAATACCACCAACTATAAACGATTTTAAAATCATAAACCAATCTAAAGTATTAAAAAAATTTTGCATAATAATTTCCTTTCCTTAGCTGAGAATGTAAATTTCTAAACGATTAATCCAAATTTTCGATGGAAATTGCATGAGCAATTCCGGGAATGGTTTCGCCTTGTTGTGAACTCATAGAATTCATTAATGCTCCAGTTGCAATTAACAATATTCTATTTATTTTTTTGTCTTTTAATTGTTTAAAGAAATATCCAGAAAAAACAGTGCCAATGCATGCACAGCCACTACCACCAGAATGAGTATCTTGACTTTCTTTATCAAAAATAAGGACACCACAATCATTATAGTTAGCATTAATATTATAGCCTTTGGTTTCGGCAAGCTCAGCTAAAATTTCTTTTCCAATGTAACCTAGGTCTCCAGTAATAATTAAATCATAATAACTTGGCTTTCTACCTGTATCTCTAAAATGAGTGATTAGCGTATCTAAAGCAGCAGGTGTGTCGTTCATATAAACACAAAAGTAAATATCATATACTACAACATAGGGGACAGAAAGTCCTCTATTTTTAATGCTAAAAAAGATGGAGATGAAAAATTGTATTTAAGCAATTTTTGATTCCGAAGGAGAAGAAAAAGAGAAAGAATTTGAAAAAGAAAAGCAAAGAAAAAATTGTAAAATTAACAATTAGAATTCCAAAATTGAAAAAGGGAATGATGACAAAAATAGTTGAAAAAAGTTCATATAATAGTTTAGAAGATTTAACTAGAGCAGGTATTGATAAAAAAATAAATTTACAAATATATAAAGACAATATGGATGTAATAGTAAAAGAATTAAGTAAATTAATTGATGCAAAACTTAATTTTTTTCAATTCTCAAAGAAAATTGAATGCAAATAATGTAAAAATAAATGCTTTAAACACATATATTATGGGGAAAGTAATGCGAAGAATAATGGGAGATGATTTGCATGAGGAATCTATGAGAATAATAGAAAGTGAAAGAGTAAAAGCAAACTATTATATAAGCAGAAAAACAGAAGATATGCCAAAAGAAAAACATCATCTTTTGAGTGGGAAGATGATGTATAGGAAAAATAGAATTTATAAAAAATTCTGTAAATTAATAAAAAACGGTATAAAATTTATAAGATATATGCTATAATATAATTATATATGAATGAGAGGAGAATAAGACTATGACTGTAAAAAATCAAGAATTATATAATGTTATAGAAAAATTACCAGAGGAACTTTCAGTTAAAGTACTTGATTATATAGAATATCTTATGTTTTCTAATGCAAATAATAATGCTCCAGAGGAATTAATAGTTAAAAGTATAGAAGATTTGAGAGAAAAATTAGAGGAAGGAAGAAAAGATTTTGAGAGTGGAAATGTATGCTCACTTGAAGAAACTTATTTAGAAGTACAAAAAGTGTTAGCAGATTAATTTGGAGGTTTAGTAAAGTGGAAAAATATAAAATACAATTATCTATAAAAGCGAAAAATGATTATAAAAAAATTATTAATTATTTAAAAAATGAATTATTAGAACCTTCAATTGCAAATAGGTATGCAGAATTAATAAATAGTGAGATACAGTCTTTAGAGCACATGCCACAAAAATATGCTATTATTGATGATGATATAGCAAAAAAGCTAGAAATTAGAAAACTGCTTATAAAAAATTATATTGCATTTTATAGAATAAATGAAAAAGAAAAAATAGTAGAAGTTCACAGAATTTTATATGGTGCATCAAATTGGATATACAAGTTATAATGAATAATAAAGTTTATTTAAGAGTGATAATATTTATATGTTGTTACTCTTATTTTGATATGCAGGAGTTTTTCAATTATTGAATTGAAAGAATAGAAGTTTAAAGAATTAACAGAAAAATTATTAATGATAATAGCAATAAATATAACTATTTAGATATAATAATAAATGCAGTTGAGCAAGACAATATACCACTAGCAGATACATACCATAGACTTGGTAGTATTTTAGTTAAGCAATTATATACTTCATTTGCTGAACAAAGTAGGCAAACTGGAGGAGAGCTAAAAAACGGAATGAACTTTATATTATATGAATTTGCAAACTTTACAAAAATAGATTCATTCTAGATTATCATAAATGTAAAGCGACGGAATGATGGGGTTAAATAAAATGATGTATTATTTTGACTATAAATGGGATAATACATCATTTTGAGCTGCTCAAGAATTTCAAGGGTTAATGTAAAATAGATGATTTTTTACTAATTATGTGTTAGAATGTATTTAGTAGATGATTAATTATTTAATGTTTCTACTGAAAGTACAGAGCTAGGTGCAAGATTGATTCAACGAAAAATAAATAATAGATGTGAAAAAATCAATACTAGATATTATGATTTAAGCACATTATAACCTGAAAATATATAAGGGGAGAGAAATACTGTGGAAGAATTAATTTTAGAGTCAATTAATGGAAATGATGAAGCATATACAAAATTAACTCAATCAATTCAAAATGAATTATATAGAGTAGCACAAGCTAGATTAGACAATATTGATGATATTAATGATGCAATTCAAGAAACTATGATAATTGCTTATAAATCGTTAAAAAGCCTAGAAAATACAAAATACTTTAAAACATGGATCATTAAAATACTAATAAATGAATGCAATAAAATTTATGCGCGATACAAGTGGAAGGATAATATTTTTAGTAAATTAATCAAAGATAAAAATTGTGTTATAGGTGACAATTTAGATATGTCTAATATTGAAGATAAATTGGACATAGAAAGTATGCTTAGTAAATTAAAATATGAAGAACGAATTGCTATTGTCTTATTTTATAACAGCAATTATTCTTTGAATGAGATTTCTGAAATTTTAGATACTAGTCCTAATACGATAAAGAGTAGAATAACAAGGGGTAAAGAAAAAATAAAAAAATATTATAGAGGAGGTGTTGAGAATGAAACAGCAGAAAGATAATATAGATGAAATAGATAGATTGTTATATGATTATTTTGAAAAAAACGATAATATTCCAGAAAAAACTGCTAAAGTAATTAGTAAAACACCTCATAGAAAGAAAATCAGAAATAATTTATCAAAGGTAGCAGTATTAATACTGACAGTATCTGTTTTAACAACTGGTGTTGTTTTGGCTAAAGAAATAACAAACTTCTTTAAAGATTTATTCGGATTAAGTTCAATAGGAATAAATAATGATAGTGTTGTTAGTGCAATAGAAAATAAGGATTATATACAGAATATTGAAATGAATTATATAAAATTAAATGATGAATTTAGTATTAAAATTGATTATTTGATGTTAGATGATATAAATCTATATGCAGTATTTAGTTTAAAATCTGAAAGTGAAATAAAACCGAATTATAGAATAGCTATTCCAGATTTAAAGATTGTTGCGGATGGCAATGTTATTTATAATGCCTCATCAGGTGTTAATTATTCTGTATACACTGCAACTGGCTGGCATAGGATTAAAAATGAAGGAAATAATAAAAGAAGAGAATTATTATTTTTAACATCAAGTGGACTACCTAGAATAGAAAAAATACAATTTCAATTTTCAAATGTAGCGTTATATAACGATACATCTCCAAATAATAAACAAATAGAAATTAATTGCGATGAAGAAAAGATTATTAACATTGATGTAATGGAAAAATTCATTGATAGAGAAAGATTGATTTTTAATGTTTCAAGCTCTAGTGATATTTATGATATAAGTAAATTTATATCCACTGAAACAGGAACATATATTATTATAAAAACTATAAGTCCAGAAATAAATTTAGAATTAATAAATAATAATAATTTATATCAATCTCAAAAGAGATTATTAGCATTAGAAGGAGATAAATACATATTTATTATTCAATATAATCTTGATAAAGACAATGTGAGTGAAGATAATTTACAACTTAAAGATACAATGAGAAATAGCCTTAAAGTTTACCCAAAAGAGGGTGTGAACCCTCTTTTTGAGGAAGATTAATTCCAACTATACATTTTTAAGTCCAAATTGACAATTACAGATGAATCAGCACAAGTTGCTGAAATTATTGCATCACTTCCGTTTCCAATTGATATATAATCAGCTTTTCTTGTTTTTCCATCTGTATGGATTCTATAATTTTTAGTAGTATTTTTGCTTGCAATATATACACTGACTATTACTTCATATGACTTTCCATCAGAAGCTGTTGCTGTTGCCTCGAAAGCCATAAAACGACCATCATAATAATTGCTATTACCAGTATATCTTCCTCTAAAAGATACAGTGTTAGGATCATAATATGCATATGTAGAAATATCGGAAGCTTTTACTTGAATTGGAAATGTAATAGTAAAAATGGTAAACAATGTTGCTATAATAAAACATACAACTAATAATTTGTTTTTGATATTCATTACAGAACTCACCTCCTTTTCATTAATCTAAAAAAATTATATCAAATTAATCTAAAAAAGGATAAAAAGTCACAAAAAGTCACAAAATATTTTGAGATTTTTGCACCTTTTTTGTAAAAAAAATATATCTAATAAGTGTATGAAAATAAAAAAGGTATCTAATTTATGGATACCTTCCAAGAATTATTTAATATGGGAGAGAATACTAATAATGTGGAAAGAGGAGTATAAAAGAAATCTTTTTAGTGCAAAAACAATAATCATAATTATGATTTTAATTTTAGTGGGATGTATGAGCTTTTTTTATACATATGAGGAGAAAGCTTACTTTATTAGCCTGCAACAAGATATTCCAGAAGATGTCAATCCAGAAAGATTAGCAAAAAATATTGAAAATCAAAATGGAATTAAGTTTGATTTGTACTTTCTATTGCAATCGGATTTTTTCGAAATCTATATTATTATAATACTTTTATTTTGCGGAATTTTTTTGGCATCTTCTGTACATAGTTTTCTTGATAGTGGACAAATTAACTGTGTAGTTTCTAGAACTTCATACAAAAAATTTATTAATTCCATATTGATATCTCAATCTTTATACATTGTAACAATAATTTCTATTTCATTAGTAGCAATATTGACAATACGGATTTATTGCAGGAGGAATAGGTAGTGCAACAGGTACCATAGGTTCCTATGATTTTGGATTAGGAATTTTTATATTAATTGCAATTATTGAAATAGTAATGACAATAATAATGGCTGTACTAATAGATTTGATATCTTTATTATCGTGTACATTTATAAAAAAGAAATTAATCATTCAATGCATTCCATTTTTTGCTTTTTTGCTATTTCCAATTGTAATAAGTTCAACAATAGGAAACATATTTCACTTATTAGGTGAAATTACTGGGGCGTTTGTTCCATTTCAAAATTTGACAGCGATTTATTCATTGTTTCAATATGATTTTAACTATGTATATATTATATCTACAATTATACCTTATATAGTATATAGTGTTTTGTTGTATATAATATATAAAATTAACACAAATAAATATTCGAGGGATTGCTTATGAAAAAAAATGTAATTATCTTTTTTACTGCTATTTTTGTTCTAATTACATTTTGGGGAATTCAATCACAAGAAGAAGTTAATACTATTATTAACAGAAATGCTTTAAACTTTGTAAATTTATATTTGAATGGATTTCAACGATATATGTTTGTTGTAACCTTTTTGGTAAGTATATTTATTGCAATAGTAAATATTCCTTTTTGGAACTCAGAAATAAGGGTTAGAATTAAAAATAATACTTTTAATTATATTTGGAGGAAATATATTATTTATATAATATTACTTTCGTTATATATATTAACTGTATTTTCAATAGTATCTGTTATACTAAGATATGAAAATATTTTTTCTATTTATAATTTACAATTGTTTATTAGATTAGTTATGTTTATGCTTTCAATATTTGTAATATATAATATAGTCTATGTGAACACTGGAAAGGTATTCTTAGGAATTGCGATTTGTATTGTAGTAAATTTTTGCATATTAATAATGAGCTTTGCATATCAATTTGTGATTTATTTATCAATTACGGATGAGAATTTATTATTTATGTTAGATATATACACATATATAGTTAATATCATTGGTATGATTTATCTATATAAAATGATTGATAAAAAGGAGTTGATTAAACAATGTATTACATAGGCATATCTTTTCTGCTTTTAATTTTTAATTTGTTTATAAAGAATACTAATAATATTGATACGCCACTGTATGCATTGAGAAGTATATTAATTCCATATAATTTTGAAGAAGGTAATGTTATATTCATTAATTTAATATTAAATTATAGTATTGTTATAATCTTTATTACAAATATTATAAAGAATTGTAATGAAATATTTTCAATGAGTCCATATATTTTAACAAGATGTAATAAAAAAAAATCATTTAAAAAA
>CDZH01028229.1_pt1 | contig 82852 bp, 74 predicted proteins | sample 557721 | NCBI WGS metagenome assembly CDZH01 (sample SAMEA3182062, study PRJEB8094) | gut metagenome | biome: human; feature: gut; material: Stool; isolation source: human stools | place: Canada | collected 2013-01-14 | reverse complement strand
CCCGCAATAAAAGGGGAGCTCATTCTTCACAGCGATCAGGGCTCACAGTTTACCTCCAAAGCATTTGTCGAATTCTGTGAATCAGTTCATGTGACGCAGAGCATGAGCAAAGCCGGATATCCATACGACAATGCCCCAATGGAGCGCTATTTCAACACCCTCAAAAACGAGTGTACCAACTTGTTTGAATTCAAAACAGAAGATGCGCTTTATCAAGCTGTCGAAGAATTTGCATACATCAATTACAATTATGTGCGTCCACATAGCTTCAATGGCTACCGAACACCTCACGAAGCTCGAATGGCTGCATAACTGGATCATCTTTTTAGCCACAAGTGTTACAAAAATGCTTGACCACAACAAAGCCATCGTGATGATGAACGCCACCGTGTCCATCGCCGTGCATAATCATATTCATTTTTGATGTTCTTGCCATACGAGGGTTAGCATCTGTCCCGTAAATGCAATTTCGTGACAGATTATACATACGACTACCTTCTACTTGGGTATCAAGTTCTTTGTTAAGTGTGGATTGCATAGCTTCGATGCGTTCGTTGATAACTACCTGTTCTTTTTCGGACAGTGAATCGTAGTTCTCTCCTTCAATAACGGAACGCAATTCGGATTTAGCTTTCTTTACGTCTTCCTCGATTTTTTCACGCATATATTCGAATGCTTTGATTAAGAAGCCGCCACTACCGCAAGTAGGATCGCATACAGTTTCATTCTCTTTGGGATCCAGAATGTGTGTCATAAAATCAACTATAGTACGAGGCGTAAAGTACTGACCTAATTCGCCACGGAAAGTAGTACCCAAGAACTGTTCAAAGGCTATACCCTTAACATCATCCTGTGTGTCGGAAAGGTTATAGGTTTCAAGTTTTTCGAGAATTTGCTCAAAACTGTTTTGTCTAATTTTGATGATTTCGTTTTCCTCAAAAAGTTGGTCATCCTTAAACTCTTCCTTGGTGTTGTAAAACAAGAATTGCATATAAGGAAGGTCTTTGGGAGTTCCTTTCAGGCTTGGACGAATCTCTTTTTCGAACCATTTTTCTTTTTCTATAAACTCATTTTTCGTAAAAACTTTTGCACCACGTTGCTCACGTTCGTATTTGATTTTCATAAAGAGAATTTTGCTGATTTCATCAAATGCAGCTTCGGGAGAAAGCTTATCATTATTACGAATAATGTTATGGCAAGTGCGAAGAATCTTTGTAAAATCATCTCTCGTAAATGTTTTAGTTTTGGAAAGAATATCTTTTACTTTTTTATCATTCAGTGCTTCTTCAGCGGTAGGAATAGCAACAACCTCTACTAACTCCTTGGGAAGATAATCTTTGTCAACGTTAAAGTATTTTGTTTCTTTTTCGTTAGTGGTTACAAAGAAACTTGCACCAGCCCAAGAAGCATAATTGTATCCCTGATAATAATCTTCTTCACGAATACGAACATTTTCCGCTTTACATTCAACAACAATAAAAGCGGCTTTGCTTTCGATTTTATCCTGTTTTGATTTCCAAATAACAATATCTGCACGTGCTTTGCCTTGACCACGTTGAGAGTTATTGACCTTAATTTCTTGTGCCATTTGGTCAAGAGAATATCCATAGTCCTCTACAAGGATTTTTATGTATTCTTGGCGTACTTTCTCTTCGGGAGTTTCAATATGCCAAGAATCAGCTAACGGGCAAAAGATTTTTCCGTTTTCTCTTGTAATCTTTAATGTGCTCATAATAAAGCCTCCGTTTTTTGTTGTCCCTCAAGCATCAACAAATTTCGCATAAAAGATGCCATGAATATGGGCTTGAGGAAAGGATATATGCGGGATAATAAGATTAAATCGCTCATGTCCTAAGCCAAAACTTCCCATTTGCCGTAGCGTTTGCCGTCAACTCTACGGAGATATTGCTTCTCTTTCAGAGAGTCTGTAATGCGCTTTATACTTCTGACGGATTTTCCTGTTTGTTCTGCAAGCTCGGTTTGCTTAACAGACGGGTTCTTTTTTATTAAATCTAACACGGCAAGTTCTTCTAAAGTGCATTTCAAAGTGTCAATTTGGCACTTTGGCGTTTCGCTTTTGGCACTTTGGGAAATGTTTTCATCCACAAAATCAACATGCATATAGCGGTTCTTCAGGTCATGATTTGTACCGAGCAGAAGGTTTGAGAAAAACATTTCCAAAAATTTTGTGGTGGAATGAATACCTTTTTGCAAATCGTTATAGTTTGCTCGGACCAAGGCGTTGCGGAAGTACCACGAATTCTTTTCAAAGGCGTCGTTGTTTACACGGAAGCCGAAAGTTTTCATATATTTGATCATAAAGACGGCAGTGGCACGGGTGTTTCCTTCACCGAAGGGATGGATTTGCCAAATGTCGGAGGTGAATTTCGCCAGGTGCTTCACCGCCGCATCTACGGACAAACCCTCATAGGAGAACTGTTTTTCAGTGGCAAAATCGTAATCCAGAGTATCCTTGATACTGTTCCAGTCCGCATAGATCACGGTGTCGCCGTTCAGCACCCACTCTTTCTTGGTGATGTTGTACTGGCGGATTTGCCCGGCGTGGTCGAATACGCCTTCAAACAATCTGCGGTGAATGGTAATCCACTCAGCAGGAGAAAACTGAAATGCTTTTTCGCCCAAAAGCTTCGTTATTCTTGCAGATACAATATCTGCCTCTTTGGTTTCGTTTTCGTTTTCGGTGCGGGTGGTACGCTGCTCATAATAGCTATGAATGCGCTGCTGGGCTTCATCAATGGTGATTTTGCCTTCAATGTGATCTTTGGCCGTATCCAGCAGATAGGCAGAGGTGTTCAGCCCGTCAACCGCCTGCAAGCCAATGGCGGTCTGCCACGCCTCGCTTTTTTCGGCTCGGTCGGGTTCACCCTGCTTGATATATTCTTCCAGTTCAAATTGCCAATTCTGATCCGGCATATTTGCACCTCATTCCTTGCTCAAATCTTCTGCCTTGAAGGTCGTGTACCCTTCGTAATAGTAGCTGTGGTCGATGCCCTTCATATACACCTCACGGCTGCCCACCTCGTCGGTCAGTGCCGCCTTCAGCAGCACCTTGATCTCCACATCCTTGATGGGGCTGCGCTCCATTGCAAGGAGATAATCCTCTTTATCCACCTTGCTCCAGTCCATGACCTTACCAATTTCGGTTTTCAGGATATGGTCAAGCCAAATGCGGGTACTGCGCCCATTGCCCTCCCGAAAGGGGTGGGCAATATTCATTTCCACATATTTTTCGATGATCTCGTCAAAAGTGGACTGTGGCATCTTGTCGATGTTGGCCAGTGCCGCCTCCAGATACATCAGCGGCGCAAAGCGGAAATTGCCTTTTGCCAGGTTCACCGTGCGCAGCTTTCCGGCAAAGTCGTAAATATCATCAAACAGATATTTGTGAATCGCCTGCAAGGTCGAGAATTTACCCGCCGGTAGGGTGTCAAGTACGCCGTTTTCAAACAGTTCTACCGCCTTTTTCTTGCTGAGGCGTTCTTCTTCACGGGCAAGGTCGGCGGAGCTTATCAGTCCCAATTTATTTTCCAGTGCCATAATGCACCTCCAGAATAATTACTTATCCGCCGCTACGCCGGACTTCATCCAGGCGTCTACTTCGCTGACCTTGAATTTCCAAAGGCGGCCTATTTTCGCAGCGGGCATATTTCTTTTCTCTATCCAGGCGAGTACCGTATCACGGCTGACGCCGAGGTATTCGCAAATCTCTTTCATTGAGTACCAGCGTTCGATGGTCGGTTCCATGGGAGTATCCTCACTTTCAGGTGGTTTTCGATAGCTATACTTATACAATTTAAGTATATCACAGCAAGGCGGATTTATCAAGGATTATTGCGGATTTACGAGGGATTCAGAAGAAAATCTTATAATTAAAAGTGAAAGGTTTCCCCGCTCAGTTTACTGATTTGAGCGGAGAAACCTTTTTTGCTGAGAATTTCAAATTGTTCCCGAAAACACCCCCACAAACGGCGCCCCTTATTCAGAGTAAGTGAAGGGAGAAATATTTTTGCGGGGAATTTTGAAAAGCACCCTGCCAAACGGCACCCCTTATTCAGAGTAAGTAGAAGGAACTTTTGAAAAGTTGAGGGAATTTTTCAAATTACTTTGCCAAAATCTCAAAAAATTTCCCAATTGGTTAGTAGGAGGGGCACTTAAAAAATTTTTCTAAAACCCATTTGTTATTTGCCCGAAAAGTTCCCAGTTGATTAGTAGGGAGACTCATAGAAAAATTCTAAAAAGTTTTTTCGTTCAAATCCAAAAAAATTCCCAGTTGGTTAGTAGAGAGGATTTCAAAGGAAATTTTCAAAATTCCTTCGTACAAATCGAAAAATTTTTCCCAGTTGGTTAGTGAGGGGGTCTATAAAATGCCTTTCTCGCTGGCTACCTATTGAGGGGACTGTCTCCCTGTGTACCTTGAAAATTGAATCGCCGCCTCCAAAGGGTATGCTTCCGGCAAGTGCCGCCACGACTTCCCGATAATTCAGGGCTCCCGCAAAATCGAAGATTTTGTGGGAAGAGGAGCAGCAGTGAAACGAATGAGCTTTCGCACGAGTGCGGAAGCGAATGATATGAAACTTGCTGCGACGAGAGCGCACCAAAGAAGCGATACGCCGTGGTGAGACTCCGGGGCAGGAACGATGCGGATGAACGGCAAGCAAAAACCGCCGCAGAAATGCGGCTTCAGAACAGACAAAGGAGGTTCAAGCCTATGAAGAAAGGAGAGCTCAGAGAGCTTTATCAGATGATGTTTCCGGAATACCCGGACATCGTGACCGTCAAAGAGCTTCGGGAGATGCTGGGCATCAGCCGCAAGCTGGCGTACAAGCTGATCGACTACGGGTATATCCACGCCGTGAAGATCGGCACGACGCTGAAGATCCCGAAAATCAGCGTCATCAACTATGTGATGGAGAAGGAGGTGAAGAAAGTTGGATGAGATCAAGCGCCTGACGCCCGCCCAAAGGGCACGCTGTAACCGATTAATCCGGCGGCTGTGCGCCAACTACGACGGTGGCAACTGTCTGCCGTTGGACGATGGCGAAGGCTGCGTGTGCGTGCAGACGATTTCCTATTCGCTGCTGTGCAAGTACTTCCGGCGGGCGGTTCTGCCCGCCGACAAGGTACTCTGCGCCGATATTTACCGGCAGCGCACACGGACCTGCGAACGGTGTGGAAAGCCCTTTGCACCCAGTAGCAACCGGCAGAAATACTGCCCGGAATGCGGCTGCTCCATCCGGCGCAAACAGAAGGCAGACTCCGCCAGACGGCGGCGCAGCGTCGAACATTAAGCACCGGAAAAGCCTTGATTTCCAAGGCTTTTGGGATAGCAAAGCGGGGGTGGGTGGCCGTTTCCATTCGTCCCCGCCAAAATCCAATTTTAACATTCTACAAAGGAGAATTCTATGGACAACAAACTGAAGACCGTGGACGCAGAGACCTTGCTGTCCACGCCGATGAGCAAGACGATGTTCATCGTGGACGGCCTCATTTCGCAGGGCGTCAATGTCATCAGCGGTGCCAGCAAGATCGGCAAAAGCTGGCTGATGCTGTGGCTGGGGCTGCAGGTGGCGCAGGGAAACTCTATTTGGGGGCTGCCTACACTGCAATGCGATGTGCTCTATCTGAGCCTTGAGGACACGCAGCGACGCATCAAGGACCGGCTCTATAACCTCACCGACAGCGCCCCGGACAACCTGTATTTTGCCGTGACCTCCGGGCTGATCGGCGGCGGTCTGGAGGAGCAGATTACGGACTTTCTGACCGAGCATCCCGCCACCAAGCTGGTCATCATTGACACGCTGCAAAAGGTGCGGGACTCCAAGGGCAGCGCCGGAAAAGCAGGAATGTACGGCAACGACTACGACGATATTTCCTCCATCAAGCGCATTGCCGACGGCTTCAACATTGCCGTTTTGCTGGTGCATCACCTGCGAAAGCTGCAAGACAGCGACGATCCCTTTAACGATGTCAGCGGCTCCACCGGCATCATCGGCGCTGCGGACACCAACTTTATCCTGCGCCGCAAGCGTAGCGGAAACGCCGCTACGCTGCTGGTCAGCGGGCGGGATGTGGAATATCAGGAACTGACCTTGCAGTTTAACGACCTTGTCTGGGAGCTGGTGGAGCGCAAGAACAGCGAGGATATTCACAAGGCAGAGCTGCCGAAATTTCTGTTTCGGGTGGTGGACTTTATGGAGTGCCGTACCGAATGGGTAGGCACGGCCACGGAGTTGCTGACCGAAATGAAGGAGCAGGAGGTCACGCCCAATATGGTCACAAAGTATCTCGGCCAGTTCGCCTATGAGGTGCTGGGGCCGCTGGGCATCGAGTACCGCACCAAGCGAACAGGCAAAAGCCGGCTCATCAAATTCCTGCGCCGTGACGGCGATGACGCAAATGACGCCGGGATCGCTATATAAGGAAATCTCCGTCACAACCGTCATTGCCGTCACAAACCGAAGAAAGGGGGTGAACAAATGCGCAGCAAAAACTACGGGATTAATGTCCGTGTGACCGAGCAGGAGAAGCAGAAGCTGCTGGAAAATGCCCGGTTCTGTTCTCTGTCGCTGTCGGAATACTTGCGGCGGCTGGGGCTTGGAAAAGAGGTCAGAGTGGCGATCAGGGAACGGGATTACCGCCTGTTTCGGATGCTGAACGGCCTGAAAACGGAGCTCGCACAGCTTCAGAAAGAGGAAATTATAGGCAGGCTGGAAGCAGTTTTGAATGAATTAAAGTAAGCAGGTATCACGCCTGCGCAGTCTAAGCGAGCAGACTGTTTTTACTCCTGTCGGAGCCAAACAGTGCCCCTGCCGCCGATGCCTGCGTCATCTGAGCGAGCAGTGCGTTTTTACTCCCGGCAGGGCCGGAGCGCAAAAACACTCGTTAGGGCGTGCCCTAAAACCCCTGAAAGAAAAAACTATGAAAGTGAGGACAACACAATGAGAAAATCTGATTTTACTTTACCGACACTGGACGATCTGTTCTCCACGCAGGCGGAGCGGGACGATGCCAAGCTGGAGCGGGTGCGGAACATTCCGCTGGCCGAGCTGCATCCGTTCAAAGGTCACCCCTTCAAGGTGCAGAACAACGAGGAGATGCAGCGGATGATCGAGAGCATCCGCAAGGTGGGAGCCATCACCCCGGCGCTGGCAAGGCCGCTGCCGGACGGTGGTTACGAGCTGATCTCCGGCCACCGGCGGCTGGCAGCGTGTCAGGTGCTGGGCGTCGAGACGATGCCTGTCATCGTCCGGGAGCTGTCTGACGATGAAGCGGTGATCGCAATGGTGGATGCCAATTTGCAGCGGGAGACCATCCTGCCCAGCGAAAAGGCGTTTGCCTACAAGATGAAGCTGGATGCCATCAAGCATCAAGGTGTCACTTCTGCCCAAGTTGGGCAGAAGCTGCTCAGTGTAGAAAAAGTAGCTGACGATGCCGGCGAAAGCCGTAATCAAATTAAAAGATATATCCGCCTGACCTACCTGATCCCCGAACTGCTTTCAATGGTGGACGACGGCAAGATCGCCTTCAACCCAGCGGTGGAGCTTTCTTACTTAGACTCGTATCAGCAGCGGGCGGTGCTGGACGCGATGGTGCTGAACGACTGCACCCCGTCCCACGCCCAGAGCATCCGCCTGAAAAAGCTGGCGCAGGAGGGCTTACTGGATGACCAGATAGTCTACGCCGTGCTGGCGGAGACGAAACCAAACCAGCAGGAGCAGCTAAAATTCAAACGGGAGGAGCTGCGAAAATACTTCCCCTCCGGCTACACCGAGGAGCAGATGCGCCGGGACATCATCAAGGGTCTGGAACTGCTGAAACGGCAGAGAGAACGGAACCGGGACGCCCGCTGATTCGTACCAATACGGCTGCAATCAAACAAATCGCAGAATAGAGAGAACCCCAAACCGGTGGTATACTGATGCTGTCGGTTTGGAGTTCTGTTCTGCAAATAGAAAGACAGGAGGAAAACAAAATGGTAGCAGGACATCTGACTTTGAAAAGCGGCAAGTATTATGCCGTGCTGAACTACAAAAACGCCGGAGGGCAGCGAAAAACGAAATGGATCTCGCTGGGACTTTCCGAAAAGGGAAATAAGCGCAAGGCCGAGGCGGAACTGGCAAGGCTCCGGGCGGAGTTTGAACCGCCCAAAGAGGCGGGCGACCTGAGCAGTGATATGCTGTTCGCCGATTATCTGTTGGAATGGCTGGAGATCGCCAAGGGACGGCTGGCCCACGCAACCTACGGTGCCTACCAAGGACTGCTGAAAAGCACCATCGTCCCTTATTTCCGCAAAAAGAAGCTGACGCTGCGGGAACTGGAAGCCCGACATTTGCAGATGTTTTATTCTGAAATGCTCAGGCGGGTCACGCCCAATACCGTTATCCATTATCACGCCGTCATTCACTCGGCACTGAAATATGCAGTCAAGACCGATATGCTGATCCAGAATGTGGCGGACAAGGTGGACCGGCCCAGAAAGAACAGCTTTCAGCCGGTTTTCCTTTCGGCAGAGGAGATGCAGAAGATGTTTAAAGCTCTCCGGGGCACTAAACTGGAGCTGCCGGTGCTGGTGGCCGCCTTTTACGGACTTCGCCGTGGCGAGGTGGTGGGCTTGAAATGGGACGCCATCGACTTTGAGCAAGGCACCATTTCCGTAAAGCGCACCGTGACCTCAACGATCATCGACGGCAAGTATCAGGAGTTTGAGCAGCAATCCGCCAAGACCAAGTCCAGTCTGCGCACCCTGCCGCTCATCGGCAGCTTCCGGGAATACTTTATGCAGGTGAAAGAGGCGCAGGAGCTGAACAAGCAGGTCTGCGGCAACTGCTACAACTATGAATACGATGGCTTTGTATTCGTGGATGAGTTGGGCGAGCGGATGCGGGTGGAATACCTGACCAACGCATTTCCGAAATTTCTGGAAAGTCACGGTTTGCGCCGGATGCGCTTTCACGATCTGCGTCACAGCTGTGCCAGCTTGCTGCTGGCCAACGGCGTCCCCCTCAAACACATTCAGGAGTGGTTGGGGCACAGCGACTTTACCACCACGGCGAACATCTACGCCCACTTGGATTACAAATCCAAGATCACCTCGGCACAGGCGATGGAGACAGGGCTTGCCCTGCCGGAGGGCGGCGACTTCAGCAGCCGCTGGGGGTCGATCGGTGCCGGGGAGAACTTCTGATTTTCTCCCCTGAAAACCGAAGATCGCGCGGGCTTTGCCCTTTAGGCAAAAATTAAAAAGCCTGTAAACGGGCTTGTTTACAGGCTTTTTGTGGCGGAGAGTTAGGGATTCGAACCCTAGAGACCTTTCGGTCTACAGCATTTCGAGTGCTGCACCTTCGACCACTCGGACAACTCTCCGTATCTATTTTCATCCGTGCTTTCTTCCAAAAAATTGCTCGAAAATTCGTTGGGGAGAAAACAGGAGAGAAAGCAAAAAATATTCGATTTTGAGATTTTCTGTGTTGAGGAACATCAAGGAGAAGCGGGGGGACGAAAATCACAGGTCCTGCCGAAATTTCGAGTCAGGGCCGTTATGACCACTTCGATACCTGTCCGTATTTTTAACGGCTATGATATTTTAGCAAATGTGCCGGGCTTTGTCAAGCGGATTTGCAATTTGCCGTGAATTTTATTTGCGCATTTGCGGTATGATGCTTGTGCTGCGATGAAATGACCCCACCCATTTTGGCGGGTGGGGCTTTGTGCTGTGGGTTTTAGAATGTGACTTTTACAGTCTTTATCTCGAAGGGCTTGAATCTGAGCGAGACGGTGTTGCCGCTGACTTCGAGCAGCTCCTCGTTTTCTTCGAGCAGGTTGCAGACATATATGCTCTTCGGGGCGCGGTCGAAGGTGTAGACGCAGTCGGTCGTCTTGTTCCATGTCTCATATGCGCGGATGACGACATCGTCGCTGTCCTCAGCCTTCTTTACGGTCTCGATGATGACATTGTCCTTGTCGGTGCTCACGAGAGAATAGCTGTCATGAGCCGCCTTGCCGCTGACGCAGTAGAGCGGCAGGTTGAGCGAATAGCCCTGGTTGACGACATCGGAGGTGTCGACCGAGCCCGCGTGCGGGTAGATGGAGTATGTGAAGTGGTGAACTTCTCTGTCCTGCTCGCTGTTCGGGTTGACCGCGCAGCGCAGGAGACTCGTTCTGATGTGACCGTCCTTTATGTCATGGCCGTACTTGCAGTCGTTGAGGACGGAGAGACCGAAGCTGTTGTCGCTGAGGTCGACCCACTTGTGACCGACGACTTCAAACTGCGCGAAATCCCAGAGCGTGTTGCGGTGGGTCGGGCGCTTGTAGTTGCCGAACTGGATATCATAAGTGGCCTCGGTGGCGTTGACATCAACGGGGAAGTCCGCCTTGAGAAGTATCTTCTTCTCTTTCCAGTCGACCGTGTAGTCAACGTCGATGCGCGGCAGGTCTGCGTAGAAGATGAAGCTCTGCTCGATGGTCGAGGAGAGGAACTTGCGCGTGACCTTTATGACCGTGCGGACGGGTCCGCTCTCTGTCACATCGACTGCGCTGACATCGTTTATCTCGGTGTACTTCTGATCGAAATAGACCTTGATATCCCATGCCTCGTGGTTGAACGGTCTGTCGTCGTAGGCATAAATTTTGTTGAGAACTTCGCCCTCGGGCGCGACTGCTCTGCCGGTCGCCTTGTGAATGAGCGACGCGATGTTCATGTCCTTGTCGAACTTGACGGTGAAGAACTTGTTCTCTATAGTCTTGTTCTCGACCTTTACGGTGTTCTCGCCGGACTCGCCGCCGTGAACGATGCGGAAAGTCTTGTATCCCTTTGCGGGCACGCCCTTTGCGAAGAACACAAGGCGTCCGTCGGCGGATTTCTGCCACGGCATGACGTTACCGTCGGCGTCGACTATCGAGAAGTGCTCGGCTGCGGGCATATCGGTGATAACGACATCGTCGCGCTCAGCGCCGAAGGTGTTGAAAACGGTCAGGGCGCTGCCGTCCGGAGAGCAGACTATCTTGCCGAGAGTGTCGGCTATCTCAGCTTTGCCCTCGGAGATGAGCTTGTCGTACTGCTCCTTGGAATCCTCGTAGACCTCTTTTATCGAAGAGCCGGGGATTATATCGTGGAACTGGTTGAGGAGTATTATCTTCCAGCCGTCGTTGATGAACTGACGGGGATAGGACGCGATGCCGTTTGAGTCGGCGATGGCGCAGATAGTCTCCATATCGTGATAGAGCAGCTCGCTCTTTCTGTTGTAGCGCTTGTTTCTGCCCTGCGAGGTCAAGGTGCCGCGGTGGAACTCAAGATAGAGTTCGCCCGCCCATTTGGGCAACCTGCGCGAACCCTTGACTTCCTTTTCGAGGTCGTGATAGAAGTCTATTGCAAACTCCTGCTTGACCTTCGGACAGCCGGGGATGCCCTTTGTCATGCGGTGACCCATTTCGAGCATATCGCGGGTCGGTCCGCCGCCGCCGTCTCCGTGGCCGAAGGTGCAGAGATACTCTTTGTTGAGATCCTTCTGCGAGTATCTGTGCCAGCCGCCGAGGATGTGCTCGGGATTGAGATAGGCGTTGTATGTAGTCTGCCAGCAGTCGCCTTCGTCGAAGCAGTCGGTGCTCGGCGAGAAGTGGGAGAGAATCTCCGTGCCGTCGATGCCTTTCCACATGAATGTGTCATAGGGCACTTTGTTGAACTCGTTCCAGGATATCTTTGTGGTCATGAAATAATCGATGCCGGCTTTCTTCATGATCTGCGGGAGAGCCGCGCTGTAGCCGAAAACATCGGGGAGCCACATTATCTTGTTGTCAACGCCGAACTCGTCCTTGAAGAAACGCTTGCCGACTAAGAACTGGCGGACGAGGGATTCGCCGGAGGTGACGTTGGTGTCCGACTCGACCCACATGCTGCCCTCGACTTCCCAGCGCCCTGCGGCGATCATCTTCTTGATGCCCTCATAGACCTCGGGATAGTCCTCCTTGACAAAGGCGTAGAGCTGAGCCTGCGAGGACATGAACTTGTATTCGGGATATTCCTCCATGAGCTTGAGGACGGTCGCAAAGGAGCGGCCGGCCTTCTCCCTCGTCTGGCGGAGTCTCCAGAGCCATGCGACATCTATATGTGTGTGACCGATGCAGCAGGCGGTCGCGTCCATGGCATCTTTTGAATATATCTCCCTGTCGAGCAGGTCGATTGCCGCCTCGGCGGAAGCCGCAAAAGTATCGTAATCAGCGGTGTTGAAATCGATAAGATTGACGGCGTCGTTGAGCGCCTTGACTATATCGATGCGCGGAAGATCGTCCGCGTCATAGAGGGACGCGACTTTGAGCGGGGTTTTGAGATCGAAGATGAGACGGTTGACAAGGTCGTCGACGACCTTGAGGCGCGCACCCATTCTGAGCTTGCCCTTGAATTCCCATGCGTCCGAATACGCGTTGAGGCAGCAGTCGAATTTCTCGCCGCCCTTGGCGCAGTCGAGCAGGCGTATCTCGCTGTGGTTCGAGTCGCCGCCCTGGCGCAGCTCGCCGTTGAAGTACATGATGAACTGCGGGTTGCTGCGATTCCACGGGCCGCTTGCGGAGGGGGTCAGCTGATAGACCACGGGTCTGCCGGCAAAACGCTCGGGAACTGTGAAGCTGTGGCGGAACCACGCGTAGTCCTCTTTATAGCCCCAGTAGTCGTTCTCCGAGTCGAAGTCCGTCCATTCGCCCTCGTCGATCTGTGAAAATTTGTACTGCCCGTCGCGGAATTTGAAGCCGCCGAGCGTCTCGCTGTCGGGGTAGAGATATTCATTCTCAAGGTCCTCAATGACCTTGTAGACCCTTCTGGCGAGCATGAAGCGCTCGGAGTTCTTGTCCGTGAAGCGGATGTCTACATGACTCATTTGATTGCTCCTTTCGGAAAATTCTTTGATTTATCCGTCAAAATAATTTTAACCTGCGGTACATGACAATTATATATTATTGCCGCGGGGGTTACAATAGATTTTTAGTTGTTTTGCCAAAAGATTTGAGCTGCAAAACAAAAAAAGCCCCGCAGACGAGTGCGGAGCTTTCTCTATATTATTTATGCCTGGTTGTTGCGAATCATGTTGAGGATATTGTCGAGATTCGTCGTGCCCTTGAAGAACTGCCTGAGCTCCTTGAGGGACTGCAGGAAGTTGGGGTTCCAATCCGAGCGGGGAGCGGGCTTTATTCCCATCTCTTCGAGCATCGGGCGCAGAGCCTCAAAACGCTCCTCGAAGCTGTTGTAATCCATATTGGCTCTCTTCGTCCAGCCCGCCTCGGCGACAGCCCAGAAGCGCGGGAAGCACATATATGAAAGCTTGTCGAAGTCGCGGACATACTCCGCCCAAATCGGGCACTCGACGCCGTAGACATTCTTCTTGCCCGCCTCGGTCAAGCCCTTGATATAGGGGTCGAGGCTGTAGGTTTTCTTGAGCGAGGTCATGCCGTAGGGGTAGTCGCAGTAGTAATAGTAAAACTCGGAGACTATCACCTTTCCGCCGTTGTTGGCAAATTCGACCGAGCGATCCTTTTTGTCCATCCAGCGCTGAACGATGATGTCCTTGGGCATCATGCCGCTGTTGAGACTCTCGTTCCAGACTATCGCCGTCTTGCCGTGCTTTTTGAGGAAATCTATCGCTTGGAGCACAAACCAGCCCTGAAGCTCTTCTTCGTCCTTGAGACCCAGTTCTTTCATGCGCGCCTGGCACTTCGGGCAGTTCTTCCAGCGAACCTTGGGCGCTTCGTCGCCGCCGATGTGGAAATATCTGCCGGGGAAGAGCTCAATCATCTCGCCGAGCACATCAAAGACGAGTTTCAACGAATCATCGTTTCCGGCGCAGAGGATATCATCAAAGATGCCCTGCTTCGTGCCGACCTTGAGCGGCACTCCCTTGCAGGAGAGCTCGGGATAGGCGGCGAGCACGGAGAGCGTGTGGCCGGGCATATCGAACTCGGGGATAACTTCAATATAGTTGTCGTCGGCATATGCGACTACTTCGCGGATCTCATCCTTTGTGAAATATCCGGAATATTCCTCTGCGAAATGGTACTGGCCGAAATCCGAGCTGCGGCGGCGGGAGCCGACTGTGATGAGCTCGGGGTGGCTGTCAATTTCAACGCGCCAGCCCTGGTCGTCGGTCAGATGCCAGTGCATGGTGTTCATTTTGACGAGTGCGGCGGCGTCGATGAGCTTTTTGATGTTCTCGACCGTCGTCATGTGGCGCGCGCAGTCGAGCATGAATGCGCGGTATTCAAATGCGGGCGCGTCTTCGATTCTCACGCACGGGCAGATATCGAGCTGCTTTAATTGCTTCAATGTCTGGCTCGCATAGAAGGCTCCGCGCTCGCCGCCGGCGGTGGCTTCGACACCGTTTTCGGTCACTTTGAGCACATAGCCCTCTTCGGGCAGTTTGTCTGTCAGACGCGCGGAAAAGCTTTCGGAATCGATGTTTTCCATCTTGACGCTTCCGCCGAGATAGTCGATTTTGTTGGGATTGGGAATAATATTGAGCTGCTTCATTTTCTTTTCCTCCGAAGGGCCTTTATCAAGGGTCAGTATACAATAAACGTGATTCAAAAGCAAGGCGAAATTCAGCTTTCGGGCTTTTCTTCGGGTTCTTTATGCTCGCTGTGCTCGTTTTTGATCTTCTCGGCTCTGCACGCCTCGGCGCACATCTCCTCCTGCTTTTCGAGCGTTATCTGCTTCATTGTGTTTTCGTCTATCTTCATCAGCTTCATCAGTATCGCCTGACGGGCGAGAATACGGTTCATCTTGCCGTGGATATCCTCGATCATTATCTCGGTTTTGAGATTTACCTTGTAGTCGTTCTCGGCGCGGCGGCGATCCTTTTCTTCCTGGCGGTTCTGACTCATCATTATCAGCGGAGCCTGCAATGCGGCGACGCACGAGAGCACTAAGTTGAGCAGTATGAACGGATAGGGGTCGAACGCGCGTTTTGCGAGTATGACATTGCCGACCATCCAGAGTATCAGCAGGGCGGAGAACGAGAATATGAATGCCCAGCTGCCGGCGAATTTCGCAATTTTATCCGCGGCGCGCTGACCGAATGTGTATTTCTCCTTGTCGGGGTTTGCCGATATCCTGCTGTCTGCGAGCAGGGATATGATATCCTCGTTGCTCATGTCGTGCTTGACATCGCTGATTATTTCGTTGACAAGTTTCTTGTTCTCTTTCATCTGGCACACTCCCTTGAAATTATCCGTATACTATTTTAACATAAGACGAGAGGATTTTCTATAGCTATATTTGCGTTTGCAAGGCGGCGGTGGTATACTGTGTGCAGGCATAATTCAGTCTTATGTGCGGATAATATATAAAAAGGGGAGAAGAAAATGAAAGAGCTCATGAAAAATATTTCAAAATCAGAGGTTCTGACCCTGAGAGATCAGGTGCTCTGCCAGCCGGGGCAGGTGGTCAGCAAGACCCTCGCCCAGAACGACGCGCTGAGCATAACGCTCTTCGCTTTCGACAAGGACGAGGAGATAAGCACCCACGCCTCCGGCGGCGACGCATTTGTCACCTGCCTCGAGGGAGTCGGAAAAATAACGATAGACGGCGTTGACTACGAGCTGCACGAGGGCGAGAGCATAGTCATGCCCGCCGGACACCCGCACGCGGTCTACGGCAAGGAGCAGTTCAAGATGCTGCTCGTTGTGGTGTTCTGAAGATAAAATAACAATGTCCGCCGTATTAGATATAAATGCGGCGGACAAATTTATATAATTTTACCCCTGCTTTGAAAACTCGCATCCGCAGTAGTTCTGTCTGTATAGATCATACTGCTTCGAGAGTTCTATCGAGCGCTTGTAGCCCTCGCGCTTTTTGAAATCTGCGGGCAGGTGGCGCACTCCGTATTTTTCGCCCATCTCCTCGCCGATGCGGTTGAGTATCTGCGAATTCTTGTGCGGGCTCACGGAAAGAGTGGTCGTGAAATAGTCGAAGCCGTGCTTCTTCGCCTCCTGAGCCGTGCGCTCAAGCCGCAGATAAAAGCACTTTTCGCACCGTGAGCCGCCCTCGCGCTCCTGCTCATATCCCTTTGCCGCGTCGGTGAACTGCGTATGATTATATTCACATTCGAGCATTTTTACATTGTGCTCCGCGGGCAGGAGAGATATTATCCTGCGCTGTTCGCTGAGCCGGTGTTCATATTCCTCTGCGGGGTAGATGCTCGGATTGAAGTAGAGCACGGTGACATCAAAATATTTTGTCAGATATTCGAGCACATAACTGCTGCACGGTCCGCAGCAGCTGTGCAGCAGCAGGGACGGCACGCGCCCCTGCTTTTTTATTTCATCAATTTCACGGTCGAGTTCGAGCTGATAGTTGATTTTGTTCATCTCAACGCCTCCGCAGTATATGATACCGCAAAGGGTCAGATAAATCAACCGCTCAGTCGAGGATGCGCCCGTCGGTCGATATCGTCACGACCTGCCACGGGATGAATTTGCCGCTGTTCTGCAATGCTGTTTTTGCGGCGTGTTCGAGCCCGCCGCAGCAGGGGACTTCCATTCTGACGACCGTCACGGACTTTATATTGTTGTTCGCGATTATCTCCGTCAGCTTCTCGGAATAGTCGACGCTGTCGAGCTTCGGGCAACCGACAAGGGTTATGTGGTTCTTGATGAATTTTTCGTGGAACGCCGCGTAGGCGTAGGCGGTGCAGTCGGCGGCGATGAGCAGCTTTGCGCCGTCAAAATACGGCGCGTTCACCGGCACGAGCTTTATCTGAACCGGCCACTGGCGCAGTCGGCTCTGCATTTCGGTGGGCTGTGCCGACGAGGCGTTTTCCTCGCGGTTCATCGTCATGAGCCTTGAACCCGGACATCCGCCGTGATGTCCGCCGAGCTTTTTCTTCATCATGTTTTCTTTGACTGCTTCGGCGTTGTAGGCGGCTGCCTCGCGCTCGACAAAGGTTATCGCGCCTGTGGGGCACGCGGGCAGGCAGTCGCCGAGCCCGTCGCAGTAGTCGTCGCGCATGAGCTTGGCTTTGCCGTTGACCATGGCTATCGCGCCCTCGTGGCAGGCGGCGGCGCAAGCTCCGCAGCCGTTGCATTTTTCTTCGTCAATATGTATTATTCTGCGCTTCATAAAAATTCCTCCGAGCGTAAAATTTGTTTTTTTCTTGACCTGACGCGTTTATTATAGTAGAATCAGGACAAAAATACTGTTGCAAAAACAACGGAGTGATAAAAATATGTCGGAAAATTTTGAAAAAATAAAAACAGCGCCGCTCTTTTGGGACATAGAAGAAGCCGAGCTGCCCGAACTGCTTGAAGCCCTCGATGCGCACAGCCGCAGATATCAAAAGGGCGAAATAATAATGCCCGAGGGCGAAAAGACGGACTCGCTCGGGCTCGTGATGAGCGGCAGCGTTCTGATAGTGCAGGACGATTTCTGGGGCAACCGCAATATCATGGCGCGGATAACTCAGGGCGGAATCTTCGCCGAGTCGTTCGCCTGCACGGGCGAAAAGCTGACCGTCGGCGCGGAGGCGGAGAGCGAATGCGAGATAATGCGGCTGAAGGTCGGACATGTGCTCGGCTCATGCCCGAAGTCGTGCGCCGGGCACGCAAAGCTCGTCGGCAATCTGATATCCGAGCTTGCGCGCAAAAATCTGAATTTCAACTCGAAGCTCGGGCACATGGGCAAGCGCACGACGCGCGAAAAGCTGATGTCATATCTTTCGGCGCAGGCGATGAAGAGCGGAAAAAATGAATTTGACATTCCCTTCGACCGCCAGCAGCTCGCCGACTATCTGTGCGTTGACCGCAGTGCAATGTCCGCTCAGCTCTGCGCACTCAGGGACGAAGGGATATTGAAGTTTAGGAAGAATCATTTTGTGCTCAACAGAATATAAAAACGACCGCCCGAATAAACGGACGGTCATTTCAATTATCGGTTAAGATTATTTCTTCTTGCCGGTGCCTTCGTACTCCTTTATCCATGCGACCATGTCAGTGAAGGACTGCTTTGCGCCCATGGGGGCGTAGCCAAGCTCTTCCTTAGCCTTATCGCAGCTGAAGTTGCAGTTCGAGGTCAGCTTGCGGATGGAGTAGCGGGTGAAGAGCGGGGTTTTCTTCGCGGCGTTGTAATAGACCTCCATGAGAGGAGCAAACGCATTTGCAAGACCGAGAGAAATCTTGAGGCTCGGAGCCTTGAAGCCGCAGATGTCTGCGAGCATATGTATCAGCTGGTCGACGGTGACGACCTCATCGGTGAGGATATAACCTTCGCCGGGTCTGCCCTTTTCGGCAGCGCCGATCATGCCCTTTGCAACATCGCGCACGTCAACGAAGTTATATGCGCCGAAGGAGAGCGATACGGGGAACTTGCCCTTGAGGAACATTCTGACCATCTCGCCGACGGAAGAGACCTTGAAGTCATAGGGGCCGCAGCAAGCGCCGGGATAGACAACGACAGTCTCGAGCTTGTCGTCGTTGTTCGCAAAGACATAGTTTGTGGCAGTAGCCTTGGTCTTTGCATATGTTCCGTCAAGACCCTCGGGATTGAAGTGAGAGATCTCGCGCATGACCTGATTGTCGGGGAGCGGGGGATAAGCGTCAACGGAGGATGCATAGACAAGGCGCTTTACGCCGCATTTTTTGCACGCCTCAACAACGTTCTTTGTGCCGTCGACATTGACCTTCCAGGTCATGTCCTCGTTGCCCTTGTTTATCTCGATAACGCCTGCAAGGTGATAGACGACGTCCGCGCCGTCAAAAGCCTTTTCGAGAGAAGCGGGATCGGTGACGTCGCCGAATACGCGCTCGCATTTGATGCCGTCAAAGATCTTGCTGTCTTTTCTGATGAGTATTCTGAAGTTTTCGCCGCGTGCCTCGAGTTCCTTAACGAGTGCATAGCCGACGTGACCCGTAGCGCCCGTGACGACTGAAAGCTTGTCTCCCATGATTAATTAACACTCCTTTAATTTTTAAGCTTACGGAGCTTATTATATATCAGAAAAACTTTTTAATATTTATGTTAAAGAACTATTTGGCAGTAAAAAGATAATTATTTATTTTTTTAGTCAAAGTGCCGAAGTGTTTCGCCAATAACATTGACTTTTTGTATGTTTGGAGCTATTATTTTATAGTGGTATTTTGCTCTGCAAGGCGGCGTATAACTTGAACGGACGCCCGTGCAGAGAACGGACATATATATTTGAAAGGAAGGATACAAGTGGCAAAATACGTCCTTGCACTCGATCAGGGAACGACGAGCTCACGCGCCATCGTTTTCGACAAAAAGGGCAATATCGTAGCCAAGGCGCAGAAGGAGTTCGATCAGATCTATCCCGCCGCAGGCTGGGTCGAGCATGACCCGATGGAGATACTTTTCAGCCAGTTCCAGGCGGTGACTTCCGTCTTTGCTTCGGGCGGGATAAAGCCTGAGGATATAGCCGCTATCGGCATAACGAATCAGCGCGAGACCACCATTATGTGGGACAGGGAGACGGGCAAGCCCGTCTATAACGCCATCGTCTGGCAGTGCCGCCGCACAGCGGAGCTCTGCGAGCAGATAAAGGCGGACGGCATGGAGGAATACATAAAGGATAAGACCGGTCTTGTTATAGACGCGTATTTCTCCGGCACAAAGATAAAGTGGATCCTTGACAACGTTCCGGGCGCACGTGCGCTCGCCGAGGCGGATCAGCTGCTCTTCGGCACGGTCGAGACATGGCTCATATGGAATCTTACCGGCGGCAGAGTGCATATAACCGACTACTCCAACGCGTCGAGAACGATGCTCTTCGATGTCGACAATCTCTGCTGGGACGAGAAGATGTGCGAATATCTCAACATCCCGATGTCAATTCTGCCTGAGGTCAAGCCTTCGAGCATGGTATACGGCAAGGTCGCTGGCGGCATAATCGGTCTTGAGGATCTCGAGGGTATCCCGATCGCGGGGGCTATAGGTGATCAGCCGGCGGCTCTGTTCGGTCAGGCATGCTTTGAGCCCGGTCAGGCGAAGAACACCTACGGTACCGGCTGCTTCCTGCTGATGAACACGGGCGAAAAGCGCGTTAAATCAAAGAACAACCTGCTCACGGGCGTCGCATGGGGTATCGGCGACAAGGTAGAATACGCCATTGAGGGCTCTGCGTTCAACGCAGGCTCGGTCATAAAATGGCTTCGCGACGAGCTGCATATGATAGACAACGCAAAGCGCTGCGATGAGCTCGCCGAGAGCGTGCCCGACGCAAACGGTATATATTTTGTCCCCGCGTTCACGGGACTCGGCGCGCCCTACTGGGATATGTACGCGCGCGGCTGCATAGTCGGACTCACGCGCGGAGTCAACCGCGCTCATATCGCGAGAAGCGTCCTCGAGGCTATTGCCTATCAGATGACAGATCTCCTTGAGGCGATGGAGGACGATTCCGGAATAACATTCACCGAGCTTCGTGTCGACGGCGGCGCGAGCGTCAGCGATATTCTGCTCCAGATCCAGTCGGATATGATACGCACGATAGTTGACAGACCCAAGACCGTCGAGACGACCGCTCTTGGCGCGGCATACCTTGCGGGTCTTGCCGTAGGCTACTGGAAGGACAGGGACGAGATCGCGCAGAACCGTGAGATCGAGAAGATTTTCACTCCCCAGATGGAGAAGTCGCACCGCGACGAGCTCTACAAGGGCTGGAAGCGCGCAGTCGAGCGTTCGCGCGACTGGGCGAAGGACTGATATTATCTGGCCGCCGACCGGTTTTCTGATCGGCGGCCGTAAAAATAACCGGGTATTCTCGAACACGAAAGGAAAACGAAAATGGATTATCTGAGCGAATCACTCAAACTGCACTATAAACTGCGCGGCAAGCTGGAGATACAGCCGAGAGCCGGGGTCAGCAACAAGGACGAGCTGTCTCTTGCCTACACCCCCGGAGTCGCGGCGGCGTGCCTCGAGATAAAGGACGATGTCAGCAAGAGCTATGACCTGACCCGCCGCTGGAACACCGTCGCCGTAGTCACGGACGGCACCGCGGTGCTCGGTCTCGGGGATATAGGTCCCGAGGCTGGCATGCCCGTCATGGAGGGCAAATGCGTGCTCTTCAAGGCGTTCGGCGGAGTCGACGCGATACCGCTTTGCGTGCGTTCAAAAGACGTTGACGATATAGTCAACACCGTCGCCCTGCTCGCAGGTTCGTTCGGCGGAGTGAATCTCGAGGATATCGCGGCTCCGCGCTGCTTTGAAATCGAGCGCAAGCTCAAGGAGCGCACGGATATACCGATTTTCCACGACGATCAGCACGGCACTGCGGTCGTCTGCCTTGCGGCGGTTGTCAACGCGCTCAAGATAGTCAAAAAGCAGCTCTCCGACTGCACCGTTGTTTTCAGCGGTTCTGGCGCGGCGGGCGTTGCGATAGCGAGACTGTTTGACTCCATGGGTGCCGGCGAGATAATCATGTGCGACCGCAAGGGCATAATCTGCGAGGGCGGCGATCTGACTCCCGCAAAGGCGGAAATTGCCGCGTTCACAAACAAAAATCACCGCACCGGCACGCTTGCCGACGCGATGAAGGGCGCTGATATATTTGTCGGCGTCTCCGCTCCCGGAATCGTTACAGAGGAGATGGCGGCGTCGATGGCTGAAAATGCAATAATCATGGCTATGGCGAACCCCGTACCCGAGATAATGCCCGACCTTGCAAAGGCGGCAGGCGCGGCGGTAGTCGGCACGGGCAGAAGCGACTTCCCGAACCAGATAAACAACGTTCTCGCGTTCCCCGGAATTTTCCGCGGCGCGCTTGATGTCCGCGCGAGCGACATAAACGAAGAGATGAAGATAGCCGCCGCCAAGGCGATAGCTTCGCTCGTCAGCGACGATGAGCTGAACCCCGATTATATCCTGCCTGCGGCGTTCGATGAGCGCGTCGGCAAGGCGGTCGCCGATGCGGTTGCGCAGGCGGCGAGGGACAGCGGCGTTGCGAGAATATAATTAAAATTTCGTGGTGTAGCCGCCGTCGAGCTTTATCCCGCTTTTTTCGCAGCGGGATTCAACAAAGCTCTGCGTCCGGTCGATGACTGTTCTGAAGCTCATCGGCATTTTAACGGGAGCGCGGCGCGGCGAGTGGCTGCCCTGCGTTATCAGCTCGCTTTCGATGCAGTCGAGAATATGCAGATAGGCGGGGTCGTTGAGAATATCTGCGTTGGGCACCCAATCGCTCGGGAGATTGCCCTTGGCGGTCTCCGCGATTATGATTCGGTACATCATGAGGCTGTATATCCTGTGCAGGGAGTCGACGGTTGAGTCATTACTCTCCTGCGGGAAAGTCAGAAATTTGCGCAGCTTTCCTGCGACGCGGAATATAGTTAATGTGTTGAGCTCCGAGTCGGAGGGCAGGTCGCCTTTGATGCCGAACGCGCCCTCGAATCCGCGCTTCGATTCGCTCAGTCCCAGCAGGTAGTCCGTGGTGACATTGTAGTAATCCGCCGCGCGGCAGAGAAAATCGAGCCCGCATTCGCGTATGCCGTTTTCGTAGTGTGAGAGCAGCGCCTGCGAGACCCCGAGTCCTGCGGCGGCTTCCTTTTGGCTCAGTCCCTTTTCTTTTCTGAGCGAAGACAGGCGCGCGGTTATATTTGTTGCCATAACGATACCTCTTTTATACAGTATGTATAATCATTATATCAGAGATTCAAGAATTTTCAATCATACAGTTCAACAAAATACTCAACGTATTTTTGGAGGAAACATGAAAAGCTATATAGTCTATATCATAAGAAGCGGCGCGACAAAGGAGGAGACCGAGGGAAAATACATCGGTCACACCGACGTTGAGCTCAGCGAAGAGGGCAGAAAACAGCTCGAGAATATGCGCTCGGAGCTTGTCTATCCGCCCGTCGGCGCGGTCATATCGAGTCCGCTCAAGCGCTGCACCGACACCGCGGCGATACTCTATCCCGACAACAAGTGCATTACTATAGATTCGCTCATAGAGTGCAACTTCGGCGAGTTCGAGGGCAAGGATGCGGAGGAGCTCAAGGACTATCCGATGTTCCCGCGCTGGCTCGCCGGCGAGCAGGGCGTTGAGCCGCCGTTCGGCGAGAGCAACGAGGCGTTCGCAAAGCGCGTGTGCGAGGGATTCATAAAAATAATCGACGGTCTGATAAAGACCGAGACCGACCGCGCGGCGATAGTCACTCACGGCGGCGTGATGATGGCACTGCTCACAAATTTCGGTCTGCCCCAGCTGCCGATGCACGAGTGGATAACCCCGAACGGCTGCGGTTACACTCTGCGCATAACCCCGTCGCTGTGGATGCGCGGGCACAAGCTGGAGGTCGTCTACGAGTTCCCGTATGAGAAGAACGACGAGGACGGCGAAGAAGAATAAAATTTGACGGGAGGCGGCAATATGCAGTACAGAACCATAAGAGCGGCGGCGAGCGCCGAGTTCGTTGAAAAGCGTTCGCGGTTCATCGGCTATATATCGCCCGTCACGACTCAGCAGGACGCGATAGCGTTTATTGATTCGATAAAGTCAAAGCACTGGGACGCGACGCACAATGTCCCGGCATATATAATCAGAGAGGGCAACATCTGCCGCTTTTCGGATGACGGCGAGCCGCAGGGCACGGCGGGAATGCCGGCACTCAATGTCCTGCAAAAAGAAGAGCTGACCGACTGCGTTCTGGTTGTCACCCGATACTTCGGCGGAATACTTTTAGGCGGCGGGGGACTCGTCAGAGCCTATTCGCACGCGGCGAAAATCGCAGTTGACGCGGGGGGCATAGTGACCCGCGCGGAGTGCAGCATAGTGAAAATCCGCTGCGACTACACATTCTACGGGCGGCTCGCCTCGCTTATCCCGGAGCAGGGCGGCATAGTCGAGGACACGGCGTTCGAGGACGTGGTGACGGTGAAAATGAGAATACCGCAGGAGCTTGAGCCTGCGTTTGAGGCGCGGCTCGTTGACCTTAGCAACGGCACTTGCCGCGGAGAAATAACAGACACGGTTTTTGCGGATATAGACTGAGGAGGAGAAAAATGAAGATACTTTTTCAGGGCGATTCGATAACGGACGGCAACAGATACAAAGAGCCCGAACGCCGCCACGATCTCAACCATCAGATAGGGCACAGCTACGCATTTATTGTCAGCGGTATGCTCGGCGCGGAATACCCGGATGCCGGACTTCGATTTGTAAACCGAGGCATTTCCGGCGACACGACGCGCGGACTGCTCCGCCGCTGGCGCGAGGATGCGCTCGATATAGAGCCGGATGTTTTGAGCCTGCTCATCGGCACGAACGACTGCTTCCTTGAGGGCGAAAATCATGTTGAGCCAGAGGAATACGAAAAGAATCTCGAAAGCATACTCTCGCAGTCGTTTGAAACGAACGGGGAGCTGAAAGTGTTTCTCATGGAGCCGTTCTTTCTGCCGACAAAGGACAGATTCAAGGCGGAAGAGAATATTTGCCGCGAAGAGATAGGCAGATATTCGCAAATCTGCCGCCGCATTGCCGAAAAGGACGGCAGGATATTTTTCATCCCGCTTCAGCACCTGTTTGACGAAGCAGCAGAGGGACGTGACTGCGCCTACTGGATTTGGGACGGCATCCACCCGACGGAGAGCGGGCACGCGCTGATAGCACGCGAGTGGATAAAAGCATTCAAGGCGATGTTTGAATAAAAATCTAAACCAAACAAAAAATCCTCCGTATGAATCCATACGGAGGATAACTTTTTGCTTTGATTATTTCTCGGCGGCTGCGGCGGTTCTTCTTGCCTGGAGCGCGTCGGATATCTCCTGCTTCTTCTTGCCGACGATATCGTATTTGAATATCGGAATAGCGGAGAGCAGGGAGAGAATACCGGGGACAACGGCGTAGGCGAAGAACACGATGTCCTTTGTCTTTGTCGCGAATCCGGCGGCGGTGCCTGCGGCGATCTCGCGCACGGTGTCCGAATAGCCGGAGACCTGAACGAACACAAGACCGAGTGCCGTGCCGAGCGCAAGGCAGATTTTTATAGTCAGCGTGAGCACCGAATACGCTGTGCCCTCCATGCGCTTGCCGGTCTCGTACTCATAGTAGTCAACGCAGTCGGCGGTCATTATCATGGGCATGAGGTTGACGGACGCAAACTGGAGACCCATGAGGAAGAGCGAGAAATAGAAGAGCACGGTGAGCACCATGTTGTCGGGGTTCGTGAACCAGAAGTGGGCTATCACGAACGAGAGCACGGATGCGATGAAGCCGTAGACCGAAAGTCCGATAAAGACCTTTTTCTCGTCGAGCTTCTTTATAAGGAACGGGCAGGCCGCCATGCTTATCATCGTGCCAATAGCGGTTGAGATGCCGAGGACTGCAACAAGGTTCTGCGAGCCGAGAAGAATATTCGCCGCCTGAACCTGAATGCCCATTGCCATCTGGCGTCCGAAGCCGAGGAAATACGAGATTATGACGAGCATGAACGGCTTATTCGATTTGAGCGCGCCCATCATGTCCTTGAAAGATATCTTGTTGCCCGCGGTGTAGGGTACGCGCTCTTTGTTGAGAAGCGGGATAAGCCCGAACAGCACGCAGCCGAAAACGGCAGTGAGCACGGCGGTGAACAGATACTCATTCGCTATCATGGGCAGGTCGGTTTCGCCGCTCTTGACGAGCACCTTGGAGCCGCCCGGGATTATAAGGCAGGCGATGGGCACTATCACGACGCAGGCGGAGAAGCCTATCTGCTTGAAGGTGTTCGAGATGGAGACGACATTCGTGCGCTCCGTCGGGTCGGGAGTGAGGACGGATGCGATGCCCTGCGAGGGCACGTCGCCGAGGGTCATCGCGAAGCTCCAGAGGAGATAGGTCGCGAAGATCCATATGTAAGTTGCCGCTTTGTTCGTCTTGAACGGCACGTCGATGAATACGACCGCAGACATGGCGAGCAGGGGCAGAATCGATTTTGCAATCATCGATTTGAACTTGCCGTTTTTGCTCTTCGAGCGGTCGATCATATTGCCGACGAACGGGTCGAAAACTGCGGAGAGAATCTTCGCCACGAGCACGAGAATACCGACGACTGCGATGTCCGCGCCGAGAATCGAAGCGTCAAACTCCGCCTGATATGAATTCAGGAGTCCGACTATCGCCTGAAAGCCGAAAAGACCGAGAGAATAGGCGGCGATTTCCTTGAAGTTCATATACTTTCCTTTTGATGAACTCATTGTTATTCCCCTTTCAGCAAGCCCCGAATCGTTCTTTGCCTCAGATTTAAGGCTTTACTGTACTAAATTGATTTTATTATAAACTGTGAATTTGCCCGTGTCAATATGGATGCTGTAATTTTTGCCGACAGATTCAGCTTTTCTGTTGCGCGCCGGTGCGCCGTTCGGCTTGACACTTGTCTTTATTAAATGTATAATTTACCATGAGTTAATATAACAGCAGGAGGATGAAATCAATGATTTCAAAGAAACTTTTCGGCACTCTTTCCGACGGCAGAGAGGTCGATATATACGAGCTCAAGAACGCAAACGGCGTCAGTGCGTCCGTTATTACATACGGCGCAACATGGCAGTCGCTTTTTGCACCCGACAGAGACGGCAATTTCGAGGATGTTCTCATCGGCTTCGACGATCTCAAGGGTCATGTCGAGCGCTCGGACTATCAGGGTCAGATCGTCGGCAGATATGCGAACCGTATCTGCGGCGGACATTTTACCGTTAACGGCAAAGAATTTGATGTCATAAAGAATGAGAACGGCAAGACCTGCCTGCATGGCGGCGGCGAGTTTTCGCACGCTGTCTGGGCGGCAAAAATCGAGGGCGAGAGCCTTGTTCTCGAATATAAGAGCGACGAGGGCTCGAACGGATTCCCCGGCGAGATGAGCGCAAAGGTGACTTATACTCTTGATGACAGCAACGAGCTTTCGATTGCATATGAAGCTGTCTGCACCGAGGATACGCCGATAAACATGACGAATCACGCGTATTTCAATCTCGGCTCGTATAAGCGTCCGAACGTGCTCTCTCAGGAGCTTCGCCTGTCCGCGTCGCGCTACACTCCCATTGATGAGGACAGCATACCGACCGGCGAGATAAGAGATGTCACCGGCACGGCATTCGATTTCAGACAGATGAAAGCTATCGGCAGGGATATAGATCAGGACGACGAGCAGCTCATTATCGGATGCAACGGCTACGACCATAATTTCTGCATCGACGAGGGCACGCAGGGCGCGTTCGCGGCTGCATATGACCCCGAGAGCGGGCGCGTTATGGAAGTTACTACGGATATGCCCGGCGTTCAGCTCTACACCGGCAACTTCCTCGACAAGATACCCGGCAAGGGCGGCACGCTGATGAACAAATATGCCGGCTTCTGCCTTGAGACTCAGTTCTACCCCGATTCTCCGAACCAGCCGAACTTCCCGTCCTGCATTTTCAAGGCGGGCGAAAAGTTCAGAAGCCGCACAAGCTTCAAATTCTCGGTAAAATAAATTTTTCAGAGGCGTGTTTATGAATTCAACGGGTGCGCGGGCGCTGATAGATGTGCTGCTCGAACAGGGAGTCGATACGGTTTTCGGTTATCCCGGCAGCGCAGTGCTCGATATCTACGATGAACTTTACAAATGCGATAAAATTCGCCATATACTCACCTGCCACGAGCAGGCGGCGGCTCACGCGGCGGACGGCTACGCCCGCGCAACTGGCAGAACGGGAGTTGTTATTGCAACCTCGGGACCCGGTGCCACCAATCTCGTGACGGGCATCGCCGCGGCATACATGGATTCGAGCCCCGTTGTTGCGATAACGGGGAACGTCAAGACCTCGCTCCTCGGCAGCGACTCGTTTCAGGAGGTCGATATCGCGGGCGTTACGATGCCGGTGACGAAATATTCGTTTATCGCGTCGGGCGAGCGCGGAGTGGCGCAGGATGTCCGCGAGGCGTTCTCGATAGCGCAGTCCGGCAGAAAAGGACCGGTTTTAGTAGATATCCCGGCGGATATCGCGGCTCAGAGCGAGGAATATGAACGCGCGCCGAAGAGCGAGCTCGCCCCGGCAAAAGAGCCGGAGAAAGCCGAGCTCGAACGCGCGGCGCAGATGATAGAAAAAGCCAAAAGACCGCTTATCTATGTCGGCGGCGGGGCGATAAGCTCCGGCGCGTCGGACGCGCTGAAAACATTTGCTCAAAAACTGCATATCCCCGTCGCGTGTTCTATGATGGGGCTCGGCGCTTATCCGTGCTCGGCGGAGCTGTTCTTGGGGCTCGTCGGCATGCACGGAAACCCGGTCGCCAATATGGCGGCGTTGAACTGCGATTTACTCATTGCCGCGGGCGCGAGATTTTCAAACCGCGTCGCCGCGAGCAAAGAGAGCTTTGCACCGAAGGCGAAGATAATACATATTGATATAGACGCGGCGGAGTTCGACAAAAATATAATTTCCGACGCCCACATTCTCGGCGATCTCGGAAAGACGCTCGAAAAGCTAAGTATTATGCTGCCGCCCGGTAAGAACTCCGAGTGGCTCGGCGAGATAGCCGAGTTCAAAAGGCGGATTCCGCGCCCGAAGCCCTATGCTCCGTACACGGTTCTGCACACTCTGAGCGAGCTGACGAAGGGCGAAGCGAATATAGTGACCGATGTTGGTCAGAATCAGATGTGGACGGCGCAGTACTATGACTTTGAACGCCCGCGTTCGCTGATAACCTCGGGCGGACTGGGCGCGATGGGCTTCGGCATGGGTGCGGCGATAGGCGCGGCACTCGGTAAGCCGGAGCGAAAGACCGTTCTGATAACAGGGGACGGCGGATTCCATATGAGCCTGAGCGAGCTTGCAACGCTCAGCAGATATAATATCCCAGTTGTTGTTGTCGTGATGAACAACGGCGTGCTCGGCATGGTGCGCCAGTGGCAGAAGGTGTTCTATGACGGACGCTTTTCCGCGACTCAGCCGGAGCGCGGGACGGATATAGCCGCAGTCGCAAAGGCGTTCGGCGTCAAGGGCATGAGAATAAAGAATCCGTCGCAGGCGAAGCGCGTTTTCAAAAAGGCGCTCTCGATGGACAAGCCCGTAGTTATAGACTGCCGCATCGACCCCGACTGCGCGGTGCTCCCGATGATACCTCCGGGCGGCGATATCACGACGGCTATCTACAAATAAGGAGAAATTATTATGACTCAGAAGCTGACCGTTTCGGCGCTTGTCCGAAACCGCTCGGGCGTTCTGCTCAGAGTGGCGGGACTTTTTGCGCGCCGCGGATATAATATACGAAGCCTCACGGTCTCCGAGACCGAGCATCCCGAGTTCTCGCGAATGACGGTTGTCTCCGAGGTTGAGCCGGAGCAGGTAAAACAGGTCGAGGCTCAGCTGTTGAAGCTCGAGGATGTCATAAAAGTGGCGCATCTCGAAGAGGGGAAGCTCGTTTCGAGCGAACTTCTGCTGATAAAAGTCCACTGCCTCAACAAAGACAGACCGCAGGTCCTAAAGACCGTCATAGCCTACGGCGCGAGGGTCAAGGACATCGGTCATACGATGCTCACGGCGGAGCTGACGGGCGAGCCGGAGCGAATAGACGCGTTTATCGCGGACATGAGCGTCCACGGAATAGCCGAGCTTTCGCGCTCGGGCATAACCGCTCTTGAGAGCGGCGACACGGTCATAAACGACTGACACGGGAGGGAGAGAGTTGAAAAAAATCGAATTACTCGATTCGACCCTGCGCGACGGCGCTCAGGGTGAGGGAATATCCTTTTCCGTCAACGACAGGCTGGAGATAGTCCGTGTGCTGGACGATCTCGGCATACCGATAATCGAGGCGGGCAACCCGACCTCCAATCCGCGCGAGCTTGAATTTTTCGAGCGGGCGAGCAGGCTGTGGCTCAAAAATTCCCGCCTGTGCGCATTCGGTTCAACGCGGAGAAAGGGCGAGAGAGTCGAAGAGGACGCGGCGTGTGCCGCTCTGCTCAAGGCGGGAACCCCGTGCGTTTCAATAGTCGGCAAGAGCAGAAAAATCCAGGTCGAGGGCGTTTTGCAGACGAGCCTCGAAGAAAATCTATCTATGATAGAGGAAACCTGCCGCTTTTTCAAAAGCCACGGCAAATATGTCGTTTTCGACGCCGAGCACTTCTTTGACGGTATGTCGGACAATGACGGCTACGCGCTCGAAAGCCTGCGCGCGGCTCTGCGCGGCGGCGCGGACTGCTTGACGCTCTGCGACACGAACGGCGGCTCGTTCCCCGATTATATTGAAAAAATCACCGGCGAGGTCGTAAAAGCCTTTCCGGGTACAGATATAGGAATCCACACCCACAACGATTCGGACATGGCGTGCGCGGGCGCACTCATGGCGGTCAGAGCGGGCGCGAAGCAGGTGCAGGGCACGTTTATCGGCTTCGGCGAGCGGTGCGGAAACGCGAAGCTCACTTCGATAATCCCCAATTTGCAGATAAAATCCGACTATGAGTGTATCCCGCAGGAGAATTTGAAAAATCTGACATCTTCGGCGATAAAAATAGCGTCGATAGCGAATGTCACTTTGCACAGGGATGTTCCGTTCGTCGGGCGCAGCGCATTTGCTCATAAAGCTGGAATGCACGCCGACGGTGTTTTGAAATTCAGCGAATCGTTCGAGCATATCGACCCCGAATCTGTCGGCAACCGCAGGCGATTCCTGCTTTCTGAAGTGACCGGCAAGGCGGCGGTGCTCAAGAAGATACAGAAGCTCTATCCCGATTTCGACAAGGATTCGCCGCAGGTCGCGGAGCTGCTCGATATCCTGAAGCAAAAAGAATACGAGGGCTATCAGTATGAGGGCGCGGATTCGTCGTTCGAGCTGATAGTTCACCGCCTCGTCAGAAAATATAAGCCGTTCTTTGATCTCATCAGCTACAAGGTGCTCGACGAGCTGCCCTATGACAACGGACACAGCGCGACGGCGACAATAAAGCTCAGCGTCGACGGCAGAGTCAGGATAGCGGCGTCGGACGGCGACGGCCCCGTCAATGCGCTCGACCGCGCTCTGCGTGAAGCGCTCGAGGTGTTCTACCCGTGCCTTAGAAAATTGAGGCTCATCGACTACAAGGTTCGCGTCATGGAGCCGAAAGACGCCACGGCGGCGAGCGTCCGCGTTCTTATAACTTCGTCCGACGGTGAGGATATCTGGACAACTGTCGGCGTGTCGCAGGACGTTATCAATGCGAGCTGGATAGCGCTCGTCGACTCCATCGAGCATAAGCTCGTGAGCATGGGCGAGAATCTTCACAGGTAAATATACGAAATTTTGTAACAAAATGTTATTTTGCCATTCACACAAACTTTTGCGAATGGTTTATAATAATTACAATGGGTTCGTTTAAAACAAAGGAGAGGTACTTATGGCTAACGAAAAAATACTTGTCGTTGACGACGACGTTAATATCTGCGAACTGCTGCGCCTCTATCTTGAAAAAGAGGGCTACACAGTCAGCATAGTGAACGACGGCGAGAGCGCCGTGAAGAGCTTCGGCGAGATTCAGCCGGATCTGATGCTGCTTGATATCATGCTGCCCCGCCTCGACGGCTGGCAGGTCTGCCGCGAGATCAGAAAATTCTCGGATAAGCCGATAATCATGCTCACCGCAAAGGGCGAGACTTTTGATAAAGTTCTCGGTCTTGAACTCGGCGCGGACGACTATGTCGTCAAGCCCTTCGATGCAAAGGAAGTTGTGGCGCGCGTCAAGGCAGTCCTCAGACGCAGCGCGGGCGCTCCGGCGGCGGATATAAAGCAGGTCGAATATGACAAACTCAAGATAAACCTGACGAACTACGAGCTCTGGGTCGACGGCAAGCGCATCGACACTCCGCCCAAAGAGTTGGAGCTTATCTATCACCTTGCCAGCAACCCGAACAGGGTGTTCACCCGCGATCAGCTGCTCGACGAAGTCTGGGGCTTCGACTATTACGGCGATTCGAGAACGGTCGATGTCCATGTCAAGAGGCTCAGAGAGAAGCTCGAGGGCGTGTCTGACAAGTGGGAGCTCAAGACCGTCTGGAGCGTAGGCTACAAGTTTGAGACCAAGGATTGATGTGCATGAAAAAAGCACGCAAAAAGTTTGAAATAAAAGATGTAAAGAACGCAGGCTCGAGAACAAAAAGCTCGGGTCTGTTTCACCGTTACTTTTATGTGACGGTGCTGATACTGTTTATCGGCTTCACCATTCTCGGCTCGTCGTTGTTGATATTCATCGCGCGCTACCAGTCCGAAGAGAAGACGGCACTTTTAAAGCAGAACGCGCAGACCGTCTCGCAGACTGCCGCGGCGCTTATTCAAAAAGGCTACTCGCTTGAAGAGAGCAACAAGAATTCTACTCTGCTCATGAGCGTTTCGACCGCCCAGCTCTCGCAGGCGATAGATGCGGATATCTATATATGCGACACCGACGGCAAGATAATCTGCTGTAAGGATATATGGCAGTCCAATCTCGTGATGTACATGGGCGAGTGCATAGTCCACAGCAAATATACAGTCCCCGAAACAGCTCTGTCGAAGCTCAGCAGCGGCGGATATACCGAGACGGGAACGCTCGGCGGGATGTACAAGAGCTCGCATTTTATAAGCGTTGAGCCGATAGTGGCCTCCGGCAAGCTTTGCGGCGCGGTCATCGCTTCGCAGGATACGGATTCGCTGCACGAGCCTGTCAGGGCGATGCTCAAGATGTTCCTGTTCTCGGCAATTCTCGCGCTCGCGATAGCATTCGTTGCAACATATGTTATGACCTATCAGATGACAAAGCCCCTGCGCGAGATGTCGACGGCGGCAAAGCAGTATGCAAAGGGCGATTTCAGCAACCGAATCTCGGTGCCCTATCATAAAGTGCTGGGCGGCGACGAGGACGAGGTCGCGGAGCTTGTGACGGCGTTCAACTCGATGGCGAACGCGCTTTCGGCTATCGAGACTTCGAGACGCAATTTCGTCGCGAATGTCTCGCACGAGTTAAAGACCCCGATGACCACTATCGGCGGATTCATAGACGGAATACTCGACGGCACGATAGATTCGTCGAAGAGCACATATTATCTCAGAATAGTCTCCGACGAGGTCAAGCGCCTTTCACGCCTTGTCACGGGTATGCTCAATATGTCGAAGATAGAGGCGGGTCAGTTAAAAATCCAGCCCAAGGAGTTCGACATTTCGGCAATGACCTTCAAAACGATGCTCGGCTTCGAGCGCGCGATAGATGAAAAGAAGATAGAGATACGCGGCCTTGATAAAGTCGAGCCGCTCAACATCTGCGCCGACGAGGATATGATAAATCAGGTCGTATATAATCTTATCGACAACGCCGTGAAGTTCACGAACGAGGGCGGCTATATCGAAGTCGCGATAAAATCGGACAGCGAAAAGATGATATTCTCCGTCAAAAACAGCGGCAAGGGAATCTCGCGCGAAGAGGCGGGCAAGGTCTTTGAGCGCTTCTATAAAACGGATAAATCGCGCAGCTACGATGTCAAGGGAGCGGGTCTCGGACTGTATATAGTCAAGACCATAATCGATATGCACGGCGGTCAGATAACCGTCAACAGCGAGCCGGGCGAATATACGCAGTTCGTGTTCTGGCTTCCGCTGAGATGAATTTTTGCGGAAAAAAGTTGAATAAAAATCCAAAGGTTATTTACCCGACGTTCAAGAAATCGTAATATTGAGAGTCCATAATAGTGTCAAAAGATGAAGGATATCCCGAAGGCAATGGATGGAGGTAAGTCAGATTTATGTACAATGATGATTATATGAATAATTTCGGCAGCTCGGGCGAGACTCCGCCCGAGGACAACTCAACGGACACCGGCGAGCAGCAGTCTGCGCCGCTTGAGCCCGATAAGGTCTATTCCGCACCGCATGAGTCCGGGCAGGACAGCCGTACTCAGGCTCCGTATAACAATCAGCCTGAGCAGAACGGCTACGCTCAGCCCCCGTATAATTCTGGCAGCTATACTCAGCCGCAGCCCGAGAAAAAGAAGAAAAAGATGAGCGCGAAGAAGAAAGGCGTTGCGGTTTTCGCCGCAATCCTCGCAGTTGTTATCGCGGTCTCCGCGACCGTCACCGTGCTTGCAAAGAGAAACAATAACAATAGCTCGGGCGGCGGTACTTCTGTTACCGGCACTTCCGAGGGCGACGCTCAGCTGAACATTGCCGAGACCCCGAAGGCGACAACGACTTCAAAGGGCAACGGCGTGCTCACCTCGGCTCAGATATATGAAAAAGTTTCGCCGAGCAATGTCGGCATAGTCGTATACAGCCAGTCGTCAAGCTCGGCTTCCGGCGAAGGCTCCGGCATAGTCATGGGCGAGAATAAAGATCACACTTATACCTATATAATCACCTGCGCCCATGTTATCAGCGGCGAGGGCGTCAAAGCCGTCGTTCAACTGCATGACGGCACACAGTATGACGCTGAGATAGTCGGCTACGATTCGCGCACCGATATCGGCGTGCTGAAAATAAAGGCTACGGGCTTCACCGCCGCAGAGTTCGGCGATTCAACGAAGCTTTCGGTCGGCGAGACTGTCTATGCAATAGGCAACCCCGGCGGCACCGAGTTCTTCGGCTCGTTCACGAACGGCATGGTCTCCGCGATTTCGAGAACGGTCAGCAGCCAGATAGGCTATTCCATGGAGTGCATCCAGCACACGGCGGCTATCAGCCCCGGCAATTCCGGCGGCGCGCTGATAAATGAATACGGCCAGGTGGTCGGTATTAACTCCCTTAAAATCAGCGACAGCAGCTATGAGCTCATGGGCTTCTCTATCCCGATCTCGTCCGCAAAAGAGATAATCGACGATCTTATCGCCTACGGCAGAGTGCCGAACCGCCCGAAGCTCGGCATCAGCTATTATTCCAACACATCGAACCAGCAGTATAACATGATCGTGCAGATAAAGGGTCTGCCGGCAGGCTCGCTTATCATCGCGGACATCAACGCGGACAGCGACCTTGCAAACAGCAGCGCTCAGGTCGGCGATCTTATAACGGCGGTCAACGGCAAGGAGCTGAGCACTTCGGAAGTTCTGCTCGAAGCGATTGAAAACGCCAAAGTCGGCGATACGCTGACCCTGACCCTGTGTAGGATATCGAGCAACTATCAGACAAAGGAATTTAATGTCAAAGTGAAGCTCGTCGAGGATACCGGAAACACTGCTTCCTCTTCCTCTCAACAGCAGCAGGAGCAGACAACTCAGCAGGATAACAGATCATTCTACTACAACCCCTTTAATTGATATATCACCTTTCTAACGAAAAACGCGGGTGCAGCGAAAACTGCGCCCGCGCTTTTTGTTAAAAAATACAGCCCCGGCAAAATCTGCCGAGGCTGTTGGTTTTGATTATTTCTTGAGTCTCTTGTCGGTCTTTGTTGCAAGGTGGGTGCCGACGCTCTGGAAAATCTGAACGAGCGCTATGAGCAGGATAACCGCAAAGATCATGACGAGATATTTGTAGCGGTAGTAGCCGTAGTTTATGGCTATCTTGCCGAGTCCGCCGCCGCCGATTATTCCGCTCATTGCGGAGTAGCCGAGGATGGTGGTTATCGCTATCGTGAAGTTCGAGAGCAGCGAGGGCACGCTCTCGGGAATCATGACTTTGATAATTATCTGCATGGGCGAAGCTCCCATGCTCTGCGCGGCTTCAATTATATTCGGGTTGACCTCGCGCAGGCTGCTTTCAACAAGGCGCGCCACAAACGGGAACGACGCGATGACGAGCGGGACTATCGAGGCGACTGTGCCGACCGCCGTGCCGACGATAAGACGGGTCAGTGGGAAGACGAGAATCATCAGAATCAAAAACGGCACCGAACGCAGAAGATTTATAATAACATTGAGAACCTTCATCAGAGCCTTCGGCAGGGGGAGAACGCCGCCCTTTTCGCCCGCGACGAGCAGCACGCCGAGCGGCAGGCCGATGATTATCGCAAAGAGCGTGGAGAGCAGGGTGACATATATCGTCTCCCAGATAGCCAGCGGGAAATCATTTTTTAATATATCGAGGGCTTCTGTCAGCGCCTCAGAAGTGAATGCATTGTCAAACATCTTTTAAACCTCCTCAACAAGAATATCCGGCATACTCTGCAGATATTTCGACGCGCGTTCAAGCTCGTTGTCCCCTCCGGGGATGCCGAGGAGCATATTGCCGTAGACCTTGTCGCCGATGCAGCGCGTGGAGGCAGCTAAAATATTTGCCGCGATTCCCTCGTCCATTGCCATCTTGGTTATCAGCGGGGTGTTGGTCGCGAACGCGCCGTTGAAGACGACTCTTATCCTGTGCTCGTCCGAAGCGGGAGCAAAAATCTCATCCGAAGCGTCGGGGAACACGAGGCGTTTTGCCGCCGCCGACTGCGGATGGGCAAAAACAGTGCTGACTTCGCCCTGTTCAACGACCGTGCCGTTGTCAAGAATGGCGACTCGGTTGCAGGTCTCTTCGACAACGCTCATCTGGTGGGTTATTATAATAACCGTTATGCCGAGCTTTTTGTTTATGTCTCTTATGAGGTTGAGGATCGAATGGGTGGTGTTCGGGTCGAGTGCGCTTGTTGCCTCGTCGCAGAGCAGAACTTTTGGGTTTGTAGCAAGTGCGCGGGCTATCGCGATTCTTTGCTGCTGACCGCCGGAGAGCTGAGCGGGGTAAGCCTTCGCTTTGTCGGGCAGACCGACTATCTCGAGCAGTTCGAGCGCGCGTTTCTTCGCGTCCTCTTTCTTCATGCCCTCAAGCTCGAGCGGAAAGCAGATGTTTTTCAGGCAGTTGCGTTGCATGAGCAGGTTGAAGCCCTGGAATATCATGGTTATATTGCGGCGGGCGTCCCTGAGCTGCTTGCTCGAAAGCGAACTCATATCGACCCCGTCTATGAGTATCTGGCCCTCAGTCGGGCGTTCGAGCATATTTATGCACCGCACGAGCGTGCTCTTGCCCGCGCCGCTCATGCCGATGATGCCGTAAATATCGCCGTCGTTTATCGTCAGAGAAACATTCTTGAGCGCGTCGAGCGAGCTGTCGGCGGTCTTGAAAGTTTTTGACAGATTTTTAATCTCGATCATTTTATGCCTCCGAACTTCTGGATAAAAAGATAATGCCGGCAAGCAGCCCGATTAAGAGCAACTTAGCCCGGCATTATATTTTATAACATTTACTTCACTGCGTCAAGAGTGGTCTGCTTGCCGCCGTAGAGAGCCATGGGCTCGACGTGGACATAGCAAACGGTGACGATGTTCGTGTTGTTCTGCTTGTTGAAATCGTCGAGGTAAGGCTCGTGCTGGAAGTAGTTTGCGTCGATCTCGCCGGACTCAACAACATTGTTGGGCTGGACATAATCTTCGAACTCTTTGATGTCAAGGGTGACGCCCTTAGCGGCAAGGATCTCCTTGGCAACGGCGAGGATCTCGGCGTGCGGTGTGGGGGATGCAGCGACGGTTATGGTCTGACCCTTGAGTGCGTCGTAGTTGACGGAGGGATCGTAGCCGTCACCGGGGTTTGAAACAACGCTGATAACTGCGCCGTTATACTTGGAAGCGATGAAATCGGCGACCTTCTTGCTCTGGAGAGCGGCGGAAAGAGCCTTTATCTTGTCGGAATTCTCGTTGCCCTTCTTGGCGGCGAGGATGTTCGAATATGCGCTCGAAGAGCCCTCAATGGCGAGATTGTCCTTGACGGGGTTGAGGCCCGCGGAGATAGCGTAGTTCGAGTTGATAACAGCATAGTCAACATCCTTGAGAACGTTGGGGAGCTGAGCGGCTTCAACCTCTTTGAAGGTGATATTCTTGGGGTTGTCCTCAATGTCTCTTACGGTTGCGGTGATGCCGGCGCCGTCCTTGAGCTTGATGATGCCCTGCTCCTGAAGAAGAAGGAGCGCACGGGCTTCGTTGGTCGCGTCGTTGGGAACGGCTATGGTGATGCCCTTGCTGCCCGAAGAGCAGGCGGCGAAGCCGAAGATGCAGCCCAGCGCGAGAACCGCTGCGAGAATGATCGATATTGTCTTTTTCATGTTGATTATCTCCTTTGTATTTTAATTTATAAGGTATTGGGTTGAAACGGACTTTTTAATCATGCGCCTTGCGGCACATTCGCCAATGCCTTATATCAAAGGGCGAGAATAATTTCAGATACTGCACTTTTCTTCCTCCTCAATGCAAATAAAAAACGGGAAACTCCTCACGAAGCTCCCCGAATCTCTGCATATATCAGATTTATTCGTTTGACGGAAGCTCGTTAGAAAAAGGCATGCACATGCACATGCGCATGGAGAACATGCACATTTCCATCATCATAATGTTGCTGTCAAACTTTTTCATGATGCTTCCTCCCTGTTCAGTATCTATGAGCGTATTATAGTCTCTTATACCTACGCTGTCAATAGGCTTTTACAAAAAATTCCCGATTTGTCCCGATGCACAAAAAAGCAGGCGAAAATGCGCCTGCTTTTGAACCGGTTGACTTAAAATTTGCTGTTATATATCGCGGCTGCGTCTGAAATTGCGCTCCGCCTTGCGGCGCGCCGCGGTCTTTCGCTCTTCGGCGAGCTTTTTTTCGTGCACTTTTTTGCGCACGGACGGGCGGTTCGGGTTCTTCGTGCCGGTTATCTTCTTCTTTTTATCCTTGGGCTCGTGCAGTTCCGGATTCTCTTTGAAGAATATCAGGCTGCCGCCGACGACCTGAACGACCTCGGACTGCGTCTTTGCCGCTATCTCCTCGGCGATCTCGCGCGGGGGCTTGGGTGCTGTCTCGAGCAGTACCTTGAGCTTGAGCAGTTCGCGGGAGCGGAATGCGTCGAGCGTCTGGGCTATCAGTGCGTCATTGACGCCGCCCTTGCCGACCTGAAAAAGCGGCTCGAGCGAATTTGCCTGCGCGCGAAGCGCGGCTCTCTCTTTGCTTGTCATATAATTTCCTCCAGTTTTTTCGCAAGGAGTCTCAGCGCCTTGCCTCTGTGGCTGATGCTGTCTTTTTCTTCTGCGGTGAGTTGCGCCATCGTCTTGCCGGGAAACTCGTCGGGCAAAAACAGCGGATCGTAGCCGAAGCCGCCCTCGCCTGCGGGTTCAAAGGCAATCTTGCCCTCGCACTCGCCGCGCACGGTCATGTGCCTGCCGTCCGGGAAACAGCAGCAGACGGTCGAAACGAACCGCGCGGTGCGCTTGTCCATAGGAATATCGGACAGATTTTTGAGCAGGAGCTCGTTGTTCTTCTCGTCGTTACCGTGCTCGCCCGCGTATCTCGCGGAATAAACTCCCGGCGCGCCGTCGAGTGCGTCAACGGCAAGTCCTGAGTCGTCGGCGATGCAGGGCATACCGCTCTCTTTGCAGCCGCTGTCGGCTTTTAAGAATGCGTTCTCTTCAAAGGTGACGCCCGTCTCCTCGACATCGGTAAGCTCGACTCCCGCCTCTTCCGCGAGCAGAACGCGCACGCCGATGGGTTTCAATATGCGCTCAAGCTCGGCGCGTTTTTTCATGTTATGTGTAGCTATGAGAAAATCCATTATTCGTCCTCTTTTTCCTCTTCTTCGTCTTCAATCGGCTCTGCGTCAAACAGACCCTCGGCGAATGCGCGGGCGTTGAACGGGCGGAGGTCGTCCACCTTTTCGCCGACGCCGATGAACTTGACGGGTACGCCGAGCTCATTTTTGATGTTTAATACAACGCCGCCCTTTGCGGTGCCGTCAAGCTTCGTTAAAATGATGCCGGTGATCTCTGCAACATTCTTGAATTCTTTTGCCTGATTGACTGCGTTCTGTCCTGTAGTCGCGTCAAGCACGAGCAGGCTCTCGCGGTCGCTGTAGGGCAGCTCGCGGTCGATGACGCGGTATATCTTCGCCAGCTCCTCCATTAGGTTCTTCTTGTTGTGGAGTCTGCCGGCGGTGTCGCAGATGATTATGTCGGCGTTTCTCGCCTTGCCCGCCTGAATTGTGTCGTATATAACAGCCGCCGGGTCTGCGCCCTCGCGGTGCTTGACTATCTCGACTCCCGCGCGGTCAGCCCACTCTTCAAGCTGCTCGATTGCGGCGGCTCTGAAAGTGTCCGCTGCGGCGAGGATAACTTTTTTGCCCTCGTTTTTGTACATTGCGGCGAGCTTGCCTATGGAAGTGGTCTTGCCCACGCCGTTGACGCCGATGACGAGAATGACGGAGGGGAGAGTGATAAGGCTCATTTCCTCGCCGCCCTCAAGCATCTCGGCGACTATCTCTTTTATCTCGTTCTTGACGGCTTCAGGCTTGCGCAGATGCTTTTTCATAACGCGCTCGCGGAGCTGTTCGACTATCTCCGATGCGGTCATGCAGCCGACATCGCCCATGACGAGTATCTCTTCGAGCTCGTCATAAAATTCGTCGTCAATTTCGGTCTTGCCGTGGAGCATCGAGTCGATGGCTCCCGACATATTCTCGCGGGTCTTTTTGAGTCCCTTGTTTATTCTTGAAAAAATGCCCATTTTTATCCTCCGTGCGGTCTTATTTCAGACCGTTTTTTATTCTTTCAACTGCTTCGAGCGTGCGCTTCGGCTCGGCAAACGCGGTCAGGCGAAAATATCCCTCGCCCATCGTGCCGAAGCCCGAGCCCGGCGTGCCGACCACCTGAACGGTGTTCAGAAGCCTGTCGAACATCTGCCATGAGGTCAGCCCGTTCGGCACTTCAAACCAGATATACGGCGAATTTCTGCCGCCGAAACAGCGGATATTAATGCTTTCGAGTCCGTCCGTTATCTTTTTTGCGTTGCCGAGATAGCAGTTTATATTTTCTTTTATCTGCCGCCTGCCCTCGTCGGAATAGACGGCTTCGGCGGCGCGCTGGGTTATATATGACACGCCGTTGAACCGCGTCGCCTGCCTGCGCGCCCACAGCGCGTTGAGGCTGACTCCGCCGCGTGAAAGCTTGCGCGGTATAATCGTATATGCGCAGCGAACGCCGGTAAAGCCCGCAGCCTTTGAAAAACTCCTGAACTCAATGGCGCATTTCTTTGCGCCGTCAAGCTCGAAAATGCTGTGCGGAATGTTGCTCTCTGTGATAAACGCCTCGTATGCGGCGTCAAAGAGAATGACGCTTCCGTGCTCATTAGCCCAGTCGACCCACTGTTGGAGCTGATTTTTATTCATCGCCGTTCCCGTGGGATTGTTGGGGGAGCAGAGATATATTATATCGACATTTTGCTCCGGCAGGGGAGGGATAAATCCGTTCTCTGCGGTGCAGTCGAGATAAGCAATATTTGAAAATCTGCCATTTTCGAGCGGCTTGCCGCCCCTGCCCGCCATGATATTCGTGTCTATATAGACCGGGTAGACGGGGTCGCAGACGGCGACTTTGCACTCGGACGAAAAGATATCGCCGATGCTGCCGGTGTCGCTCTTTGCGCCGTCGCTTATAAAAATCTCGTCTCTTTCGAGCGTTATTCCACGCGCGGCGAAATCATATTTCAATATCTTGTCGATAAGAAAATCATATCCGCGTTCGGGCGGGTAGCCTCTGAATGTGGCGGCGTCCGCCATTTCGTTTACCGCCGAGTGCATGGCTTTTATGCACGCCTCGGGCAGGGGACGCGAGACATCGCCGATGCCGAGGTCGATTATATCCGTCTCGGGGTGAGCGATTTTATATTCTTGGATTTTTCGGCTCATTGTCGAAAAAAGATAGTTGCTGCGGAGAAGCGAAAAGTTTTCGTTTATTTTCATCTTGCGCCTCCGCCGCAGGCAATTTCGCCTGTAAAGACGGTCTGTGCCGAACCGGTCAGGTACACATTTCCATCGGCGCTCCATTTTACCGAGAGCTCGCCGCCGCGAAGCGAGATTTTGATATCTGTATTGCGCTTGCAGTAGCCGTTCAATATGCAGGCGACCGCCGCCGCGCACGCGCCCGTGCCACAGGAGAGAGTTTCGCCCGCGCCGCGCTCCCAAACGCGCATTTTAATGTGTGAATCTGAAATCGGCTGAACGAATTCCGTATTTATCCTGTCCGGAAATGCGGGGTGATTTTCAAACTCGACGCCGATTTTTTGAATATTTATAGAATCAATATTTTTAGAGAAAACCACGCAATGCGGGTTGCCCATCGAAAGGCAGGTGACGGAATAAACTTTTTCGCCGACTTCGAGCGGATGAGAAATCACGGTGTCCGATTCAATAAGCGCGGGAATATCCCTGCTTTTCAGCATCGGTGACCCCATGTTCACCTGCGCCGAAGTGACCTTTCCGTCCGTCTTATATATATTAATGTATTTTATTCCGCTGAGAGTCTCCAAAGATATCATATCTTTGTCGGTCATTTTACTGTCGCAGACATACTTTGCGACGCAGCGCGCGGCGTTGCCGCACATCTTCGCCCGTGACCCGTCGGAATTGTAGATATCCATTCTGAAATCCGCCCTGTCGGACGGCAAGATCAGCACAAGCCCGTCTGAGCCGATACCGAAATGGCGGTCGCTCAAAAATTTCGCCGCAGCGGGAGGGTCGTCGATCGATTCATCAAAACAGTTGACATATATGTAGTCGTTGCCCGTGCCCTGCATTTTGGCGAATTTCATTCACAAGACCCTTTTCATTTATATATTAGCGAGCTCGCTGAGCAGATGCCGCGCGGTGGCGGTTATAGAACTGCTCTCGTTCATGCTCCTTCTTCTAATATATGCGTATGCGTCCTCTTCAGACACACCGTTTACTTTCATATACAAATGTTTTGCCTTGTCGATTATCTCCTGATCCGCCGTGTTGCGCTGGCCGCCCGAGCGTATGCGCGACTCGGACGAGGAGCGGAGCAGCTTTTCTATTGCACTGCGAAACTCCGGCCGTGAGAGCGGCAGGGTCATGCACTGCACGTTGCTCATGCCGAACAGCGGGGACTGGGCGGAGGATATAAGCAATATCATATCGGCGCCCGGCGGGAGCAGACGAAGCATGGCGGCGGGCGCCATGTCGGTCAGACGGTGGCAGATTATTATAGCCGAGGGGAGACGCTGAGCGAAATCGAGGGTCTGCGAAGCAGAGCGGCACTCGATGACGCCCATTATTCCCATTTCCGCAACGAAGCCGCGCAACTGCGCGCGCACCTTGTCGGATGACGATGCTATAATAATATCGCGCACCATTTATCCCTCCCTCGCGGTGCGTCAGTCTGTTAGAAAAATCAGCTCTCCTGCACGTTTTTTATGATATCGTTGATAGTCGTTCTGAGCGCCGAGTCGGTGTCGCTCTCTTTCTTTATCTCGTCAAGGGCGTAGAGCACCGTTGAATAGTGCCTGCCGCCGAACTCCGCGCCGATAGCCTTGGCGGAAAGTCCCGTGACCTCGCGCACGATGTACATCGATATCTGGCGGTATTTCGAAGTCTGTGCGTCCTTCTTCTTCGAGCGCAGATCCTCGGGATTTGCGCCGTAGGTGCGCGCGACCTCGGTTATTATCTTGTCCACAACGACGGGGATAGGCTTGTTGTCGCTGAGAATATCCCTTATCGCCTGCTGAGCTGTGGCGGTGTTGACATGCGCGCCCTGTATCTGGACATAAGCCTGCATCTTCTTGACCGCGCTCTCAAGCTGGCGGATGTTGTTCTTGAGCTTCTGCGCTATGTATTCAACGACATCGTCGCTGATATCGAAGTTAAGCGCGTCCGCCTTGCGCTTGACTATGAGCATACGGGTCTCGAGATCCGGTGGCTGAACGTCCGCGAGCAGACCCCACTCAAAGCGGGTGCGCATTCTGTCCTCAAGCTGGGGCATGTCCTTCGGCGGGCGGTCGGATGACAGAACGATCTGCTTGCCGTCCTGCGTCAGGGCGTTGAAGGTATGGAAGAATTCCTCCTGCGTGCGCTCCTTGCTCGCGATGAACTGAACGTCGTCCATCAGAAGAACGTCGACCTTGCGGTATTTGTTCTGGAATTCCGTTGTTGTGCGGTGGTTGAGCGCCTCGATAAACTCGTTGGTGAATTCCTCGCCGTCGGTGAGGACTATCTTCATCGACGGGTCGTTTCTTTTTATCTCGTGGCATATGGCGTTGAGCAGGTGCGTCTTGCCGAGTCCCGAGTTGCCGTAGATGAACAGCGGGTTATACGCCTTGCCGGGGTTCGCCGCGACCGCCTGCGCCGCCGCATGGGCGAATTTGTTTGACGCGCCGACAACGAATGTGTCGAATGTGTTTTCAAAATAGTTTGAGGCGCGCGTGCTGCCGTCTATCTCCGATGAGCCCGCCGCAGAGCCCGAGGAGTCAGACTGCGAATATCCCTCGCCCGGCGCTATGAACTCGACATCGACATCGAGACCGAGCGCGTTCAAAAATGCGCTGTGAAGCGTGCCGCCGAACTTCTGCGCGAGGATGCGGCGCTTGAATTCCGCCGTTGTCATGAGCACGGCGCGGCTGCCGTCAAAGCTTATAGGCTCAAGCTCGCTGAACCAGACGTTGTAGATAGATTCGGAGTTTGTCTGCCTGAGATAGTCGGAGACTACCTGCCACAGCTCGTTGAATGAATCCATTAGTGAACTTCCCCCATCATAATACTTTATAATAGGATAGAGTATATCATAAAACCCCCTTTTTTTCAACAAGCAGTTTGCACAAGGACGCAAAAAAATGATTGACATTGATGTGAAGTATGATATATAATAGTAGCTTGCAAGGGTAGGCGAAAGCGTTATACCCATATCTGCACATAAGATCACGGCGGTACGAGTGCCACCAAAGCGCCCGCCGGTGACTAATATCCTGTGAAACGGAGGTTACCGCAAATGAAAAGAACTTACCAGCCCAAGAAGCTGCACCGTAAGAAGGAGCACGGCTTCCGCAAGAGAATGTCCGACAGAAACGGACGCAAGGTTCTTTCCCGCCGCAGAGCGAAGGGAAGAAAGCAGCTCACCTATTGATTTACCTTTTTAACGGTCTTTTAACAGGTCGAGCGGATTATTGCCACGGATGGATTGATTGCTTTGGCAGAATATCAGACGCTCAAGCTTAACAGCGATTTTCGCAGGACTTACGGGCGCGGCAAATCAGCCGCTGACCCGGTGCTTGTCACATATGCGCTCAGGAACCGTTACGGTGTCATGCGCATCGGGATAACCACCGGCAAAAAGCTCGGAAATGCGGTGGAGCGCAACCGGTGCCGCCGGATAATTCGCGCGGCTTTCCGGCAGCTCGAAGGCGAGTGCTGCGGGGGATGGGACATTGTATTTGTCGCCCGTCATAAGACGGTCTCCCGCAAGAGCACCGACATCGAGCGGTCAATGCGCAAACAGCTGGGAGCCTTGGGTGTTATCGGTATATCTGCAGGAGTGAAAGTTGTGAAGTGAAAATGAAGGACATACTGATAAAACTTATTCAGTTTTACAGAAAGCATATCTCACCGCAGCTGCCCGATATGTGCAGGTACTATCCGACCTGCTCTCAGTATGCGATAGAGGCTCTCGAAATACACGGAGCGTTCAAAGGCTCTCTGCTGACTGTTGCCAGACTTCTTCGCTGCAATATCCTATTCCCCGGCGGTTATGATCCCGTCCCTCCCAAGAGGGACAAAAAATCCAACCGGAGGACTCACAAATAATGGACGCCATTTACACGACATTGGGTATCCCGTTCGGATATGTTCTCAGGTTCATATTCGAAGCTGTTAACAATTACGGTCTTGCACTCATCCTCTTCACCCTCTTCGCAAGACTTCTTATGATTCCCACTTCTATCTACCAGACTAAGGGTACCGTCAAGACGCAGCGCCTTCAGCCCAAGATCCGCAGAATAAACGCCAAATACAAGGGCGATCAGAAAAAGATTCAGGAAGAGACTCAGGCTCTCTACCAGCGCGAAGGACACAATCCCATGAATATGGGCTGCCTGCCGCTCGCCATCCAGTTCATCATCATCTTCGGTCTTATCGGCGTTATCTATCACCCCCTCAAGTGGGCGCTCGCGATCGATGATACAACAATCAATTCGCTGACAGAAATAGCAAAAGGACTCGCTGAATATAACGCAAAGACAGGTAAGCAGACTATCGAGCTTTTTGTTATCAACCATATCAATGAGATAAGACCCATCGCGCTCTCAAAGGGCATCAGCTCGGGAGTTATTGACAGCATCGCGAACTTCAACTTCACCTTCCTCGGCATACCGCTGGGCGAGATTCCGTCGATAAAAGAGCCCGGAATCCTCTGGGTCATCCCCATTCTCTCGGGCCTTACTTCTCTCGCAACGAGCCTCTTCTCAATGCTCCAGCAGCGCAAGAACAACCCCGAAATGGCGAAGAACCCGACCATGGGCTGCATGACTTTCGGTATGCCCCTGTTCTCGCTCTATTTCACCTTCCAGTTCCCCGCCGGTATCGGTATCTACTGGATTGCATCGAACGTTTTCGCGCTCATTCAGACAGTTATCCTTTCGTTCACCCACAGCCCGAAGAAGATGATTGCAAAGGCTATGGTCGATGAGACTGTCGAGCGCCGTTCAAGGGAAGAGAATCTCAAGCGCGCACTTGCGCAGAAAAAAGAAGAAAAATAAATTTTCCAGGTGGTGGAAACAGAGATGTTAAAAGAAGCTATCGGAACCGGCGCAACAGTCGATCTTGCAAAAGCTGATGCTATCGCACAGCTCGGCATATCCGCCGATTCGGATTTTGAAATTGAAGTTCTCGAGATGCCGACAAAGAAGATGTTCGGTCTGCTCGGAACAACTCCCGCAAAGGTCAAGGTGAGCTACGATGCTCCGTCCGAAGCCGGCGCGAAGGAATATCTTGAAAAAATTCTTGCAAGCCTCGGCATCGAGGGCGCAGAGATAAAGATCGAAGAGACTGACGAAGAAGTCAGTATCGCGGTCGAATATGACGGCGACTACGGCGCGGCTATCGGCCGCAGGGGAGAGACACTCGACGCTATCCAGTATCTCGTCCGCCTTGTCGTCAACAGGGGCGCGGACAAGTCGAGAAGAGTCTCGCTCAACATCGGCAACTACCGCGAGAAGCGCGAGGCAACCCTGCGCGCACTCGCTCAGAAGAGCGCCGCAAAGGTCAGAAAGTACGGCAGAAATGTTGTGCTTGATCCCATGAATCCCTATGAGAGACGCATCATTCACACGGCTCTCCAGGATGTTGAGGGCGTGACCTCTCACTCCGTCGGTTCCGAGAATGACCGCAAGGTCGTTATAACTCTCGAAGAGGGCGTGAAGCCCCTCAACGGCGGTTCCAGACCGCCCCGCGGAAACGGACGCGGTGGATATCAGAACCGCGACAGAGGCGGCAGAGGCAGAAATGACCGCCCGCGCAGCGACCGCCCCGCAGCTCCCTCCCGTCCGCCCAGATCCGATGCGGCTTCCGCTTCGAGATACGGCAGGATCGAGCCCATCGCTAAGCAGAACAGCGAAGACTGATAAAAAAACAAAAGCACGGTGTGTCAAAAGATGCACCGTGCTTTTTTGTTGCCCATAAAAATACCCCGCAGACTTGAGCCTGCGGGGTGCTTAACTATTTAATTTTTATTCTTTGCCGAACATCGCTTTGACATTCGAGCCTTTGCAGATGAATATCTCTCTGAAGATTATCATGCTCACGAAAGCTATCGTGCCGCCCATGAGGACGTCGCTGAAGAAGTGCGCGCCGACGATTATGCGGCTGACCGCGACCATGCCGGTGTAGGTGATGGCGGCAATCCAGCTGACAGCTCTCTTGCCCTTGTTCTTGACGTTGAAAACATCGAGGAGCATAAGCAGGCAGTAGACCGTGCCGGCGGAGCAGGTGTGTCCGCTCGGGAATGATTTAAGAGCGTCGGTCGTGCCGAAGAGTGCTCTCATCTCGTCCTTGGTGAGGTGCTGACCGTTGGCGACATACCAGCGGGTGAAGTTGTCAAATCCGCCGATCGACTGGCCGCCCTCGCAGTTCATTGCGCGGTAACGCATACGGCCGACGGGCTCTTTGACTGCGGCGATAATGCCGTTGGAAACAGCTGCAACGCAGAGCACCGCAACTGCGAACATAACCATCTTGTTGACCGATTCCTCGGAATAGTTTCTGATGGCGAAGGTCGCAAAGAAAGTCATAAGACCCGCGAAGAACAGCGATATGCCCTTGAGGAATGCCGCCTTGCGGAACAGCTCGGCCTCGGGACCTATATGCTGGAGCGCATATTTGACGGCGTCGTCGAACATGACGAAGTATGCTGCCGTTCCCGCGACGAGAAGAAGTATCGCAAGAATTTCTTTCCACGGATGCTTTTTCATCTTGCGCATGACCTGCCAGAAGAGAATCTGGAAGCTGAATGCGAGCATGAGATAGACGGGCGACGAGCCGACGGCCTCGAGCACAACGCCGTATACGGTCTCGTTTGTGTAGTAGGTGTGGGCGGCGAGCGCCTTTGCCGTGAGGATGTTGCTGACCTGGAGGTCAGTGAACGTTGCGGTCACGAGCAGAGCGCCGAACACTGCGATGAAAAGCAGCAGGGCGACCCACGATTTTGTTCTCTTTGTCAATGTCAACTCTCCTTTATGTAATGGGTTTCATTTGCAGTTTAATTATAGCAAATTGCATATTTTTGTCAATCTTTATTTGCTGTCCTTGTTGCACTTTATATCATATAATGTAGCGGGCGGGCATTTTATGCGCAGACAGGAAAAACTTGCCGCGCGCAGTATCGCCGCAATCCGCTCAAATATATTGCAAGTCCGGTGATTATGTTGTATAATATAGAATATATAAGTATAATTGGGAATCGTGCGGTTTGGAGTGATTTTTCTTATGACGGCGTATCTTGACAACAGCGCCACGACCCCCGTGTGCAGTGAAGCTGTTGAAGCGATGAAAACCGCTGTGACGGAGCTTTGGGGCAACCCATCGTCCCTGCATCAAAAGGGGATAGAGGCGGACGAAATGCTCGAAAACGCGCGCTCGAATGTGGCGCGCAGGCTCTTCTGCCGGGATGACGAGGTTTATTTCACCTCCGGCGGAACGGAGAGCAACAATCTTGCCGTTCAGGGCGCGGCTCATGCCATGCGCCGGCGCGGCAGACGGATAGTGACGACGAGCGTCGAGCATCCGAGCATTGATGAGACGGTCAAGCATCTCGAAAACGAGGGCTTTGAAGTCATACGCCTCGGCGTTGACAAAAACGGACGCATCAGCGAGCGCGAGCTTTTTGAAGCCGTGACTCCCGACACGATACTCGTGAGCATTATGGCGGTCAACAACGAGACTGGCACAATTCAGCCGGTCGAAGCGGCGAGAACTGCGGTAACGCGTGCGAAGTCGCCCGCACTTGTTCATTGCGATGCGGTGCAGGCTTTCGGCAAACTGCCACTCAAGCCCGCTGCTATGGGCGTTGACCTGATGACGGTCAGCTCCCACAAGATACACGGACCCAAGGGCGTCGGCGCGCTCTATGTCAAAAAAGGTGTGCGCCTGTCGCCGATAGTTTTCGGCGGCTCGCAGGAAGAAAAACTGCGCCCCGGCACTCAGCCCATGCCGGCGATAGCGGGCTTCGGCGCGGCGGCTGCGGCTCTGCCGAACCTTGCGGCTGAGCTCAAAGAAGTTACTGAGCTTCGCGACTATATGCGGGACAGACTTTTGGCTCTCGGCGGAGTCGTTATAAACTCGCCCGAGGACGCGCTGCCGTATGTGACCAATATTTCGGTGCTCGGCATAAACTCCGAGCCGATGCTCAACTTCCTCTCTTCGCGCGGCGTCTATGTCTCGAGCGGCTCGGCGTGCTCAAAGGGACATCAGAGCTCGGTGCTCAAAAATATGGGGCTGAGCGACGAAGTTAGAAAGAGCCCGCTCAGAATCAGCTTTTCGCGTTTTACCACAAAAGAAGAGATAGATATGCTCATCGACGGCATTGCCGAGGGGCAGAAAACAATAAGAAAAAATAAGTAAAATAAATAAAAAAGGAATCACAACATGAAGGAAGTTATTCTCATCAAAAACGGTGAGCTTGCACTCAAGGGACTCAACAGGCGCACTTTTGAAGATATGCTCATGGCGAATATCCGCCGCAGACTCGCGTCGCTCGGCAAATTCACCTGCACCCCCGCGCAGTCGACGATAATAGTCGAAGGGCCCGAGGATGCCGATCTCGACGAAGCGACCGAAAGACTTCTCAAGGTCTTCGGCATAGCCGGACTCTCGCGCGCCGCCGCAGTCGAAAAGGATATGGACGTTATTCTCAACACCTGCGTTGAATATACGGCTCCCCTGCTCAACGCCGCATCGACTTTCAAGGTCGAGGCAAAGCGCGCGGACAAGAAGTTTCCGCTCAATTCTCCCGCGATATGCAGAGAAGTCGGCGGGAAAATACTCTCAAAATTCCACCATCTTAAAGTCGATGTTCATAACCCCGATGTTATAATAAACGTCGAGGTGCGCGACAAGTGCGCGTTTATCCACGGCAACCAGCTCAAAGGCGCGGGCGGTATGCCCTCGGGCTCCGCAGGAAAGGCGGCTCTGCTCGTCTCCGGCGGAATAGACAGCCCCGTTGCAGGTTGGATGATGGCAAAGCGCGGCGTGGAGCTGATAGCTATTCACTTCGCTTCTCCGCCCTATACGAGCCAGCGCGCCGAGCAGAAAGTTCACTCGCTTCTGCGCCAGGTCGCAAAATACAGCGGACGCATCATGCTCTTCGTTGTCCCGTTTACCGAGATCCAGGAGCTTATAAAAGATAACTGCCCCGAAGAGGTGTTCACGCTTATCATGCGGCGCATGATGATGCGCATCTCGCAGGAGATTGCGGTAAAAGAGGGCTGCCAAGCGCTGATAACAGGTGAGAGCGTCGGTCAGGTCGCGAGCCAGACCATGCCCGCAATAGCCTGCACCGACGCCGTGACCTCGATGCCAGTGTTCCGTCCGCTCATCGGCATGGACAAGGACGAGGTTATTGCGATATCGAGAAAGATAGAGACGTTTGATATATCCATTCAGCCCTATGAGGACTGCTGCACGGTGTTCACTCCGAAGCATCCGCGCACCCATCCGACAATAGCCGGAGTTGAAAAGGCGGAGCGCGGCACCGAATGGGACGAGCCCATAAAGCGCGCGGTCGAGGGCACAAAAGTTACGGTTATAAAAGCTTTTTCAAAAGGTGAGTAACAATGGCAGTGTGTGAAATTCTCTGTGTCGGAACCGAGCTTCTGCTCGGCGATATCCTCAATACCAACGAGCAGTTTCTCTCAAAAGAGCTTGCGGCGATGGGCATATCCGTCATGCACCGCAGCTCAGTTGGGGACAATCCCGAGCGCCTCGCGCAGGAGCTGAAAACGGCTCTCGGGCGCAGCGATATTGTTATCACTTCCGGCGGACTCGGTCCCACGGACGACGATCTGACAAAAGAGGTCTGCTGTGAGGTCATGGGTTTCGAGCTCAGAGAAGATGAAGACACGGCGGAGCGCATACGCTCATATTTCAAATCAAAGGGCGGCAATATGCCCAAAAACAACCTCAAGCAGGCGATGCTGCCCGTCGGCGGCACCGTGTTTGAGAATAATCACGGCACGGCGCCAGGCGCGGCGCTCGAAAAGAACGGCAAGTGCGTTATTATCCTGCCAGGCCCTCCCGGCGAGCTTGCTCCGATGTTCAACGAGAGCGTGCGCGGATTCTTGAAAAAATATTCCGACGGCGCGATAGTCTCGCACACGGTCAATATAATCGGCATGGGCGAGAGCTCGGTCGCCGAAGAGATAGAGAATATGTTCGACGCAAAGAACCCGACCGTCGCACCGTATGCAAAAAGCGGCGAGGTGCGGCTGAGGATAACCGCGAAGGCGGAAACCGCCGACGAGGCGGACAGGATGTGCGCGCCTGTAGTTGATGAGATATGCAGCAGGCTCGGCGATGTCGTATACGGCACCGATATGAACGGCATCGAAGAGCGCGTTGTCGCTCTGCTCAAAGAAAAGGGCAAAAAGATAGCGACTGCCGAATCCTGCACGGCGGGATATATCCCCAAAAGGCTGACTGATATCCCCGGTGCGTCCGAGGTTTTCGAGTGCGGAATAGTCAGCTATTCGAATGATATAAAAACAAAGCTCCTCGGCGTTTCGCCAAAGACGTTTGAGACCTACGGCGCTGTCAGCGAACAGACGGCGCGCGAGATGGCACTCGGCGCAAAGCGCGTGAGCGGCGCGGATATAGCGATATCCACAACCGGTCTTGCAGGACCGGGAGGCGACGGTGTTCTGCCCGGCGGACTGAGCTTTGCGGCGGTCACGGACGGCGAGCGTACGGTTGTTGAAAAGATAGTCACCGGCCATGAAAATGACCGTGAATATAACAGATATGTCACGGCGTCGAGGGCGCTTAACCTTGTACGCCTGATGCTGGAAGAGAAAATAAAGTAAACCTGTATCGGAGGAAAGAGTATGTCTGACAAAAACAGAAAAGACGGCGAGTTTTCGCTGCCCGATATGAGGGAGATGTTTGAGCACTACACATCGGTTGAGGACGATGAACCTACGGCACAGCGCAGCGAAATGGAAGATATCGCGCGCAGGTACCTTGACAGCGGCGACGATGAAACCGGGGCGGAATCACGGCAGGAAAGCAGCGCCGTGACCGAAGAAAAAGAGCCGGAGCCGGTATCCGAGTCCGTAATTGAACCCGAGCCGGAGCCAATAATTGAGCCCGATTCGGAGAAACCCGCAGAGCCGAAAAAGGACAATTTGTATAAGTTTATCCCGCCCGACGATCTGAGCGGAGAGGATATTCCGAAAGTGACCGAGCCGGAATACCCGACCGAGCAGGCGCTCGACGATTTCGATATGCCGACAGATTCTACCTTTGCCGTCAACCTCAGCGAGCGTGACCGCGGCTCACTGCGCGAATATGAACGCGAGGTCAGCGAGAACGAGAAGAACAGCGGCAGCGAAAAGGGCTTCAAAAAATTTATAAAGGGCATCATCCCGATGAAGGGCGACGCCGTATCCGAGATAGTCCGCAAGATAGTCTTTATGGCGGCGATAATTACTGTGTTCGTCAGCGCGGGAATGCTGATAAACACATATCTCATTCAGCCCAATATCGTTGACAACGACATAAAAGATATCAAGCCCAGCGAAGAGTTGACCTGGGACGAGATAAAGGTGAAGTACCCGAATGTCAAGTTTCCCGAGGGCATGCAGTTAAAATACGCCGAGGCGTATGCGCAGAACACCGACCTCGTTGGCTGGCTGAAGATAGACAAGCTCAAGATGGACTTTCCGATTCTTCAGACCGACAACGATTCGTATTATCTCAAACGCAGCTTCACCCACAGATACACGGATCTAGGAAACCCGTTCCTGGCTCATGCGAACTCAATCGAGCCGCTTGACCGCAACAGCATAATCTACGGCCACAGCACCCGCAGCTCGGACAAGATATTCAGCAAGCTCTTTGATTACCGCACCACGCGCGGATTCATAAACAATCCGATAATCGAGTTCAACACCATCTATCACGACTACAAGTGGAAGGTCTACGCGGTGTTTATCACAAATGCGACCACCGCCGAGGACAACGGATATTTCTTCAACTATGTCTGGACGAATATAAGCGAGGCGAGCTTCGAGCAGTATATAGCCGAGCTTGATTCGAGAAAGCTCTACACAACGGGCGTCGACATCAAGCCGACCGACAAGATTCTCACTCTTTCGACCTGCCTGTATGAGTTCGACAATGCCCGTCTTGTCGTTGTGGCGCGAATGGTGCGCGACGGCGAGAGTGAAGAAGTTGATACTTCGCTCGTCAAGACCAACCCCAACCCGAGATATCCTCAGGCTTGGTATGATAAAGACAAGAAACAGAACCCCTACAAAAACGCAAACAGATGGTATCCCAACTAATGAGGTGATATTTTGAAAAATAAGATTTCGCTCCTGGCTTTTGTCAATCAGCCTCTCCCGCGCAGGGCGATAGCGGAATATGAGTCCGTTTTTGCCGCAGCCTACGGGGAGTGCCGCTTTGAGCAGTTCACGGACAGCCGCGAGCTGTTTTCTGCCCTTGCCGGAGCGTTCGGAGATTCGGAGACTGTGGTTCTCGCGGCTGCCGAGCGGCATTATATCGAGATAAAGAAGCTGCTTTTCGACGCGCTCAGAACAAAAACCGCATTCTCCGATAAAATAGCCGAAGCGCTCGAAAAGGCGGATGAGGATCAGTGCCTGATGCCTGCCGACGCACAGATACTTGTGACCGATGACGGAAAATACAGCGGCTTTATTGAAAAAAGCGGAAAACAGATGCTGGCTTTTCTGCCCCTTTCCGACGGCAGATGCGCCAGGGTTGCCGAAGAACTCAAGTCTGTGTTCCTGCCCGTTGAAAAAAAAGAAGAAAGCGCAAATACTCCCGAGCCGGACGCGAACAGTGCCGGCGAGCTGAGTGCTGAGGAAAAGTGCGATCCCGAAGAGGTTGTTGAACTCTTGAAAGAGCGCGGACTTTCCGCTGCGGTTGCATCAAGCAAAAACAGCCCGTTCGTGTTCTCCGTCCTGCCCTATGACGACGGATCAGATTTCGGCGATGTCATATTCGCTCAGTCGGTAGATGTCGAGCGCCAGGAGGACGAGAGTCACGGCGAATACATAGCCGCCATGGCGGGGCGCGCCAGAGCAAAGAGCGGCGCGTCGGTCGGCGCGGCGATATCGAATGTGTTCCGCAACGACGATGAGGACAGCAAGCATTTCATGCTCATCTGCATAGCGGACGAGAACAAGGCGCGTGTGTTCAAGGTTTTCAGCCGCAAGGGTGAGACTACGCAGGAGTTTATCTACGCCTGCGTTCACAGGCTCTATTCCGCGCTCGCCGACTATGCGCGCAACGGCTTTGTCATGCACGATGTCAGCGACGATGCGTCAATAATAATCACGGATGGTGAACATCCGTCCCATCATAAATCGGCACCGGTGCGCTCGGGCAAAAAGACAGCGCTTATAGTCGCGTCGGTTATCCTGATCGCCGTGCTTATCGGCACTGCCGTTACATTTCTTGTCAAAGGCTATGGCTCGCAGTCGGGCGCGTCGCTTATCGGCGCGCGCACTCAAGACACCACCGAGAGCGGAACGGGCGACATAATCGGCGTTATGGATGATATAATCGTTGCCGATGTCGAAGATCCCAACGGCGATACAACCGACGAATATAGTTCTGACAGCACCGCCGCGCAGAGCACCGACTCCGGAAAAACAACCGGGGAACAGACAAATGGCACTGTGCCCGGCTCGATAGCCGAGGGCTCAACCGTCCTGACGACGGTTATCTCGACAAAGCCCACGACTCGCCCGAACACGACTGGAAAACCGACCACTAAGCCCACCCAGAAACCGACCGAGACCACGACAAGGCACAGCTCTTCAAAGACGGGTACTTTTGTTTTCACCGTCTACGGTTACGGCCACGGAGTCGGCATGAGCCAGAACGGTGCGTCAGAATATGCGCGCCGCGGCTGGACATACAAGCAGATTTTGCTCCATTATTATAACAACCCCGGCATCAGCCTCGTTAAAGATTCAAAATTGCCGAGCAAGGTTACATATAACGGCAAGAGCTATTCGCTCGCCGAATATCTCGGCAAGACTGCATATGCCGAGGTCGGTCCGTCCGCGCCGCTTGAGTCGATAAAGTCGCAGATGGTCGCGATTTACACCTACGCAAAGCGCCAGAATTTTAAGATGACTACCTCGAACCACGCGTTCCGCGAGAGCTACGCCGGTACAAGCTCATCTATCGAAAACGCGATAAAAGCTACGCTCGGCGAATATCTTGCATATTACGGCTCGCCTGCGTTCACTCCGTATTTTTCAACGGCGGCGGGGAAGACGGCTTCGAGCGCGAATGTCTGGGGCGGCAGTCAAAGCAGCTATCCTTATCTCGCGGGCGGCAGGACAAGCCCCGAGGGCAATGTCAAACGCACGCTGACCATTTCGAGCGAGGAGCTTCGCAAGAAGGTCGAAGCGTATAATGCAAAGGTTGATTCATCAAAGCGCATAACGCTTCAGAGCAACCCTGCGCAGTGGATAAAAATACTCGAGCATGACAGCGCGCGCGGCAGCAGCTGCGGCTATATTTCAAGCATGAGAATAGGCAATCAGACAATGCGCGGCAACGCGTTCAGGCTCAACATAATGGGCGCGGCGGTGCTCCGCTCGCATTGCTTCACCTTTACTTATACGCCGGACTGATATAAAAGCAAGAGGGCTGCCCGATGCGGCAGCCCTCTTTAAATAGAGAATGAAATTATGAATAAGCAGGAAGTATATGATTTCCTGACAAGCAGGGGAATAGAATACGAAGTGACCGAGCACGGCGCGGTGTTCAATATGGAGGAGATGTCTCATGTTGAACTGCCGCACCCGGAGGCGGACGCGAAGAATCTGTTTGTCAGAGACGACAAGAAGCGTAATTATTATCTCATAACCGTCAGGGGCGACAAGCGCGTTGACCTGAAAAAATTCAGGGAAGGACACGGCACGCGCCCGCTGAGCTTCGCATCGGAAAACGATCTGATGAGCCTGCTCGGCTTGATACCCGGCGCGGTGACGCCGCTCGGGATACTCAACGACAGCGAGAGAAAAGTGAAATTTTTCCTCGACGAAGAACTTGTCAACGGCGGACTCATCGGAGTCCACCCGAACGACAACACCGCAACGGTGTGGCTGAAAACAACCGATCTTATAGATATAATAACGGAACACGGAAACGAAGTTGAAGCAGTCACGATATGACTGCAAAAATAAAAATCAAGCCGGGAGAGTAGTAAAGAACTTTCCCGGCTTGCATTGGTTACAGTCTGTCTAGAAAATCGGCTATTGACCTGTTTTCATATGCCGCAGGCATATTTCACATCTAAGATATTTCACTCGTTCCAAAGGAACGAATTTCGTTGAAAAAAGCACTTGCAACAGCAAGTGCTTTTTTCATGGTGGAGATGGCGGTAATCGAAACCGCGTCCGAAAAGGGCTCCCCACAGCTTTCTACGGGCGTAGCCTGTCTTTTAAGATTCCCTCGCCGGAGCGCCGTCAGGCAGGCTCACCGGTTCGGTAGTTCCGTTGTTCATGACGGGTTACGGAGCGCTCACCCGTGCACGTTCACTGCTAATCGACGCCTTGTACCGGGCCGCAGTACTCCCGGCAAAGACGGCTGCTATTTAAGCAGCTTGTAAAACTGTTTTGTTGTCGTTTATTATTTAAACGTATGGGTTTTATAGCGGTCCCACACCGCTGCCCGCTTACCGAAGTTCAACCTCCCCGTCGAAATCCTTTCATCCCCATATATCAAACGGCTCCCGCCGATTGAATCAGAAGTTTTTCATGCTACGCTCGATATTGCGCGCGGCGTCTTTCTTCGCCGCCGTTTCGCGCTTGTCATAGAGCTTTTTGCCCTTGCACAGCCCGACCTCAACCTTTGCGCGCCCTTTGACGAAATATACGCTCAGCGGCACGAGGGTCAAGCCCTCCTGCTTCGTCTGACCGAGCAGGCGCATTATCTCGCGCTTGTGCATCAGCAGGCGGCGCACCCTCAGCGGGTCGCGGTTGAAGATGTTGCCGTGCTCATATGGGCTGATGTGCATTCCGTTGACGAACAGTTCGCCGTCAACTATCGAACACCATGAGTCCTTGAGATTGAGTTTGCCCTGGCGTATGGATTTGACCTCCGTGCCGCAAAGCTCGATTCCCGCTTCGTATCTGTCGAGCACGAAATAGTCGTGAAAAGCCTTCTTGTTCTGGGCGGCGATCTTTTTCTGTTCTGTGCCCATGGCTTTCACTTCCTTTCCGCACGGGCAGTTTTCGGGAGAATATTATAACGCCCGGCAGAAATTTTGTCAAGGCAATCGACTCTCTTCGACTTATATCCTGTTCTTGAGCCTCACTGCGTCAACGAGCAGGGAGTATTTTTTATTTCTCAGCAGCGAAAATTTAAGATTCTCCGGCTTTGAAGAATATTTGTCCGCTCTGCGGTCGGTGCACAGCTTATAGATGCCGAGAGATTCGCTCTTTTTTATCAGCTCAATGGTCTCTTTTTTAGATAGAGGAACGGCGTTGGGATAGAGAAAATTGCGGTAGATCATCCTCGCGAGAGAGCATATGAGCGCTTCGCACTCGCCGTCGAGGCAGCCGTCGGCCGATATCATTTGGCGAATCTCCTCTGTAGCGCGGGAGGACATGACGAGATTCTCGAACGAATATGTCCGCGTCAGAGAGGAAGCCGAGGTGCGGTAGTTGTAAAACGCCTCGGGCAGGTAACAAAAAGTGTTGAACCGGCTCAGCATATGCGCCGAGACGAGCCTGTCCTCACCGCGGCTGTAGCCTTTGTAATAAGCTGCGTCTATATCATAGTCGAATTTATCGCGCCTTATGCACTTGCAGCAAAGCGAGTTGAACTTCGAGCGCAGCAACAGCTCCCAGAGCTCTTTCTTGCTGTCCTTATTAAAAGTGCGCTCGCCGTCGAATGTCTTTTCGCGCGTGATATTTTCGCCGTTTATTTTATTATAGTCAAAGAATATCATGTCCGGCGCGCACTGCTCGATTTTTTCGCTCAATCTCGAAAACAGCTCGGGCGAGACGGTGTCGTCCGAATCAAAGACGATGAAATAGTCCCCGCGCGCGTTTTCAAATGCAGTCTTTCGCGCGAGTAATACACCCTGATTCTTCGTGTGAATGACGCGCACACGGCTGTCTTTTTCTGCGTATTCGTCGCAGATGCAGCCGCTTGAGTCCGTCGAGCCGTCGTCAACTATGAGCAGTTCAAAATTTTTGTAGCTCTGATTGAGAACGGAATCCAGACATTCGCGAAGATATTTTTCCGTGTTGTATACACACACTGCGGCGGTAAAAAATACAGACATATTATCCTCCGTCAGATGTCTGCGCAGCAGCATTTAGAGCGGCGCTTCTGCTTGCTGTGCTCGTCGCGCAGGGTGCTGTCTATGGCTATTCTGCGGATGATATCCTTGACGGTTATGTCAAGCTCGCTGTTTTCTGAGTAGTCTGCCGCGAAGGCGAAGTCAACGCGGTTGTGATAGAGCAGGTCACTCACGCCCTCGAGCTGGCGCGGTTCGTTGTTGTGGACGGCTATAGAATATCCGCCGTATGCCTTGACCATCTTCATGCACGGGACATCGGAGAGACCGTCGCCGATATAGAGCATATTGGAAAACGGAACGCGGCGCTTGTTGTCCGGAGTAGAGCGGTTGAGATCTTTATCGTTAGATACATCGAGCACGCCTTTGTTTATGCGGTAGACAAACTGGGTCTTTGAAGTATAATTGACGGCGGTCTTCGGCCAGACTGCCTCGCCGTTCTCACCGTAAAGGAACTCACAGGCAAAAATCTCTTTGAAGCATTTGCCTATTTCGGATCCCTCGATTATCTCTTTAAGACCGGAGGAGAGGACATAGTGCTCGACGGTCACGCCGTTCTCGCTGCCGAAGCGGTTGAGGCGGTCGAACCAGCCGGGCAGACCTTTATACAGTTCTATCGCACGTCCGCACTCCATGACGCTCTTGCGCGTCAGCGGAATCCCGCACTCATGCGATTTTTTTATCATGATGTACATATAGGACAGGATTTTGTCCATATGCTCTTCCTCGGCGTAGCTGTTGGCGAGCCCCCAGAAATCCGCGGGTTCCATGCCGACGCTCGGAATGAACTGATATTCCTGCATATCCTTTGTGCAAAGCGTGCGGTCGAAGTCATAGAGTATCGCCGCAACAGGTCTTTTCCCTGCCATTTAAGACACCTCCGCAGTTATACATATATATTGGAGTTATATTATACTATGAGTGTATCAAATTTTCGCGGAAAATGCAACATATATGTATCGCGGCGATAATATGCACATTATTTTGTGGTAATCTTTGTGCAATTTTTCAAGATGTTTTTGGTGACAAGAGCGCTTTCGTGGTATATAATAGATTTTGCCGGGACGGAAAGACCGATTTTCTCCGTCTCGATTTTTACGGCTTGAAAAGGGGTATCGGTATGCGCGTCAGAGGTCTGCAAAAACTTACATTGCTCGATTTTCCCGGCAAGATGGGATGCACTGTGTTCCTCGGCGGATGCAACTTCCGCTGCCCGTTCTGCCAGAATTCGGAGCTGATTCTTCCCGGCGGGGACGAATATGAGATTCCGGAGGAAGAATTTTTTGCGTTTCTCAAAAAGCGTCAGGGTATGCTCGACGGCGTGTGCATAACAGGCGGCGAGCCGCTTGTCAATAAAAACGTCGATGACTTCGCAAGGCGCATAAAAGACATGGGCTATCTCGTAAAGCTCGACACCAACGGCACTTTCCCAGACAAGATGCAGTCGCTTATAGACGCGGGGCTCGTTGACTATGTGGCGATGGATATCAAAAATTCGCCCGAAAAATATGCTGAGACGGTCGGACTCGAAAAGTTCGATATGGAGCCGATATATGAGAGCGTGCGCCTGCTCATGGGCGGAAAGACCGATTTTGAGTTCCGCACGACCGTTGTGCGCGAGCTGCACAGCGCGGAGGACTTCGAGAAAATAGGCGAGTGGCTCAAGGGCGACGAGAAATATTTTCTCCAGAACTTCACCGATTCCGAGTTCGTTTTGCAGAAGGGTCTCGGCTCGCACAGCCGCGAAACACTGCGCTCTTTCGCGGATATAGTCCGCAAAAATGTCCCGAATGTCGAGATAAGGGGAATATAACGGACACTGGAACTCGGAACATCTTGGGGCAGAAAAATAAATTCTACACAATATCTTGTATTTTGCTGTTGACATTTGCCATGGTTGCATCTATAATTGAAGGCAGACAGAGCAAATGAAGCGTAATATAATTTTGACATATATTTGGAAAAGAAAATGGAGGCATGATGATGTACAAGGTTATCAAAAGAGACGGCGCAGTCGCCGATTTTGATATAGCAAAGATATCTTCGGCTATATCAAAGGCTTTCGACGCGCTCAACAAGGAAACTCATCCGACGGTCATCGACCTGCTCGCACTCAAGGTCACTTCGGACTTTGAAGGCAAGATCAAGGACGGACTTATCGCCGTTGAGGACATTCAGGACAGTGTCGAGTCGGTGCTTAGCCAGGCGGGCTACGCCGATGTCGCAAAGGCGTATATCCTCTACAGAAAGCAGCGCGAAAAAGTCAGAAACATGAAGTCGACCATCCTCGACTACAAGGAGCTGGTTGACAGCTACGTCAAGGTTTCCGACTGGCGCGTTAAAGAGAATTCGACCGTCACATATTCCGTCGGCGGACTGATTCTCAGCAACTCCGGCGCGATCACCGCGAACTACTGGCTCTCCGAGGTCTACGATGAAGAGATAGCAAACGCCCACAGAAACGGCGATATCCACCTCCATGACCTCTCCATGCTCACCGGTTACTGCGCGGGCTGGTCTTTGAAGCAACTCATTCAGGAAGGTCTCGGCGGCGTCCCCGGAAAGATAACCTCTTCTCCCGCAAGCCACCTTGCGACCCTCTGCAACCAGATGGTCAACTTCCTCGGTATCATGCAGAACGAGTGGGCGGGCGCTCAGGCGTTCTCCTCGTTCGATACCTATCTCGCCCCGTTTGTTAAGGTGGACAACCTCTCTTACCGCGAGGTCAAGAAGTGCATCGAGTCGTTCATCTTCGGCGTCAACACCCCCAGCCGCTGGGGCACTCAGGCTCCGTTCTCGAATATAACCCTTGACTGGACCGTTCCCAACGACCTTGCCGAGCTCAACGCCATTGTCGGCGGCAAGGAGATGCCCTTCAAGTACAAGGACTGCAAGAAAGAGATGGATATGGTCAACAAGGCGTTCATCGAGACCATGATCGAGGGCGACGCCAACGGACGCGGCTTCCAGTATCCCATCCCGACTTATTCCATAACCCGCGACTTTGACTGGTCGGATACTGAGAACAACAGACTTCTCTTCGAGATGACCGCAAAGTACGGCACACCTTATTTCTCTAACTACATCAACAGCGATATGGAGCCGAGCGATGTCCGCTCCATGTGCTGCAGACTGCGCCTCGACCTGCGCGAGCTTCGCAAGAAGTCCGGCGGCTTCTTCGGCAGCGGCGAGAGCACCGGTTCTATAGGCGTTGTTACGATAAACATGCCGAGAATCGCATATCTTGCAGAGGATGAGGCGGACTTCTACCGCAGACTCGACAAGCTTATGGATATCTCCGCCCGTTCGCTCAGCGTCAAGCGTACAGTTATCACGAAGCTTCTCAACGAGGGTCTCTATCCCTACACCAGACGCTACCTCGGTACTTTCGAGAACCACTTCTCGACCATCGGCCTCATCGGCATGAACGAGGTCGGTCTCAACGCAAAGTGGCTCAGAGCGGACATGACCCACGAGAAGACCCAGCAGTTCACCAAGGAAGTCCTCGACCATATGCGTGAGCGCCTCTCCGACTATCAGGAGAAGTACGGCGATCTCTACAACCTTGAGGCAACTCCCGCCGAGTCCACCACTTATCGTTTCGCAAAGCACGATGTCGCTCAGTTCCCGGATATCATCACCGCAGCGAAGGACGGCGGCACTCCCTATTACACCAACAGCTCGCATCTTCCTGTTTCGTTCTCGGAGGATATCTTTGAGGCGCTCGACATTCAGGATGATCTTCAGACGAGATACACCTCCGGCACAGTCTTCCACGCCTTCCTCGGCGAGAAGCTGCCCGACTGGACCTCGACTGCTTCTCTCGTGCGCAAGATAGCCGAGAACTACAAGCTGCCCTATTACACGATCTCCCCGACCTATTCCGTGTGCAAGGATCACGGCTACATCGCGGGCGAGCACTTTACCTGCCCCGAGTGCGGCGGTCAGACCGAGGTCTACAGCCGTATCACCGGCTACTATCGCCCCGTCCAGAACTGGAACGACGGCAAGGCGCAGGAGTTCAAGGACAGAACCGTCTATAACCTCGGCGCGTCTCATCTCAAGAATGAGCGCACCGTCAGCCACACCGTGGAGGACGGCAAGCACGAGGATGCTTCCAAGGCATCAAACGGCGCAAAGGTCATGCTCTTCACAACAAAGACCTGCCCCAACTGCAAGATAGCCTATACGCTGCTTGACAAGGCGAATATCGGCTACGAGAAGATCGACGCAGAGGCTCAGGAGGATCTGACGATGAAATACGGCATCAGACAGGCTCCGACTCTCATCGTCACCGACGGCGACGGATATGAGAGCTTCGTCAATCTTTCAAACATCAAAAAGTTCATTGAGCAGTGCTGATGCACTGATAAACGCCGGAAGATCGGGTGGAGCGCGGCTTCACCCGGTTTTCGGCGCATTAAAGAAAAATTTTGCCATATTCAGAGGGAAAAGAAATGCAGCAATTTGATATCGTTATCGTCGGCGCCGGCACAGCCGGACTCACGGCGGCAATCTATGCGCTCAGAGCGGGAAAAACCGTGCTCGTGACCGAGGGCGAGTCTTTCGGCGGTCAGATAACCTCTTCGCCGAGAGTCGAAAATTATCCGGGAATATCGCAGATAAGCGGCAGCGAATTTGCGGATAACCTCGTTTCGCAGGCGATGGAGCTCGGCGCGGATGTTGAGCTTGAGAAGGTCATAAAAATAGTCGACGGAAAGATAAAAACCGTCATAACCGATTCAAACAGCTACCAGTGCAAGTGCGTTATAATCGCCACCGGAGCGCGCCACAGACCGCTCGGAGCGGACGGCGAGAACGACCTCGCGGGCAGGGGAGTGTCCTACTGCGCGGTGTGCGACGGAGCTTTTTATAAGGGCAAGAATGTTGCCGTTGTCGGCGGCGGAGACAGCGCTCTCCAGTCCGCGCTCTTCCTCGCGTCTTACTGCAAGAGCGTAACGCTTATACACAGACGCGATGAGTTCAGGGGCGAAAAGGCTCTTGTCAAGAAGCTCGGCGAGAAAGATAACATAAAGGTTCTCATGAACACGAAGGTAGTCAAACTCATCGGCAGCGACGAGCTCGACGGCATAAAGATAGCGACGGGCGACGAGGAACCCCGTTCCATTCCGATGGACGGCATTTTTATTGCGGTCGGTCAGATGCCGAACAACGAGAGCTTCAAGGATGTTGCAGACCTCGATGACTATGGTTATATCATCGCGGACGAGAGCTGCAGAACAAAGACACCCGGCGTCTTCACCGCGGGCGACTGCCGCACAAAGGAAGTGCGTCAGCTGACCACCGCAGCGGCGGACGGCTCCGTAGCCGCACTCGCAGCTTGCAGCTATATAGACAATATGGAATAAGAAAAGCACCCGGGGATGAGGTCGGGGGTCATAAGAAAGTAATATCGTATTTTCTCAGGAACGGCGTGGCTTCGGTCACGCCGTTTCCTGTTTCAGCAGTTCTTCCACAGGAATAAAGCCCACAAGGTCATAGGAAATGCGGATGCCCTGATACCGCTTGCCGCTGGACTTATCCGGCGCTTCAATGTAGATCGCCTTGACAAGCTCCCGCAGCGCATACGGGGTAAGCTCATCTAAGTCCTCATATTTGCGTACCCGCTGGATAAACTGCTCCAAATTTTCAATCTGTCGTTCCTGTACTTCGATTTCCTGCTGCAAAGTCTGAATTTCCTCTTTAAGCTGTGCCTGTTCGTCCTCATAGGTCTTGCTCATCATAGAAAACTTTTCATCTGTGATGCGCCCCGCCACATTATCCTCGTAAATGCGGATAAACAGACGGTCAAGCTCTCCCAGCCGCTTTTCAGCCTGTGCTAATCGCTTCTTGTGTCCGCGGATCGCGGCTTCGCTGGACAGCCGGAGCTTCTGCTCCATGACGGCACGGAAATGATCCTCATACCGGCTGACATAGGAAATTACAGTTCTCATGTGCATCCAGACCAATTCCTCCAGAACAACCGCGCGGATAAAGTGTGCCGAACAGCTTCCCGTATTGCTGCGGTAGTTGGCGCATACAAAATGATCCTGCCGCTTTTCAAAGTAGTTGGTGGTGCAGTAGCGCATTTTTGCGCCACAATCAGAGCAATAGACCATGCCGGAAAACAGGCTGCTCTTGCCCGTCTTTGTCCTGCGGTGACGCTGTTGGCGAATCTCCTGCACCTTGTCAAAGGCCTCCTGCTCAATGATCGACGGGTGGGTGTTGTAGAAAACCGCCTGTTTTTCAATAGGCGTTTCCCGCTGCTTCTTGTCCCAGATGGAGTTGGTGTAGGTCTTGAAATTGACGGTACATCCCGTGTATTCCCGCCGTTCCAGAATGTGAACGACCGTGTTGGTGTTCCAATGGTACGGATCAGCGGTTTCCGGGCTGGGTGTCTTGATGCCCTCACGCTTCTTGTAGGCGGTGGGGTTAAGTACCTTTTCCTCCTGCAAGAGCTTTGCAATCTGCATCGGGCCTCGCCCTTCCATGCACAGCTTGAAAATGCGCTTGACTACCAACGCCGCCGCTTCATCCACGACCCACTTTGTCTTGTCCTCCGGGTCTTTACGGTAGCCGAATGGAACATTGACGGTCAGAGGAACGCCGCGTTCGCCCTTTGCCTTATTGACAGCACGGATCTTGCGGCTGGTGTCTTTGGCGAAAAACTCGTTGAACCAGTTCTTGATGCCCGCAATATCGCTGTCGGTACTGTTGGGGTCGATGGTGTCAAAATGGTCGTTGATGGCAATATAGCGCACATTGTACTTTGGGAATGTGAAGTTGATATACAGCCCTGTCAGCGAGGAATTACGCCCCAGTCGTGATAGGTCTTTCGTACAGCAAACCGCCACTCTGCCCGCTTCGATTTCCGCAAGCATAGCTTGGAAGCCGGGACGGTCAAAGTTCGTACCGCTATATCCATCGTCCACGAAAAAGGTCGGATTCGGGAAACGGTGCTCCTTTGCGTATTGGAGCAGGATCATTTTCTGATTCTGGATGCTGTTGGATTCGTCCTCTTTGCCGCCTTTCTTATCCTCTTTCAAATCTTCCACGGATAAGCGGCAGTAAAGCGCGGTGATTTTATCAGTTGCCCGTAACATTTCTGTTTCCTCCTTCAAAGGTGCAACTGCCAGTACAGGATTGGTTGCTTCTATTGTACCAAGAGACTGCGTATTTGTCATTCAGAATCCTCCATCTTTTCTGTAAACTTTTCGCCCATGATGCGTTCCATCTTTTTATCCAGCGTTTCCACGCCGTCATAGCTGCCTGTGACGGTGTAGACTGTGCCGCCGATTTCCTTTTGCAAGGTGAACTCCGGCAGCCAGAACGCGGACAGATTTTTCACGCAGAGATGGCCGTCCTCGTTGAAGTAGCAGTTGTGCCGGGGATGATCGGGCGGCAAGGGCTGCGGTTTGAGATACGGGTCTGGATTGGAGAAGTAATATTCCGCTGGCTCGTCGTGGTCGGTCTTTTCCCATTCCTCAATTTCTGCCCACAGATCAGGGTCGATTTTGTGTTCAAATTGCTTATCGGTGTTCATAAGTACCTCCTGATTTTTCTACTCAAATTAGTGTTCAATTTCCTGCTTTTTCTGCCGCGTTGCGGCGTTCTGGTGTTCCTGCTCATGCTGCACCTCGTAGATGTTGTAATGAATCGCCCAGAGCTTTTTCACGTCGGCATAGAGCGGCGAAAGCTCCGTCTGAATGCCCTTGCAGTCCTGCTCCAACTGCGCCCGTTCTTTGCGCCATGCAGCGATGGGCAACTTGCCGTCCTTGAAGTGCGGTTTCAGCTTGCGCTCTGCCATGTAGAACGTCCGCAACTCGTTATCGTGTTCGGATTTGTATTTCTGCCTGGATTTCTCAAAACGGATGGATTTCAGCTTATCCGCAGCAGACTTGCCGGACTTGTAATAGTCCACCATCCGCAGCAGTTCGTCCACTTCTTTGATACGGGCTTGCTTTGACGATGCCGACTTTTTCAGCATGTCGATTTTGTCCTGCATGGCGTGAAGCGTAGTTTCCAGATCGTCCACGGTGTAAAGTTTTTTAGATTGCAGAAAGCTGAACGCCTCGGCGTAACGCTGCAAGTTGGCGTTTTTTGCCTTATTGCTGTACGCGCCCTTGTTGCGATTGGCACAATGCAGCGTCAGCAGATCGTTGAGCATGGGCGGCTGGGGCTTGGCAAGCTCTGCCTTTACGTCCTTTAGCCAGCCGATCAGCGCGGCAATCTTTTCTTTTGCCTCCCGCAGCAGCGCGTTGGCTTTCCGAATGAAGCGGTTGAGATCGCCCCTGTCGGTACGGATGCCCTTTGCCTCCATTGCCCGGACGGTGGGACCCTCGTGCTGGGTGGGTATCTGCTCCACACCCTGACGTTCAAAGCTACGGTGGTCGATGCGGCAGTCAAAGCCCTTTTCGGCAAACTTGGCATTGCACATCTCAGCCCATGCCAGCCGCCACGCTTCCAGCGTCTCCGGTTTGCCCCAGTCCGTCGTGGAAACGGCATTGAACACAAAGTTGCCTGCCTCGTCCAGAACGCGCTCTCCATGCTCATCCAGCACATATTCCCGCCTCTGTTTCTTGCCCCACCTGCCGTCCGGCTCAATAGGGCGAATCGGACACATGACGTGAAAATGCGGATTAGAAATGCCGCCGTCCTCCTTGTCCGGCTGATGCACGGCAAAGTCTGTCACCATGCCTCGGCTCACGAAATTGTCCAACAGAAATTGCCTTGCAAGGTCGATGTTCTCCTGCATGGAAAACTCGTTCTGCAAGGCAATGTCAAAGCTATACGCAAGCTGCGCTTTCTTCCCGCGCTCGGCTTTCTCGACCGCGTTCCAGAGGGTTTCACGGTCTGCATACTCCGATGACGCGTGGGACGGCAGCAGGATTTCAGAGCAGATCACGCCGCCTTTGCGGGTGTAGTCGCTGTCTTCGCCGTAGTATTCGCTGTGCAGCTTTTCCCCGGCGCGGTACGCGGCAGCAGCCACGGCAGACTGCCCCGCGCTGCGCTTGATCTGCGTCACATGAAAATGAAACAATGCGATACTTAGGCACCTCCCGTATGGTTGCTGACAGCATCCGTGAGCAGCCTTTGTGCGTCTGGCAGGGCGAAAACCCGTTCTGCAAAAGCGTAAAATGCAGTCTCGCTCAAACCCTTCGTCTGCGGTGCGACGCTCTCGATGGCAGCACCACGGGTGATAAGCCGGTGCGCACGCTTGCGCCGTTCTCCCTTTTCATAGTAGGCGGCGCGGTTCTCAAGGCGCTGGATTTTGTGCTCCTCCTGTGCAAGCTGACGTTCAACTTTCTCTTTCTCGGCTTGCAGTTTCTTAATTTCTTTTTCGCGCATGATTTCAACCTCCTGACTGATAAATGATGGGATGGATAGATACAAAAAGACCGCCTACGTTTTCGGTAGACAGTCTGACTCACGGTATGGGATTTTCAGACTTTGCGGTGGGAATGGTCTGCGCCAGCAGATGTTTCCGCTGCAAAGTGTGCTGGGATAGCTGCTGTGGCAGCGCAAGGGAGGCACTCCCTTGTTCGGAGCAACGCGACGCAAAACAGCCCGGACATTCAAACGTCCGGGCTGTCTGCCTCGCAGAGCGCACATACTCCCGTCAGGGGAGTATAGAAGTGCGCCCTTTGTTCCAAAGGGATTTATGTACTCAACTCCCAAGGTAAATTGCCTCATCAATTCTGCAAATAGCTTTACGAATATTTGAGGCAACAAGTGATGACGATTTTTCATATTCGTCATTGTATATTCTTAACATTGTCGCACGAATATACTGATCATGTTTAGCAAAATCCTCTTTTGACAAGCAGAAAAGGGCATCAATACAATACCCCACATCTTCTATCGTTTCTGGAATAGACCCTGTTAGCCACTGTTGACGATAGCACTCCTTCTTTACTCCAGCACTCGTTGCAGATGACGGCAATCTGTTCTGAGGAATAACTTTTCCTTCGAGTCTTTCAATAAGTTTTCCTTTTGCAACACCTCTGCTTGTGGTACTCTTGACCAATGAAATAGCATCTGAAGTTATAATCGAAGCTCTCTGAATGAAAAAGTATATCGGGTAATTTGCGGAAGTTGCAGAACATATCCTTTTGATATATTCTATTGGTTCATCAACTTGCTTGTTTTCCAAAAATACTCGAACAATATCACTGGGTTCAATTGCCCGCACAACTTTTCTTGCCGTTTCTGTTACGATAACTTTTCCAGTAGAGATTTCTGTAATATCACCAATTAGTCGAAGCGTAGGAGTTCCGCCTGTTTCAACGAATTTACCCTCCTGAATAAAAGCGAGCTTTTGGAGGAGTTCACTATCAATTACTACAGAACCATTGGTTCCTGACAGATTACCGGATTTCAAATCCAAAAGTGCAGCGTTTGAAACGCCGATGCGCACAGCCTTTTTGGCAAAGTTTAACCATTGACGTTCTTCGTATCTTCGTGCTTCATCAATAATTGAGGCTAATTCTGCATATCGGATTCGTTCAGAGCGCCCGCCATAACGATAATAAATATCGCCTTCCTTTAGGGAGTATTTAGCATTTTGAGCATCATAATGTTTCTTACAGATACAGGGTTTGCGCATTAACGGATAAACATATATAACGCCAAAACTCATATCGTGAAATTCAAACGTGCAATGCTCCCATTTGATTTCGGGAGAAAAGTAGTCAAGCAATGCTTTCGTGAAATCCTCAACCTTGAGTTCTTCGAATTGAGAAAGGCTTTTATCTTTAAGACCTAACAAGCGCCGAGGTTTATCTCCAATACCGAAGAGAATATAACCTCCCTGATTATTAGCGAAAGCTGCCATTGCCTTAAAGTATTGTGCCATATTGCCATGATTGTATGATTCCTTAAACTCTATAGTTGTCCCTTCACGATTGATAATGCGTGAAGGTTCTTTAGGACTTACACGAAAGATTCCCGTCAAGATTTCAAGCGACAAAGGATTTTTCATTTGATCAGCCTCCATAAACAGCATTATCTGTATCGCGGTTTTCAACAATCTATCATTATTGAAATTGTGGGCATGGCATATTGTGTATATTAAAAGTAACCCAAATCAAGTACACTGCCTTCAATCAAATCTTCGTTTTTCATTTGAGAAAAAATGTGATCAACAAATCGCTTGAATACACTTGCGGAATATGGGTTATTAGTGAGGTATTCTGTATACCACTCTCGATTTGCTTGGCGTCCGGCAAACGTGCTAAACTCTTTTCGAACGTTTGAGCTAATTCGCTTTGCTTTTCTTACGATCAGTATTTCATCAATGTCTGTTGTTGCAGTACTGATAGGAGTCATATCGAGGAAATCACAAAGCAAATAATACTTGGCACCTGTTACAGCTAACTTTATATCATGTGCAGTGGCTGAGGCTTCTTGGTACATAGTCTTATCAAGATTGGTTTTCAGTTCAGCCATTACATATCCCAAGTGTGTTGTTACTGTTACTGTTTTTTCTACATCAAATGTTGGAGTATAGGATGATCTCAAATAGAGTTTTCTACTCATTGAAAAATCTTGATCTTTTGTTTTGATACTAAGGCCCCCACCTATTGACGGAGAACTAAGACTGGATGCAAAGTACGCAGAAGAAAATGTGGCTGTTTGTGAGCCAATATCTACATCACAAACACCAAACTCTTTGATAATACACTTACGGACAAAGATTGGAAGAAATTCTTCTATCACAGTATTGTCCAGTTTTAGTTGCCCTTTCTGTCGGTACAAAAAATCTTCGGGGCTATCAAAAATCAAATCCACATCTATGTAGAACTTATAAGAATTGAGCAAATCTATCATTTTCTCTATCAGTTCGTCAACCGTGGGCGCATCAACGCTGTCTAAAGCACTAACCCATTCATCGTATTTTTGCAGAGCAACTTCCAATCTTGGCTTATCACTGCTCGGTAGTTTTGTACTTTCCAGTGCTGCAATTATTTTTTCACCATGTGTTCCTCTTGGCACTTGTTTACGCCTCCGATCTATTTATTTTATCTGATTTTTTTATTGCTTCAGCAATGAAGCCTATATTCTTACTATCTGGGAACCGTTGTGCTTTTTCAAATAGCATTTTTACAGCAATACTTCGTGCAGCAGAGATAATTTCCTCGTCACAGAGAGAAAATTCTGTCTTAGAATTTTCAAAATGGAGAATATCCTCGTAAATCAACTGTCCAAACCTATTTCTAAATACTCGCTCTTGTCTAAGTAAAAATGGCAACTCAAAAATTTGAGTGGCTATTTCAAAAATCAATTTACTATTACAAAAGGAATAGCCCAATACATTAGATTCTCTTCCCACAACATAGATCATGCGAGCACCATCTCTACAAGTACGTATAGCTTCATCAAAGGATAATGCCATATCAATGCAATACTGAATAACTGTCAGCAAACGATTGCCCCTATTCTTTCTGTTAGAGCCTAGTTCGTTCTTCGCTATGGTCAAAACATCATATCCTAGTGCCTCGACAGAGCGACGATACTTTTGATGATAGTTAAAAACATTGATATATGGAGGAGATGTTATTAGCAAAGTCGCCATATCATCTTCGTAATTCAGATAACGAGAATCCCCCATATTAATCTTTATAGGTGCTGACGAGAACGGAACTTCAAGAACGATTCCTTTCAGCCCGTCCCATTTTTTCTGAAGTTGAGAAACAGACAGCTCATTATTGAACAAGTCCATTAGTATGATTAGTGTACTTAGCAAATTTGCCAAATCAGTATTTCGATTGTTCTGAATAGCAGCAATAATTGTTGGAAGTATCTTTTCTGCGTTTGATATAGTAGTGAGAATTTGATCAATGGCATGAATTAATGCTTGCCGCTCTGGACGCGTTCTATTGATTAGCTCGTATGTTTTTGCCATGTAATATGCAGAAGGATTTAACTCCGCACCATATGCAGAAAGTCCCTTGCGTCCCGCCTCATATAATGTTGTACCAGATCCCGCAAAAGGATCAAGGACAATATCTTCATCATGTGCGTAGCTATTCAACAGGGTTTCTATGAATTGTGGAGAAAATTGCCCGTTCCATGCAAATAAATTGGAGCGAGTTTTGTTCTCTATGTTAAGTTCACATTGAGGTATCGATGTTCTATCTATAGGAATCGTTTCAAATGCTGTTATTGTACTAATCATTTCTGCCCTCCGGCGGCTCTTTAGTAAATTCCAAAATATCGTCTACGCCGCAATTGAGTGTATTACATATTTTCTCTATTGTATCTAAAGAAAGATAGCTATCTCGTTTCAGCCTAGTAATGATATTGGCGCTAAAACCAGCTTGTTCCATCAATTCTGCATTGCTTACATCTTTATCAATCATTAAATGGAATAACTTCTTATATGTTACTGCCATAGCGTCGCCTCCTTATAGTTTATAAAAATTATATCACGCAAACGTGAATAAATCAATGCAATGATTACACTGACTTCTTTACTTTGCTATTTATTCCACCTGCTTGTGCTCGCTCACTTGCCGCCCTGCGCCGTTCCTCGCTATACGGGGCGGTCAGCCGAAAGGAGAACCGCCCTTTTTCAATATCAAAGGTCAGCCCTCCTTGCTCATCATCGTCGGTCTGACGGCAGCATTGCGGGTGCTTTGCCGCAAATGCCGTCAGCCGCTTTTTGAGATCGGTATTGTGAGTTTGCACCTCAATGATGCGGCTATGCTCGTCAAAGTAAATCACGGTTGTCTTTTGCTTCTTGGTAAGCCCTGTTCTCATAAAACCTCCTGTTTTTCATAGATTTTTCCCAGCTCTTGAATTGGAAAAGTGCTGCGATTTTTTGATGGAAACGCCCCAAACGATGTGGAGTATATTTTGCTTTGTCCTATCGGCTAATTTTCCACTTTTCCAGCTCTTGACTGCATTTTCACGATGTTTTGTTTGTGCGGCTTTTCAGCCACTCCACCAGCTCATTTTTCATCACCAATTTACGCCCGCCGATCCGCAAGGTTGGGAAGTCCGGGCTGCTCAAAAGGTTATATGCACCCGCTTTGGAAATCTGCAACGCTTCGGCAAGCTGCTTTACATCCATCACATCAGGCATGGCTTCAAACGGTTCTCTGCTCATAAAATCTCCTTTCCCGCATGAAAAGCAGCAGCTACCATTTCGGTAACTGCTGCCGCTTCTGCGTCTGTTTACTTGTCCAAATACTTCTGATACTCCGCTGTCACATAGTCCTCATAAGCTCCGGCGATTTTGGCGATCCGCTTATGGACTGCGCTGGCGGTCTTGTAGCCAACTTTGTCCGCAATCTCCTGTTCGGTCAAGCCGTCCATGCGCAGCTTCAATATTTCCCGGTCTTTCTCGCTAATGCTCTGCTCGGCAAAGGCGGCAATCTGCATTTCAGAAATAACCTTCTGCTCAAACTCGCTCCGTGGATCGGCTACCTCAAAAATATCGCCGTCCTCATTCTCCATCATCTCGTCAAGAGAAATCGGCTTGCCGGAGCGATTGTGATGCCATTTTCGCATGAAATCGGTCTTGACGGTGCTACCGGTGGTTTCGTAGTCCTCTACGGTGCGGTTTTCCCAGATCGCGTCGATCATCGGCTGCCAGTTCTGCTCTGCAATCACCATGTCGGTGACATTACCGATCAGATTGCTGAACTGCTGATAGGTCAGCCACGGCACTTCCACGCCCTGCGGGATGTTGTAAAGGTTTTGAAAACCCAATCCGTTCTGCTCAAATTTCATGCGGATGTAGGGAATGATACTGTACGACAGCCGCCACAAGGGGAAATATCCTGCGTACTGGTTCCAGCTACCGGGAATGTCGCAGTAGTTGCCCTTGCGGTCTTTCACTTGAAAGAATTGCCATGCACACCATGCGTAGCAGTCCCACACAAGCAGCTTGAACATATCGTCACATACGATGTGGTCATATTTGTCCGTCCGCAAGACCTCATACGGGCAGCGGGGCAGCTCATACGCTGGCTTCCATTTCTCCGCGAGCTCTCGCGGCAAGCTGTAAAACAGCGTCAGCCATGATTTGTCGCTGTCCTGCGGTATCTCGATGATCTCACCGGGCAGCACCACAAGAAAACCTTTTGGGCCTGTCTGCTTGTCCATCAGCGTCACCTCCAATCGCGTTTGTATTCAGCCCTCTACTATATATGGCATGAGAACGGCTGAATTGTTCCAATGCTTTCAAACTTTTTTGAGATTTTTTGAAAAAATCTCGGAATGGATGGGATAGGATTGATTTAAGGCAATTATACCTGAAAGCTGTGAATAAATCTATTGCTTTTCGTGACAGCAAAAAAATAACGGGTATCCGGCTCTCACCAGATACCCGTTATTTCGTTGCCAATCCCGCCTGACAGATGCCATAATCGTATTTTTTAGAATTACTGTCTTACGAGCACCCTTGCTGCCCTCGGGTGTTTTGAATTATCAGGCAAAAAATCTATATGTTAATCTGCGTTGCTTGCGGCAACGGGCGGTAGGGGATACAATGTCGGTAACGACTGACAGAAAGGCGGTTATACCGATGCTCAATGAAAACATCAAAACTATCAGAAAATCAAAAGGACTCTCGCAGGAGGAGCTCGCGGTCAAACTGAATGTCGTGCGGCAGACCGTGTCCAAATGGGAGCGCGGAGTTTCCCATAGTTAAAGATACCACACCAAATATGATGAACCCACGCTTATACACTACCAGCTATAATAAACCGCAAGGACAGCAATTTGATGATACTGCTGTCCTTTCTTTTATAAAATTGCAGTACACATAAAAAAGCTGTAAAATGATAAATATATTTGTCCTTGTAACAATTCTCGGACATTTGCCTGTTATACTATCTGCAAAAAGCAAAGGAAGTGAGGATATGAAGCAGATTTTAATTGTCGAGGACGACAGTTTTTTGAATAAGATGTTGGCCTATAACCTGACCGCAGACGGCTACGGCGTGACTTCTGCCCTAAATGCCAGAACCGCAGCCGAAGCCATCCGCCAGCGGGAATTTAATTTAGTGCTGCTGGACATCAATCTGCCGGACGGCAACGGTTTTGAGCTGTGCAAGCTGATAAAGCCCCAGCACCCGGACACCATCGTGATTTTCCTGACCGCCAACGATCAGGAGAGCGACCATATACGGGGCTATGAGGTGGGCGCGGTGGACTACATCACAAAGCCCTTTGTGATCAGGGCCTTGCAGCGAAAAATCAAAGCCATGTTCGCCATGCTGGAACACCACAAACCGGCCAAGGATATTTACGACGACGGGCGGCTGTTTCTGGACTTTTCGGAGCAGACGGCTTCCTTAAACGGCAAGCCCCTGACCCTATCCCCGATGGAGTACAAAATGCTGAACCTGTTCCGTAAAAATCCCCGGCAAGTGCTGACCCGTGGGCAGCTTTTGGAAAAGCTGTGGGATATAGACGAGAGGTTTGTAGACGAACACACCCTGACAACCTCCATCAGCCGGATTCGCAGCAAGATTGAATCCGACGGCGGCGCGCCCTACATTAAGACCGTTTACGGCATGGGCTATCAATGGACGGGAGGCGAGGCAAAATGAAGTTTCAAAACCTCTCGGTAAAGCGGCTGTTTGGCCGGGTGGCAATGGGGCTTGTCCTCTCCATGTCCGGGATCACCATAGCCCTGTTTCTTGTGACAAAACAGACGGCGGTGCTGCTGACGGGCGGGGCGCTGCTGCTGTGCGCCCTTGTGGGAATTTTTGTACTGACGCAGGCGTTTGGAAAGCGGCTGTCGCAGTTTACCGCTGACCTGTGCCAGACCTTAGACCACATGATCGCCGGGAATGAAGCGCCCCAGCGGCCAGAGGACAGCGAAACCCAGCTTGCCAGAATCGGACACCGGCTGGCAAGGCTTTACCAGATCATGCAGGAGAACCGCCGCCGGGTGGACGAGGAACGGCAGGAGTTACAGACCCTTGTATCGGATATTTCCCATCAGGTGAAAACGCCGGTAAGCAATCTGAAAATGGCGACGGACACCCTGCTGGAAAAGCCCATGACCGAGGCGGAGCGCACCGACTTTATCCGGGGAATCCGCAGCCAGACGGATAAGCTGGACTTTCTCTTTCAGGCCCTTGTGAAAACCTCACGGCTGGAAACGGGCGTGATCCAGTTGGATAAGAAACCGGGTCGCCTCTTTGATACCGTGGCGCAGGCCATGAGTGGGATTGTGTATGCAGCGGAGAAAAAGGAAATCGCTGTGTCCGTGGACTGCCCGGAGGATTTGACCGTTTTCCATGACAGCAAGTGGACATCCGAAGCCCTCTTTAACCTGCTGGACAATGCAGTGAAGTACACCCCGGCAGGCGGGAAAATCGCCGTGTCAGTGGTGCTGTGGGAAATGTATGTGGAGGTCAAAGTGACCGACACCGGCAAGGGCATTTCCGAAAGCAATCAGGCTGCCATCTTCCGGCGCTTCTATCGTGAGGAAGAAGTACACGAACAGCAGGGCGTGGGCATTGGCCTGTATCTGGCCCGCGAGATCGTAACGCGGCAAGGCGGCTATATCAAAGTGGTTTCGGAGCCGGGCAAGGGTTCAGAATTTTCCATTATGCTGCCGACAAAATAAAACGCGGCGGACGGCCATTTCCGGCTGCCCGCCGTAAATTTTTTTGAAATGTCCGAGCGTTGTAACATTTCACCTCGATTTTCAATGAAATTTTTTGGCCGCTGTAACATTTCGCGGACATTTAGGTTTTACAATACCCTTATCAAATATGGAGGTGATACAACTATGACATGGCCTTTTGAAAATGACACCAGCGCCATTACAAAGAAGCTGGCGCAAAGAAGCTTCAAAGCCAACAAATTACGAAATATTGTTGCTGTAATAGCAATCGTTTTAACATCAATGCTTTTTACTTCTGTAACGACTTTATGTGTTGGAGCGATCCAGTCTATACAGACAACTATTTTGCAAATTAGGGGAACCAGCCCATCCACTGGTACATCTGTAAATTGGATTGCCATAATAGCAGCCCTGTTTTTTATTATGATTTTTGTAATAACGGGCTATTTGCTCATTCGCAATATTTTTGAGATTTCTGTTGTTCAAGAAATAAAGAAATATGGCTTATTAAGAACAATCGGAACAACGGAGAAGCAAATCAAGCGAATTGTTTATAAGCAAGCATTTTGGCTGTCTATAATTGGTATATCTATTGGGTTGATTTTAGGATATATAGTAGGAATACTTATGCTTCCGTGGATTCTTAATTTTATGAAAGGCGAGTATCACAATCTTTCTGTGAACTTGAGTTTTAATCCTATTATTTTTGTCGTTGCCGGGATATTTAGTGCGATTACTGTTTGGGTGAGCATAAAGAAACCATTCAAAATTGCAGCTACGATTTCGCCCATTGAGGCAACCAGATACTATGAAAAAGACAATTATCATAGTGCCAACAAGAATCGTCTTTCGTTTAAGAATAGAATAATAGAAATGGCATGGAGAAATTTAAGAAGAAATTCAAAGCGTACCATATTTATCGTCTTATCCATGATACTCTGCATTATTCTCCTAAACAGTGCAATCGCAATCGGAAATAGTGTTGATGTTAAAAAATATGTATCTTCTGTTACCTCATTTGATTTTGTTGTGGCAAGCCCAAACACATTTTCTAATGTGCAAGGTTTTCGATTTAAAGATGATTCTGTTAGTAATGAAATCATATCTGATATTGAAAATAATATTCCTGTGCTGAACGGAAGTCGAATTTATAAAAACACTTTGGATGATGTCAGTGTTACTTATGATTATGGTAGTTTGGTCACGGAAGTATTAGACGAATACACAGAAGATAATCACCTTATACGAAGTGGTATGGTTGATGGCAGAACTTATCCAGTAAAACTCGGTGTTGATTATCGACCTCTTTGCAATATTTACGGGGTAGAAAAATCAATACTTCCTAAATTGAATTTCATTGAGGGAGAAACAGATATACAGCAACTAACCTCATATTTGGAAAGTGGAAACTATGTTATAGAAATTTCAGCGATCAACCCAAATGAATCTCCTGAATTTCTTTGTCCGCTCAATCAGGAAGTTACCATTTACAAAGATGGATTGCCTTATAAAACGGTTTCGGTAATTGCGCGTGCAGTGGTTGATTTTTCATTGGTAGAATCTCCGGGTAAGAATGTTGGCTACACTGATGTTGGCGGCGATTGTCCTATTTTCTATATGAGTAATGAGATGTTTGTGGAATTGTATAACAATCCAGCCATAATGAGTTATGTGTTTGATGTGGAAAAAGAACACTTTTTGCCAGCGACCGAGTACATCAATTCTTTGCCTACCGTTGAATACGCATCGTCTGAAACATTGGCACAAACTATGAATGGATTAAAACAAACTATTTTTATCATAGGTGGCCTTATTGGGTTTCTATTAGGAAGTATCGGGCTTGTGAATTTTTCCAACATCATTATAACGGGCATTATAAACCGGCAACGGGAATTTGCTACATTAGAGAGCATCGGAATGACGAAAAAACAAATTAACAAATTGACCGTATTGGAGGGATTGTTTTACGCATTTCTGATTTGTGTAATGGGTTTACCTCTCTCTCTTATTGTTGCAAATACAATTCTTCCTACTTTCTTTAATCAACCTGACTTATGGCTGTTTACAATACAGCCTACGATTTTCCCGTTGATATTAGAGGGAATTGTTATTTGCGTTGTGGCGATTATAGTTCCTCATGTTTCGTTTCGCTATTTTAGAAAAACAAGTATTGTAGCTCGATTAAGGGTAGTTGAATAATAATTTTGAAATGTCCGAGCGTTGTAACATTTCACCCCGATTTTCGATGAAATTTTTTGGCCGCTGTAACATTTCGCGGACATTTGGGTTTTGCAATGACCTTATCAACAAAAGTGAGGAGGCGTTGCAATGGAACTGACCCCGACCATGATTTTGAATCTGGCGCTGCTGATCGTCCCGCCCGTTGTTCTTGTGCTGGTGTTCCGGCAATGGCTGGCCCGGCACATCCGCTGAACGGTTGCCTTGACTGCTCTCTGTGATGTTCTCCTATTTTGGGATGAACTGTTCTACTATGAGAGCTTCGGCCTGTTCGCTGTGCTGATTCTGGTACAGTTGGCGGCCACCGGCGCAGCAGCGTTCCGCATTTACAACAAACAAAGAAAGGATTGAATTTTATGAGCATTTTACAGACTATCGACCTGAAAAAGTATTACGGCACAGAGCCGAACATCACCCGCGCCCTTGACGGCGTGAACTTCTCCGTAAATGACGGTGAGTTTGTGGCCGTTGTGGGAACCTCCGGCAGCGGCAAGTCCACCCTGCTTCATATGATGGGCGGGCTGGACACTCCTACTTCCGGCAATGTGATTGTCCGGGACAAAGAGCTGTCGAAAATGAACGACGAACAGCTCACCATCTTCCGCCGCCGCAACATCGGCTTTATCTTCCAGAACTATAACCTTGTTCCCATCCTGAATGTGTATGAGAACATCGTCCTGCCGGTGGAGCTGGACGGGGATACGGTGGATCAGAAGTTTTTGGACGAAATCGTTCGCCTGTTGGGGCTGGAAGATAAACTGAAAAATATGCCGAACAATCTTTCCGGCGGACAGCAACAGCGTGTGGCGATTGCCCGCGCCTTGATTACCAAACCGGCTATCGTGCTGGCCGACGAGCCGACCGGCAACCTTGACAGCAAGACCAGCGCCGAGGTGCTGGGGCTTATCAAGCGTACCAGTGCGGAGTTCCGGCAAACTGTTGTGATGATTACCCACAACAACGACATTGCCCGCCTTGCAGATCGGATTGTCCGCATTGAGGACGGCAAGATTGTGGAGTAAGGAGGTGGCAGGCTATGACATGGCCTTTTGAGAATGATACCAGCGCCATTACAAAGAAGCTGGCAAAGAAAAGTTTGCAAAGCGAGAAGCGCCGGAATCTGATGGTGGTGATTGCCGTTGCACTGGCGGCGTTTCTGATCTGCTTTACGGGAATTGTGTCTACTTCCCTGACACAAATGCAACGCAATCAGGTTGTCGATACTTATGAGGCGGTCTGGCTGGGCGTGGAGGAAAACGACATTGAAACCCTGAAAGGAGTGCCGGAATTTGAACGCGTAGGCGGCTACTATATGCTGGGTGAGGAACTTTCAGAACAAGGCTATCATGCGTCCTATGTGTATTGCGACGCGCAAATGATGGAGATTGCCAAGGCGCAAATGAATCTGTTAGAGGGCCGGGTTCCTGAAAAAGCAAATGAAGTTGTCGTAAGCGAATACTTTCTTTCCACCTATGGAAACAATGCCAAAATTGGGGACACTGTGACCTTAGACACCGAGAGCTTTCATGGTAATTATGTTGTTACCGGCATTATGGACAGCGTAAATGAGAAAGAAGCAAATACCTGCGCCATCATTCTTTCCAAAGCCGCCCTGACAGAATGGGCTGGGTTTGATCCGGCTGGGTATCGTGCCTATGCCCATTTCAAAAACAGCGACCAGTTGGACGAAGAACTGATGACCTCTTATTGTAGGGAGATTGCGGAGGAATATCAGCTTCCTACCCCCAGCATGAACAACAGGTATTTCACTTATGCCTCTAAACAACCCTTTGACGACTTTACCTTGATGGCAGGTGTGATTGCCCTTGTTCTGATCGGCGGCTACATTGTGATCCAGAGTATCTTCCGTATCTCCATCAATGACAAAATCAGGAGTTACGGGCAGCTTCGGACGATTGGCGCGACCCCAAAGCAAATCAAGCGGATTGTAAAGAACGAGGGACGCAAACTCGGCAGTATCGGAATTTTGATTGGTACAGTGCTGGGTGTATGCGGCGGTTTTCTCCTGTTTTCCAAGGGCTTTAACGCTGTTTCCTATGTGACAACGGTTATTTTGACTCTCATAAGCAGTTGGATCATGGTATCTATTTCCATCCGTAAGCCGGTGAAGATTGCGGCAGGGAGTTCCCCGATTGAAGCCGTCCGTTTTACCCCCGCGCAAAAGGACATCCGCAGCCGGAAAAAGAATATCAAGCTCAATCCTGTTTCAATGGGAATTGCAAATTTTAGGCGTGACCGAAAAAAGACCGTTGCTATTGTAGCCTCATTGAGTTTGGGCGGAATTATCCTGCTTGTGGTATCCTCCATTGTTTTGCTGCGCTCACCAGAGGCGCTTGCAAGACAGTTTTTCCCAGACGGCGACTATAAAATTTATTTGGATTCTGAAATGACAGAAGAAAAGGTTATGGCAGCGGGAAATCCATTGAATGAGGAATTAAAGCAGGAAATCTTATCTATTGATGGCGTTACAGATATAATTCCAAGCAGGCAATCTCTCCATGCAACTTATAAAACAGAGATTCATCAAGCTGGTGGTATGTGCGATATGCTGACCGACCAGAATTATGCGGCAGTTGAAGCGGCTCTGACAGAGGGAACCATGCCAACAGATTCCCGTAGTATTGTAATTGACTATAATGTGCTAAAGCAGAATGAGGATATGGGTGTTGGTTCAACGGTTGAGATTTCTTTGGGAGAAGAACAGCCATCCGTTTCTGTTACCATATCGGGGTTATACGCTCCTGCAAAGGTATATTCAGGACATGGCAGGATGCACTTAGATGGGGCAACTCTTTTTGCACCAGAAGCGTTGTTCCACGAACTGCACCCGGAAATCACCTCTTTTGACTATTCATGGAGCATTGTAAATGACCCTAAAAAAACGGACTATGTGGGAGCTGAATTGAAAAATATTGTTGCCAGCCATAGTAATATTGCCTTAGATGAAATCAATACAGTGATTGAATATGAAGAAATGACAAATTCTTTTGCGTTTGGCAGTATGGAGATACTTTCATGGTTGGTATTTCTCTTTGGCGTTATCAACCTTATCAATACGACACTCTCTAACCAGATAGCCCGAAAGCAGGAAAACAGTATTCTGCGTTCTATCGGCCTAACACAAAAACAGCTATGTAAAATGAACATCTGTGAGGGGCTGTGCTATGCGCTCTTTGCAACATTGGCGACGCTGATCGTTGGGCTTCCGGCTTCCATCTTTGCTTGCAGAAAAATGAGTATAGGAGCTTTTGCCGGAAATGTAGTGCCTTACAAATTCCCGGTTTTGGAAATGGGACTGTTCATTCTGGTATTGTTCGGAATGGAACTGATCTTGTCTGTATGGACAATCCGCAGACAGAAAAAGCAATCCCTGATTGAACAAATGCGGGCGATGGAATAACCGTATGGGATCGGCGGGGCGGCGTGTGCTGCCCCGCTTTTTTCGCCATTTCTCAAAAAATTTTTGAAATGTCCGAGCTTTGTAACAATTCAGCCTGTTTTTTTGTCGAAATCAAAGGCACCTCGGACATTTATAGTTCTTCCAAAAGTTTGATGATAATATTACCATTCATGGAAGAAGCAATCTGTTATTGCAATAATGCGAAATTGACGATAGAAAGTTTTTCATATCTCGGTCAGCTCAACAATTACATTACTCTGCTGATACAGCCAGTCCGTAAATTCTTTCGGGCTGGCCGTTCCTGTTTTTACAGCCTTTTTTCTCTGTAAGGCTTCTTTCTTAAAGTCGGAAAAGGAAGCCTGTATTTTTTCCAGACGGTCAGCCGGAAAGCCTGCGGTATTTTTTACCCGGTTTATTTTGTTGCGCCAGTTCTGGCATTCATTTTTATAAAGCAGGTCATAGTTATTTTCTCTTGACCTCTCGTCAAATTCCCGCTTGTTTTGAAGCGCCTGTGCTTTTCGGCACTTGTCGCTGCACAGCTCATACCGCTGGCTCTTTGCCAGAAAATATTTTCCACAGACCTTGCACCGCCGGAAGCAAAGCCCCCAGTCATTCAGCCTGTTCAGATAATAGGTAATCAACGGGTAGAGGGACGCATAGGCAGACACACATTCTTCTGTGCGCCGGTTGTCCGGGAACCAGAGGTCAAGCCGGGTATCTTCTGACGGTGCGCCTTTGAAATAAAGGCTGCCAGCTTGAAATTGTTTCGGTTTTCCTGTCTCCCTGTCAAAGCTCATGGTTTCGTTTTGGAATACCCCGGTCAGTCTGCTCATTTTATCCATGAAGCGGTCACAGGCAG